>Ga0326727_10001708_pt1 | contig 79230 bp, 54 predicted proteins | sample MB2enrmetagenome_FD_207643 | JGI IMG/M metagenome (GOLD analysis project Ga0326727, IMG submission 207643) | Lab enriched peat soil microbial communities from McLean, Ithaca, NY, United States - MB29MY | ecosystem: Environmental > Terrestrial > Soil > Wetlands > Peat | place: USA: New York... | reverse complement strand
AGACGCTCAGGAAGCGTTTGCGGCTTCACTAAAGGCGGACGCACAGGTTCCCCTAGATTCATCTATTGCTCTTTCCGCGGTCGCTCATTATAAGTTCACAGGCGCTTGGGACGACTGGTTCGTGAAATTCGCTGCCAGCATGGAAACAGCCACGGTCGCCAGCCTCTTCTTGCGTTGGCCGGACAACCGGGATACGTGGAATGTTGTCTCGCAAGTATCGCCAGAGGTCGATGCGGAGTACTGGCGCCGCAAGTGGGCTTTTAGACAGTCCGCGCAAGACGGGTTTAAGTTCGCGTTCACTAAGTACATGAGCATTGGGCGCTTCAGCGCGATTCTTGACATGATTGCATACGATGAATCACTACTTTCCACCGCTGAGTGCGTTCAAGTGCTTCAGGGGCTCCTCGCCGAGATAAATTCTGATCCGTCCAAATTGCAACACGCCCATCATGCGGTTCTGGAGATGATCAAGGAACTGGAAAGACGGCAGGACGCCAACATTGAGGACGTTGCTGCGCTTGAGTACCAGTACTTCCCAGTCCTTGAGCATCAAGCCGAGCCCGTGGCCCTCAATCGCGTCCTCGGCATGTCTCCCGTGATGTTCATGAGGTTGATCTGCGACGCCTTCGCACCGGCCTCTGGGCTCGCGGAAGAGGTCACCGACGAAAGGAAGGCCCGAGCTGGCCTCGCATATAGACTGCTCCGAGCCATGACATATGTTCCAGGATTCTCGGCTGAACGTGCTGATCTAGACCACCTTAGGTGGTGGATTTCTGAGGTCCGGCGGCTCGCCGATGAAGCCGATCGGGCCGTCATCACCGATCAGCAAATTGGGCAGATTCTGGCGTTTGCGCCTGGCGATTCCGAGGATGACGCGTGGCCCTCACGAAACATCAGGAACTTGATCGAGGAACTGGCTAATGAAGAGATTGAACGCGGCATCTCGATCTCGCGGTTCAATCAGCGCGGCGCAACCATCAGAGGCCTCTACGACGGTGGAGCGCAAGAACGAGGACTAGCCAACACGTATAAGACGTGGGCTGGAGCAACCCGCACTTGGCCGCGCACCAGCGCCCTTCTCACACAGATAGCCGAAAGCTGGGAGAGGCACGCCGAATATCAGGACACGGAAGCAAAGCTCAACCAGCTTATAGACTAGCGGCTACGGCGTGCCCTTATTCGTGACCAATGGGCCGTGACGGGCCCTCACAGAACCTCACCGATCAATCATCCCGGTTTTCGGGAGTGCCGGTAAATACGAGGGTTTGCAGCACTTCGGAGAATCTGGAGGGGGACTTAAAATCCGCAGACCTTAACAGGTTGTGGGGGTTCAAGTCCCCCTCCCGGTACCACTAAAAAGCAGGTATATCTATCAGTTTGCAGAAGCGGTCACTTCGGCAGGATCCTCCTGCACAGCCTCGCTATGATTGAAACTATGCATCTTCTGTAGTTTCTGGACAGCATCGGCTATATTCGCGTGAAACCCGCGCGAAGTTCAGATCAGTCCAGCAGCAAGGGTGCGATTTTGCAGCAGTAATTGTCAAAACCCTGGGCAAGAGTGCTGACGGTTCGGGATATTTCTTCACGCCGCTCATTGCCGTGCAATTCCACGCACTCGACCTGATGCAGCAGAAACTCTGTGCTGTCTTCGCCGGGGAAAATGCAGAAGCGCTCCCATCCGGCGCTGGCCATGAAGTCGCGGCACTTGGGCTGATATTCAAACAGGACAAAGGGCACGTTGTGGACGGCAGCCAGGATTCCCGCGTGCAGTTTGAAGGCGACCAGAAAATCAGTATCCTGCATTTCCTGGCGGAATTGCTCGTGGGTAACACAGGGCGGCGTGACCGTGGATGCGGAGAGACCGGCCCGAATTGCGAGGCGCGCGCAGGCGGCAACATCCTGGGGCCAGATGGGAATGAACTTGACCTGATGTTTACGCGCAACCTTGCGCGCGACCGTGGCTAGTTGCCCGGCAACAGAATCTTCCGATCCGATCATTCCTCCGGCAGGGTTGCCGAAGTTAAATGCGATGGTAAGACGATCTCCGGAAATCTTCCGGGGTTTGAGAGGTTCATGCAAGAGCAATGCGGGATCGCCGGAGACGATTACATTGCGCAGCCCGTAGTCCTCCAGTTCAGCCTTGGAGAGCGGACCGCGCACGCCGACCACCGGCAATTCGCCAAGCAACTCAGCCCACTGCTGGCGACGGTCGCTCCACCCGCTTGTGCCGCGCCAGTAGGCAGAACTGGCAACCCCGGTGCCGAAGACCGGAACGGGACGCTTCAGTTTTCTGCGCAACCGGGTGTAGGCATCGAGAATATCCTGATTGCGGTTGATGAATGTGCCGCCGCCAAGCATGCCAGCCTCGCCCGCGAAATGTGCGGAGATCCGGTGCTGGTATTGGCGGAACAAAAGGCGCAGCCGGAGACCCTCGTGCAGTTCTTCCCACGCGATGCGAGCCAGCCAGGCAGGATCGGTGTATATGCGGCGGACCGAGCGCGGTACAACGGGTGCGCTAAGGTCAGCCATGGTGGACCAGCGAATCCGCGGAAAGCGCTGCTGGCAAACCTGCCACATCGCCTCATCCCCGAGATTGCCGAAGCCGACCCAACCCAGGTAGATGCCGGATCGCTGCCACATTCGATGCCTCGTTCCTAGGCTTCCACCGCCTGCACACCCCGGCTTGCCTGAGGGTGGCTGAGAAAACCGCTGAGTACACTGCGCAAGAATTCCCGCTCTGGTGCGGTGAACAGGAGAGCGAAGGCTACCGGAACAAACAGGAGCACGGAAGCCGCAATTAATGCCAGCATGACCTTGTAGTCAGCCGCCGCGAAGCGGAAGATGAGAGCGCATGGCAGCAACAGCGCTGCCACGGTTGCGAAGAACGATCGCGCCAACAGCGCGTAGTATTTCCCCAGGTCGAAGTCCATGATCCGGCAGAGATACCAGGGCTGAACAAAGATCTTGGTGAGTGCCATGGGAATCATGGTGCCGAGGGCAACCCCCAACATTCCCCAGTGACGCACCAGGACGATGCTGAGCACGAGATTGGCCACTCCCTCCACGGAATTGAAGACGGCGAACAGACCATGCCGGGAGATTCCGTACAACAACTGCAAGGAAGGAGTTTGGCCGAGCGCGACCGTTGCACCCAAGATGAGTACCGCCATCGCGGGATAGGCGTCGAGATAGGATGGGCCCATCCAGCGCGCGATGAAGGGCCGGCCGAGAGCCAGGATTCCGAATCCGACGGAGGTGGAGATGGCGACTGCGATCTTGGTGCTGAATTGAAATACCTGGGCGGTCCGTACCCGATCGCCGGTTCCGTCGAGGCGGCTGAAGAGTGGGCCGAGCGTGCCGGTAACGGCGATCATCAAGCTGATGAAGTACTGGGCCATGCTGCCCGCGATGTTGTAGTGAGTGACGGCGGCGACGCCGAGGAAAGCCGCGACCACGAGGGCATCCACCTGGAAGCGGAGCAGGTCGGCCAGTTGCGCGACCAGACTGATAGAGCCGTGGGAGAAGAGCTTTCGGGCAACCGCGCGGGTGAGGAAGTGCGGAGAGAGCCGGAGCCCGGGTGAGATTCGAATCCCCCAGTAAGCACTGAGCAAGAAACTAAAGACAGCGCCGCCAACATTGATCCACGCCAGCGCCGTGATTCCGGCGCCGGAATTCAGGGCGGTCCAGGTCAGGATGGCGCGAAGCAGAACCGATGAGATTTCCAGGCCGGCAGAGATATCAAAGCGCAGATGGGCGTTGATGAGGCCGAAAAAAACACGCATCGGAATGGAGATTCCAGTGCCGGCTCCGACGATGAGGATGACCTTGCGAAACAGCGCCAGTTCGGCGGGATTGGTGAGGAAGTACCCGCCGCCCAAGGCAATCGCGCCACTGAGCGCAAGTACCAGCGCTCCGAGGCAGAGATAGATTGCCAGCGAGGTGCTGACAATGCGATTGCACTCCCCGGAATTGCCGCCGCCGAGTGCGCCCGCCAGGTGGCGCGAGACGGCGCCCGACAGTCCGAGATCCAGAAGTGCGTAGTAACTGCCCAGGGTGGTAACCAGCGCCCACAATCCGTAGCTCCGATCACCCAGGGTATGCACCACGAAGGGCGTTAGCAGGAGGACGATGCTGGTGCTGGACATGAAACTAAGGACGCGCAGGGCGGAGCCGAGCCAGACCTTGCGCGCACTGACCGCAGCTGCATTCGTGGCACTCATGCGCGCTTCTCCGATGCCGGTAGAACATCGCGAAGGATGCGCTCGAGCAGCGCGGATTGTTCATCCCATGAGTACTGGGTGGTCACCCATTGTTGGGCGGCGCAACCAATGCGGCGGGCGTGTTCGGGATGAGTGAGCAGGTACACGGTTTTGGCCGCGAAATCGCCGGCACTGCGGGCGATGAGGAGGTTGACGCCATCCTGGGTATCGATGCCAGCACAGCCCAGGGGGGTTGCGACCACCGCCTTCCCCATGGCCCAGGCTTCAAGAATTTTGTTCTTTATTCCGCCTCCGGAGAGCAGCGGAGAGACAATGACTGCAGCCTGTTCGAGATGGGAGCGGAGATCGGGCACGAATCCGGTGACACGAACGTCGGGGCCGGCAAGAGCCTGAACCTCGGGAGCTGGGTTACCGCCCACGATGCTCCACTGGCACCCTGGAAAAGAGGCGCAAATTCTGGGAAAAACCTGGCGCGCGAAATACAGCACGGCGGCGACATTGGGGGGAAATCCCATGATTCCCGAGAAGACGATCTCGCGCGGGTTGACCGGGAGGCCGGACGGGCGGAAGTATGCGGCATCAACTCCGTTGGGCACAACCGAGACCGGAATGCCGGGAACGATCCGGCGAAGCCAACGCGCATCCTGCTGGGAAACGAGAATACAATGGCGTGCCCGGCGGCAGGTGCGGCGCAGATACGGAAGCAGTTCAAAGAAGTGCTTCGTCATGCGGAGACCATCCGGTGAAAGTCCTTGCACGCGGATCTCCCGCAACGCCGCAAGCATCGGTTCATCTACCAGGTCGGCAACGATCGGCACATCGCAGTGTGCGGTGTATTGCAGCAAGTCAGCGCCCATGACAAGAACAGCGTCGAAGGATTGATCGCGCAGCATCCGGTTGAACGCATCTTGCAACTGTGGCTCAAAGTGATAGGGGCGCTGCCACTGGAAGAATGAATGCAGCCGGCGAAGGCTCGATGACTGCGCAGGCGTTGCGCTTTGGTAGCGCTCTGCACTGAGAAAGGTGATGTCATAGAAGCTGGGCAGGCGGCTGAGGAGATGATACGCGCGGAGGCCGATGCCGTGACAGATCGCTTCCGGAGAAGTCTCGGACAACACGAGAAGTCGAAACCGGGTTGGACAGCAGGAATCGTTCCTCATGGTTTCGCCAAGCCTCTGGAAGACGCCGGGCGGCGTGAACCCGGTGGGCTGGGTTTGGAAAGTGCAGCGGGAGGTTGCAGAAAAGTTTCCTCGACAGGGTTCTCTGCTTCGAACTCGGCGGCGGTGCAAGATACAATTCCTGGGACCATGCGTGCGCGAGAGATGACGTGCCGGTAGACTTCAAAACGACGATTCAGGCAGACCTTTGGCGCTACTATGGGCGCGATGATCGAGCCGCGTTCTGGAAGGCTTTCCGTGAAATTCCGGGATTCCGGTTCAGCTACTTCCTGCGCAAATGCCAGGCTGGACGGCACCGGCCACGCTGGTTGCGCATCGCCAGTACCCTGCTTTACAGTCTTCTTCTCAATCACTACCGTTACCGGTACGGGTTCGAGATTGCGATCGAGTGCGAAATTGGACCGGGACTCTATATCGGCCACTTTGGGCACCTGACGGTTCATCCCGCATGCCGGCTGGGCAGTAACGTCAACCTCGCGCCGGGAGTCGTGCTTGGGCAAAGTAATCGCGGGCGCAGACAGGGCGTGCCGGAGATTGGAAACTGCGTGTGGATCGGTACCAACGCGATCGTGATCGGTGGCATCAAGGTTGGCAACAACGTGATGATCGCACCCGGTGCGTACGTTAACTTCGACGTCCCGGACAACTCGGTCGTCATGGGCAATCCCGGGCAGATTGTCTCTCATCGCGGCACGGAACACTACGTGGAAAACATCGTTGATCATGTTTAGTCCGGAAGTATCCTGGTGATCTCGGGGCTGGCCGAGTGAATGAACTGCAGCAGCGTCATGGTGGCCTCGTTTTCATCCATGCCGGGAGGGAGTGGCACGCTCACCCGCACCAGCGCACCATCGCGGGTTCCGCTGCGAATCGAGTCCCACATAAGGTAGAGTTTGCTGTGATATTCATCGGCAATCAGACGATTGTGTTCCTGGTACCAATACACGACGAGCAGGCGCTTGTCCTCTCTGTCCACGAGGTAGCGGTTCAACTGCTCCATTCTTCCCCCTCCTACATCCACGTTGATCACGGAGACCGAAATCGGCTCCCAACCCGAACCTGGGAGGCAGTTCCGCGGTGAATGCATGCGCTCGCCCGCCCTCTGGGTTTTGTAATAGGCGATAAACAACTGGACCCTGGTGCCGGGAATGACCTCGTAGGCCCGCGAAAGCAGATCGTCGGCGTGCAGCACCCGGCGAAGGGGCTGCGAGAAAGCTTCCTCGGAAACGGCGCGCCATGCCCCCATGTGGACCGGCAAGGTGCTCAACGGCCGAGACAGCCCGGAGGCCTTGTCGCGATCCAGCCAGAGACGAAGACCGCAGATGCAGGCAAGGATGAGGGAAACGACCAGGAGGCGGCGGTTCATGATGCTCCCGGCCTCCAGCGCGGGAGACGTTCGATCAGCTTCAACTCCAGAGACAGCAACAGGAAAGCGACGACGAAGACGCTCCAGCCCTCCAGCAGGTGCCAGAAGCCGACGGTAAAGCGCAACCCAAAGTGGTATCCCAGTAGACCCGCGCCAGTAATGCGCAAGCCGTTGGCGAGAATGGCAACGCCCGCGGCAGAGGCAACAAATACAAGGCGCGCGATCCAATGGATGCGGGAGAAGCTCGCCATGATTACGGCGAGAGTAAACAGGCTGACCAGGGAGCGGATTCCACTGCAGGCTTCCCCGACGTCGAGGGTCTGCCGCGCCAGTTGCAGGATATTGCCGGTGCGGTAAACGGGAATTCCGCAGATGCGAAGAAAGACCTCCGAACCGCTGGACGCGATCAACTGCAATGGCAGCGTGATCTGATTCATGAGGACAGCCGGCAGCGGAATGCAAAGCTCGAGCAACAAGAGTGGAAGAAGCAGCGCGCGCAGGTAGCGGCTGCCCAAGAGCAGGAGAATCATTCCGGCAAGGAAGAGCACGATGGAGGTGCGCTGGAGAAAGAATTCGGCGCCGAAGTATCCGGCGAGAAAGACGAACTGCGATGCGACAATCAGCGCGAGTGCCGGCAACGTGCGAGGCTCGAGGGGGAGTTGCCTGAGCTGCTGACGGCGGCGGAAGATGATGTAGGCTGTAACAAAGGGAACGATCATTCCGTGCGAGTAGTCGGGATCGGTCCACCAGTCTTCCACCAGGCCGCGCAGGGTGAAAGCATAGAGCAGCAGGAACAGGGCGGCCAGCAAACTCCAACAGCCAATGCTTCGCCAATCGTCGAATGCCGCGAATTGCGATTTATGGAGTCCTGACATCGCCATAGTCACTGCCGTTTCATTTCCGGTCCAGAATTCGATGGAGAGCTACTGCAGGATTTCTCTGGCCTCGTCGCGGGTTCGCATGCTGGTATCCAATCTTGCCGCCGTGGTCATTTCCTCGCGGGCCGCCGCCTTCCTTCCGGAATGCATGAGGGCCACGGCCAGATGATAGTGATAGTCGGCGTGTTTGGGTTCAGACTTCACAGCCTCGGACAGAAGCGGAATTGCCATTTCATTGAGCCGCCGCTTGGTATAAATCCATCCCAGGGTATCCGAAACATTGGGCGTATTGGGCAGGGCGACCTTGGCACGGCGGGCCAGCTCCAGAGCCTTGTCCATGTCATGCAGGTGATCGGCGTAGAGCCAGGCAAGATTGTTGGCGGCGACACCCGCGTTGGGTTCAATATCCAGCACCTTGAGGTAGGACTCCTCGGACTGGCGAAGGTTGCCCTGCTGTTGGTTGAGCATTCCGAGCATCGTCCACGAACCGATATCGCCGGGACGCAGCTTGACAGCGGACTCGAAGTAAGCGATCGCCTCGGGCACCCTTTGCTGGCGAGCATACAGGCTTCCCAACTGAACGTAGTTGGAATAGCTTTGCGGCGATTGCTGTAATGACTTCTTAAGTACACCTTCTGCCGCCTGCAGGTCCCCGGCATCGACATAGACTTTTCCGGCAAGGCTGAGCAACTCGGGGGTTTCGCCGTGGTTGAGTGCATTCCTGACACGCTGGATGGCTCCCGCCTTATCACCCTCCAGGATCATGGTGCTGGCGATGCCGTCGAGCGCGCCATCGTTGCGGGGATCGAGCTGGGATGCCTTTTCGAAGTAGACGATGGCCTCGGGGTAGCGCTTTTGCATGATGCGCAGTGCACCGAGGCGGTTGAAGGCGTCGGCGGAACCGGGCTGGGCGGTGGCAAAGGCCTGAAGATAGCGTTCCGCCGAAACCAGGTCATGCATGTTGGCGAAAGCGCTGCCGATCAGTACGAGACAATCCGGGCGGTTGGGGGCCTGCTGCAACGCCATGCGGGCATACTGCAGCGCCACCTTGGATTGGTTGCGATTCAACATCATCTGGCCGAGACCGACGTAGGCGTCGGTCATACGCGAGTCGCTGGAGATGGCTGACTCCATCTCATTTTGCGCACGCTGCAGATTGCCGACCTGAGTGTAGGCGACGCCGAGCAGGTAATGCGCCACCGCGAGGTTTCCCTGCTTGATGACGCCTTCCAACACCTCAATGGCCTGCTGCGGCTTACGCTCGCGGATGAACACGCGCGCCTGAATGACTTGAACATCCGGGTTGCGTTTCCCCTCCTGGAGCAGTGGCGCCAGGACGCTCTCGGCCTTCCTTGTGTCATTGGCATTGAGGGCGAGTTCAGCCAACTGCAGGCGCGCCGGCAGGAAATCAGAGCTTTCCGAAAGGATCCCTTCATCGAGCTGGCGGGCTTCGTCGTAGCGGCTCTGCAATACATAAAACCTTGCCAGCGCGAAGCGGGATTGCACCGAATTCTTCTGGATCACGATCAGACGCCTGTAGATTTGCTCGGACTCGGGCTGGCGATTCTCCAGGGAGTAGAACTCCGCCAGCGTCATCAGCACTTCGGGCGAGTTTGGATTGGATTGCACAGCGGCGAGATAGAGCGCTTCTGCGTCACTGATTTTGCCCCGGGAGAGATAGAGAGCGGCCAGTGCTTTGCGCGCATTAAAAGACTGCGGCTCGAGGTCAAGGGCCTTGTGCAACTCGGCCCCGGCTGCTTCCGTCTTTCCCTGGGAAGCGTAGAACATGGCGAGATTGATGTGAGCGGCGGGCAAGGCCGGCTCGTCTTTCACGAGGGACAAAAGTTCGGAGACCGCCAGCGAGATGATTCCCTTCGACGCATAAGCATTGGCTAGCAGCAGACGGGCCTCGACAGTCCTAGAGTTTTGATTCTGCATGTCCCTGGCGATCTGGAGCGCATCATCATTCATGCCGGCCTTGAGGTAGATCTGGCCGATTGCGATCTCAGCGTCGGGATCACCTGGGGAGATTTGAAGCACGCGCTCGAACTCCTGATACGCCTCTTTATACTGCGTGTTCTTTAAGTAGACCTGTCCCAGGCTGTAATGAACCTCTGCGGAACCCGGGTCCGCCTTGATCGCGTTCTTGTATTCAATGATGGCGTTCGGGTACTGCTCCCGCTTCTCAAACTCCGTAGCCTTGGCAAGCGATTCCGCCTTCACCTTGGCGGGAGACCTGGCGCAACCTGAAAGGCAAACAAGGGCCAGCAGGATGGTCAGGTACACGGAAAGAGAAGCACGGCTAGGCGAAGCATCCGGCATAAGCACTGGCAGACCCTCTCAATACAAATTCAGATTTACCTTTGGAGTACTTGCACGCCCGAGGCCACTGCGCGCCTGCGTAGTCGAGACGGGTGCCGCAAGCGAACCCTCTTGATTGCGCCTGGTGTGGGCGCTGCACGGGCAAGGCGGCGAGGAAGTAGATCCGCCCGCGCTTTTTTCGAGAATTGCCGCGCTGCAGACAAGTTGCTGTATCGGGAGCAGGTTGCCGGAGAAGTTTGATCGCAATGAGTGGGAATGCACAGCTCTTCCGCCGGGAGCGAAGTGGTTTGAGAATCTCTACCTGAGGCGTCCAAGAATTGAAAAAAATAGGCGGTGAAAGGCGGCGGTATCGGACTCTGCCAACGGTTGCTCCGGCGACAGAATCCAGAAACTGGACAGCAGAAACGATGCGGCGTTCCGGTCGCCAGCCGTCTTCCTGGATGCTCGAGTCGTCCGCGTCTATTTTAGGGAGAGAAATACCCAGGACCGTCTTGGGACAACGCTTTGAGAGTTCTAGACGACCGTGGTTGAACGGTGACAACTTTCAAAGTATGGTAACCAAAGGTTGTGCACCATGGTAATCTCGAAGATGGAAGAGGCGGGACGATTTGCCTGAGGGGGCTCTGGAATGGCTTTTGCTTACTTACAAGCCCGGACGCGGTCATTTCGTCTTCTATTGAGCGGTATGCTGCTGTGCCAGATGCTCGGCTGGCCAATTTCTTCCTTCTGCGCGGAGAAAAGGGCGCCCACCGACGCGACGGTTGACATAGAGAGTGGTCGGAGGGGACATACGGACGCCGTCGCTCCTGGCGGTGAAGAGAAGCAGGGCGAGAATCCGGGACTGCTGGCGCTTTCAGATTTTAGTGGTTGTGACCCTAATTTTGGCTCCTTCGAGGAGTCTGCCAGAAACTACCTGCAACGGGATCCCGTAGACGGCCAGCGATGCGTGGCGGGCATCGGCACAAACCACGTCACCTTTGGAAAGTTGATCACCCACCAATTCCCGGTCTCGCGGGACGTATGGATGAGCGGGTATGTTTACTTTGACGCCGGCTTTAAATTGCCTGCGGTTGCAACAGGTCCCAATGGTGACTGCTATGGCGGAGTACATCTGTGGCGCCTGCACGAAAGCATGACGAGCAGCAGAAATCGCATCAGTATGGACTTCAATGTGCCCGCCGGGTTGGACGTGATCCAGTTCTACGTGTTCAGGGACAATGGCAGCACGAGCTTTTCGAAGTACACGAAATACAAGCCGGCCAAGCATAGTGGCCGGTGGCAGTACTGGCAGTTGCATGTGAATCTCGGCACCCCGGGAAAAAGTGATGGCTTTCTGCGTTTCTATGCCGACGGCAGATTTGTGGATAGCATGGAACATCAAGCGTTCCTGCCAACCGGAGCGGATGCGAGCTGGGGATTTTCCTACGCGGACATGCAGAGCAATATCGGCGGTTGCTCCGCGCAATGGCCTATCGAGAATGGCTGGCTGGTCAGCGGCGTGCGCGTCTGTAAGAACAATCTCTGCTAAACAGTCCGGGGGACATGCAGTGAGGCGCCACCCGGCGACCGATACCGCAGACCCTCGCGAAATCTCTCCAGGATCGGCCTTCTCTACGCCTGGTGCAACCGTTGCTCGAACCGAGAGCGCGGCTGGTGTGGCAACTTGAAATCAAGAGCAGGCCTGGGCGTTGCGGTCGCCGTGTTTAACCCCATGGCGAGGCCGCAGAGTACCCATATATGTGGGTACCAGAAAACAGATACGAATGCGCCGCTGGCCAGATAGCCGATCATCGCTAATTCCAGTCCCGAGCACAGACAAAACTCCCAGCCCTGGCGACTGGCGCCACGGGCAATCAGCCGTTTGCGCACCCTTCGGGTGAGAAGGAAGAAGAACACAAGAATGGCGGCCGCCAGCAGCGCACCCAGGGTTCCCAGTTCAGAGAGAACCTCGATATAGAGGCTATGGCAGACGAAGGCGCTGCGGTCATTGGAAACACTGATCCGGTAGGAAGCCTGACGAACATACTTGTAATTCGCCGGCCCCACGCCTAAGACTGGATTATCGGCCCACATACGGAGTCCCGCCTGCCAAAGCAGGACGCGGTGATTGGCGGTCTTATCTTCCTTCCAGTGCTCGGCGGACTGAAAGCGGTCGCGACTGGCGTGCGGCATGAGGAACACAAGACCGGCAACAAAGAGCAAAAGGAACACCGGCGCCAAGGACTTGCTAGGGCTCTTAAGCCAAGTTGCCAGCACAATAGCGGCCGCTCCGACCACCGCGCCACGCGATCCGCAGACCAAGATCAGGGCGCCGAAGACGAGAGCGCAGACGAGAAAGAAAATCCTGCTCTTGCGTCCGTTCTGAGCCTGGAAGAGAGCTACCGCCAATCCGAAGACCACGCACATGGCAACTCCGAGATCGGCAGAGTTGTCATAGAATCCGCCTCCCCCGCCGATGATGCCGAACCTCACGAATGCCATCTCATCCGCGGCCCTGCCGTGCTGCACAAAATAGGTACGAAGCCCATGCTGCGCCACTTTTAGATTCAAAAGCAGGAGCAGGAAGATAAAGCCCTGCGCGCGCCAGCGATTGGTGATGGCGCGGGCGATCAGGAATGCCGCAATCAACTGCTCAGGAATGTTCCATAAGGCGGTCCCGGGAAGAGTTGTGTAGTGGGCCAGCAGGCTGGAGATACAGGCGACAACGCCCAGCATGACGATCGCTGATTGCAGCCGTCCATTGCCATCCGCGGAGGGTGCGGAGCGGCAGGCGACGACTCCGAGCAGGGACATGAGGAGGGAGACCTTGCCCAACTGAAGCGGTGCGAGAACCGGGTACATCACAGCCAGGCGCGTATACTCGATGAAAATATAGAAGAGCAACCCTATGAAGTCCACTCCCCAGCGCTGCCCTTCCGGGGCCGTCGCGAGCACGGGCACCGCGGCTGGCAGCGCAAATTGCGGACTGTAGCTAGCCCGACTCATCCCTGCACCTTATGACTCGACACCAAACTCCTCGTGTCCGCGAACGGTGATTCATGAGTTTCTCTATGCTGTCCGCAACTTACCGCGGCAGGCCGGGTATCCATGCTGGTGCAATATGATCGACCGGACATTTAATTAGCCATCGTTCTGGCCAGGCTATGTTGAAGAGCGGAAAACGAGTTTAGTCTGTCGTGAACAACGGAGCTGGTAGCTTGATCTGTGGTTAGCAGCGCATGGGCTGAAAATTGCAAACTGCCTTCCCATTTCTCCGACGCCGCGCGCTTCAGGAAGTATTGATACAAAAACACGTTCCCGCGTTCCTGGTACGCGTCTACCCCGAGATACCACTTGCCGAGGAAGAATGTAGTACGGTTCTGTATCCGCGTGTCCCACATTGGACTGCCCTCTTCTAACGCTCGTAGTGTGTTCACGCCTAGCAGATCAAGCAACGTCGGCGCGATGTCGATGTGCGAGGTGATCTGCTCCATATGAATCGTATGGTCAAGTATTCCCGGGGCGTAGAGGAGGAACGGCACATGATAAGACAAACCTTGCATCGTTGTGCCGCGAAAGCTTGGATGCTCGGTCCGCGTCCGTATGCCATGGTCACCAGTAATCAGAATCAGCGTGTGGTCCAGGGTTTTTGTCTCCTTCAACTGACTGACGATTTCACCTATCCAACCGTCAACCTCGTGAAATAGCGGGAGTCCTTGGGCGCAAGTAGCCGCGATGTCTGACTGGGTAGAAACATTTGGCCATGGTCCGTGGGTAAGCTGCGGGTGAAACGCAAACATATAGCGTGCGTGTTGTGCGGTACTGGCGCGAATCTGTTGCTTGAGCATATCTTTCAGCAAAAGGTCCTTTTGACGTCTCCACTCCAGCAGGTTCACGCCGCTTGGGGCGGCGTCAGGAACCGGCAAATATAACTGTTCCTGGAATCCGAGCGCAGCAAAACGAGATTGGTCATGTTCCCAATTCACTCCGCTGTGCTGCGGCAAAAAGATTGCAGTCCGGTAACCCGCGGCGTCGAGAGATCTCGCAAGCCCAGGAGCCGTCAGTCTGGGAGTGACACCCTCAAACTCCTGGATGAAATCTCTTAAGTCGTTTGCTGGATACCACGAGCTATAAATTGAGAAAACTGCCCTGGATGTATAAGGAGCGGTTGAGTAGTGCTGGTGCCCAACGAGCGCCCGCGGTTGCAGAGCCGCTATATTCGGGAAGATGCGAGCGTCGGAGAAGTCTACACAAGCCGAAGGCATCGTCTCTACCACAACTACGATTACGTCGTAGCCGCTAGCCTTGGACCAGTACTGGCTATGGCGGTTCGGTACCGGAGCATTTGTCAGCTTACTGTATTCCGCTAGAAGATCGTCGGGCGTGTCTTTGACAAACCTCTTCTCGTCGAGCGTGTCAGTTTGCCATTGAAATAGTGCGTGCAATGCGCTTTGAAATGAGCTCTCCAAATAGGGGTTCCGCGGCAATCTTACGGCGTATAGCGAAGCTGAAAATATTCCAAGAAATATGGCAAGAAGCGAAACGATCATGGAGGTTCTCCGTGCCCGATTCGTTCCGGTAAAAGCGATCGTCTCCACGGCGTGCGCAAGTAAACCCAGACCGATGGCGGAACCAAGCAACAGAATTAGTTTCAAGAAAGATGAGGAGTATACATAGTCTGCAAAGTACTCGCGTCCTGCGCCCCGAATGCCGCCAAGAAGTGAGGAAAGAGACTGAAAGTTCCGCACCTCCCAGAAACATTTGACTTGCACATACAAGGCGATCGCGGCCAGGGCACTGACAGCGACGACAACAATCCCGCCCACGACGCGCCCGAACAGGCGCACGAGTAAGAGAAGAATTGCCGGCACAATCACCCCCACCAGCAGGAAATCCTGCCGGTATAGGGCCAACGATTGGAGAATAGACAAACCTGTGCTCGACGCCGGCGCGATAAGATGCGATACAAACTCGTACCCTCCCGATTCCGCGGTGAGCAGAGTTCGCTTCAGGTGAAGCGCCATCATGAAGGCGCAAAGCCACGGAAGCAAGAGAATCGCCGCCCGGCACCAAGGTTGGGCCAGTCTCTCCCAGCCTTTTGGGACCTCTTGTGGTAAGGAATAGTTATCCATGCGAGGTGAATGGGCCATGAACACACGCTCCGATTATAGGCAGGAACTTCTGAGAGCCCCCTATAGGGCGCAAAGACATTAACTCTGCTGCACACGTAGGGCCATACCGGCACAATGTAAGCGTTCGCCTAAAACCCAAGAGAGCAATATGGAATGCGGTCGCCTCCCACAATCCCGGCGCGGTCGCCGCTACGGTTTACGCGCGATTACTTCAACGGCGTAAGTAGCTTCCCTTCTCCATGGGTCGGCAAGTGCGAGGACCCGGCAGGCGGGTGCGAGTGCCGCGGCGGTTACCCGATTGACGAAAGTGTCGCGGTACGGCAGAGCAAACAAACTGACTGCCAGTTCGCCAGTAGAGTAGCCGAACGTAGGGCGGGACGACAAAATCTCCAGGCCACAGGCTTTCACTGCATGAATGAATTCAGAGGCAGTTTTCTCATCTGCGAGATGGGCGTGCTCTGCCCAGTCGTGAAACTCATGTAGAGATCCAGAAAACGGCACAGGCTTGGGACGAATGGTCGGAATGTGGAAATATCCGACACCTTGCGATGCCAACGCTTCTGCGAGACGCGCGATCGCCAGTTGTTGCTCAGTCACATGTTCAAGTACATCGATCGATAAGACCAGATCGTAGCCTTTTCCCAGGACATCGCACGTCAGGTTGGCGACACGGAAGTCGATGTTTGCCAACCCCATCGCATGCGCAGCATCACGACTTCTGGCAATCCGACTGGCATCCGCGTCGACGCCGACGACCTGGGCCGACGGAAACCTCTGCGCAAGATAGATGGAGAAGTCGCCACGTCCAGATCCCGCGTCGAGAATTTGATGTGGGCGCAGATTAAGTTTGTCCAGAGCGATTACAAAGTTTCTTGCATGCAGATAGTGGGCAGGGTCGAGCAACCCGAAGAGTTGAAATGCCAACCGTTCCGCAGTTGTCTTGGTGTAGAGTCGTTGATTACCAAACCGTATCGCCATCTTAGTGAAACTCCGCTAACCCGGTGTTCCCAGCCCGAGAGCGGGAAACAAGCATCGCGTTCTTTGTCCTGACTTTGTGGGTGCAAACTCATCCAGGACTACGAATTGCCTTCCGTTCTCAAGATTGTCTTGCGCTGAAGAATTCGAGACAGGGCAACGATGCGCGCCGTGAGATAAAGGTAGTAAAGCCATAGCGAGCCTAGTGGCCGATACATGTGCCCGACGGTTGCATAACGATATGCCACTGCCAATGTGGGAGCCAGAACACCCAGAAGCAATGAAAACGGAATGCGCCATACTAACGCTGAGTGGGAAAACAGCAAATTGAATACCGCGAGAAGAGTCAGCAACAGATGCGTGAACGTTATCAAGACAGGTTTGTCGAGCCACGAACCACGAAAGGTACCGAACATTCCCAGTCCATGCCACACCTGCTTTCGAAAAAACTGCATTACAGTTTTAGGGTTACCGAGATGGACGGCGGCGATCGCCGTTGAACTATGAATGGAAAAGCCGGCGGTCCGCAGGCGCTGGCAAATCTCCGTATCTTCACCGGTAACCAGAGCCTCATCAAAGCCACCCACGGCGTTGAACGCCTTCCTGCTGACCATGAAATTGCCCGACGGAAGGTAATTCACCGCTCCGTTTCCACCGCGAGCATGCGACTTCTCCCATGTTTCTTCGACCCACCGGGGACAGTCCGGCAGAGAGTACCTGCAGCCCACCGCATCCGCTCGAGTTTCGGCAAGAACTTGGACCGCCTGGTCCAGGTAATCGGGAGCGACAAGACAATCCGCATCAATAAAGCCAAGGCTCTCGCCCATCGACAGTGAGGCGCCCCTGTTCCGCAGAGTCGCAATGGAGACATTTTTCATTTGCAGGACGGTTGCCCGGCTAGAGTACCTGGAAGACAATATTTCCCAGGAACCGTCAGAGGAACCATTGTCAACGATTGTAAGGTCTGCGTTGCCATAGTACTCGATCGCGGCGAGTATGGAATTTATTGTTGTTAGTAGGTATTTGGAAGAATTCAGGGTTGGCACGACGATCGAAATTCTCGGCTTTTCCATAACCAACCATGATCTTTCTATGGTGCTGAATTCTGGTAAATTGCTCTCCAAAAGGGCCCACGATCCGGGAATCAATCGAGCATGGTTCTGCTCGGCTTATACACGAACTGTTTCGGTCTTCACAGTATCTGGCCGGAAATACTGGTTATGTTCCGCTGCGGACCTACCTGCGCACCTATACATCGCTCGCCATCCTGGACTTTGATCCCGGCCGCAATCAGAGGTTCATCCCCTGCTGAAGGCGCCAAACTGGCCCGACCGCCTAGTCTGGTTCCCCGCGGCGGAGGCAAACCGATTCACCACGCAGACATACTTATGCACTTGCAGGGCCATGCTGGCAGAAGGGGAACGTGAAGCCAAGACGCGACCGATTTGATCGACTTGGCGCCAAGTAATGTCCAGTTGTTGGGAATTCGAACTGCCTGGTTGCCGAATGGAGGCCCAACTGTTTGGCATTCACCGCACACGGAGGCTACGATCACTCCGAAAATGAAGCCCAAGCCCACGGCCACGTCTGATATCTAGAAATAGGACAAACGCAAGGACGAACTGCTTCGGCTACGAGCGCGGCGTCAGTGCCGCGATCGCGCATAGAGTTTACGGTAGAGGCCCAGAATCGACTCGGCGTTGCTTTCCATCGAAAACTCCCGTTTGATGTCTTCGGCTGCATTGCGGCACAGATCCTCACCAAGAGTATGGTCAGCAAGCAACCGGAGGCAGGCCGCGGCGAAATCCTCAGGAAGGGACGAGGAAACGGTGAATCCGTTGCGGCCGTTCTCCACAATTTCCCGGATGCCGCCCACCGCGCGTGCAACCACTGGAACTCCCAGCCATAGTGCTTCCAGGAGAACCATGGGCAAACCTTCATGGTCGGAGCACATGACGAGCACATCGAGTGCGCGAAGCACGTCATGGATGTCCTCTCGATGCCCAAGAAAGCGCACGTTGTCCTGCAATCCGGGTTGCCGCGTACAGGAGAGAAGCGACTGTCGCAGAGCGCCGTCACCGGCGACCACAAACTGCACATCTGGAATCACGTTGGCAACGATTCCGGCCATCGCCAGGAAGAGGTCCACACGCTTGACCGGCTCCAGCCGGCCGACCATGCCAATGACCGGCGCCAAAGTGCAACCGATGTGCGCCTTCGCCTCCTCGCGGCTGAACCGGCTGACTACATTGGCCGTATCAAGTCCGTTCCGGATGGTAACGACTTTGCGGGAGCCGTACTCGAGGCGGAGCTGTTGTTCCATCGCGGCGCTGACGCCGATGATTGCGTCGGCGGCAAATCTCCCGGTCCAGCGGTCAAACTGCTGGTAGAAAGATTGGCGCAGAGAACTCCATCCCTTAAACGGTTCGGGCATTCCGTGCTTTGTCCGGACGATGACTGGGACGCGGCAGCAAAGCGCAAGGAAATGCGAGAGCAGATTCTCCTTGTAGCGATGAGAATGCAGGACCTGAACATGCTGCTGGCGGACAAAGGGAACAGCCTTGTGAAGAATCTGCGGAAAACTGTTTTGTGACTCTGGGATGACCTTGACGATGGCGCCGGCCTGCCGGAGTTCACTGGCCAACCGGCCCTCGTTCAACACGATGGCGGACAACTGAAGATTGCCGTTGCGGCAGAGGGCACTGACGAGAGTTGCGGCCTGAACCTCTGCCCCGGCCCAGCAATCTCCGGAAAGAACGTGACAGATGGAGCGAAGCTGAGGCGGTTGTGCGGCGACCGCAAGAATCTGCTCGGGCAGGCTGGGGTCTCCACTGGCTACATCGGGTTTTGATTCGCGCTTCATGGCAACATCGCTCGCCGGATTGCGACAGGGGCAATCCCGGACGGAGTGCGTCCGCTGTGGTACCATCGCTCTGTTGTTACCCAGCATACGTTATGGACATCCGGTCTCAAGTGGATATATCGGTTGCCGGCCCTGAGATGGAAGCGCTCTGGGACGGCTATGTACTTCAACATGACTGCGCCACCCATTGTCATCGCTGGGGGTGGAAGACGGTCATCGAGAAAGCGTTCCGGATCCCAACCTATTACCTGATTGCAATCGAATGCGGCAGAGTGTGCGGCGTTCTGCCGCTGGCCTGGCAGAAAAGTTTTCTGTTCGGAAGCTTCATCACGGCATTGCCATTCCTGAATGCGGGAGGGCCGCTGGCCGACTCCGTGGAGATTGAGCAAGCCCTGGTGCAGCGCGCCATTGCAATTGCGCAGGAAACCGGAGCGGCAAGGCTTCAATTGCGCTACCGCGGTCCATACCGGCTGGACTTGCCGGCTTCTTCGCACAAGGTAGCCGCCGTGCGCGAGGTCAGCCGCGACACGGAGGCGATGTGGAAGGCGCTGAACTCCAACAACCGGCGGAAGGTGAACAAGGCCACAAAGACGGGCATGACGGCGGCAGCCGAGGGCGGCGCGGCGCTTGATATCTTCTACGAGATATTTGCCGAGAACATGCGCAACCTCGGTACCCCGGTGTACGCGAAGATTTTTTTTGGCGAAGTACTGCGGGCATTTCCGCAACATACCGAGATCATTGTAGTGCGCCTGGATGGCAAGCCGATCGCAGCAGCTTTTGTGATTTCCTTTCGTGACGGGATGGAAGCAACCTGGATGTGTTCGCACTGGCGTTACCTTTCGCTGCAGCCAAACATGCTGCTCTATTGGACGATCCTGCGCATCGCCAGTGAACGGGGTTTCCATTGGCTCGACTTTGGCCGTTCCACGCGCGACTCCGGCACCCACAAGTTCAAGCAACTCTGGGACACGAGCGACGTACCCCTGCCTTGGGCCAGTTGGACGAAGGACGGCCAAGCACCCACAGAGTTGAGCCCGGCCAATCCAAAGTTTCAACTCGCTACCAGGCTCTGGATGAAACTTCCACTTCCAATTGCGAACTGCTTTGGACCTCTTATCGTTCGCAACCTTCCCTAGGTTGGCGCTGTAACAAGATAGCCTCTTCCCGCACATTACAAGCATCCGCAGTTATCGCTTGCTTGGTTCCCAGATTACGAAGCGTTCCCCGAAGCAGTACAGAAACCATGATTTCAAGGTTGACAGATTCCCGGTCATGAAGAAGGTGGCGACCTTGAAAGGTAACAGCCGCAGCAGGGGCCGATGGCCGCGGGGAAGGATTCCTGCGAGGTGGAAGAGTACCTGCGCCACGAGCGCGACACGGTAAAAGACGCCGGCGTTCCAGAGAAAACAGTTTGCGACGAGGGCCGCGATGAATCCGAAGGGAAGCAGCCAGCGGAAAAGCTTGTGACTCACCAATTCCCACGAGACCAGCCCGTACACGAATGGATTGAGAAGCCGGAGGTGGGAGAAAAATACGTCCAGTCCGTGAACGATGGTGCGAACCTTGCGCGGAAACTCGTCTTCAAAATTGACCGCGCCGAGGTATCCGAGTACACGCGTGTCTACCACGACGTCATAGCCGGCTTCAATGCTGTTCAGGGGAACGAAGAAATCGCTACTTCTGCCCGACGGCCAGTCGTGGCACACCTCGCGGCGGGCGGCGAACAACGACCCGCTGACGCTGATCAGCGAACGCACATCCCCCTCCAGGCGCCGCAAAATTGTTTCAAAGGAAATATAGATTGGCTCCGCATTGCCCAGAGCCGGGTGCGTAGCATCCTCACTGCTGACACAACCCACCCGGAAATCGGCAAAATTGGTGACGATGGTTCGGACCGCGTCAGGATTCATTCGCACGCCTACATCCGTGAAAACAACGATCTCCCCGGAGGTGACCAGCAATGCCTGCTTGAGGCAGTTCGCTTTGCCCTGCCGCTCGGAACGCAGAAGGCGGACGCCACGGTCCTGGTAGCGCAACAAGATTTCTTCCGTGGCCGGGGAAGGCCCGTCGCACACGACGGCAATTTCAATTTTCTCCTTTGGATAATCCTGCTCCAAACAGTTCAGGATCTTATTTTCGATGAACTTTTCAGCACCTCGGACCACCATCAGCACGGAAACTGACGGCAGAATTTCCGCGCGTTCGCGTTGCCGGGACCGCACACATGAGAAGAGCCAGAGGCAAGCTGCGTATCCGGCCAGTGTGTACGCGATGAAAAGGATCGAAAACCAGAAGATCCACAGCATGATGTTTTCTCCGAATTGCGCTGCCGCTGATTTGCCTCACGCGTTCAGTTTGTCCCGTAGCAACTTTGCACACTCCAGCGGGACGTGCAAGGCGCGGAAATATGCGCAAGCCCCGGATGAAAAGCTGGAGCGGGCGGACGCGCGAAAGGACGGGCTGCCAATGTGATAACGGCCTCCAATCAATTCTCTGAGTACGGACTCGCGATCGAGCGAGGCAACCGACAGGTGAATGCTCAGCGGATAGAAGCCTCCGAGACCATGGAGGTCATCCCCGACTGCTGCAAGCAGCTTCGGATTGAGAACCTTCATCCGGTTGAAGAAATCCATTGCCTGCGGGCAAGGCAGGTATTTGCCGTCGTAACGGACATTCCAGACTTCCACCGCGTTGAGAACGCCCGCCAGGTCAGGAGAACAATTCCAGCGAACCCGGCGCGGATGAGCGAGAACTGCAAAACCTCCGGCGGCACGGATGTCGCGCACCAGCCGCACTGGATTCGATTGATCCAGCAGCCGTTCACATCCCAAGCCCACGATGTGAAGCTTATCCTTGCAGGAGTACTCGATGCCTCCAATGATGCAGAAGTCCGGGCCGGAAAGATACTCGGCTTTCTGGCGCGACATCGCGATCTTCTGTTCCGTCATATCCTCCGAGTGCTCGGCCATACAGATAAACTGAAAACCGCGGCTTCGGTACAGGTCCGCAATTCCGGGAAGTGAAAGTTCCCCGTCGTTAGAAGCGAGAGAGTGAATGTGCAACGCACCTTTGACTAACATTGATAAGTCCCTTCCGCGGGAGCAGGGCTGGCCGCCTGGACATGCACATTGCATCCAGGAATGCAGCTCTGGTAAAGCCGCTCGTAGTTTGCCACCATGGCCTGCACGGAAAACTCGCTTTCAATACGAAGTTTTGCGGCTTGGCCCATGCTTGCGCTTTTCTCTTTCTGATCCAGCAATTCAATGACGCGCCGAGCAATCGCGGGCGCATCCGCGACCGGTACCATGAATCCGGTGCGGCCCTCATCCACCACTTCCCCGGCGCCTCCACAGCAGGTGGCAACCACCGGCTTGGCGCAGGCCATCGCCTCCAGCACCACCAAGGGAAAACCTTCGCTGGTGGAAGGCAGAACGAAAACGTCGAGGTCGGCAAGAATGCGCGGTACGTCCTGGCGGTAGCCCAGAAACTTGAGACGATTTTCCAGGCCCAGGTCGGTGATCAGTTTAAACAGCGGGGGTGCAAGGGTTTTATGCAGATCTCCACTGATGACGAAGAAGGTGTTGGGATGCTGGTCCGCGATGAGGCGCGCAGCGCGGATAAAATACTCATGGCCCTTGGGGGCACGCACGTTTGCCACCATGCCGATGAGCGCCGTCTGGGGTGCGCAATTCATCTCCTGCCGCAGTCCACCGGCGGTGACCGAGGCGAAGCGTGCGAGTTCAATACCGTTGTAGATTCGAGTGAGTATTTCCTCGGGGAACCCGATCTTCTTGAGCATCTCGCGGACAAAATCGCAGACCACAACCACTTTGCAAGCGGTGCGCTTCACAAGTTGCAGCTTCAGCCATCCGGAGAACGATCCCGCGTCGCTCAACTCCACTGGGCCGTGATAGGTCACAATTGCCGGACAGCGGGAAAGCCGACTGGCAAGACAGGCGTAGAAGTTCTGGTCGGGAAGATGAGAGTGAATCAGGTCGATTTGCTCATCACGAACCAGACGGGCCAGGGCGCGGGGCAGACGAAAGTCCCACCATTTGTCCCACTCCACGCGAACCGCCGGCAATCCGAGTTCGGCGAGCCGGTCCTCCAGCCAACCCGGTTGGTTGATCGCAACGATGGAGCGGAAACGCTCGGGGTTGAGCCGTCCTGCCAGCATGAGCAGCACGTTTTCCGCGCCGCCCGGACCGCTGGTTTCGATGGTGTGCAAGATGTTCAACCGCTTCATGAGAGCTTCCTTTCCGCATGGCTGCTGGTTCCTGGAGAGAGTACTAAACGAAGGTTGACGGAAATGTACTGCTGCATCTCCTCCCATCCGGGGCCGAGGTCGCTCATGGAGCAGACGTCGTAGTGCAGATCCCTGCCGAAGAAACGGCAGAAGTCAGCGCAAGCGCGCAAGCGCGAAACAGGGAATGGATACAGGCGCTGTTGCTGGACGGAGGATCGCAGGCGCGTGACCAGCGAATCGAAGTCGCCTAGCAGCCAGCGGGACTTCACCCCCGTGCGGTATTCAAGTTGCGACGGCACGTCCTGTCCACAGACGAGCCTGTAGTAGATCGATGGGAAGTCGATTCCGGCGTCGATGGCCAGTTGCAGCGAACCCCAGAATCGTCCGTTGACTTCCATGAGCTTGGTTTCGCCGTCGCGGGCGTCGGTCTTGTATTCGACCATAGCCGGGCCATTCCATGACACCTTGCGGAGCAATGCCGCGGAGCGCTCTACCAGACTGCGATCCAGCGGAAGGCTTTCACTGAGCACGCTGAGACCTCCCCACGGGGGTTTTTCGCGCAGCCGTTTATGACAGAATGCCGCTTTCACTTCGCCGTTCCACAGCAGCAGAAATACTCCACGACCTTCGCCGGCGATTTTCTCCTGCACCAGCGGATCAGGAATCAGGCGGCAAGCTGCGTCGTACTTCGTGATCAGTTCCTCGGGAGTGTGGGCGTACGTCACGCTCCCCTCGCGCCAGGCACCCTGGAGATATTGCCGGGAGCGGCGGGGCTTGATCACCACGGGATAGCCAACCTGCGCGGCAAAGCGCAGCAGCGACTCGTGGTCACCAGCGCCGGCGCAGCGAGGCGCTCCGATGCCGAGTTCGCGCGCGAGTGTGAGCATCGCGGCTTTGTTCTGCACCAGCGAGAGTGTTTCCGCATCCTGCACCATCGCTGTAATTGCTGGAGCAAGGCGGAGCTTGAGAGGGGCAACGAGTTGTACCGTGACATCGGAGGTCGCCAGTAGATGTGTGTACCCAAGAGGCGCCAGCCGATCGCACAAATAGTTTTGGAATTGCTCGGGTTGCAGAGCCGGGGACGGATAGATTCTTTTCTCCCGGCAATACCTCGAAGCCCCGGCGATCATTTGGGAAGTATCATTACCAACCCCGACAAAGACACCGGCGCGTCCAAGTGAACGCACAACCGCTAGGGTGGAGCGCTGGTTGCCGTCCGTGATGAATACTTTCATTGTTTCCTCAACGCCAGCCGGTCAGCCGGAGGTGAAACATTGCAGGCGAAAAACTTCCCCATGGGCTGGTGATATTGCCCTCCTGCAATAAAGATCGCGGCACGGTGAGCGGATCGTCTCCCGCGCAATAGCCCCCGGAACGAGTCGTGAATGCCATGTCATATCCGGCATCCGCGGCCCATGCGCGAACGCGCTCGTCGAAACTCCCGCTGGGATAAGCAAGCGATCTCACTTCCGTGCCGATCCTTTTACCAAGGGTTTCCCGGCTTTCGAGTAATTCCCTCTTCGCAATTGTTTCTTCTTCGCAGGCGAGCAGGACGTGGGTAACGCTATGGCTGGCGGCTTCAAAGACCGGCGAAACTGCCAGCAGTTGTTCCCAGTTCATGAGACGGTCAAGGTCAGCCAGTTGGTCTCCATCGGAGAAGCGCGCGGCAAGAACCTGCAGCACCGACTCGCGTCGAGCGGCGGGGATACGCTTCAAAGCGGCAATCGACTCGGCCAGGCCGGCCACCGGGGCTTGCCCAAGCGCGTCGCCAACCGCACGGGAAACCGTTTCATGGTTTTCTCCGCAGTTCCGCCAGAGCAGACTGAGCCGCTCCGCCCAGCAAAAGGCGTTGCCGCCGAGCAGCCCGGTAGGGACGAAGACAGCCGCGTGCATTCCAGCTTCCCGCAGGGCGGGATAGGCATTCTCAAAGGTGTCCAGCCATGCGTCGTCGAAGGTTATCAGGCAGCTCGGCTTGGAGCCTTGGGGAATGTTTCCGCAGAGTAGATCGGAGAGACTGACGACATGGAATTGCCGGCTCAGCATTTGCAGAAGCTTTTTGAAAGTCGGCAGCAGAATGAGCATGGCCGGCTCCGAACTGGTGAGCGCAGCCTGTTGTGCGGTCAGAACGCGATGCAGGCCAAGGACGGCGACCTCGGAGCGATGCTGCACGACGCGGCGCAACCAGCAACGAAGCGCCAGCACGCCTGAGTAATAAAGCGCTGATGCCAGCAGGTAGTGCGCCGTGTGTCTGAATCGTGACATCATGTCTGTGTCCCGGACGTCCCGGACTTACTGCCCCTTCCCGAGTACAACCGTCTTCACCGTCTCAAAGAGGATTGCAAGATCGAAGGCGATGGAAACGTTCTTTACGTAGAAAAGGTCGTACTCAAGTTTGTTTTTCGCGTCTTCGATCGTCGCCCCGTAGGGGTAGGAAACCTGCGCCCATCCGGTGACGCCGGGACGAACGGAATGCCGCAAATCGTAGTAAGGAATTTTTCCCTCCAGGAGTTGCACAAAGTACGGTCTCTCCGGACGTGGGCCCACGAAACTCATTTCTCCTTTCAGAATATTTACGAACTGCGGCAATTCGTCGATGCGGAGTTTGCGGATGATGGAGCCAACGCGGGTCACGCGAGGATCGTTCCGGCTGGCCCACCGGGGAGTGAGATTGTGTTCTGCGTCGGTACGCATGGAGCGGAACTTCAGTATGTCGAAGGACTTTCCATCTTTTCCGACGCGTTCCTGCTTGTAAAACACCGGTCCAGCCGACTCCATCCGGATCAGCAGCGCGGTAACCATCAACAACGGCGCACTCAACACGAGACCGCAGAGGGCAACGACCGCACTGGCAACACGGGTGATGATCAGCCGCATCACGGACTGTTTGACAAAACCGTCCGCGTAAATCAGGGTACTTGGATAAATACTTTCCACGGGGATTCTGCCGGTCAGCTTTTCGTAGAAAGTCGCGGCTTCATCGATGCGAATGCCTGCGGAACGGGCGCGCAGCAGCATCTCGACGGGAAGACGTTTTCTTCTTTCCCTTAGCGCAATCACAATGCGTTGCGGGCGCTGCTGCTTGATGATGTTTTCCAGATCGTCCAGTGGCCCCAGTTGGGTAATATTTGGAATCGAGTCCTGGAACTCCGGCTCGGTGACCACCCCCAGGAGGCGAATGGGAAGATCGGAGCGGACGCAAATTTCCTTCACCAGCGAAATCGACATGCTTCCGTTGCCCACCACCAGGACCCGCTCGCCCGCCGTGCTCCAGCGATTGACCCACTCCATCGAGAGACGGCCCAGAAGAATAATTAGAACCATGCCTAAGAACGTCAGTTCAATCACACCGATTCCGAGCCGGATGGATGGAAAGATTGCGCCGAGAATCGCCAGGGCAAGACAGGAAACACCGATCGCACTCAACAGCCTTCCCAACAACACTTGCTTGGACGCGATTGCCCGCAGATCGTAGAGGCTAAAGTAGTAGAAGGTGAGCTGGCAGACCCCCGCAATGAGCCAGCCCTTGAGAAAAAGGCTGTTACTCTCGGCGGAAACACCGGTGGAATGGTGCACGACAAGCGAGGCAACAGTGAAGATCCCCGTCGCGATCAACGTATTTTCAGCGGCCACAAGCACAAACACACGGCCTGGGACATACCGATTCAGGACGCTGAACATGCAGCTACTCCTTCAGGGAAGATCCGGAATAGTAATAACATCCGCCAAGACGGACCTTCGCACCGACCAGTACGGTTCCGATCAACTTTGGGCGAATTAATGCAATCGCTTCCGAGACGATGGTTTCCGACGTTTTTCCTGCGCGGACACAAAACAGTACGGCGTCCACCAGATTGGCGGTCACGCGTGCATCTGCCACGGGGAAGATCGGCGGGGTGTCGAAGATGATAAGGTCAAAATTACTTTGCACTTCGTTCACAAAAGCTACCATGGCGGAGGAATGAAGTAACTCAACCGAGTTCTGATCGACACCTCCGGAGGGAACGAGAAACAGGCTGTCCGTGAGCTGCAGGAGCACGTCGGAAAGCGGCACGGAAGAGCGCAGGTAATCGTCCAGACCCAGTTCATAGGGAATCCCGAGGACCTCGGCGATGCCAGGCTTGCGCAAATCCGTGTCCACCAGCAAAACCTTGATTCCCGCCACCTGGCTGAGAGCGAGGGCAAGATTGATGGAGGTGGTGGTCTTGCACTCCCCGCTCACCGCGCTGGAAATCATCAGGGTGCGCATTTTTTGCGCGCGCATCGTCTCCAGGATGCGGGAACGCAAAACACGGTACTGCTCCCATACATTGAGATGCTCCTTGGCCGTTGCCTCGTTCCGCAGCACATAGAGCCGCTCCAGATTCACCGGGAAAGGAACCACCTTGCCGAGCAGGGTCCGGGCGGGAGCCGCCGATCGATGCTTGCGGCCACCGGCCACGAGTTCGGCACGTTGCGGCTTCAAAGGAAAGAAAGACTCCGGGTCAGACTTAGCGGCTCTGATTTCCTTGCCTAGCGCCTTGTATAGATAATCCACGTGAATACACCTCCGGGACTAAGAGCGTTTTCGCACGCATTAGTCCGCCTGCTGACCAAAGTTAAGAGAGTTGGCAAAGTTCCGTAAAGTTTCCGGTAATTCGTAATCGGCATACTCCCCGACCAGGTTCTTCCACGACTCCGGCGTGCGCTCCGCCGCCGCACGAACCTGAGCAGCGGTGCTTTCCGGCGCGGCCTCGGCCGCCAGTTCGAAATGGCCCGCCACTTCGCTGACCAACGCGGCGTCAACCGCCGCCAACCCCCTGGCATACGCGGCGATCAGGCAGTTGTCCGCCAGCACATTGATGAGGCGCGGAGTGCACGACGACGCGCAAACCAAGCTGTCGACCGCTTCCGGAAGAAACATCATGCGTCCATCGCTGCCGGAACGCGCCACGCGCAGCGCAAGATAGTTCCATACCTCGGAAGGTTGCAGGGTGTTGAGGTTGCAGCGTGCGACAATGCGCTGCCGCAGGGCGGCATGATGATCGCTGGAAAGCGTCTGGCGAAGCTCGGGTTGAGCCGACAGGATCAACTGAATCATGCGCTGCCCATTTTTCTCAAGGTCGGAAATCAGTCTAAGATCCTCCAGGATCCGGCTGTTGAGATGTTGAGCCTCATCGATGACGAGGATTGCGCGGCGTCCCTGCCGGGCCTGCTCTTCAAGAAATTCGCAAAGCGCGTCCAGCAACTCCATCGCCGGCAGGCGCCCAACGTTGACGTTGAAACCAGCGAGGACTCTATAAAGTAATTCCTGAGTTGTCTCCAACATGGGATTCAGGAGAATGCTGGACACGACGCCAACTGGACGTAGCAGGTTGAGAACCGCACGCAGGAGAGTGGTCTTGCCGGTTCCCGCGGCACCCATCAAGAGCACGATCCCCTTGTACTCGCGCACCGCATAGAGCAGGTGTGCAATGGCCTCGCAATGGGGAGCGCTGTAATAGATACAGTCGGGCGAAGTGTTCAACAGAAACGGATTTTTCTCCAACCCAAAATGTTTGAGATACATTAGATCCGCCAACCGAATCCTGTGGCAATCGCCGAACGCTGCAAGTACGCCAACAGCACCACGGTAAGAAATGAAACGCAGGTGGCCACCGCAATCATCCAGCGTCTCTGGGTTACCTGGCGTTTTTCCCCGGGATCCAATACGTATGGCAGGCTGGCCAGGACCATTGCGGATGTCGAGAGCGAGAGATCGCGCTCCGTGTGCAGAGTGTTGTCGCTCATCTCCGCCAGCAACGCCAGCCCGCAGCCTGCAAAAATTCCGACCAGCAGACCGACTACGTTGATCTGGAGCAGATTGGGTTTGCTGGGTTTTTCCGGATAGCTGGCCGGGTCAAGAATGCGGAACTGCTCGCCTTGCGCGCGACGCTCCATCTCGGCCGCAACCGAGGAGTTATTGCGTTTTGCCAGCAGCGCTTCGTAACTGGTGCGCGAGGTATCGTAGTCGCGGGAGAGTTCCGCGAGTTCTTGCTCGACGCGCGGTAATGCACTCATGCGGACCTGCAGCTGCTGGATCGCACCCTCCAATTGGGACTGGCGCGCCGTGCGCTTCAGAACTTCCTTGTCGAGCCCGTCGATTTCCACCTGAATCTGATCGGGGGCGCCCTGCGCGTAGCCCTCTTTCCCTGCGTTCTTGGATTTTTCCGACTCGATCTTTTCTTTGAGCGCCGCCAGTTCCGCCTGGAGGCGCAGGATATCGGGATGCCTGGGTTTGTATTTCTGTTCGGCTGCGAGCAGTTCCGCGGTCTCATTGTCGAATTGAAGTTGCAGCGCGGACTTCATATTCTGCGGCGTGGAGGTCATCTTCATGCTCTCGAGCAGTGAGGTCATGTAGTTTTTTTGCTGCTGCGCGCGCGTGATCGCATCCGAGTTCGACTGCAACACGCCTTGCAACTGGCCGAGCATCTGCAGGCTGGGTACCTGCTGCTCCGGCAACTCTCCCGCATGTTGCGACTTGAAGGTCTGGATACGCTTTTCCTGCTCCTGCAGAGACTGTCTGAGCCGTTCCATCTGGTCGTCGAGAAAGTCGGTAGTACCCTCGGATTCCTGCTCGCGATCCTTCAGGTTTTCCTCGATAAACAGCGAAGCAAGATTGCGCGTGACCTTCTGAACCAGTACTGGATTGGGGCCAGAATAGGCGATCTTGAATGCAGCCACGGATTTTGTCCGGTCCGTGGTGAGCTGGTTGGCCACAACCTCCACCGAGATATCACGGCGCATCAACTCAACAACTTCGTCTCCTGGCATCTTGCCGTTGGCGAAGCCGTAAAGATTGAATTCGACAATAATTTTACGAAGCCGGGACCGGCTTAATATCTCCTGACGGATGGCCTGCAACCGGTCGCTCACATCCTCGGAAATCGTTGACTGCACATAGTTCGCAGGCACCTTTTGGGGCTCGATCATGATGGTTGCTTCCGAGAGGTAGGAGCGGGGTAGCCACAAACTGCCAAAGAAGACGGCCAGCGCGACGAACACGATCGGCAACACCAGCCACCAGATCCGCCGGTTTGCGATCTCTGCATAATCATGGACACTCGAAGCTGCTCTTTTCATCGCTCTCCTCTTTAGCGCGGAAACAGCCTGTCAACATTGAACGAAAGTCCGCTCAAGAACTGCTGCCGGTAAATCTTGTTGTGCTGGGTTAGCGCACCCTCTTGCAGACCGAATCCATAGTTGGCAAACCAGACAATGTGGCGTGCCAGGCGAATCCCGCCGTCAAGCGCCGGCGCCACACTCTGTGAGAGCCCCGTGCCCAAGGGGCCGGCAGCAACCGCCGAATCCGAGCGCTGATAGGTAGTGAAAACACCGGCGAAACCTCGCTTTCCAACGGAGTGCTCGAATGAAAGTAACGCAACCCAGCCGGTAAGGTTGCCCTCTGCCAGCCCCATCTGATAGGAGTTCACGACACTGGCGCGAAAAGCGCTCTTCCGCGTCTTGTGTTCGAGATCAAGGTTGAGACTGAGCACTGGTTGGATTTTTCCCGAGGAATTCTGCCGCTCGCGGAAACCAGGACCCACGGAAACCGAGTAGGACCAGTTCTTACTGAATATCTCCGAGTAGCGAAACACAGCCGCTTGCTCCATCTGGTGGTAATTCTGCAGGGTGAACAAAAAGTAAGAAGTGGAGATCCCGGCACCCAGGATGCGGTGGGCATTCAACTGGTAGTTGTAGAAGACGCTCACCTGTCCGGACCAGGTACTTGAATCCGGCGCCGTCAGCAGATTCAAGAACTGGTTTGAGCTGCTGTGAGCGTACTTGGTAACTCCTCCCGACGCGCCAAACTGAAGATGAGAGCGGTGGCTCAAACGGTGTTCCAGGGTGAAAGCAGTGTTGGCGTTCTTTACTTTTGATTCCAGGTTCAGCCCGGTCAAGCCCGAGAGCTGCATCAGCAGAGAGCCAAAGCTGCTGTTGGCAAAGGCAGAGCCACCCCAGGATGGATATTGGCGGGCATCGAGGCGCCAGCTGAAATCGGTTCGCGGGGAAAACTCGTGCCATAAGGTCTGGCTGAGATCCTGTTCGGTGCTGTTGAGGGTGGTGAAATTGCGGTAATAGGTGAATGAAGGAAAATAGGCAGCCTGATAGACGGTGTGCTTGGCAAGATAGCTGAGCGAAATACCGCCACTGTAACGCTGTGCCACATCGCCGGCGGGGTGGACCAGAAAGGCTGGATTTGTGTCATATACGCCAAGCGCATCGACCGTCATGCCCAAGTTCCAACCCGGGATAATCACGAACCCATAATCGTTCACATGCGGCTCCGAGGGAGGTATTTCCATCACCTGCACTTCCTGGAGCGGAGCCGGAGGAATTTCGTCCGTGTCCTGCGCCAACGCCGGCGCCTCTGACATTGCTAGAAGAATTGTGATCATTAGTAGTTCCCTCCATCGCGTCATGTCAGATGCACCTACGGAATCACGAGTGTGTCGTGCACTTGCAGTTCCACGTTCTGGTTTGTCCCCTTGACGCTAAGGATTTTCTTGTAGCTGACCGGAATCTTGTGGCGAGTCCCATCTGCGTCTATCCGCAAAATGAACATTTTCTCGCTCTTGGCAAAATCCCGGAATCCCCCGGCGAGAGACAACGCGTCCAGCACAGTCATCGGTTTGCTCAGCGGATAACTGCCCGGACGCATCACTTCACCGAGAACGCTGAAGCGCTGGCTGCGCGTGTCCTGCACGATCACGGAAACTTCCGGCGATTTCATGTAGTTGCCGAATAGGTCCGTCAGTTTTTTCTGCAACTCCAACGGGGGTTTTCCAGCGGCAGCCACCTCGCCCACGAGCGGAAGCGAAATGTTTCCATCGGGCCGTACTGCAACCAGCCGGGAGAGTTCAGGTTCACGCCACACCTGCACCGCCAAGATGTCTTCCTTGCCGATTAAATACTGCGCATCGGCCGGAGCCGGCGGCGGCAGGGTGCTTGTCTCACCGGCTTTTTCCGGGTGTACCGCAGTACTTCCATCCTGGGCGATGACGTCTGCCGCGATCGATAGGGTCAAGATCAGGAGAATGATTCTTACCGTGCGTGTCATTGCATGTCCTTCCAGGTATTCTTCAAAGTTCATGGCTAGTTCGTTTTTTCTCGCAGCTTTCATAACGCGTTTGCTGGGTCAACCCTTTAGATACGCCAGCCGGAATAGGAGCAGGGCGCCGCTACCGAAAAGGATCAGAGTTCCAGGTTCGGATGTCGCAGCCACTTGATTTTCAGGGTCCTTCCAAAGATCCCCCACTAGAACGCCCGGCGATAACACGGGCTGAAGGGAGGGAGGCAGATTGGCAATGGAGGGCAGCGGCGCATCCATGATGAGCGCCTGCATCTGTTCGGTCATCGTGGAAGAACGAACGGCATTTTCGGGTCTTTTCTGCTCAAGGCGGTTGCCGCACCGGCTGCGAATCATGTGTTGTCCATCGGTCAGTACGAGTTCGCCACGAGGAATCGTCAGTTCTTTACTGGTCCAATAGATCTGTTTGTCTTGACGAAATGAGACGAACGCCTGCATGGGCGCCTGGGTGCGGACAGCGATCAGGTTTTCAATCTGAATATCACGGTAGTGTTCCCCCAGGGGTGGATCGGACTGAACAGTTTGAGCCAGCTCTTTCGGGTCGTACACACCGCCGGGAATAATGGAAAAAGGATATATCTTGCGCGCCGCGCGAAAAATCGGCATGGGTGGGGGCGCGTAGGCCCGCGGCTGAATGTATACCGAGTGATAGCCACTCCAGGCCAGCAGCACCATGCCTGCACCGACGCACAAGATAGGAAGAACCACCATGGCGGACAGTAACAGCCGAATCTTCTTGCGGCTCACGAACCGGGATCGCCTGACGGGGCTCATAGGCACGTGCCAGCCGGAATCGGCTCGTATCCGGCACTGGATTCGGTACTGCCCATAGGAGTTCCATAAGCCTTGCTGATTGTGCCGAACGGAAACCTCTCGACCAGGCACTCCAACCGGCGTTCCATGCCTTCGAGGCCAGTGTACTGTCTGAGCCGCGACTTCAAGCCAACGTCCAATCTTGGTTGTTGGGGATCGATCTCCCATGGGTGGAGATAGACCAGGAGGGTTTCGCCAGAAGCTGCAACCTGGTGCAATCCACCTAGCACGTATGGAAAGGGCAAGATGCGGAGATAAGCTCCACCGCCGACAGGTAGATTCCTGCCGAGGACACGCCAGGTTGTGATCGGGAGCTCCCAGATGCCAGCCCGGCTCCGATAAGGCAGCCGGGAGGCATCCGGGTCGCTATAGAGGTCATGCCTTATGGGGTGGCTGCTTGAACTGTACATGAAACCCTCCTTCGCCAAGATCTCCCTGGCCCAGTCCATCGCACTGAGAATGGAAAAACTCGGGGCGCGATATCCCATCACACACTGCCCACTGCAGCTCTCGATGACATCCTTCGCTCGCCGCGTGTCTTCACGGAACTGGTCCTGGGTCAGGCGATAAACGGGGCGATGCCAATAACTGTGACAGGCCACCTCATGGCCGTTCGCCGCCGCCGCGGCGACCAGTTGGGGGCAACGCTCGGCCACCCAGCCGAGAAAGAACATGGTGGCCCGGACCCGGTGACGATCCAGCAGTTCCATCAGTCGCCAAGTGCTCCGCTCCACACGAAGGCTGATAGCTCCCCAAGCCGGGCAAGGAGCCGCGCTCGTCATCGCTTCCGTCTGGAAGTAGTCTTCGACATCGATGGTGAGCGCATTCAGCACGAGCCTTCCCCCTTGTGGAGCAGCAGCTTCCGATCAAGATCCTTGTGGGCTTTTGATACCGGGAAAATCCCCTCAGGCTTTGACGGCACGGCGGTAAATCTTCGTGCCCACCATCAATAGACACGAACCGAACAAGGCCAGCGAGGCAGGCTCCGGCGCAACCGAATCCAAGGATGAGTCCAATGTTCCCTCTACCGTGGTTCCGTGCGATCCCGTGAGACCCAGAAGCGAAGCAGCATTCGTTGCGGTCGAAGAAGAGAATGAGAAGGTGAGGGTGTTGCTCGCATTGCTTCCGTTGCCGAGCAGGGCAAAATTCTGCAGCAGCGTGCTGTTGGTGCAGCCAGTGGTGGAACAAGAACTGAATGACAAATTGCTGAGTACCAGGGTGAGCGCGAAGCTGCCATGACCATTGGGATGGCTGGGACTTGTATTGGTGTCAATCTCAATCATCTTGAGCGAGCCTGTCATAATGCCGGAACTAGCATTGCCGATGGTCAGGGTTGCCGCCGCGTTGGAGGCAAAGTAGCCAGTCAGCCCGTCAGAACTGGCGCTATTCAGGAAAAAGTGACCACCAGCGCCGGGCGAGATCACCACTGGGGCATTCATCGCGGAATCTCCGGTCAATGGACTGGAACCATCTCCGATGTAGCCGCTACCAACGTATAAATTGGAGAACGTGATGTATTCGCCCCCAGTAGTGTGGGTGAAAGTGATCCCATTTCCACCGGAACTTGCAAAATTAATGACGGTGTCTGCGCGTGCCGGAATCCGGACGACGATCAGAATCATGAGCAACGTTGCGAAAACCAGGAATCGTTTCATCAGAGGCTCCTGTGCTGTTCTGGAGCTGGCGGTAGCCGACAAGCAGGTGGTCGTTCCGCAAGCTGCGCTACCTCGTATTGCACGGAAGAGTCCAAAGTAGGAACAGCGTCGGAAGATGAACTGCAACTATTTTTATTTCAATGGTTTACAGGAGATTAGACCAGGATGGAGATTGAGATCTGAATTCCGAACTAAGTTGTGTGTCTGGATTACAGACGAACATATCCAAGATTCAAATGAGGCATGGAGATTTCACTTAGAGAAAATACGTTTCTTGATAGTCGTATATTATTGAATGGGCGCAGAATTTCCGTCGATTTCGAATTCGAGAATTTTCCAGAATCTGGAACGCCAACCGAAGCACACGGCTGGAGGTTGGCATCCAATAGCAGGTTACGCACTGACTTGCTCTCGAAGGAGTAGCCAGCGGCTGAAATGCCGAACTATAAAGTATTAGTAGTAGACGACGATGAGGCATCGCGCGGCACCATTCGCTCATACCTTGAGTTGAAAGACTTTGCCGTCTCTGAAGCCGGAACCGGCAAGCGATGCCGCGAGATCCTCCAGAAGAGCCAACCCGATGTAATCATTATGGACTATTGCCTTCCGGATACGGACGGGCTTCAGCTTCTTCGCGAAATTCGCGCGATTGATCTCTCGATCCCCGTGCTCGTCATGACTGGTTATGCGACCATTGATCTGGCCGTGCGGGCCATGAAAGAAGGCGCCGAGCAGTTCGTCGCCAAGCCGTTCGAGTTATCCGTACTACTGAAGCTTCTGGAAAAGATCTTCGAGAACAGCCGCTTCCTTCGTCGTGAACTCGCTGTAAAAAACCGGGTGATACGGTACAAGCGCGATCCATTCCTGGGATCATCGCAAAGCATCCGCCGCCTGGAGTCGGCGGCGCAAAGCGTTCTCGGAACCTCTCTTCCAATTCTGATCCAAGGCGAAACCGGAACGGGAAAAGGTGTACTTGCGGAATGGCTTACCAAGCAGGGACCGCGATCCAACGAGGCATTTGTCGATTTGAACTGTGCCGGCTTGAATCGGGAGTTGCTGGAGAGCGACCTGTTTGGTCATGAAAAGGGGGCATTCACCGGGGCGATTACCCAGAAAACGGGTCTGCTGGAGGTTGCACACCAGGGAACGTTGTTCCTCGACGAGGTTGGAGACATGGATATGTCGATCCAACCGAAGCTCTTGAAAGTTCTGGATGAGAAACGCTTCCGAAGAGTCGGTGGGGTTCGCGACCGCTCGGTGGATGTCCACCTGATTGCAGCCACGCATCAGGACATGGAATTGCTGGTGGCTGATAAAAGGTTTCGCAGCGACCTCTACTTCCGGATCAGCACCATTCCGCTTGCCATTCCTCCACTTCGCGAACGTATCAGCGACATTCCCGTGCTCGCCGAGTGGTTCCTGGAGCGGCTGCGGGAAGACCTGAACCGCGGACAACTTGAGTTTGACAAGCGCGCCATGACGGCCCTGGAGGGTTATAGCTGGCCTGGTAACATCCGCGAGTTGCGCAATGTACTGGAACGGGCGGCCTTGCTTTGCAAGGACGGAGTGATCCATACGGAAGATTTGTACTTTCAAGTTTCCAGGGTCTCCTCGAAGATGGCTCAAATTGCCCCGAACACCGATGCGGACATGACCCTGGAAGAGATCGAGCGCCAACACATCAGCCTTGTATTCCATAGAGAGAACGGTAAGGTGGACCGGGCTGCTGCAAAGCTGGGAATCCCTCGCAGTTCACTCTACGTGAAACTGAAACACTACGGCATTACCGCATAAGCGGTCACCGCATTTCAGGGCGCGCCCGCTTTCCACCGAACCTTTCCCATATCTCGCTCGACGGTTCCGCGGGCGTCAATCTCGAATTCAAATTATCAATTCCAGAGACTGGACAGGATCCGGCACGGGCAGGTCCACATGATTAAATTCCGTGCCCTGATTCCTTCACTTAGCGCCAACCTGACTGGCAGGCAACGTGCAACTCAACTGGCATGGCCCAGAAACTTCTTCTAATCGATGAGAACATTCAGTTGCTGACTCTGGTTGGCGACTATTTATCCAACCTTGGCTACGAGGTACATCGAGCGAGAGAGTCGGACGAAGCCGAGGCGCTTCTCAAGAACTACGTATACGCAATCGTCATTACCGGGACAGATTGGGAAAACTTTGGCAATTCTGGGCACAACCTGACGCAATACATCAAGGACCTTGTGGATCGGCCCAGGATGATCTTCCTGGAGGAAACGAGTAAAAGTTCCGATGCCACTCCTTTGCTGGGCGATGGCGCAACCCTGGTCGTTGAGAAGCCAGTCGCACTGCTGCGTCTCGGCGATCTTATGCGGGAACTCACGAACATTTGAACGAGAGCAGCCGCTGGTGAGCATTAGGAACGGCGTTCCCTGAGTCGGATTGCACAACCCAAGCAGATCGGAGAAATCGTCTTGAGAACAGATTTTGATAACGGGACCATGGAGATTGTCGCTTGTGCGCAAACCCGGCTGGCGCTGTCACTGCTTCGCCCGGAGGGTGTCAGGATCATGGGTTTGCAGCACTCCCTGGCCGACATCGTGGACAACTCCCCCCATGCCATGGCGCTGCTTGATGGCGGCTTTCGCCACCTCGGCGCAAGCGACGCCTATTGCGTAAAGCTGCACGCAGGCAGAACTGCCATCCTGGGAAGAACCCACCGAGAATTGTCGCTGGAACTCCCCGAAGGTTGGGAACTGGCGAAGCGGCAGTGTCTGGCTGGACAATCGGCCACGCTTGAAGAGGATCGGGCCCCTGGTAACAGCAACAATCGGCCCCGCCTAAGCTGGCAGTTCCATCCGTGGAGCAAGTCGCGCTCGAAAATCGGCGGGACCATTCTTTTCTTGAAAGAAATCGCTGCCACTGGGAGCGAGGAATACAGACCTGCGGACCTAATGCCAATCTTGGACACCGCCCCCGGCCTGATTGCTCTCGCAAAGCCGAGTGGCGTTCTCACATTCATGAACAGGGCGGGGCGGGACCTGATCGGATTAGACCGAATCGACGAATCCACAAAACTCACATTCGCTGATCTCGCGCGTCCGTTGAACGAATCGGAATTCCTCGACATGCCTACGGATCATAACTGGAGGAACGAGATGGTCGTCCAAAATCTGAAGACTGGCGAGATGGTTCCGCTGCTACTGGAGTTGCGGAGAATCAATGACGACCTCGGCTCACCTTGTGGGTTCGCGTGGATGGGAACGGATCTGCGAAATCAGGATCCAAGTTCGCAAAAGCCCCAGGTTCCTGACCTGCAATCTCAGCAAGCCCAGAAGCTGGAAACAGTCTGCCGCGCCGCCGGTCGAGTTGCCCACGACCTCAATAACATGCTTCAAGTGATCGACGCGTATGCCGCGATGCTCACGGGAGAGCTGGCAACCGATAGGCACCTTGCAACCGAAGCCGCGTCGATCCACCGCGCGGGTGAGCGCGCCGCCCGGCTCGTCCAGGAGTTGTTGGTTCTCAGCCAGTGGTAAACGGGAAGTTGGCCACCGTTGTTGGGACGATCCGATGGATGGTCACGAACAGGGGTGAGGAGTGGCTCTACATTCAGGCAGCGCCGTTTGCGCAGAACGCCCTCGTGTCTGCTTATGGTTTCCAGCTCCGCAGATCTCGACAGGGCAGCGGTTTTGAAAAGCACTCGGAGGAGTTGCCATGCGCCCGGTGGCTCGGTGCGGCCGGGCTTCAAGCCTATCAAGACAAACAGACACAACGTGTGATGCATCACTGCGATACCCATGTCGCTACTAGGAAAGGTTGATGCGCGAGGCGCAACAGACTCCTGCGGATTTTCGCTGTGCCGGAGACCTGAAAAACCTGCCGGTACTGGGCGGGAGAACGCGTTCGCATCTGGCGCGTAGCCATCCGCGTCCGACCACACTGTTGCCTTCGCTTGCATGCTTGGCCGTCCAGAATCTGGACTCAGCCCGGGACTCGCCATGCAGATGGCCGCGAATCGCAAGTCGGTGAACAGGACATGCTTTTGCAAGTGGCTTGAATCAAGACACTTGAATTTTCTTCTGGTCGGTGGTGCTTTGGCAGCCGTATTGCAATCTCTCGCAGAGAAACGTTGAGATTCGAGCACCGGACTGCAGTTTCTCGCGCCCGGTTGAGACTGGCGGAATCTGCGTCAGCATTAAATAGCCGGGGCAATTCCTGCCCAGGGTAAGAACGGAGAGTTTAGCTATGGAGCACCGATCGCGGGAAGTGGCAGTTGCAGGCAAGGCAACTAGTTTGGTAAGAAGCTCCCAGAAAACACATAAGAATGGAAACCCCGTGGAGCCCGAATTGTCCGTGGTGTGCCAAAATCGCCAGGAAATCTGGGGAATACGCATCCTGCTTCTGGTTGTTGTATTGGAGACGGTGACCTCGGTTCTGATGCCGCGTCTTTCCGGCCTGGTGCGGCTGGAAATCAGCTTCGTGCCTCAACTTCTGATCGCATTTGTGGCTCTGGTGTTGATCCTCAACCTGCGCGTGACATCGCAGCGTAAATCGCTGCGCAGTGTCTCCAAGGCGCTGCTTGATTCCATTTCTTATATTGATAGGCTGGAAAATTTCTCGCTCCTTGATCCGCAAACCCAGACCTTCAGCCGAAGTTATCTCTATCAACTATTCAATCAGCAGTCCAGGTCCTCAAACCGCGCCGGCACCACCATTACATTGTGTTTGATTGCGGTGCGCCCAGACGGCCAAAGCACGGCTCCATCCGCGATGGAAGAGATTGTCGAGGATGCGGCACTGGTTCTACGAGCCAATTTTCGCGGTTCCGACTATATCGTGCGCTACGCCGAGGATCAGTTTCTAATCCTGCTGCCAGATACCAACGGGCAGCAGGCGCAAATCGCACTCAATCGCCTGACTGACAAAGTAGAGTACTGGAACCTTGAAAACGAGAGTGCTTCGATCTCACTGCGGCAGGAGATGGTCAGTTGTCCTCCGGGAGGAGACCTCTGGGAAAGGCTCAGCAAGATGGAGAGTAAGCTGCAAGATGATGCAGTCTGCGCATGAGCGATTGTTCCGGTCCGTGCAGCGATGATGCAGCCGACTCGTACAACATAGTGTCGTTCAATTTGATGGGATCAAGACGATGGAGTTACTCTGCGGAGAGAGGAAGCCGCGGCAGCCGGTACCTTGCAGGCACCCGGTTATTACCATCTGGACAGGCGCATGAGTCAGGCGTCCACGAATGTGTTGAGTAGACACTTCCGGATAATGACTCGCCTACGCGATTATCCTGGGATTGAGGTGACCAGCCGTGATCGCGTCGGTGCATACGCGGAAGCGGCAACCAAAGCCGCTCCGCGTGCCGTACAAGTGGCAGATCGTTGGCATCGGCTGCGAAACCTTACGGACGGGCTGCAACACTGCCTTGCAAGCCTGCAAGGAGTAGAGGAAGCCCAGGCAGACGTTTATCTTGTGGTGGCTCGCGACCGGCACAATCAGGGACTTGGGCCATACCCGCGGGGACCGTTACCCAAGGGGACGACACGCACCGACCGCATGCGACGGCAACTGCAGAACCAAGGCGGGGCGAGCCATTTACGCGGCACGGAAAGCGAGCCACGGCCAGACATGGATACGGCGTGCGCCCCAAACCTGTAACCGATTCCGGGGCGATTCTTTCAACGACCACCAAAGGCAGCCTGCCGCGCTGTTGGACAGTTACTCAGACTGGCCCCAAGGAGGGTCGCTGAAAGTAACTCAACTGGTTTGTTTGATTTTTTCTATCGATTCCCCAACCGAACTCGCCCGGCGTATCACCACGATGTAGCCGGACTATTGCAGGTGATCCACATTTCGTACTTACCGACATTAGCTCCGAAATAGGCGTATCCCTGAATGCAGTTTGGGTGAGCGCACGAGCCAAGGAAAGCCACCTGTGCCTGACCCGGCGCCGCTACACTGAACTGTGCCACTGGGGGCCTTGTCCAATGCTCATTTGCGTTTGAGCCCTCGCAGCGATTGAGAGAAGGATCAGCAGTGAGGCTGTAGCCAAAGCCCATCCCTGGAAACTAATCTATTGGGAAGCGGAGCGATGGTTGGCAATTTAGGGATACGAGAGGGACGTTGGGGAGTAGCCGTGTCGTCAGAATCAAGGAAAACAGGAACATGAGCGAAGCTCCGTCTTTGGTTTGGTTTCGGCAAGACCTGCGCGTAGCGGACAATCCCGCTTTATGGGCTGCGGTGGAACGGGGCGGCCCGGTGATTCCCGTGTTTATCTGGGCTCCGGAAGAAGCGGGCCGCTGGCCTCCGGGCGCAGCCTCGCGAGGGTGGCTGCACGCTTCGCTCACCGCTCTCGGCGCCGAGTTGGAGAAGCGCGGATCGCGCCTGATTTTTCGCCGGGGGCCAACCGGCGAGGCATTGGACGATCTTCTGGCCGAATCGGGCGCTACCACGGTGTTCTTCAATCGCCGTTTCGAGCCAAGAGCGATGGCGCGGGATCAAAGCCTGAAGTCGCAACTTGAAGCGCGCGGAATCGGCGTTGTGAGCTTCGACGGCAACCTGCTGTTTGAACCGGGATCGATTCGCAACGGCACCGGCAAACCGTATCGTGTATTCACGGCGTTCTGGAGAGCCTGCCTTCTCCGCTCCATAGCGCCGCCGGGCAAGAATGTGCCCGGGAAGCTTCGCGCGCCTGGCAAGTGGCCACGCTCCCTGGAGCTTTCAGCTTTCAAGCTGGAGCCCTGGGCCAATTGGGCTGCCGGGCTGGGTGAAAGATGGCAGCCCGGCGAACGCGGCGCGAAGGAACAGATGCAGCGCTTTGTGCAAGCAGCCTTGCAGGATTATCCGGCCGGGCGCGACAGGCCGGGAGAGGTTGGCACATCGCGGCTCTCGCCGCACCTGCACTTCGGGGAGATCAGTCCAGCAGAGCTTTGGCGCACCGTCCAACACCTGGAAAACGACGGAACGGACGAACTTCCGGGCATATACGATGCCTTCCTCAGGCAGCTCGGCTGGCGCGAGTTTGGATACCACCTGCTTTATCATTTTCCGGAGTCTGCAGAGCAGTGCCTCCGTCCGGAGTTTGCGGCCTTCCCCTGGCTGCGCGATGCGAAAGCCCTGCGGGCCTGGCAACAAGGCAAGACGGGTTATCCGCTGGTCGATGCGGGCATGCGTGAACTGTGGCAGACGGGATGGATGCACAACCGGGTGCGAATGGTAACGGCCTCATTTCTGGTGAAGCACCTGCTGCTCGACTGGCGGCAGGGCGCGGCCTGGTTCTGGGAGAGGCTGCTGGATGCCGACCTGGCCAACAACAGCCTGGGCTGGCAGTGGGTGGCCGGCTGTGGTGCCGACGCTGTTCCCTTTTTCAGAATCTTCAATCCAGTCCTTCAGGGAGAAAAATACGATCCTGCCGGTGCCTACGTCCGGCGCTGGGTTCCCGAGTTGGCGAGATTACCGAAGCGATGGATCCATAAGCCTTGGAAGGCACCGGCATCCAAGCTGGCAGAGGCGGGCTTGAGGCTGGGAAGAGACTATCCTTTTCCGATCGTCGCCCACGACCAGGCGCGAGCGCGCGCACTGGCCGCGCTGAGAAGCACGAAAGGAAGAGGAAACGACGATTCTGCAGGGTAGAGCGAATCCGACAAGACCGGCGCCGGCAGATTCTGAAGCGCGGGCGCAAAGTAAACCATGATCCAGCAAGCGGGCAATTCCCTTGAGCTCCACAATGGCAGCGCTCTGATCCGCGACACCGTGCACTACGAAGTGCCGATGGGGACCGTGGGAGATTTCTTCGCTGGATGGATGGTGCGGCCACAGTCCAGAAAAGAAAGCTCGTCATTTCTTCGCCCCGTGGGCGAGGAAGTCAGCAAGTTGGAAGCCGTTGGCAGAGAGGGAATCGAGCCGTTGCATGGTGGCGAGGGCAGCCTTGTGGTTGCCCTTCGACTGGTCATGGCAGGCCTGCAACAGATCGAGGAGGAACTTTGCCTGCTCCGGCAGTTGACTGGATTTGCCAGCAATGGAATCCTGCAGGTCGGTACAAAGCCGCCACAATCCGTCGCGAGCGTCCTGCCAGCCTGCATTCTTGATGCGACCAAGAATGCTGCGTACCATGTACGTGCAAACGCTGCTACGGTCGGGTTTCTCCAGGCTGGGCAGCACGGCGATCGCCAGTAGCGCAGCGTCGGTCAACCCTTCCCAGGAATTCAACTGTTCGAGCAGGCTGCCTGACTTTTCCAAAGCTCTCTTGATCTGGTCGGCGTTGCCCACGATGGCGAGGCAATCGCCCGCCTCGCGCAGACTGGCGAGGGAAGCTTTGAGATCGCCCGACTGCCGCTCAATGTCAGAGAGGTCCATCTGGAAATCGGCGAGTTGGGAAGGGATGTCTGCATCCAGCGCCAAGTCGCGGCCTTCAACCGCGTTTTCTTTGGCCTTTTGCAGGTCTCCGGCAAAAATGAGCGCACGGGTCAGGGTGCCATAAGCACTCACCTTAAGGGCATCATCGTGGGACCACAGCGCCTTCCGCAGACCCTCCTCTGCCGACGAAACAACAGACTTGTAATCTCCGCGCACCATTTGAATGCGGCTCTCATCCATCTTGAAGCTGGCCTGCTCCTTCACGTCGTCGGCGCGTTCGGCGGCCAGGTAGCCGTCAGCGACAGCAGCCGAGGCTTCATCAAGTTTGTTGGCACGGCGCCAAAGCTGGGCCAGCCGACCACAGGCCAACATCAGGCCGCGCGCGGTTTCGGCCTGCTCTTCGGCTCGCTCTGGCGTCTTCTCAAATGCCTCTCGCGCGCGCAACGCCGACTCCAACGCGTAATCGTACTTGCCCATCTCCTGGAAGGTGTCGCATAGATCGAGATATTCGGAACCCGGTGTCAGGCCTCCCTGCTCCAGTTCACGCGCGCTCAGCGAGAGAAGATTGGCGGCCGGCTGAAGCTGACCCATTTTGCGGGCAATACGCGCGCAGGTCTGCCGGAAATGGGCTTTGGCCTTCAGATCGTCAAGGGTCTTCCAGGTTATGGTGTCCAGCATGCTTAATCCACGCATCGCGAGTTTGGCGTAGAAGTCGCCGGTGGCTTGGTCGAAGCGCAGATGGCTGCCGAGGGCAAGTTGATCGGAGAGCAGGTTGATGCGGGCGATGCTGGGCTCGGGCCAGCGCCGATCCAGTTCGTCGCAGAGGCCCTGCGCATTTTGCAGCAGACAAGCAATCGTCGGCCAGGTCATCGGCGAGTCGGGAGGCGGACCGCTCGTGGCCACCCAAAGCGCCAGTTGCAGAAGCGCGCTGGCCACCGCGAACATGTTCTCCTGTTCGCCGACCGCCGAACTGTTCTGTTCACGCAAGCGCGCGCCCACCGGTCCCACGAAGACGTAGGCCTTTTCGGTTACAGGATCAGCACCGGTGGCATGCATGGAGGCGGCTACCCTATGTTCGCCGTGGATGATCCGATTGACGACGGCAATGGCAAACGTAGCTGCCTGATCCGCGTTCACGCTCCACAGAGTTCCAATGTACGAACGTGCGCCGACGGCGATGAAGTCCCGGCCCACACCGCTCCACGACAAGCAGGCATTGTTGAACACCATGGGGTGATTGCTGAGGGTGAGTCGCTGCAAAAGCTTGTAGCCGGGCAGGGGCATGTCGCGCAGTTCCATGGCAGTTGCCGAGCCATGAGTATTGAAGTAGATCAAGTCGGCCGGGGCGTTCTCCAGGGCGATCAGAGACGTGTTTGAAGCTGCGGCCCGCTGCAGCACGAGCGGGAATGCGAGTACCGACTTCAGCTCCCTCAGCACGCCATCGGTTTCACGAGGATTGAAGTAGCCGGGATCGAACAGAATGTTAAAGTGCGGCTCGCTGCCCGTCGTCTGGCGGTACAGTTCAATCGATGCGAGGGCGAGCTCGTCGCCAGCCATTAAGCCAATCGGCTTTTGCGACCAATCCACTTTGCCCTTGCGAAGAAAGTGATACGGAACGCCGACCGTGAAGGCAGTCAGCGGCAGGTCACCGACATCCTCGACGACCCGGTCAGGAACCACTGCCGAGACGGCTTCTTGGAGCGCCTGCAGGAGTGCAGAAGGGTCTGCGGCAGCCAGTTTTCCCTCTTGCCAATCCTGTACGCGTTGCCGGCCGTTCTCGATCGCGGCGATATCAGGGGCGGCATACACACACAGCCGGGCGCCCTGCCGGATGGCGTACTGCACGGCCACGAGTTTGACTGCATCCTCGGTGGCTTCAACCAATACTTCCTCGGCAGCGTGGGGGCCGTCCGACCCGGTGGGCGCTGGCGGCGGCGAGATGGCATGGTCGCCGATCACGAGAGGAACGCCAGCGCGCAGCGCAGCGTGAAGACCGGTTAGCACTGCGACGCAATCCGGCGCGGTAGCCAGGAGTGCGTTGGGAAACGGTTCTTCGCCCCGCACCAACTGCCATGCCTGGCGGGTAAAGTCGAGCCGTGTTTGGGCGGGGAGCAACATGAGCCACGGAATTTCCTCAGGCAGGAGAGGCGATCGCTCGTCGCGGATCCGGCCAACGGGCACTGCCTCAAACATCGACATGTCCCGTTGCCCGGCTGCGAACAAAAACACGGCCCGCCGCAAAGGCAGTCCCTTCAGCAGTTCGCTGAGAAGCCGGTTGCGCTTCACCCATTTCCGGAACGGGGTGAGCGCTTCCACGCGCCGATCGATCTCCTCGTTCGACCAGTCCGGAGCCTTGCCCTGAAGTCTCAGGTTCAAACGTGATCTCCGGCTCCCCAACGCTTCGTCTCGAAGATTGCGCATGGTGCGATAGGACTCATGCATGGCGATGTAGTCGGCCTCGGTGCAGGGGGGCGGCTCCATGACGAATAGAGCGGGCTGAGCCGCGGCGGGAAAACAGGAGAGGACTACGGCAGCTTCGCGCAGTTGGTTGGGCCGGCAAACCAGTACCGTGTCAGGAGTGCTCCCATGGACAGGCATGGCGTTCCTCCATTCGGCGGCTACAGGATCTTGAAGAGGTTGAAGTCGGGAACGGCGCCACGATCCAATGCGCTGTCCAATGCGCTGAGCTTTGCCGGGTCAGGGGCAGAGAGATTCCAATAGCCGGGATTGTCGCCAGAGGATCGCGCGCTGCCGTCGAGATGAGGCGCCTCACTGGAAGCCGTGGCCGCGGCGAGGTGTCCGCCCAACGCGTCTTCCGGGCTTTCGGCCAATTGCGTCAGCGGCTCGCCCTTCAGCCAGCGAAAGACATCGCTATAAACCGCGGGAATGTTGGTGAGGCTTCCGTGCACTCCCTGGACATACCGCGTCCGGATGCGCCCGAGCATGGCGGAAGCCAGCGGCACACGCCCGTCGCCATCGCGATTGGGATCGCCGGGGATCCGGTCAGTGATCTTTTCCATGGACTGCCAAAGCCCGCCGAGCTTCGAGGTGTACTGCAGCCGGAACAAAGTCTGGTAGCCAACGCCAGCAACCATCAGCATGCGGTCGCAACATTCCTGCGCCAGTTCGGTGGGGTTGCTGTGCCAGGCATGCAGGTCGCGATGAAACGCCGCAACCTCATCCAGAACGCGCTGCAGGTTGGCCGCTTCCGTGGCATTCAAGCCGAGGTCCCAAGCCGAAGCGTCGTACAGGTCGAAGTTTACGCAGGGATGCGCATAGAACATGTCACTGCTGCGTGAGGGTTTCCACCTGGGATTGTCCTGGGGCCGAGTGCCGGGATAGACGCCCGCCGGCGCTGGCAACAGGCTGAGCACGCCCCATAACGAGCGGAAGGTCTCACGGGAGAGATAGAGTCCCATGAGCGCCATCAGGTCCCAGCCCCAGAGATGGTTCTTCAAATATCCGGCAATGGCGGTCGAGCCGTAATGGGGCGTGCCGACGAAGGCGATCCGTCCCAGCACCGGCCACAGGTCGTCTCCAAACTCTCGCAGCGTGGCGCGAACCATCAACCCGCCCATGCTGTGAGCGACCAGGTGCACCGGGTACCCGCCATTGGTCTCGTGCATCTTCAGTATGAGGTCGCGCAGCGCCCGCGTGTTCTGGCTATAAAGCTTGCGCCAGTCGTAGGCAAAGTGGCGATGTCCGAAATCGTCTCTGGCCAGAACCGCGAGCGCGAATGGTTCATAACTGGTATCCACGGCGAAGGCGCGGACCTGGTTGTTCGCGTCGCGATCACTGGCGCCGTCCGGGGCCAGCCCGAGATCGTCCAGGTGCTTACGGGTGCGCGCATCGAGCCACCAGACGCCGCCCTTGGTCTCGCTCTGCAGAAGGCTGCCCATCACTCCGGGAACGAAAACCAGGTTGGGCGGTGATTTCACGCCCAGGTGGTCCTGCACGACGCCGCGGTGGCTGATGGCAACGAGTTCGGAAAAGACACCATCCCCCAGGAACTTGCGTACGGCATCGGCGGATTCGGGCTGATCGAGAAGCTCGACCCGCCGTGCACTGTCGGCGGCGAGAAAAACCAATACCGGATCGTTCATTGCTTACCCCTTCCTTTGCAACGCGCGGATTTCGGCGTCGCTGGCCATGTAGAGGTCGTATTGATTGAGGTAGCTGTAGAGCAGGCCGCCGATGTTGCGGTACTGGCTCCAGAGGAAAAGCCGGGTTTGCGCGACCGCTTCACCGGCGGCCATGGGAAGCTGCTGTTTGTCCACCAGGCGCAGGAAAAAATAGAAGAAGATCACCGCGAAGCGGCTTGCCATCGCCGCCGGGACCATGCAGTCCGTACCGATGAACGCACGACACCCGCGATCGAAGAACGCCTTGGTCACCGCGTTGGCCGAATACACGCCAGTGCCCGCCGTGGCGCATGCATTGGCGAAGACCAGTGGGCGCGAGACAAGCGCGCTGGTTCCCAACTCCGGTTCGGTGAGAACGTCGTCGGGATTGGAGGTGTCCCCAAACCGCAGAATCGGAGTGTCGTTGGGATCCTTGCCGTAGTGACAGAACAGGTAGAGCACAGATGCAGGTATCTTCGCCGGGCCGGTGACCGACTCCGGATCGGTGAGCGCCTTCCGTATCTCCAATTTAGGATTGGCCGTTCCGGACGGTACGAGACAACTCTTGATCTTGCCAGATAGAGCCGTCCAAATCTGCCGTTGCCACTGCACCTCGGCTAGTTCCTTCGGGGACTTGCCGAAGAACAGCAGGCTTGTGCAGCAGGATTCCTGGGGATTCCCCAGCGATGCCGAAGGCACCCTTGGAGGATTGTACGAAGTGTACTGGATGCGATAGCGCAATCCCCAGAACTGGGTCGGATCAACGGGCACTCCCGGATCGGCATCTCCGCGGTAGAGCATCTCCCACGGCAGGTGCGGAAGCCAGCTTGCCCCGCTGTCTTTCCTCCACACGACGTGGACCAACTGTCCCGGCGGCAGCGCGTCCATCCAGGGACGCGAATTCTGGTCGGCGGGAAAAAGGGTATCGTAGAGTTTCCGTCCATAGAACGCCAGCACCTGGAGTTCTTTGGACGCAGCCACCGCGTTCCAGGCTGCGACGTGGGCCGGGTCCGCAAAGTCCACCAGTTGCGCCCAATCGTACTGTGCCTGGAATGCATCCAGGCGGTGCAGCAGATCCGCCGGATCAATGTCATTGAAGTATGCCGTTGCCTTTGCGCGCAGGCTCTCGGCCGCTTTGCGGAGGGCATCGACAGTTTCGCCGAGGTCGGACTTCTCGGTTCCTACATAGACCTGTTCACCCGGCGGATAGGGCACGCCATCGACGGAGCCGAAGACGCTGGCTCTCCCGGGCATGGAAACATAGAGGGTAAGGTTACCCGGCGGCGTGGTCCACTCATGGGTGGTGCGCAGGTCGGCTTGCCCAAGCCTGGCAAGGACGAGGTCCCGCGTCGTCTTCGAAACCGATTCCCTTGGGGTGGGCGCGGCCTTGCCTGCGGTGACTCGCAGGGAGACCGACAACTCCCGATAGAGCTTGTCGCCCACGAAGATCAACACCAGAAGTCCGGCTTCCACTGCCAGCGGCGTGAGGGCCACGGTGACGGTCAGGCTGTCCCCGATCTTGGGAACCAGGAGGCCAAACTCCGCTTCACCCGAGGCGCCGATGGTGACAGCCGGATCGGTAGCCGCGAACCGCAGGTTCGTGGGCACAACCTTCCAACGGGTTTTCAATCCGGACTGCGGAATGTCGGCGTCGGGAACAATATCGGCACCTCCGAAAAGAGTCGCAGCAACCGGAAGACCGACGCGAAAGCTTCCGTGATAGGTCACCCCCAGCTCAAGCGGTACGTCCCGGTTGCTCTCACGCTCGGCAATCCAAAAACTGATCCTGCGCTCAGGCAAAGTGTTTTCATCTCCAGAGGAGGGGGCGGGCGCAGGCAGCCCGGAAGCTGGAGAAGGTGCGCTGGTAAGCGCGTAATCGGTGGACACAGAAAGTTTCATTGGACCGGAAAGCGAACCCCCTGGGGCTGCCGCGGGCGCTGGTTCCGGCCGGATCGGGAACGAGCTATGTTCGGGAGAACCGAGCTTCAGTCCCGGCCCGGGCAAATTCCGCACAGCGACCTGGATTGTGTCACCCGGACCCGAGCCACCGCCGAATCGCCAATACGAGGGCTCTGATTTGGTACGCTCGGACCATTCGATGAGTTGAGCCGCAGCGAAGCGGTCGCGCGCGACTGCGGACTGCAGGGCCGGGCGCAAGGCAGCCAGCGTTGCGGCAGTGTCGCCGCGGGAGACGGCCCATTCGATCTGGCGCGAAACCGCCAACGGACCTTCATACAGAGGGAACCACGAAGGCATCTGCGTTACGGGATCGTATTCGTGCCGCCTCTCCTCTACCCAGTGAAACCAGAAGTTCGCAGTGCGGCGCAGCCAGACTCTGTAAACGTCGTAGAGACCGGCGACATCGGGCCAATAGGACTTACCCAACTCTTCCGCCTGCCGGGCTACATCTTCCGCGTCGCCCAGGAGATGCTCCGGGTGGGGGGAATAGTCGTTGAGGGCCAGTTGAGCAAAGCGGGAGGTAATTCGAAACGATTCCTGCCCCGATTCGCGAGCTTTCTTTTCCGCTTCCGCAATGGTTTCACGAGCGAGGCTACGCTCTTCCTCCTCCGTGCATTGGACAATCTCGAGGATGCTATCGCGTAGTGAGGCGGATGGGACGAAGGTAGTCCAGGCAATTTCCGGCTCCTGAACGTAAGGCAGCACCGGGCGGAGCAGTTCAGTGCTTTCGGGGTCGAGGGAAAGACGGACGAGATCTCGAAGAACGGCGATTCGAACCGGACTTGCGGCGTCTGAAAGAGCCGCGAGGAGGTCCTCGATCTGAGCACGCGAAAGCACGGATTCTTCAGGCATGATGCCGATTCCTCGCCAACATAATACCCGCGGAATCACGTCGGCGCCGGGGTTTTGCCACTTATGGCACAATTTTCTTCCGGGCGTTGAACGTTAGCACTTCAGCTCATAAAGGCCGCAAGGCTCTGCGTAGTCAGGGCCATCAGGAATGGGCCCGCAATCAGAAACAAAGACGTTCCCATTCCCGTCCACCGCAACGCCCTCGGGACCCGTGAATCCGCTGCCGATCGTGCTGTGCTTGTAGCTGCCGTCCGCCTGCAGAGTCTCCTTATACACGGCGGCGGTGCCTACAAGATAGAGGTTCCCGCTGCCATCTACCGCGACGCCGGCTAACCAGCCACTAAAGCCGAGATTCGTCTGGGTTCCTGGCAGAAAGATCATCTGCGGCCCAACGCCCGTGCCATACACTGGAACCGTGATCAGCGGAGCTCCGCCCTGGCCGGTGAGTACCACCCCACCCAGCCGTGTCCCGGCGAATTTCGGAAGGAACTGCACTTGAACCGTGCAGGTGGCATTTGTAGCTCCCTCGGCGCAGGTACCGCCGGTAATGGTGAAGTCGAGATTTGGCGCGCCTAACGTCAACGCCGAGACGGTTGCCAGGGTAATGCCGGAGGGAACTGTAAACGACAGGGCCTGGCTGTTGCCGGTCGCGGCGCCAACCGCAACCGAGCCGAAATTGACCGACGTCTTGGTGGTGGTTACCTGCGCCCAAAGCTGCGATCCAACTCCCAGCACCAGAAGACAGGCGATGACGGCGAGCAGAGTAGAGAGGCGAGTCGCAGATGGATGGCGAATAGATTTGGAGCAATCTTGAATCAGCATGACCGTAGACCTCCTTGCGCCAGCATGAACCTGCAGGAATCCGCGTCTGTGTACCTTCGCCGCCACGCGGAACCGGCACGGCGGAGGTGAACAAGAGCGGGACGGAGAATGCAGCAGCAAGACGGCTTCCCGGCGACACCAGGAAAAGAACTACGGATTCACGAGGCAAGGAGCGAAAGGCAAAACTTGAGCACAGCGGTCAGGTTGGACATTGCTCATCTGGTTTATACACGGGCAAAATCATTCTCCACGACTACCGGGCCCGCGACTGATATACCGCTCGACTGCCTGGAACCCAAGCTTAGGATGCTACGAGAACAAAATGAAAGCCGAAAGATGCAGGACCACATCCGGTCCCCACTTGAGCGCACATATGCTAGTTCGACTAGCTTTGAGGCGTCAACAGGAACTTCCCTTCTTAAGGCAGTTCTCAGGCAGGCTACGAGACAAGTTCGCCGCCTCACCGTCTGGGCGCTGGACCGCTCCGATGGCTGCTATATTCAGGAAGTAGGTTTGACACCGAACAACGTGGGGTTGCGGAAGGGAAGCTTCGATGAAGATACACGCATCCGTTTTAGGTCTGGTTGCCGGTGCGGCGTTTGTTTTCATCTGCGCCGGTTCGGCTATGTCTCACTCGGCGGAGGCTCCGAGCAGTAAACCATCTGCAAAGGTGGTTGAACTGAACCCGCAAGGTAAAGACTACCTGCAACTACTGGGCGGACCTCCGGAGAGCGTCACCATGCGCTCGGGTTTGGTAGTACTGGCTCCGCAGCACTCGGTCGGAAAGCATAGCACCCATCAGAATGAAGAAATCCTGGTCGTGCTGGAAGGAAAGGGAGAGATGATTTTCAAGGACAAATCAACTTTGCCGGTGGAAGCCAATCATGCCGTTTACTGTCCGCCTCAGACCGAGCACGACGTTAAGAATACGGGGAGTGGCGTGCTGCGTTACGTCTACGTCGTAGCCAGCGCAAGGTGATGCGTTAGGCGTAAGGACCAGTCGAGTGGACGTGCCATGGTCTCACGATGGGTTCAAGGCAGACGTCCCGGTTCACTTCGGGCGGCACGGCACTCTCGAATTCCTGCGGGACGGATCCCCCAGTAAAGTGCTCTTGCTGGATCGCACTTTGCGGCCCGCCACTTTCCTCCGACTCCGGCCGCTTATGGGACGATGACAGCGGCCCCATCCACCGAATTGTTCCGAATCGCCGCCAATGCTTCGTTGACATGATCCAGAGAGAAGGTCGTCACCTTGGGCCTCATCTGGAGTTCTGCTGCCAGGGCAAGAAAGTCGCGCGCGTCTGCCCGAGTCATGTTGGCGACACTGCGAATCTGCCGCTCTCCCCAGAGCAGCCGGTCGTAGTCGAATTCGGGAATCCGGTCGAGATGGATGGCGTTGATCGCCACTACGCCTCCCTTGCGCAGGCAGGAGAGTGCCGCCACGACCACCGTTCCGCTCGGAGCGAACGTTACCGCGCGGTCCAGTTCCACCGGAGGCCGTTGCACCTCGGACCCAACCCATCGGGCGCCGAGCGATTCGGCCAGTTTGCGGTGCGACTCTCCCCGAGTTGAGACGTAAACCTCGCAACCCCACGCCCGCAGGACGTCGATGGCCAGGTGGGCGGATGCCCCAAAGCCGAACAGTCCAACTCGTTCCCCGCGCTCTACACCGGCCACCCGCAGGCTACGGAAGCCGATGATGCCTGCGCACAGCAACGGCGCCGCGTGCAGCGCATCCAACGCTGCCGGCAGGGGAAAAACAAAATCCGTGCGCGCGGCAGCAAACTCCGCATACCCTCCATTTACGCTGTAGCCGGTGAACGTCGGCGCATCGCAGAGATTTTCAAAGTTGTGCCTGCAGTACCAGCACTCGCCGTCCGTTCCGCCGATCCAGGAAACACCCACTCGCGCTCCCAGCGGCAACGCCCCTGTATCCCCACTGACAATTTCTCCCACAATCTGATGTCCCGGGATCAAACTCATTCGCCGCGGAGCCAGCTCTCCTTCCACAACATGGAGGTCTGTCCGGCAAACTCCGCACGCCAAGACCCGCAGGAGAACCTGTCCCGCACCAGCCTCGGGCCTGGCCACTACTTCCTGCACGCAGAGAGGACGATCCAGTACTTTACCAGGAGAATTCAGCACGGCGGCTTTCATGCAAGCCCCCTCTCAAGGCAATTGCGATTCTATGCCTAGGTCCGTCCCGGCCGCAGCACGCGTACGACGCGCTTAATTCCCGGCTTAACAAGAATCAACAATGAACCGATGGAAACCTCACCCCTTGATTTCTGAAACTCCCTAGGCGAGCGGTCATGAGTGCGGCTTTTGCAGCCCGGCTTGGCCCCGGAACGGAAACAACAACTGCGGTACCCGCTCACAGAAGAGCGCCTCAGATTCCTGGGAGCGGAACATCGCCATTTCGCGCTTTCTCCGTCATCTTTTGCCGAACTGAAAGATCACCCCGGTGCTGAGGCGGAAGTTATTCTGGTGGTCGTTGACCCGGTTGGGGAGCAGGGTGAGCAGGTAATCGGTTTGGAAGGCGCGCAGGGCGAAGCGCCGATTGAGCCGGATGTCAACGCCTCCGCCCGCGGCCATAGCGAATGCCGTGGACGATCCGGCATTGATCTGCGCCGGGGCAAGCCCGCCGGAGGCGTGCGCAGCTCCAAGCAGCACCTGGCCGAATGGTGTGAAGCGCCCAGACTTGCGCAGCGAATAACGTGGGCCAGCGAGGAAGCTGCTCAGGGTCAGGTCGAGCCCCGTGGAGTCGACATTACCGCGGTTGACCGCGCCGGCCTCACCCACGACGCTGAACGAACGGCTCAGGCGGTAGGCAAACGAGGCGCTGCCGCCGTTCATGGAAAAGCAGCCGCAGCCGGCAGGAGGAGCGTTAGCGTACACATAGCTATAGGCCAGCGCCAGTTCGGCAGTGGGCTGGGACTCCAGGGCGGGCACAGGCTGCGCCAGGGCCGGGACAAGGCAGATCGCAGCGATGGTCCACAACAAGGCGAAGGTGGCTCGTATCATAACTCGCATGCGATCTCCTTTACTGAACCGTCAGTTGGACGCTGGTTGAGTGGGTATCACCGTTACCGCTGGCACCGGTAATGGTGAGGGTGTAACTGGTGAATCCCTTGCCCGAAGCAAAGCCGCCGCCGCATCCCAACACCAGGGCCGTCGCCACCACCGAAGCAAGGATCGCCAGCGTCACCAGGATCTTGCGCACAGGTTTCTTGCGCCGGCGCCCGGCCGGAAGCAGGAGCATGAGAGCGAGTGCCGGAGTGGCCAGCGTCCAGCTCAAACTGCGCGACTGGGCCACTGCGGTGGCCGCGGCCGTTTGCACTGTAAGGGTAGAGGTTGCGCTGCTGTCACCGGGCGTGACCTGTGCCGGTGAGAAACTGGCCGTGGCGCCGGTTGGCAATCCACTGACAGTCAGCGCGACCACTCCGCCAAAACTGCCGTTGGTGGACCGCACCGTGACCGTGTAGCTGGCCGCGCCGCCCGGCGAAACGCTTTGCGATCCGGGCGAGGCGCTGACGCTGAAATCCGGCGCCGCTGGCAGGTTCACCGTGAAGGTCACCGAGACCGGGGTTGCCGCCGCATAATCGGCATTGCCAGCCTGCGTCGCCTGAACGGTTACTGATCCTGCCCCGGTGATCGTCAGCTTGTTGCCACTCACCGTCGCCGGACCAGAGGTTACCGAGTAGCTCACCGTGAGCCCAGAAGACGCCGTTGCGGTCAATGTAATCGGAGCCACGCCGTACGTCTGCGTGCCGGGATTCGGGAAGGTGATCGTCTGTGACGCCCGGTTCACCGCAAATGTCACCGAGACCGGAGTGGCCGCCGCATAATCGGCATTGCCAGCCTGCGTCGCCTGAACTGTTACCGATCCCGCCCCGGTGATCGTCAGCTTGTTGCCACTCACCGTCACCGGACCAGAGGTTACCGAGTAGCTCACTGTGAGTCCAGAAGACGCCGTTGCGGTCAACGTAATCGGAGCCACACCGTACGTCTGCGTGCCGGGGTTCGGGAAGGTGATCGTCTGCGGCGCCGGACCGCTGCTGATCCCCGTGCCGCTCAACTGAACCACATTGGGTGTGTTTGGCGCAGTCGTAGAGAGCGTGATGGTCCCTCTACGGCTGCCCGCGGCAGTCGGCGTGAAGGTCACGTTCAGGGTGCAGGTTGCGCCCGCGGCGAGGTTCGCGCTGAAGTCGCAACTTCCTCCCGCGGCAATGGCAAAGTCGCCGGTGATGACGCCCACGCCGCTGCCGAAGTTGGAGCCGGCGATGCTGCTGAAACTAATTGCAACATCGCCCGGGTTGGTGAGGGTGAGGGACATCGGGTGACTGGTTGTGTGCACGTTCTGGGTGCCGAACTGCAAGATGCCCTGCGGGCCAGCTCCAAGCAACTGCTTGCCCGTGGGAATCAGCAGGGTTCCGTTGCCGTCGACCCGCGCCAGGTAGGCGCCCGCGAGATTGGCTGTGCCAGCCGGGCCGCCAACGGCACCGCTCCCACCGCCGGCATAGTTGGAGATGTCGCCGCCAACATCTACCTTGCGGACGCGGTGGCTGGTGTCGGTTCCGGAGATGAACAGGTCGCCGGCCAGATCGGCGCTGACGGCGGTGGCGGTGATTGCAGCGCTGGTGGCCGGCCCTCCATCGCCAGTGTCGCCCTGAGTTCCGTTGCCCGCCACCGTGGTAATGATGCCGGTCGAGGCATCGACCTTGCGCACGCGGTAGTTGCTGGTATCGGCAATGTAGATGTTGCCGGCCTGGTCGGAGGCCACGTTATTAGGGAAGTTAAGCCAGGCGTTGGTGGCGAGGATATGGTCGCCGTTGTAGCCGGATTGGCCGGGCCCCGAGACGGTGACGACTCCGGCAAACAAGGTTGCGTTGCCTGCCGTGTCTATCTTCACGATGATCTGCTGGTTGATGTCGGCAATGAACAGGTTGCCGAGGGGATCAAAGGTAATTCCCGCCGGCTGTATCGATATGCCAACGGCTGGCCCCGCCTCGAACCAGACGTGATTGCCACCGCCGGCAAATGTCGTGATGGTGCCCGAGGTGTCAACCTTGCGGATCCGCCCGTTACCGTAGTCGGAGATGTAGACGTTGCCCAGCGCGTCGGCCACCACGTCGATGGGATTATTGAGCATTGCGCTGGTAGCGGGCCCTCCGTCTCCCAAGACCGTGGCTTTGGGATTCCCGGCGAAGGTCGAGATGTTGCCGGAGGTATCGATTTTGCGGACGACGTTGCCATCCTGGTCGGCGATGTAGAGATTGCCGGCGGCATCGGGCGCCACTGCCTCCGCCGTGCAGAAGGTCGCCTGTAGTGCCGGGCCGCCGTCGCCTTGGCCCACGCATCCCGGAGCCGGGCCGCCGGACCCGGCAACAAGCGTGAGCCGCGCGGGAGTGAACTGCAACTGCGCAGTGCCGGCCTTGATGTCAAAGCTGACCGCCGTAGCCGTTCCGCCGCCGGGCGCTGGATTGGCGACTGAAACTGGAACCGATCCTGCGGTAGCTACATCTGCGGCTGGAATTGCGGCGGTGAGTTGGGTCGCACTCACAAAGGTTGTGGCTTTTGCATTTCCGTTGAAGGTGACGACGGAGGCGGAATCAAATCCCGTGCCGTGGACCGTGAGGGTAAACGCCGGGGCTCCCTCGATTCCATAGCTAGGATCCAGTGCGGTGATGGCCGGAGACGGATTTTTGATGGTGAATGTAACCGCATTCGAGGTGCCTCCGCCCGGCGCGGGATTTGTGACCATGACGCCGACGGTTCCCCCGGTGACGATGTCGCTGGCGGGAATCGCGGCGGTAAACTGTGTGGCGCTGACAAACGTGGTGGCTCGTGGGTTCCCGTTGAATATCACTACCGACGAGTTGAGGAAGTTTGTGCCGTTGACGGTGAGGGTGAAGGCCGCGCCACCGGCCATGGCGGATGCCGGCTGCAATGTGGTGACCGTCGGCACTGGGTTTGTTCCCGTGACTTTGAACGTAAGAGCGTTTGAAGTGCCGCCGCCTGGTGCGGGATTGGTCACCGTGACATTGAAGTCGCCCGCGGTATCAAGAGCGGTGGGCAGGACCACGGCAATGAGAAAGTACTCGTCAACGAATGATGTGGCTTGGGAATGACCACCGAAATTCACCACCGAGCCATTGATAAATCCTGTACCGCTCACGCTCAGAATCAGCTCGCCCGAGCCGGCTGCCACACTCGTCGGTGACATCGCAGTGATGGCCGGCAGCGGACTGGTGACGTTGAATTTGAATGAGTTCGACGGACCGCCGCCCGGCGCAGGATTGGCGACCACGACGGCGAACGTGCCTGGTGCGGCTGCGTCCGCCGCCAGAAGCTGAATGGTGAGCTGGGTTGTGCTCACAAACGATGTCGCGCGCGCGGTTCCGCCGAAGCTCACCACGGATGAGGTTGTGAACTTTGTGCCAAGCACGGTCAAGGTCAGCCCTTTGGGACCGACCATACCGGCACCGACGCTGGCGGGCTGGAGTGAGGTCACCACCGGAACAGGGTTTTGCCCGGTGATGCCGAAGCTGATCGCGTTTGAGACTCCGCCGCCGGGCACCGGGTTGGTTACCACCACGCTGGCCGTTCCAACGGTGTCAACGTCGCGATCCAAAATCGCGGCCGTAACTTTACCCGAGTTCACATAGGTTGTGGTGCGCGGGAGCCCATTGAACAGCACGGTGGCTCCGCTGACGAAGTTTGTGCCGTTCACCGTCAGGGTCAAGTTCGTGGTGCCCGCAGGCGTACTGGATGGTTGAGTCGTCGTGATGGCGGGAACAGGGTTACCGGTTTCCGCAGCGCCCTGGTGCACGGTGAAGGTCTGGCATCCGACGGTGGCGGTCAGCACGCGGGCCGGGCCGGGATTCTGCGCCACGGTGTAGGCCAGGGGCGTATTGCCGCCGGTTCCGGAAGCTGACGGCATGAGCAGAGCATCCGGATTGTTGGATTGTGCCGTCCATTTGCAGAAGGAGTACGACTCGGTCAAGTTGAGCGTATTGCTGCCGCCCTCATTCGACAGGTTCACCGAATTGGGCGACAGGCTAAAGGCGCAAACGTTTGCGGAAGCCTGGTTGACGCTGAATGTCTGGAAAGATCCGGCCTGGTTCCCAACCGTGATGGTTGCCGTTTGCCCGTCGCCGGAATTGGACGCGACGTTGTACTTTACGGTTCCGCTGCCGGTGCCGGAACTTCCAGAGGTGATGGTGGTAAAGGCCTGGTCCACGCTGGCGGTCCAGGCACAGCCTGGCTGGGAGGCCACGACTCCGAAGGAGCCGCTCCCGCCGCTGGTGGGGAAGGTGCCGGAACTGGAAGTGAGAGTGAAATAACAATCGCTGGCTGCCTTCTGGGTGACGGTGTAAGCCGTCCCGCCACCACCCTGGGTGCCCACGACGATTGTTCCCGTGCGTGGTGCGCCGGGGTTGGCGCTCACCGAATAGGCGACGGAGCCGCTCCCTGTCAGCAGAGGCTGTTTTGTGAAAGTGATCCAGCTAGGAATTGCTTGTGCGGTCCATATGCAGCTTGGGTTGGAGGGTGTGACGCCGATAGTTCCAGTCCCGGCCGCGCCCGGAAGAGTTACTGAGTTCGCGTCCAGCGTGTAGGAGCAGGTGCCACCGCCGGTCTGCTGGAAGGTCAGGGTTTGTCCCGCCTGGGTGTAGTTGCCGGAACGCGAAGCTCCGGTGTCAGGCGCAAAGAGCACGCCGATACCAGCGTTTCCCGTGCTGCTCCCGCCCGCCGCCAACGGTAGGTCGAGGATGGAGATCCAGGGAACTGCTGAGCTGGCAGTCCACGAGCAGGTTGGGGCATTGGTCTGCGTGTAGACGGTTTCAAAACCTCCGTCATAGCCAACGCTCAGTCCCGGGAAAACCGACGCCGTGTATTGGCACGAGCTCTGAATGAAACCGGAAAACGTATCGGGATAACCCACCCTTGTCCCATTGGTGGCCACAATCCTAGCATCTCCCGGGCTTGCGAGCAGCGCCGCCGGAACCACGATCTGCAGGGCGGTACAACGAAATGGGGTCGCTTCATAGCTGCAAGTCTGGTTGTCGTAGAAAATACCGGGCAGGGTTGTGCCATTGAATTGAATCGTGGTCGTCGGCAGGAAGTTTTCACCGTAGACCATCAGGGTGAGGTCGGGACTGCCCGCGATGACGGCGGCGGGATCAAGATGGTCGGTAACCGGAAACGGCTCGCTGCTGCTTTCTGTGGTACTGGCGGTATTGTTGGCAAGGTCCGAATCCGGTTCCTTAGCTTTGACGTTCACCGTATTGCTGATTGTGCCGATGGTCTCCGTTTCCACCGGAACGGTGATGGTTGCGGTAGCGCCTGCGGCCATCGTTCCCAGGTCGCAGGTCACCAAGTTCCCGCTTACGGTGCAACTCCCCATGGTTGTTGTCACCGGGGATGTACAAGTTCCCTGCCCTGAATTGACGATCACGAGGCTGGAGGGAAGCTGATCGGTCCACACCACGTTGTGGGCAATGGCGGGGCCGTTGTTGGTCACGGTACTGCTGTAAACCTGTTCGCCGGCAGCCGGCCCCAAGTAGATGCCCCCCAGAGGCTGGGTCAGGCTCACACTGACATCGGCTTCGCTGGTGTCAATAGGATTACTGACCGGGGCGCTGCAACTGGCGGGCGTGGCGACCGTGGTCGAGCCCAGATAGGTCTGTCCCTGGCCGAATCCGGAGGGATCGGCAGTGGGGCTGGAGAAGAACTCGATCGTGAAGGTCGTACCGGGCAATCCGTCGAAGGTGCCCAGCGCGTCAAAAATGTTGCCGGAAACGTTGACGGTGTTGGAAAACTCCGAGGTGTTTCCGTTGGGATCGGTCGCGGTAGCACTCAGGTAGGTGGTTCCCGAACCGGCGGTCAACACGGGCGCATTCTGCAGCTTGTTGGCGCCATTGGTGTTGGCCTGGCAGTGGCTGTTCGTGTTCTCGCCCTGGGTGTCGATGTCAATGCCCAGCGCCCCGTTGCCGTAGATCGAGTTGCGGCTGATGAGGTTGCCGGTTCCGGCGATCACCCGTACTCCGGCGCCGCCGTTGTCATGGATGACGTTGGCCACCGTGTTGTTGCTGCTGCCGGATTCGATCAGCACCCCGTGTCCGGCGTTGTTGGAGACGACATTGCCAGCGCCTTCGTCGGTGCCGCCGATGACATTGTTTATGGCGGTCGTGGTGCCATACGTGGCATCAGTGCCGCTCAGCAGGTGGATGCCGCTGCCGCCATTGGGAATCGAGTTTGTGCCCGTGGCATCCGTACCAATCAGGTTCCCCTGGATGACGTTGCCCTCCTGGGTGCCGCAGCCGGAGGAGCATGGGATTCCCTCATAGTCCCAGGTAGAGCCCGCGATGGAGATGCCATCCTTGCGGTTGCCGGAGATCAGGTTTCCGGCGCGCGCCACCGCGCCGCCGATGGGGTTTTCAAAAGCCGGCCACACATTAGTGACCGGTATGGTGGAGCCGGCCCAGGTAAAGGTTTCGTCATCGCTGAGAATTGCCTCGCCGGTGTTGGCGACCGCAAGGCTGCCGCTCGGGTCCACTCCGATGTAGTTGCCCTGCACCAGGTTGTCCCAGGCCGTGTCGAGCCAAATGCCGGGGCCCCAGTTTCCGGAGATCACGTTGCGCGCCGCCGGCGTGGTGCCTCCGACGGTCGCATAGGTGTAGTTGTAAATGATTGTGACTCCAAAACCACCCAGTGCTTTGGTGCCAGTGACATCCGTGCCAATGAAGTTGCCCTGGATCAGGTTGTTGCTGCCGTATGCGGAACTGTTCATGCTGACGTTGGCCGCGAGGGTGCTGTTGGAGATCACGTTGCCCGCCCCTGGCAGGGTTCCGCCGATGGTGGTGAACTCCGAGGCAAAGACGCCGACCTGGTTCCCGACCCCCTCGGTGCCGGTGCGATCGGTGCCGACAAAGTTCCCCTGGATCTGCGTAAGATCGACCTCGGCATAGACTTCCACGCCGACTCCATTGCCGGAGATGACGTTGCGGGCTTGTGGCGTGGTTCCACCCACCACATTGCCGGCCCCAACGGTCCATCCCAATTCCGGACCATTTCCGACGAACACGCCCACATCGTTTGCGTCGCTTGCCAATCCGTTGCCCGTGTAATAGGAGCCCGAGCCGCTGGCGTCGGCTTTGGTGCCGACGAAGTTGCCTTCCGCGAAGCCGCCGGTTCCCTCCATGTCGATGCCGAGGGCCCCGATGGCGCTACCTTTCATAATCAGTTTGCAGGTCGTGTCCGGATTGTTCCAGCCGGCGACGTTCAGCCCGCGAATCGTGGCGTTTCCGATAGAGAAACCTTCGCCGCCTGGAATGGTGGTCTGGCTGCCGTCGATACGGATGAGGACAATGGCATTGTCCCCGCTGGAGAGCGTGTTGGGGTTGGCGCCGGGCTGGGTGTAGCCGTCGATGGTGACGGGAGCGGACACCGCCGGCAAAGCCCAGTCGTTGCAATTCCCGGGTCCCGAGGAAAGCACGTAAAGGGTGCAGACATGGGTATTCGGATCGCAGTTTGGGTCCGTGAGGGGGATGTTGAATGAAATGGCGGCAGGTTCGCCGACGCTATTGATGTAGGTGAGAGCATCGCGCAGCGAACCGGTGCCGGAATCGCTGGTGTTGGTGACCACCTGGGTGATCGCCGGCGTGCTTTGGGCGACGATGGGCGTTGCCTGGCCGCTGGCCAGCAGCACCAGGCTTTGCAGAGGATGCTGATTCAGCCGCATGGGCAGCACGGCGGCCGGTGAGCCGCTCACGTCGAACGAAGTCAGGTGGGTCATCGACTCCTGGGCCACGCTTTCGGCCGAGATGGCGTCGTGCGCCGCGGCATCCCTCGCCACCGTATTGGCTAGGAGGTGGATCTGACTGGCATTGCCATCCACCACCAGCAGGTCGTCGGATGGGGAGGAGGAGATGCGCGCGGCCACCAGTTGCGCAAAACCGCTCTGTGGGCTGGTTGCAATGGCCGACTGGGGCAGCGCCACGGCATCGCGCTCGGTCCACTCCGCCCCCGGCCCGGCGGCCAGGCTTGATTGCAGCGCCGCTTTGCGCAACGCCGCCAGCTGAATCAGGGCCTGCTGCCGCGTCTGGCGGCCGCCAGTTGCCGACACTACAGCGGCTTTTCCCTTGCCCGCAAGGCGGAGCACAGCCGGGTTGCCAGCCAGCTTGGCGAGGTGCGCCACGGCATGCGCGTTCTCCAACAGGTGAACCGCACCGTCGTCGCCCAGCGCCGCCAGGTTTGCCAGGCCGGAGAAGCTTCCCGCGGCCAACGCACGCACCGAAAAGGAGAGCGTCTGCTGTCCAATTTTGGCGGGAGGAACGTTGTTGAGCGCCATCTTTCCGAGCGAAAGCATTCGGTCGCGGCCATGAACGAGGAACAACTGGTGGCCGGCGGCGACGGCCAGATCGAACATGGCTCCGCCATCCAGCCTGCCCAGGGCCAGCGCGGTAACCGACGAGGGCAAGTTAATGACCTCCGGCTCGGCTCGCATGGCGCCGTTGGGCGCCTCAAATACAAGCACTTGCGAGCCGCGTCCACTGCTTATGCCCACTACGATATCCGTCAGGCCATCGGCGCGGTTGATCTCGCCGGTAGTCATGGCAGTCACCACGCCAGGTAACCCTAACGTTTGCGGCGCGCTGAATCCACCATGACCGTCGCCCAGCAGAAAATACAGAGCACTTCCTCCGCGCGATGCCGCCACGATATCCCAATGACCATCGGCGTTGAAATCGCCCACGCCGAGGAAATCCGGCCTCTCAGGCAGGTCGAAGGTCCGCGCATCGGGCAGGAACGCCTCAGGAGCGCCATCGCGGACCGCGGCTCCGTAGGGCCACAGCGCATTCACGTTGCCGCGATGCACGGTGACCATTCCGCCTGGCCCGGCTGCGTATCCGCTAACCAGATCAGGCACGCCCTCTTCGTCAAAGTCGGCCGAGGCCAGAACCAGGGGTTGGCCCTCCACCTGAGCAGCCTGCCGTGCCCGAAGGGCATGGCCATCGCAAAGGTTGATGTAGGGAGCGCCACGGTGCGCTGCGCGGACCATCACCGGGCCCGCCAAACTGGCGCTTGCGCACGGGGCTTGCTGCTGCTGACTTGCTGCCGCGCCGCGCTGGGCCGTGGCGGCTTGCCGCAAAGTGCACAAACTCAAAGCAAGCATCAGGAACATCTCTCTGCCGCGTGGTCTCATCCTGGTTCTCCTTCTCTGGCAATTCCTGAGAGCGCGGCGCTGGCTCGCTGGCCCCGAAGCGCCGTCGTGGTTTCAATGTCCAGGTCGAATTCCGCGCCCTGACCGGAAGGCTGCTGCGCGCCGGAATGAACAACTTGCGTGTCTGTTGCAGTCATCGCAAAGGGGAAGGCGGCGCGGCCAACATGGCCGGCTGTGCCACGACCCGCGGACCAAGGTCTTCCCTGTTTGGAATGGCCTGCGCACTGGCATTTCACCCAAGCCAGCGCAGGGCCGGAGAGAAATGCCTCATTTTTTCTTGAAGAATTGGGTCGAGACCAAAAAGGGAGTGTGGGTTGGCATGGTGGTGGTAGGATTACCAACAAACCAGCATCGAGCTTTGCGTGCGGATGGAGTGGATTGTGGAGGCTGTCCGGGGAGAGATCACTTTGCTCCTGGCAAAGTGGAAAGATGGCGAGCCGTCGGCGTTCGAGCAACTCATGCCGCTCGTCTATCCTCACCTGCGCGAAGTGGCTGCCGCATATATCAAAAGAGAAAGGAACCCAGGGGAACTTCAGGCGACGGCTCTGGTGGACGAAGTCTGCATGCGGCTGATCAATCAGAAGAAAGCGGCCTGGACTGATCGCGCCCACTTTTACACCTTCGCCGCCAAAGTCATGCGCATGATTCTGACGGACCACGCGCGCAGCAACGTCGCGCAAAAACGAGGCGGCGGTGCCCAGCATCTCCCTTTGAACGAACAGATTCCCTGGATTAAGATCGGGAGCGAATCGCTCATCGACCTCAACCGCGCCCTGGATGACCTGAGCGTGATCGATCCCTATAAAGTTCAACTCGTCGAACTGCGCTACTTCCTTGGCTGTACCGCCGAAGAAACCGCTACCCTTATGGATTTGTCCAAGGCCACGGTTGATCGCGATTTGAAATTCATCAGGAGCTGGTTGTACCGGCGCCTCTATCCGGACCGGATTCCGGATGCCGTGGAGCATCCCGGTAAGACTTGAGTCAATCTGGCACCGGTTCTCGCAGTCTCCTACAAGCGGGCTTCCAGCCCACCGCAGAGGCCTTCACCCCGATGAACGGTTCTTCCGAATTCTTCCGGCGTGTCGAAACCATTTTTCACGAAGCCTTGGCCACATCGGAATCGCTGCGGCCGGCAGTGCTGGACGTAATGTGCAAAGGCGATGCCACGCTGCGGGAGGAAGTCCGGTCGCTACTGAACGCCTCCGAATTGGAGGAACTGGCGACGGCATCCTACCAACCGGATGGGGACACAAGCGGCAAGGCTGTGCCGGCCCCGAGACGGATCGGACCCTACGAAATTGACCACCTGGTAGGCCGTGGCGGCATGGGCGCCGTATATCTTGCGCATCGCGCGGATGGGCAATTCGAGCAGCAAGTCGCCATCAAGCTGATTGACCTGCCCTTTGTGACCGACCTCTTCCGGGAACGATTCCGCCAGGAGCGCCAGATTCTTGCCAGACTCAGCCATCCTAATATCGCGCGCATGCTGGATGGCGGCGTCAGCGCCGAAGGCGAGCTTTACCTGGTAATGGAGTACGCCAACGGCTTGCCAATCCAGCGCTATTGCGCGCAACACTCCCTCTCAGTCCGCCAACGCATCGAACTGTTCAAGCCGGTCTGCGCCGCAGTTCGCTTTGCCCATCAGAACCTTGTCGTCCATCGGGACCTGAAGCCCGACAATATTATTGTCCTCGAAGACGGAACACCGAAGCTTCTCGACTTCGGCACCGCCAAATTACTTACTCATATGGAGGTCGCAGCCGAAAGCGAATTCACGCGCCTGGGCTTCTACTCATTCACGCCGCAATACGCCAGCCCCGAGCAAGTCCTGGGACGCCCGATCTCGACTGCCTCTGACATCTACTCTCTTGGCGTGCTTCTCTTTCTTCTCACCACCGGCGTGCCTCCCTATGAGTTGCAGGAGTTCACCACCCACGAGATGATCCGCGTGATCTGCGAGGAGCAGCCGCCAAAACCAAGTGAGAAGGCTGCTACCGGCGCGCTGGACTCCGACATTGACGCCATCGTTTTGAAGGCTCTGCGCAAGGAACCGGAAGAACGCTATGCCAGCGTCGATCAACTCCTTGCCGATCTGCAGGCGTATCTCGATGGCCGTCCGGTGACCGCGCACCAGGGCAGTTTCCGTTATCGTGCGGGCAAGTTTGCCCGCCGCAACAAGCTTGCGCTTGCCGGCTCGGCCCTGCTGTGCGTAAGCGTGCTGGCGGGGATCGGCGGCGTGGGGTGGCAGGCCCGGATTGCAAACGCCCAGCGCAGCAAGGCGGAAGCTCGCGCGGATGACTTGCGCAGGCTCAGCAATAGTCTGCTTTCGGAAATTGACGAGGCAATCCAAAAGCTCCCCGGCTCGACTCCCGCCCAGAAGCTATTGGTCAGTACGGTTCTCGAGCATCTGGACCGCGCGGCGAAAGACGCCTCCGGCGATCCCCAGATGGAACTGGATCTGGCGAATGCCTACATCCGATTAGCCAATGTGCAAGGCAATCCGTACGATCAGAACATCGGCGACGCGCAAGGCGGGCTCAGTAGCCTGGATAAAGCGCTTTCCATCGCCGCGGCTCTGCTTCGGCAAAATCCCGGAAATGCGGCCGCCCAACATGCCTTGGGATGGGCCCGGCAGTCGCAGGGCGAAATACTCCTGGGGCTGGGAAGAACGCAGGAGGCGGTGGCGGCCATGCGGCTGGCGGTGGCCACTTTCGATGAGCTGGCATCCCGGCCTGGCGCAAATGCCGATGCCATGTTCGACGCGGCTACCGCCTACGGGAGCCTGGGCGACGAACTGGGACAAAGCGGCACGGCGAGTCTGAGCGACCCGGTGGCCGCGCTGGCGGCATTTCACAAATCGCTGGAACTGGACGAACGCATCCTCCAACTCAATCCGGGTTTCTCCCGTGCAGCGCGAGGGATTGCCGTGAATCACGCGAAAATCGCCAATATCGAAGCTGAAACCGATCCGGCCGCGGCGTTGCTGGATTATGGCAAAGCAATCGAAGGCATGAATTCCCTCCCCGAGCCGGCCAGAAAAACTCTCCCCAGCCAGCGCACCCTGGCCAGTATTCTCCGGAAAAACGGAATGGCCCTGAAAGAACTCGGAAGGTACAGGGAAGCACTGTCTTACGAGGAACAGGCCAAAGCCATACTGCAACCCTTCCTGGCTGCGGATCCCAACGATACCCGCGCCGAAAATGATTTGCTTGTGGTCCTGGAAAATGAGGCGGAGTGTTTTGAAGATCGCGCGCAAGGGGTTTTTGCGGAAGGCAAGACCGATCGCACCGAGGACGCACACAATGCCCTGGGAAGTTTGTCGGCGGCGCGTTCTCTGATTGAACATCTTCTCCAGACAAAACCGGACAACGTGTACTGGCGATCCACGCTGGGGCTGCTCCTGGTGCGCACGAGCCTGCAACAAAGAGCGCTGCACCAAACCCGGGAAGCATTGGAGTCGGCGACCAAAGGAGTCGTCATCCTGAAGGCCGTGGGGAAACAGCAGGATGCCCAGGGCTTCGATCTTGACGCGGTGGCGACGGGCTTGACCATTGTCTGGCCGGAACAGCTTCGCGATCCGCAGTTGGCCGTGGAATGCGCCGAGCGGATGGTGGCAATGAGCCATCATCAGAAGCCTGGATTTCTGCTCACGCTGGCGCGCGCCTACCGCTCTGCCGGACAAACCGAAAAAGCTCGCGCGGCGGCCAGGGAAGGGATTGCGCTCCTGCCTGTCGCGACCCCCGCAACCGTGCCCTCCCGCATCGGCAAACAATTGCAAGCGGAACTCGCCGGGTAATCAGATGCGGCCACCAGCTTTTCTTCTGCGACTCTCGCCGCCGATCTGAACTTCGCGGCCATTCGCCAACAGGCTTCAAACCATAGGCGGAGTTACCTCTCCGAATAGGTCCAGGTGCGCGTTTCCGGTTTTGCGTTCCAGGCGCGAGCGCCGATGCTCGAACTGGAGTCTGGCCTTCCGGTACTTGCCGGCGGCAATCATTCCGGCCTGGTGAGCGCGACGTAGCTGGGCAAGCGCTTCCCGGGTCGTTGTGAGCGCCTGTTTCGTGTCGCCGGCATCGTGCTCGTAATAGATGGCCAACTGCTCATAAGCCTCATATCCCTCGCGCGTGTTTCCCAGCATGCCCTGCCAGAGTTCGCGGGCGCGTCCGAGATCGCCATTGCGCTTTGCCAGTCGTGCCAGCGCCGCGCGGGCGGCACGATCTGTTGCCATGGGCAGCACGGAGCCGATTGACTGCTCATACGTTCTGCGTGCCCGTTCTGCCTGTCCGCGCCGCTCGCACATGCGAGAGAGCCCGAACAGTTCGAGTCCGTCCTCGATGGCCGATTTCTCATCGCCGAGAATGGAAAGGATCCGGTTCGCCAGGCCAGCCAGTCCGCGCAGGTCCATTTGATTATGCAGGAATACAGGAACCAGCGGCTCCGCATGCCCACTGCGTACGAAGTCGAGATACAACCCGGGTATCTGGTCGGAGATCAGGTCGTCTCCGCGATCCCAGTCGAGTACATGACGTTCCAGAAGCGAAAGTTTCACGGATCCGAGTTTCAGACGCCAGAGGTTGCGTGCCGGATGAAGGAAGTCCAGGTGCGCGCGCAAGGCCGGCGTCGAAATGGATCTGGTCATACGAAAGCGCGTTTCAAGCAGCGGCCAATCGAAGGACTTGCCGTTGAATGTCACCAGCACCGGACGCTCTTCCAAACGCTCGGCCAGCGCCGATAGCAGCGAACGTTCTTCGCTGTACTCGCGCATAAACAACTGCTCGATCCTGAGTCCGGCGCCCTCCCACCATGCCATCCCCACCAGGAATGGATAGGTTCCTGTTCCTCCGGAAAGCCCCGTGGTCTCGGTGTCCAGAAAAAGCCACTGCTTGGGGTCCGCCACTTCCGGCGGAGCATTCGGCAACAGCAGGTGCAGCGCAGCCGCATCCGGAGTGCAAGGCGCACACTCTCCGTGGCCGCCGCACAGCGAGAGATGTTCGCCATATTGATTAAGGCGTATGGTCGCTCCCAGCAGGGTCGCGAGCCTTTGGCATCCGGTTGCTGCGTGACCTTCGCCATCTAGCGGTACTTGCGCAGCACTGGTGGCGGAGTCGCTGCCGTTTGTCGCGTGCGGCAGAAGCGCCGGGCGTTGCAGCGCCTTCAGCCGTGAAAAGCGATCGGCTGTGATGCGACTTACACTTTCCGGATTAGAAGCCATGGTGATCACCGCCGGGTGAAACCCGTGCGGAACGCAGTCGTGCCAGAATCGCCAGAGCTACTTCTTTCGCCCGCTCACTCTTCTCGCCCGCCGGACCCACGCACGAGGGACATCCATTCTCGCAAGGACAAGCCTCGATCAGTTCACAGGTTCTGCCGAGGAGCAGATGGCAGGTATGGAACAGCGGCTCGCTGAACCCAATTCCGCCGGGATATGCGTCGTAGAGGTATAGGTTTGGCTCGAAGAATTCTTTCTCGGCATCCGGTCGAGTCGAAAACTCCTGCCATTCGACCGCGGAACCTGCGCCTGCCATCCGCTCGCCAACGGCGGTGCCGAGGTCGGCCCGGTCGCACATCAACAGCAAGGTCGCCATGGAGGCAAGCGCGTAAAGCAGGCCGAAGATTCCGCTCTGGCGATCCGAGAGCGAGTATGGCAATTCCTGTAGCAGTTCATGTCCAAGAGTCACCCAGAATGCGGTGGTGTGCATTTCGTTTTCGGGCAGTTCGAGCTTTCCGGAGCCGATGTTCTCACTGGTGAAGAACTTGATTTTCTTGAAGCCGACGACCTGGGAGCGTACCAGTACGTCGCCATGAGCGCGCGCCGCCGGACCGGGCGTGGCTTCCTCTTCGGCGTTTTCAAGCACGCGGACCTGGGTGTAGCGGATCGCATCGGTATAGTAGTCCACGTTGACGCGCTTGACATAGGCTTTGCGGTGATCGAAATCCATGCGCTCCACGTGGTACTGCTGTCCCTGGTGGATGTAGATCGCCTTGGCATGCACGGTGGTCAGGGCGGAAGTGAAATCGACTTCTCCGATAACCTCCGGCTTGCCGGCGTCTCCGCCCGTGATGTCGATAATGATGAAGTTGTCGGAGGTTACCGAGCGCAGGCTGATCGTGTCCGCGGGATAGCTCTCCTGAACCCAGTGCCAGTTATTTCCGCTCTGGTGGAGAAAACCTGCTTCCTCAAGTCGCGCGCACAAATCGGGCAAATCCACGTTACCAAATTTCTCATCGGGCGAGAGCGGCAGTTCGAACGCTGCGCATTTCAAGTGGTTCACCAGGATCTCAAGGTTGTCCGGATGGATGTGCCCGTGCTCTGGCGAACTGCCAAAGAAGTAGTCCGGATGCTGCACGATGAACTGGTCGAGCGGAGCGGAAGAGGCGACGAACACAGCGCAGGATGTGCCGCTGCGGCGCCCTGCTCGACCGGCGCGCTGCCAAGTCGAGGCGATCGAGCCCGCATAGCCGGCCATGACGCAGGCGTCGAGCGAGCCAATATCAATTCCTAACTCCAGCGCGTTGGTGGCCACGACCCCGCGGATGCGTCCCTCCCGCAGTCCCTGTTCGATCTCACGGCGTTCGCGGGGCAGGTAGCCGCCGCGATAGCCGCGAATCGGCTCCGCTTGGCCCGGCTTGGGCTGGTTCCTCTGTTGCAGATAAGTGAGGATCACCTCGGTTTGCAGGCGGCTGTTCGCAAACACGATCGTTTGCAGCTTGCGCGCCAGCAGCTCGTTCGATAGACGAGTCGCTTCCTTGATGTAACTGCGGCGGATACCGAGATTGCGGTCAATCATCGGCGGATTGTAGAAGACGAATAGCTTCTCACCGGATGGCGCGCCGTTCTCTTCGACGACTTCGATTTCCTTCTCGATGAGCTGCGCTGCCAACTCGCCGGGATTTGCGATTGTGGCCGTCGAGCAGATGAACTGGGGATCCGAGCCGTAGAAGCGCGCAATGCGTTGCAGCCGCCGCAGCACGTTGGCAAGATGGCTGCCGAACACTCCACGATAGGTGTGCATTTCATCGAGCACGATGTAGCGCAGATTCTCGAAGAGGCGCATCCACTTGGTGTGGTGGGGCAGGATTCCGGCGTGCAGCATGTCCGGATTGGTCAGGACGATGTGCCCGCGTTCCCGGATCGCCTTGCGTGCATCGCTGGGCGTGTCTCCATCGTAGGTAAATACACCAAAGCAGTCATTGAGCCGGGTGGCCAGGTCATGCAGCTCCGCGAGCTGATCCTGGGCCAGCGCCTTGGTTGGAAACAGGTATAAGGCGCGCGTGTCTGGATTCTCCAGCACTGCATTCAACACCGGGAGGTTGTAGCAAAGAGTCTTTCCCGACGCCGTCGGCGTAACCACGACAACGTTCTTGCCATCATGCACAAGCCCGGCTGTGGCGGCCTGATGCGAATACAGTTCCGCAATTCCCTTCGCGGAATATGCCGCTCGCAGCTCATCTCGCACCCAATCCGGCATCGGGCAAAACTTCGCCTCGCGGGCCGGTAGCTGTCGCACGCAAGTCAACACCTCATCCGAGTGGTTGCGAGCGGCCAGGATCCCCAGAAGCTGGTGAACGGTATCGAGAGTTGAACTGGATCGTGCTGCCAGAGCTTCGTGGGAAGGGGCCATGCAAGCGACTCCTGCGAATAATGTTCGCTTTTTATTCGCTTACAGGCTAGCACCTCGGCCGCAATCGGGGCAATGTCAAACAATGCACCTGGCATGGCGTAAGCTCAAGTGAGTGCAGCCGGGCGGGCGCGAGCGCGAGCAAGGAAAAGGATGCCCCATGAACTTCTTACTGAAAACAGATAGCTATAAGTTCACGCACTGGAAGCAGTATCCTCCACGCACCACGAGAATCTATTCTTACTTTGAGTCGCGCGGCGGGATGTTTTCCAACACCGTTTTTTTCGGTCTGCAGTATTACCTGAAGGCTTACTTGCAGGGAGCACGATTTACCCTGGCCGACATCGACGAGGCCGACGAGTTTTGCCGGCAACACTTCGGCAGCCCACTGTTCAATCGCGCCGGCTGGACGAGCATGTACAACAAGCACTCCGGGCGCCTCCCGGTTCGCATCAAGGCGGTTCCCGAGGGGACGGCGGTCCAGACACATAACGTGCTGGTGAGTATCGAGAACACCGATCCCGAGTTTCCCTGGCTGCCGAACTATCTGGAAACGCTACTGGTGAAGGTGTGGTACCCCACGACCGTGGCGACCCTATCCCGCGAGATCAAGAAAATCATCAAAGGTTTTCTGGAGCGCACCGGGAACCCGTCGCTGCTGCCTTTCAAACTGCACGACTTCGGTTATCGCGGAGTCAGTTCGGAGGAAACCGCGGCAGTGGGCGGCGCGGCTCACCTGCTCAACTTCAGAGGCACGGACACGGTTGCCGGCATCGTGCTGCTGCGGGACTACTACCATGCGCGAGGCATGGCGGGATTTTCCATTCCGGCGTCCGAGCACTCGACCATTACGGCGTGGGGCAAGGAGCATGAAGCGGACGCGTTCCGCAACATGCTCGCCGCCTTCCCGGAGGGAATAGTCGCATGTGTTTCCGATAGCTACGATATCTACAATGCCTGCGAGAATCTTTGGGGAGAGCTGCTGAAGCCGGACGTGGTCCATCGCAATGGAACCCTGGTGATCCGTCCTGACTCCGGCGATCCCATCCAGGTGCTCACCCGGGTCTTCGAGATTCTGGGAGCAAAGTTCGGCTACCAGACCAACGCCAAGGGTTACCGCGTATTGCCACCCTGCGTGCGCGTGATTCAAGGCGACGGCGTCAATATGTTCACCATCCAGAACATGCTTCTCCATCTTGCCAAGTTTCACGGATGGAGCGCCGACAACCTTGCCTTTGGCATGGGCGGAGCCTTGCTTCAGCAGTTGAATCGCGATACGCAGAAGTTCGCATTCAAATGCTCCGCCGCCGAGATTAACGGCATCTGGTCGCCGGTATACAAGACTCCGGTCACCGATCCCGGAAAGAACTCGAAGCACGGCCGGCTGATCCTGGCTGAGTCACAACCGGGTGAGTTCCACACGGTTGAAAACGTGCAAGGTGACAGCCGTGCCAGTGAAGACCGCTTGGCGGTTGTCTTTGAGGACGGCGAGCTGACCGCGGAATACGACCTGGATTCCATACGCCAGCGCGCCGAACTCACGGATGTCAGGGAGCGCCTGGCGCCTGCCGGGCTCTGACCTGGGAAGAAGCTTCTCGATTTGCTGGCAGAGGCGCGCGCCGGGTCCGAGAATGGAACCCTTGGCTCCTTTCCGCCCGCTCTGCGCGCCTCTCCTGGGATGGCTTGCAACTCATTTTGCCACTGGCTGCGCGGTCACCGTGGCTGGTATCTGGTTCGGCTGCAACCCCGGAATAGCCGGTATGTGCGTCACCTGCCCGCTCGCCGCGTCCTCCATCGAAATTCCGTTCCGCTCCAGGATGGTCGCCGTGTATTGATCCAGCGCTACCCGGGCCTTTTCGTAGGTCGAGAGCGCCGCCACGTAGTTGGAAGCCGCCTGCTTCGTATTGCTCTGCTGCTGTAACACAAGGTAGCTCGTTGAAACCTCCAGCTCGTACTTCTTCTGTTCGGACTCCAGGTTCTGCTGGGCGTAGTCGCGGGCCGCGCGAGCCGCCTCCACCCCGGCGCGTGCCTGTTCCAGGGCAAAAGCCGCGTTGCGAACCTGCAAAATGATCTGGTTCTTCTGCTGTTGCAAGAGCAACTGACTCTGCCTGTATTCCAACTCCGAGCGGATCTGGTTGGCCTGTGCCGCGCGATTGCGCAATGGAATCGAAAGCGAAACATAGGCGCCCTTGTCCGGTCCGGTCCGGTTTACCAGATTGCTGAAGAAATCGCCGTAGTTGCCGGCCAGTCCGTTGGAACCATAGTAGCCAACCACGTCCAGGGACGGCAGCAGCGCGTTCTTCGCCGCCTTGTTATTGATTTCATTGTTCTTCAGGTTGAGCTCGCTTTCCATCAGCTCCGGCCGGTTGGCCAGCGCATAACTCACCAGATCTTCCACGGGAGGCTCCGGCTCATTGCTCAACGTCATGGTGTCGGTCGGAATGATCTCTGCCGCCGTCAGTGCCGGATCGCTGAAGTTGCGTGCAATCGCGTTCTTGGTGATCAGTTGCTGATACTGCAGACTCGTCTGCGACACAATCAGTTTCTGCATCGCGGTTGCCACGGCGGACTTCGCCGAAATCACCTCGATGGGAGCCAGATTCCCCAACTCCACCTGCTTCTTGTTGTCGGTCAGCGTAAGTTGCGCAAACTCCACGCCCGTCTGTTGGACTTTCAGGTCTTCGTAGGCGTTCACCAGGTCCCAGTAAATATTCTGGATCTGCGCCACCGTCGAGATCACCTGTGCCCGGAAGCTGGCATCATTCACCTTGCGGTTGTTGCGGGCGATGATGATCTCGCGCCGATTGTTATCCATACCCCAGCCCTGCAACAGATGCTGGCGCAGTTGCGCCTTCCAGGAACCGGAAAACTGAGGATTGAACTCGTTGGAAAAATAATCAGTCGGCACATTTGGAAGATTATTGATCAGCCGGTCGTTGCTGAAGCTCACGGTGGCCAGCGTGCCCGTTGCCCATCCCTGGGTATAGTTGAAGTTGTAATCGTTCGTGTTCTGCTGGTACGTCGAAACGCCGCCGTACAACGAAGGGTAGCTGACTGGAGTCTGGGTGCGCTCGGTTCCAATATAGGCCGTCAGGGTCGGATCGTAGGGATCGATCGCAGCACCCACCGAGTTCTGCGTAGACTCCACAATCCCGCCCGAGCCTGAACCAGCGCCGCCCACTCCCGTCGACGTGCCGCCGGAGCCGCTGCCGGTAGCGCCAACCGTGCTGGTGCTGCTCGCATTGCCTCCCGGCGTTCCGGTCAGCAATCCACTTGAAACGCCGCGCACCGTGCCGCCCGACTTGGCCAACAACAGGTCGGTGTCCGCAATGTCCAGATTGTAGCGCGCGATCGCAATGTCAAAATTGTTCTCCAGCGCCAGCGCTACCGCGTCGTTCAGTGACAGCATCAACTTGCCGTCCTTGATCAGGCTGTGCAGCCGGTCGCTGTTTCTCAGCACCGGTTGGGGCAACCCATGCGGCGTATAAGGTTTCCATCCGGTCAAAATCGAATTCGGCTGCGTGTACTGTTTCAGAGGGGCGGCGTATTCGGCCTCCGCGTGCGGACTGTTGGGAAGGGTTGCCGCCGCCTGCCCCGTCTGCGCCAGCAAGCTGGAGGATAGCAAGGCAAGGATGGATACGGACGCAACCGCCCGGTGGAATCGGTGTGCTGGATGCGAAACGGACATTCGCTCTTCTCCGTTCTACGTTTGGTCTTGATGTTTCGGGTTCAGAACCCGTTCTGCAGTCTGGCAAACCACCAGGCGCGCTTGCTGAACACAATCGCTGTCTTTAATTACGTTCCATATGCTCACTACGTTCAATAAATCTTGTACCTCTGCCGATTGAATGCCTGGACCAATCACCGGCTCGATCCATTCCATAGAAATTTCGTTTTCATCTTTGAGTTATCCGAATTGTACCGCTCAGAGCCACGCTCACCTCTCCAAAGCTGCATCTGGGGACGAACTGCCGGGCGATTCCGCGCCAGGTTCCGCCTGGACGCGCAGTCCGGTGCGTTCCTCAGCGATTTCCCCGGCACATATCCCTCAGGCTCAACCATTCGAGTTCCGTGCGCGGCATTGCGGTCCACCGAGTCGCACCCCAGGCGCATCCCCACTGGCTGCAGGACAACATGAAAGCCGCGCCGTTCAAAGGCGCGGCCTGGGGTGCAACTGCGAGGAGGAAAGCGCGGTGGCGTTTGCGCGCATTTCTCACCCGCTTCACTGCCAGGGGCTCCGCTCAGGCTCCGCGCAAGTCTTCCGCCTCGCTTCGCTTGATGAACGCCTCCACCCGGCTCCGTTCCCTGAATTCAGTGACGGCGAAGCGAATGAAGTCCGCAATTTTGTCCTTGAAGATTGCACTGTCAAACTGCAGCGAGTGTTCGCGAATCGTTCGCGGGCAGAACTCATCTTCCATCGCTTCAAAATCGAGGATGGCCTTTGCCAGCCCGGATGAGGACTGTTCGGTGAAGAACAATCCGGTTGGATTTTCCATCCCAGTCTCGCCCGGAAAAATCCCTCGCACCGTCTCCAGCACGCCGCCGGAAGCATAGGCGATCACCGGCCGCCCGAAGCTCTGCGCTTCTACCGGGACGATCCCGAAATCTTCCTCGCCCGCAAACAGCACCGCCCGGCAGCCGGCCAGCATCGCGCGCAACTCCTCGTCGCTCACCCTCCCCAGCAACTCCACCGAGGGACCGGCCATGCGCCGTAGAGCCTTGAACTGCGGACCTTCGCCGATCACTTTCAACCGCCGGCCCAGTTTCGTGCACGCACCTACCGCCAGGTCAAATCGCTTGTAGTCCACCAGCCGACCGATCGACAGGTAGTACTCGCCGGGTTGGCCGCTAATCCGGGCCGCCGCAGCCTCCACCGGGGGATGAATCACCGTGCTCTCGCGCCCGTAGTATTTCCGGATGCGCGAGGCGATAAAACGCGAATTCGCCACAAAGTAATCGACCCGGCCCGCGCTGGCATAATCCCACAGCCGCATATAATGCGCGGCAAGGGAAAAAATCGTACCCACCAGCGGTCCCATGCCGCGCCGGTATTCGGGATACATATCCCATATATATCGCATGGGCGAATGACAATAGCAGACGTGGCAGGTCTTGGAGGAGGTGATGACTCCTTTGGCCGGACCCGACTCGGAACTGATCACCAGGTCGTAATTGCTGAGATCGAACTGCTCCAGCGCCAATGGCTGCAGAAAGAGAAAATAGCGGTGAAATTTCCTTGCTCCCGGAACTTGCTGCAGAAAGGAAGTCTGCAACTTTCTTCCCTGCAGAATCGGCCCCAGGGTGGAGCGGTCGGCGACCAGCGCAAACAGGTCCGCCTGCGGAAACACCTCCGCCAGGGCCTCCACGACCCGCTCGCCTCCGCCGCGTCCTACAAACCAGTAGTGGACAATGGCCACGCGAAGCTCTGACAGTTGCGTATCCATTGCAACAAGATTCTGCATCAACCGGGCAGTTCCTCACTGAGTCATCATAATATGCGCAAACGCAAAACATGGAAACGCCGGGGAGCCCCAGCGGAAATCAGCTTCCCAAGTCGTTTTCCCAGACCTCACCGAACGCGGCGGTCAGGCTTTCTGTGCCGGCAATCCTCGCGCTCTCTGCGCCTGCCTCCCCCGCGCGATGGCTGCGGCCGCACCCGCAAGGTAAGATAGAGCGCAAGGATAGAATTCATGCAGATTCATTGGCGCTTTGCCAAGAATGCGGTCGCCAACCTGGGACGTGGCAGTGCCGCCGCTGTGGTCGCGCTGCTTCTACCGCCGGTGCTCATCCGCCACATGACGCCGGCCTCCTACGCCGTCTGGGTACTGGTGCTGCAGACCGCCGCTTACGTTGGCTATCTGAATTTCGGCTTGCAGACTGCCATCGGCCGCTACGTGGCCTATGCCAACGAGAAGAAGGACCTGGCGCAGCGCGACGCCATCTTCAGCACCGCTCTCGCCGGACTCTGCTGCGCCGCATTGTTCTCGCTGGCCTGTCTTGCGGCCGCCATCATGGCCGCGCCGGCCATCTTCCCGAGTGTGCCTGCCCCGCTGATTCCACAGATGCGGCTGGCCCTGCTGATCGTCGGTTTCTCCATGGCGGTCGAGCTGCCCGCCTCGGCCTGTAACGGCGTCTTCATCGGAATCGAGCGATTCGAAATCCCCGCCCTCACCGTCGGCGGCGCCCGGCTCTGCTCCGCTCTTGGAGTGATTGCCGCCGCCCTGGCTGGCCGCTCGCTGGTCGTCATGGCGGCCATCATCGCCGCCGCCAACCTGCTCTCCTACCTGGCGCAGTTTCTTGCCCTCCGCCGCATCGTTCCCGATCTCCGCTTCCAGGCGGCGCTGCTTCGCCGTTCCACGGCCCGCGAACTCTATGGCTATTGCCTCGGGCTCACCGTCATGTCGTTCTGCATGCTGCTGGTCACCGGGTTGGATCTGGTACTGGTGGGCCGTTTTGACTTTGCCGTGGTCGCGCCCTATTCGGTCAGTGCCAGCATGGTCACCCTCATCTCCGGCCTGCTCTACGCCGTCATCAACGTCGTCATGCCTCACGCCGCCGCTCTGCACGCCAGGGAGAACGCAATTGACACTGGCAAGCTGGTCATCGCTTCCACCCGTGTCAGCGTGCTTCTGCTGGTACTGACGGGGATGCCCATGCTCATCTACGCCGGACCTATCCTTCATCTCTGGATTGGCCAGCGCTATGTCGCCAGCGGGGCGCCTCTGCTCGTTATTCTGATCATCGCCAACATCATCCGCCTCGTCGGAGCGCCTTACTCCGTCATTCTGATCGCGGCCGGCCAGCAGAACTACATCAAAGTCAGCCCTCTCTCAGAAGGCATCAGCAACTTCGTCGCCAGCCTGCTGCTGGGCTCGCTGTTCGGAGGTATCGGAGTTGCACTTGGAACCTTGCTTGGATCGATTGTCAGCATCGCCTCGCACCTCTGGTACTCCATGCCGCGCACCAGGAGCGTGATCGATTTTTCCCGGCGCCAATTTCTGCTTTCCGGCGTGCTCTCTCCTCTGCTCTGGACCTTCCCCCTGCTGGCAGCCGCCGCAGTTTCCTTGCGCAACATTGCAATCCACCCACTCGTCGGTGCTTCGGCCACCGTGCTTTCGCTCATCGGCGCGACCCGCCTTCTGCTGCGCACGCAGGCGGCTTCGGAGCACGCCTGAGTCCGGTTCGTAAACGATCGAGGTGAACTGAACGAAATGCAGAGCTGCGTGATTCTTCTGAACTGGAACGGATGGAAAGACACCATCGAGTGCCTGGAGTCTGTCTTCCGCCTCGGCTGCCGGGATTTTCGAGTCGTGGTCTGCGACAATGCTTCCACCGATGGTTCACTGGAGAAGATCCGGCAGTGGGCGCGGGGCGAGTTGGCGGCAGGCTGTGCGAACTCACAGTTGTCCTGGCTGACTTCGCCGCCCGTTCCCAAGCCGATCCAATGTCTTGCGATATCGCGCGAGCAAGCGGAATCGCGTACTGGCGCGTGGGAAGTTCCGCTGACTCTCGTCCAGACCGGCGGGAACCTGGGCTTTGCCGCTGGAAACAATGTGGGACTGCGCCTGGCTCTCAGCGACCCGGATTGTCAATACTTCTGGCTGCTGAACAACGATACGGTGGTTGAATCCGATTCGCTTTCGGCAATGGTGCGACTGATGCAGCAACGGCCCGAAGTCGGGCTCTGCGGCTCGCTGAGCCTCTCCTACTACAATCCGAGGGAAGTGCAAGTGCAAGGCGGTAAACCATATTGCCGTTGGACGGCGCGTGTACATACGCCTCCCTTGCGGATGGTCGAGGAGTTGGATTTTCACCCCATTCCCCCGCCGATGGATTTTGTCAATGGCGCCTCTATGCTGGCCAGCCGCGCCTTCTTGGAAAGAGTCGGGCTGATGGAGGAGTCCTATTTCCTTTACTTTGAGGAACTGGACTGGGCAATGCGCGCCAAGGGAAAGTTTCAACTCGGCTACACCCGCGAAAGTGTGATTTACCACAAAGAGGGGGCAAGCATCGGTTCCAACGCGGATCGTGTGAAGCGCAGTCTGCTCTCAGATAAGTACTACTCACGCAACCGGGTGTTATTCACGAGACGATTCCTGCCCTGGGCACTACCTTCGGTTTTGGTTTCAGTAACCCTGGCCGCTGCCTACCGCGCCTTGCGCGGAGATTTGGAACGCGCAAAGGCGATGCTTACGTTCATGCTGCAGGGCTTAAGGTTGAACCCTTCCAGATCAAGGAACAAATAAAGATGCCTCGTTTCAGCCTTATCGTGGCCACAATCAATCGCACCGAAGAATTCTCCGTCTTACTGCAGAGCCTTGCAGAACAAAAGATGCGCGATTTTGAACTGATTGTCGTCGATCAGAATCCAGACGACCGGCTGGCCCCTTTGTTGGAGGAATGGACCTCAAAGATCGCTGCACAGGGGGAATGGAGAAAGGACTCCATTCGAGTGAAGCATCTTCGCAGCACTCCCGGCCTCTCACGAGCGAGGAATCTTGGCCTGATGCAAAGCGAAGGCGATATTTTGGCCTTTCCTGACGATGATT
>Ga0326727_10001707_pt1 | contig 79236 bp, 56 predicted proteins | sample MB2enrmetagenome_FD_207643 | JGI IMG/M metagenome (GOLD analysis project Ga0326727, IMG submission 207643) | Lab enriched peat soil microbial communities from McLean, Ithaca, NY, United States - MB29MY | ecosystem: Environmental > Terrestrial > Soil > Wetlands > Peat | place: USA: New York... | reverse complement strand
TTTTATCCAAGACATTACCCATGTCAACCGAGGCTAAATTCCCCGGTTGCAGTTCATGTCTCAGGTCTTTCTCTATGGCCGGTTTTGAGCTGACCCTCTATGGCCGGATTTGGGTGTCCCCCAAGGGCTGGTCCGCAGCGAGGGCCGGAAACACTGGACCGAAGCCAGGATTCTCAACGAGGGAGGCCATGTTCTGGCTGAGGCAAAGGGTCTGTTCATCGAGATTCGCGCAGGCCACGGCATTTGAGCGATCGGCTCAGCCGCCCAACCGGTTAATGCATGGAAGGCTCAAAAACGATGGGGCGGCCCGAAGGCCGCCCCGTTAAAGTTCGTAAGCGAATTGATGCCCTGATTTACTGCCCCGCCTTCTCTTCGTGGTATTCCATTTCGGTGTTGATAGCCCAGATGTTGTCCTTGGTTGTGATGCCGTTGACGATGTTTTCGACGGCGGTCATGGCGGTCAGCATGGAGTGGTCCTGGTTGTTGTACTTATGCATGCCGTTGCGGCCCACGAGGAAGAGGTTCTCAAAGCTGTCTGTGTAATTACGGATGACGTCGAAGCGGTCGAAGCTGCCGAAATAGGCCGGATAAGTCTTGGGGACGTGGACCACATGCGAGTCTTCGACATTCTCAGCCTTGAGGATGCCAATCTTGGCGACCTCAGCGATGGCAAACCTGGACATCTCCTCATCGGAAAGCTTCCACAACGGATCGGTCTCATTGCAGAAGTATTCCAGACCGATCCAAACCTTATCCTGGTTGCCGACAAGCCAGGGACTCCAGTTGTTGAAGATTTGCAGCCGGCCAACCACTACGTCGGGCTCCTGAATATATATCCAATTGTCCTTGAGTGGTCCGCCGTCCTTCTCGGTTACTGTGAGCTTGCTGGCGAGAAGGCCAACCGTGATGAAGTCGCGATACATGAGGCCTTCGCTCACTTCAGTTACCTCGGCAGGGACCGGCGGGGCAATGGCGCGAATCAGATCGCGAACGGGCATGGTTGAGAAGAAGTAATCGCCCGTATAACTCAGGCGTACTCCCGCCTCATTGACGCCTTCGATTGAGACCACCCGGTTGTCTTCCACGTTGATGCGATCAACCTGAATTCCAAAGTGAATTTCGCCGCCGCCTTTGCGAACCAGGTTGGCCGCATATTCCCAAAGCTGGCCGGGGCCGAACTTGGGATAGAGAAACCTCTCGATTAGCGAGGTCTCGATCTTCTTCTGAGCAAGGCCGCCGGACTCTTTCCGGCCAAAGGTCTTTTTGAGAAAATGCGTCACCACGCCTTTCAGCGAGAGGCCTTTGATGCGTTGCGCGCCCCATTCAGCGCTGATTTCATTGCACGGAACGCCCCAGACTTTCTCGGTATACGACTTGAAAAAAGTGAGGTAAAGCTGCTTGCCAAAGCGGTTGATGATGAAATCTTCGAGCGAGCGCTCCTCGCGCTGAGGAAGCAACGCCGAGCGCATGTAACTGACGCCGCAACGAACGGTGCGGACCAGGCCCATGTTCCTGAACGTTGCCGCAGACAGGCTGATGGGATAGTCAAAGAAACGGCGCAAAAAATAAATACGGCTTTTGCGCTGGCGAACCAGCATGACGAGATCTTCCGTTTGAGAATCGGGAGCCGCTGCGGCCGCGGGAATATCGCGCTGTTGGCCCTGATAGCGGAGCTCTCCATCCTCGCTTGCGCCGGCTTCGACAGGCATCAGGTCCAGCCACCACCTCATCACCCGGTCCGACTTCGAGAAGAAGCGATGGCCGCCGATATCCATGCGGTTGCCCTTATAGCGAACGGTACGCGAGATGCCGCCGGCTTCCTGGCTGGCCTCAAGCAGAATGGGCTTGAGGCCCGAGCGCCGTTCAAGCTCGATTGCAGCTGTCAGTCCGGCAGGACCTGCCCCAATAATGATCGCCGTGCCTTGCTTCATAAGATAACTCCGTTTCTCGTCGATGAGTTATGACTTTACCGTTAGGTTAATTAGCTTAATAACAATAGACGTAAGTCGAGAATCCCTCGCATTAAAATCAAATGCTTCTGTAACTCCTGGACTGCTATATTACTACGGAGCCTCGCGCGTGCCGTATGCCATCGCCTGTCTTGGCTTCCTGAGACCGCTCTACAGGTGACATGATCGCGCTGTCCGTTGAGCAGGCTGTTTTCGAGTGAATACAGAGCGTGCAAGCAAGTACAGGAACGCTGCATTTGTGCATAGATACCTTCGCCACATCCGGCCGGGTTCCTGGAGAAAGCGATAGAACCATTCAAGGCCACGGGTCTGCATCCAGGATGGAGCTCGTTTTGTAAAGCCGGCAACAACGTCGAAGCTTCCCCCAACCCCTTGACAGATAGGAACTTCCAGTTTGGAAATGTTAAGGTCAGCCCAGAATTCTTTCTGCGGAGTACCCATCCCCAAGAACAACAAGTCAGCGCCACTGGCATTGATTTCCGCGATAATGCTTGGTTCATCATCGGGGGTGAAATAGCCATTCCGGTAGCCAGCGATCTCAAGAGTCGCGAATCGTTCCCGTAAAACGCTTACGGTCTTCCGGACGACCTCCTCGGTGGCGCCGAGGAGAAACACCTTATAGCCCCGCGCTGCCGAAACTGCGATCATTCTTTCCATCAAATCGATTCCGGCCACGCGCTCCGCTAACGGCTTGTGGCCCAACTTTGACGCCCAAACAATGGGCATACCGTCCGCCAAAAGAAGATCAGCCCTGTCCATTACCTGCCGGAGACTTTCGTTCTTGTTATACTTAACGACCTTTGCCGCATTAACAAAAACTACATGCGTCGCAACGCGCATATCGATTCGCCGGCAGATCTCGATGACGGCAGATTCAAAGTCCAGAATGTCGACAGGACATCCTGCGATCGTCGTCCTCTCAAAGCGGACCTGCGATTGTGGCTCAACTGTGCTTGAAACGCCGGAAGAGATCATACGTGCAACCTCCAGTGCCATAACCGAGTCAAATAGCTTCATCTGGCAGGAGTTTTCCTGGCAGACTCAACATGGCGTCATTCGGTAATGCGCACGATTGACGCAAAGCGCGAAAATACTTTATGTGGTCCTGTTTCGCGGCAGAACAAACAGCTCATCGATCAGGAACCCCAGCTCAAACAGGCCATCGCCTTCAGGCTTCCTATATGCCGTGCCGCCATTACCAGACACTGAGCAGCGACAACGGCTCCAAAGGCGCGAGATACCGGCGCATCTTCGACTGAAGCCTTTATCTTACTGGAAGCAGACAACCTAATGTTCACGCGTGAAGGTCCCTCCAGTGCGAAAGTTACCGAGTGGTCGCTGTCCCGCTGCACATTGCCAACACGCCATTCAGAGGAAAGATGATAGTATGCGGCATACGTGTGTTCGCCTTCGGCTTTCAGATCGTCCTCGATCTGCAACTCATAAGGCTCTAGAACGACTCGCCGGGTATGGATTACACCCAGGGTGGCATACCCCGAATGCGCGGAGCAGAGGGTGATCGAAGCCGGCGACTCAAAGCATTCGATGGGCATCACAGCCGCTTCGTTTCCAATGCAGAACGCCCACGCGGGACCTGTCGAGAGTGTGTTTTGCTCCTCCTCGTCAACCTTGACCGTGTTGTGGGCCGCTGTGGAACGCAACCGATTCCGAAGCGCCAGGTCTCGCGTATAGCTGCCCGTTCCCGAATCGCACAAAAGATCGATCCCTCTGACTGAAGCAACAATAGCAAGCTTGTCGTTGTGCGTATGGCTCCCTTTTCCCCTCAGGCCATTTGGCTGAGCGAGAAACGCCACAGTGCAGAGTTCGTTGTGTGCAACCGCGATTCCCGCCTCGGGAAACACGCGAACCTGCCCGCCTACATAGGGCCCGGCTGGATGCTGGTTGACAGCGCCTAGCCAAAGAGCATCATCCACTCGGCCGCCCAGCCGTTTGTCCGAGATGGACTCTCCAATGCCGAGATGACTCGCAACTTGTAACGAGTGCCGTTCGCTTACCGGCAAACGCACCATCTGTTCCAGGTCATCCGCTGAGAGTTCGACTCTTCCGTCGTCGCAATCTCCAATATGCGGCACACGGCCCGACCCGCATGCCAGCGCGCTGGTAAAGTCATACATGGCGCTCAGGCGACCCAGAAACTCCTCGCTGAACTCCAACCGCGCGGCGCGCGCAAACAGCAGCGCGGAAGTGAACATCTGAGTGACCAGAATGTGATAACCGCTGGACGCCTCGTAGTCGGCCCCTTCCGGATAAACCTGGTTCCGCATTTCAACTTCGAGGGCGGCTAGATAACGTCTCTGGCGCTCTTCCATGCCTGGGCCCTCAAGTGAAACTGAAAGGCAGAACAGGCCGAGCAGGTTGCTTAGATAGTGGTTTCCGCGGAACCGGTAGGAGAACTCAAGGTGTGTCTCGATGAAAATCAGATGTTCCCACAAGGATCGAATCAACCACTGCGGCTTGTCTGCTTCATCAGCCTCAGCCAGGCTCAGAAACTGGCATATACTCACGGCCCGCAGCGCCGGCTCCATCGCGATTGCCCAGTTGATTGTCCTTCCGGCGGGATTGTTCTCCACCCAATTCTTCAGCAGTTGTTCGCCATGGTCACGATAACGCCGCGCTCTAGTGAGCCAATAGGCCTTGGCCAAGACCGGAAGGAACTGCAGTCGTGAGAGTTCCCAGGGAACTTTTGGGTCTGAACCGCTGATGAGTATCGCGGGACGAAGCTTCCCTACCGGCCATTCGCCACCAGATACAAAGTCCCGGCTCCAATTTGGAAACAAACCAAGTTCGTGTGTGCCATAGCCAAGAAACGGAAACTGCCCGGCGCAAATCAGATCGGCATAAGCAAGAATCGGCTTGGCGAAGGAACTGTCCCGCGTCAGTTCCGCGCTGGGCCGGTAGTACGAGAGCGCTCGAAAACTTACCGGTGTGACAGGGTCCAGTAGCAAACGCGAAAACCGGCGCCGCTGCCAACGCATTCTCAGTATTGAGAATGCCTCGCGGCCAATGCTGACAGGAGACTCTCCGCGAAGAATGAAACTGAGTGGTCGCATGATGGAGGTAACAGCCTCGCGGTTTGAATGATTGCCGTTTGCGGCAAAAGGCGCCGTGCTCTCGCTAACCGGGCACGGCAAATGGCAATATCAGGAACCTGTTCAATTCAATGCGCAGAATGGACGCTTTCGCCCTGGTAGTCGGACGGCCGTCCCGCGGCGGATTGCAAGTAACGATGCAGGATCTCGACGATCCGCTCTGCTGCATGACCGTCCCACAAAGGGGGAACGCCATGGATGGGTTCCTGGCCTCGATCCGCCCCGCGCAGCACTTCAGCCGCATGGTGAATCAATGCCGCTGGATCGGTTCCTACAAGGCGATTGGTGCCGTATTTGATGGTTGCGGGACGCTCGGTGTTATCGCGGAATGTCAGACACGGTACGCCCATGAATGTGGATTCTTCCTGGATGCCTCCGGAATCCGTCATGATGAATGCCGCGCCGTCTACGACGCCAAGGAAGTCCAGGTACGGCGCTGGTCCCATCATCCAGACGCCGCTCTTCCCTATAGCGTGCTTGCCATCCCAGCTTTTCATACCGTTGATGCCGGCTGAAGCGATCTTTTCCTGCGTACGAGGATGCACGGGGAAAAGCACCGGCAAGTCACTGGCTATCTTGGTAACCGCCGCAAGCACGGCGCGAAGCTTATCGGCATCATCAACGTTGGCGGGGCGATGCAGCGTCAGCACGCCATATTTCTGCCTTGGAGGCGCCAGCTTGGCAACCAGCGCCGACCCTCTGGCTGCATCGATCGAGTGAACCAGAGAATCGATCATGATGTTGCCTACAAAGAATACTTTCTCCGTGGCAACCCCTTCTCGACATAGGTTCTCATTCCCGCTTTCCTCGGTCGTAAACAGTATGTCGGAGATCGAGTCGGTCAATAAACGGTTGATCTCTTCGGGCATGGAGCGGTCTCCGCTGCGCAGCCCCGCTTCAACGTGTACCAGGGGAATCCGCTCCTTGGCTGCGACCAGGGAGCAGGCAATCGTTGAATTGACATCCCCGACAACCACTACCATGTCGGGCCGGTCCTGCTGCACTACATCACCGAAGCGCTTCATGATCTCGGCCGTCTGCGCATGTTGCGAACCTGAACCGACTTCGAGGTTATAGTCCGGAGCAGGCATGCCCAGTTGCTCAAAAAAGACCTGCGACATCAGATAGTCGTAATGCTGACCGGTGTGCACTAACACCGGGTCGAGAACGGGAATCCGCTTTATCGCACGAATGAGCGGAGCCATCTTCACCATATTCGGGCGTGCACCCACGATATTCATGATCCGGTACTTATTGTTCGACAAGGAGAAATCCTTTTTCAGTCTTGCGGGCGGCAAGGAGTCATTCCGATTGTGCTTGCAATCTCGAATACTCTGTTCTGGTTCCGGGTTATGGCTTGGCCGATACTTCTCCGAGCTCGATAACCTGATTGCTTACAAGAGACTTTTGGACTGCGAAGGTTGCCTCCGTGACCTCAATCAGTTCACGGAAGTCGATGGGAGAAGGCGCGCCTGCTTTCATCGCTGCAACTGTCAGCTCAATCTCGCGCTTGTGGCCTTTGTCATGATCAAGAGTTACTTTCTTCTCTTTCCCTCCAACAGCGAGGCGCAAGGTAGACCAGTCATCGAGCCTAGCTGTCTTGCCTTCTGAAAAGACTTCGAAGTACTCTTTGGGAACGCTGCGATCGCCATTGGCAAGGTAAAGCAGATTTGCGATCGATCCATCCGCGAAGGCAAGGGTGACAGAAAGATTGTCCTGGTGGTAGCGCGTCCCGTCGGGGAGACCGCATGCAAAGACCGAGCGAATAGGAACCGCAATCACGGCGCGTGCCCAATCCACGAAATGGCAGAGCTCGCCGATCATTCGCCCTCCATCGCCATGCACCCAATGATCGCCGGGAATGAATCCTGCATTGACTCGCACGTGCACCATCATCGATTCACGGCGCCCCGCGAATAGCTCGCGAATCCTTTCTGTGGCGGGAGCAAACCGGCGATTAAAGCCGACCATGAGAAAGGGCGAGTCTGCTGCTTCGTATGCTGAGCGGACGCTGTCCAGTTGCTCCGGTGTTGTAGCAAGGGGCTTTTCAACAAACACTTGCTTCTTCTGCACCAGGGCCTGCGCCACATATCCGGCATGACTGTCATGGTGCGAGGCGATAAACGTCGCATCCACATCCATGCTGCCGAGCAGGTCTGCTGAGGTTGCGGCCCTGCTGAAGCCGCAAACCCTGCGGGCCGATTCAGCTCCGACTCCAGACAGGCTGGAAACGGCTTGCAGCACGACACCCTTACAAGATTTCAGGTTGGGCACAATGACACTGCGGGCAAAGCCTCCGGCACCGATCATGCCGACGCGGAGCTCTCCGCCAATTCGCGGTCTCGGAACAACTGCGGCGGGTGTAGAAGCAACTGTATCGAGAGCGGCGCCGTAGTCGAGGATAGCTGTGTAGACTCCATTGCGCCGAATATCATCGTACGCGCGTTCGCCTTCTCCAACCGGATAGGTGTGCTCCAGCAGCGGCGACACGTCAATTGCGCCAGTGGCCAACAGGTCGAGAAAGGCTTCCATGTTGCGCTGTTCGGTCCAGCGGACATATCCGATCGGATAATCACTGCCTGCCTCCTCATATTGGGGATCGTAACGGCCAGGCCCATAGGAACGGGACATCAGCAGCGATAGTTCCTTCATGTACATGTTGTTACGCGAAACGCCCATGCCGACATCGCCGACCACAACAATGCGCCCGCGGTCGCGCAGGATGGAAGCAGCAGTTTCAACCGGCTCGGAAGAGGGCGTAGCAGCGGTAATAATGACTGCGTCCACTCCATAGCGGGAGTATTCATGCACCTTTTGAGCGAGTCCTGAGTCTTCTGAGCAGAGAGCAAGATGCGCGCCCAGACTACCGGCCTTTTCCGCGCGTTGCCGGTTGCGATCGATGGCAACAACCCGGCAACCGGCGGCGCGTGCGGTCTGGATAGCCAGGATTCCAACCAACCCCGCACCAATGACGGCTACGGTCTCGCCAAAGGCGACTTGCGCCTGCCTCAGTCCCTGCATGGCAATCGCGCCGATTGTGGTAAGTGAGGCCGCATTCAGCGGCACCGCTGCAGGTACGTGAACTACAAGGTTGCGTGGGACGAAGTTGATCTCGCTGTGATTGGCATAAATGGCGCCTGCGCAGGCTACGCGGTCGCCGGGCCGGAACTCCGTCACACCATCACCTACCTTGAGAACTGTTCCCGCACAGCTATAGCCCAGCGGCGTCAGAGTATCGAGGCGCGCCTGGACCTTCTGCATTGCCGACCGTACGCCATTCTGCCGGGCATGGTCGATAACCTGTTTAACCAAATCCGGTCGCGCCATGGCCTTTTGTAACAATGACTTTTCGCCGGTCTCAACCTTCACGCGCTCAGTGCCCGCGCTGATTGCTGAGTAATGCGTGAGTACCAGGATTCCTCCCGGACGCAGTTCCGGAGCGGGAATGTCGCACGTCTGCACACACCCTGTTTTCATGTCTTCGAGGATGGATTTCATTGATATTCACCAGTGGAAGCCAGTACAGGAAGGACACTGGCCAGAATGGAAGAGCAGTCTGGAATGTATGGTGCTGGTCCCCCCGACAACCCTAAATATGTGGTTAGTTGGGTTTTCGCAGCACGTAGTAGATGCTTACCGGCCTCAAACGGTCGAGCTTCCTTTTTGGGTGGTAGCTCTTCGACCAAATGGGGATAGAACATACCATCCTGTCGAAGCGTACGACCAAAGGCGAACAGTACACAGGACCCCTCATGAAATAGTGAAGGCGTGAGGTAAGAGAGAACATGCATTTTGTTTCCTTCACAATTTCAAAGTGGTTTTCCTGGATCATGCGTCTTAGGATCGGAAGAGGGATTCCCCTCTCGTTTCTTGTGAGTCCCCTTCGTCTCTGACTCCAGTCGCCCATCGAGACGATGGGCTCACGGAGCAGCAGCCATCCGTTAGGACGAAGGACGCGTTCTATCTCCCTCAGAACCGTACTGACATTGGGGATGTGATGAAGTACGCCGAGGCAGACAATTAGATCAAAGCTTTGATCGGCAAAAGGCATAAGACCTGAGCTTTGCGGCTTCACGTACTCAAACCGGTCTGATGCGAATTCTTCCGAGGGTTCAAGAATGGTGACCCGTCGCGCACGATGCAGAATAGGCTCAAGTTCAATGCCCTTGGCGCTTCCGATGCCGAGGACGTGATCGAACGGGCGGTCCGGCAAATGCTGGAAGCCGTGAATATCATTGATGGCAGAGTATCCGTACACGTAGTTAGTGCGCGGCGCAAGCTGGTAATAGCCCTCGCGCTCTTCTTCAAACCACTGCTCGATCTCCTGGGCGGTCAATGACTCGCCGTAGAGTTCCTCGCCTGATAAATAACGTTCCATCGGCTAGGACCTCCCATCGACACGAATTATAGCACTGTGGAAATGGCGTGACTGCATGAAGGTCGTTCTCAACCCAAGAGGAGGAAAGGTCGCGCTAGAAAAGCACTGATGAGCTGTGACCTAAGTAAGTTCACGAAACACCGCGCGGAGCTTCTCGCTAAATCTACAATCCGTATAAAAGTCCTCGAAGCGTCGACGGGCCGCTGCTCCCATTTTAACGCGAAGCTCGTCGTCCTGAAGCAGTGTTGTAATGCGGCGGGCCAGCGTGGCTGCGTCATATTTAGAAACAATATACCCTGTCTCTCCGTCGATCACCGTCTCCGGAATGCACCCAACATCTGTACCCACCACCGGCAAGCCGGCGCACATGGCCTCGAGAATTGCATAAGGGTGGCCCTCATTAAATGACGGCATCACAAAAATGTCCGCAGCGCGGTACAATTCGTACTTTTCCGGTGCCCCCATTGTGCCCGTAAACCTGACACAGCTCTCGATCCCGTTCCGGATAATGATTTCCATAGCGGCTGCATAGTCGCCCTTACTGCACCATTCGCCAGTCAGAACGAGCTGGACCTCGTGAATAGTTTCCCTGACGACGGGCAAGGCGGAAAGGAGTTCCAGTACTCCCTTGTTCCTCATTAGTGCTCCCAGATACAGCAGCGTGGGTGCATTTTGCCGTTCAGAAACTCGCACGTTTCCAAAATCAGGAATACCGTTGGGGATAGCCACAACTCGATTACGCGGAACGACACCATCGAACAGGTTCCGAAGGCACTCGCCCAGTACAATAACCCGCGCTGCCTTGCCCAATGAAAAGCGGATGACAGCACGCATTGTACGGCCGCTACCTGCCCAAAACTCACCAAAATGGCCGCCATGGAGGTGGATAATGACCTTACAATTCGCCAGACGAGCAGGTATCAGAAACAGGCAATCTCTAAGAAACGGCAGCCAGCTTTGGGCAATGGGAACATAGACAATCCTCGGCTTCTTCTTCAGCAGCAAGTACGCAAACTGTATTCCGCTTCTTAATGCCAAAAGAATATTGCCAATTTCAAACTTGCCGACATTGGAAAGGTCGCGTTTGTCCGCAATATCCAAAAAGACGACTTGAAACTCGCCCAAAAGCCCATTCAGCACAATCTCAGTAGCAGTACTCATGCCATTATAGGGAGGCGCGGACCAGCCCACTACCAGCACACAACAAGGAATCGTTGCCTTGGCTTCCACCTGACACCCGGACTTCGAAGAGGATATCTGCTTTAACATGGCCCAACACACCTCATTACGACAGATTATTCAATGCGTTCAGGTACGGCGGTGAGCGCGAAAGCAGCGTAGATCATCTCTTGCATGCGGCGGCCTGTATTGCAGAGTTAAGACCTGCCGCCATCGCGCGGACGTTATACGTCGTCCGAATCAGATCTCGCGCCGCGGCACCCATCGCCGTGCATTTCTTTGGAGCTTGAAGCAAAGAGGCAAGCGCGCCTCCGAATATCTCTGGGGAATCGGCCGAAGAAATTACTCCGTTGACGCCGTTCTCAACCAGAGCGGTCTCTGGCGGCGAGTCAGCGAGTTTCCCAATGACCACGGGAAGGCCATAGTCGAACACATGATTAATGAACAGGCCTGCCCAGCCTGGCATCGCCGCGAGTTGCGCGCTGAGCAGATAGAGTGCAATCTGCTTCTCGTCGAAGATCCCACCTGGCAGCGTCACATGATCGGATATCCCAAGTTCCGAGACGAGCCGCCTGAGTTCCTCAAGGAGCGGGCCGTCGCCAATCATCACGAGATGAGCGTCGGGAACCTCGCGAACAACTCTGCAAAATGAGCGCACGAGAACCTCCGGACGCTTGCTCATGGGATCGTCAGGCTTTGTTTTTGCAAGCCGGCCCACAAACACGACGATGCGTTTGCTGGAAAGATTGTGGGTTCGTTGGAAGATCGCCAATTCTTCGGGGGTAATCTGGGAGCGAATCCGCTCCGAATCTTCAGTGTCAAGGGCATTCGGAGCGGCAAACAGCTTTGAACGCGGTAAGCCCCTTGACGACCAGCAGTCTTGTTCATGGACAGAGTAAAACACGTGCGCAGAAGCCAGTTCCATCATCACCCGTCGGAGGAAGCGGCCAACTGTTCCTTCGCCTGGACCGTAGCCATGACCCCAAAGGCAAATGCGCCTGCCCAGCAGCTTCCCCATGATGAGGCATATCCACACATCGAGATGCGAAAGCGCGCTCGAAAGAACGTAAACATCATGCTTTCCTGCTAACACCTCGCGTACCATTGCCGGCTTAAACCTAAGAGTTTTTCCGATGAGCGGCAGGGAGAGCCGACGCTCCCGCACCTGCTTGACAGTGCACGGCACCTCGCCGCTTTGAATAATGCGAAGGCCGCTGCGATCGTCAATGGCGCCCATCATCGTAACTGCCAGCCCGTACTCATCCTGCAATGTCCTAAATACTCCCGCTCTATATGTTGGATAACAACTCCCAATAAATGCGACGCGCAGTTTCGCTCCAATAATTTCCAGCTTTGTCGTCATGACTGTCACCCTTTCCGTTACGTCATTCGGAGATTATGTGTTACCCGGGCTCTTCGTCCGGTACTTACACGCCGGCGCGGGCCCTGCGCCCGTCGCCGAATCGCCTTGAGATGACGCATAGCGCCCAATCACGAAGATAGCCCCCGGCACATCGCAAAGACCCTATTGGCCAGTAAAGTGGAAGGTATGGCCAAGGGCAATGCCGAAACGCAAAGGTGGTGAAGTTCTTCAGATTTCCCCCACCCTGTATGCCAAATAAATGTATCCAGTAGTTTTTCCAGCTATAATGCGCCCTGAGTTCTGGTGCGCCGGACAGTTCCCGGTGGCAAAAAAGCACGGCATCGAAATTGATGAAGAGTTCAAAGCCGTTCGACGCCGCACGGGCGGTAAAGTCCAGGTCAGCGCAATAGTGAGGAAGGCGCTTTGCGTCGATCAAGCCTATCCTCCTGAATGCTTCCGCTGGAATCCACAGCCCGCGAGCAGGAGCATACGTTATGGTTAAAAGGCCGTGGCGACACTCTTCGGGGACCGTTTGCACGAGTTTTTGCGCTTTGCCCAGACTCCACAGGGCACGCTCACCGCAGGAAACCGGCTGACGCGTTTTGATGTTGAACTCATAGGATCCCATAAGCGCGGTTGGGTGGCGATCTGCAGCGCGCATCATGGCATCCAGATAGTTTTCCGAGAGCTCCACATCGTCATTGATCGTCAAGACAAATTCGGCGTGTTCCGCCAAAGCGCGCTCGATCCCCTTGTTTGTCGCTCCTGACCACCAAAGATTGCCGTGGCGCAGAACAATGACATCCGGGAACTCAGCTTCAACCGCATCGGCCGTGCCATCCGTTGAGCCGGAGTCAACAACAATCACTTTGAAACCCGAGATGCTTTGCCGGAAGAGAGTGCGCAGGCAGGTTAATGTCATTTCCCTGCGGCTGTGAACGGGAAGCACGACCACGATCGATTCTGGCTGAATCACTGCATCCTCTTTTATGATCAGATTCGCAAGAGCGGCTTAGTTGCCGGCACTGACATTAAAAAACTTGAAGGGAATTGTCTTCTTGGGCGCGAGTGCTAAGAATGGCTCGACAGTGGCGCAAGTATTTTCCGGGGAACTGAAGCTGCAGCCAATTCAAAACTCGAGTCTTGCAACCGGTCCTGGAGGCCTCACTTCGTTGCGCGAAAGAGAAGCAATCCATCAAACCACCTGAGTTCGTGCAGCCATGAGGGCACACTGCTGCCGAATGCTGCCACGTAGGCTGGTTCATAACCATGGCTCTGAAGCAATGCTGAAAAACCCGCCACTGAGTACTGAAGGCGCGAGTGCGCCAGGTACCGAGGGCGCGGCGCGCCAGTCCAACGGGTAAGGCAAAAAACGGCGCGCAGCCCCAGACGCACCAATGATCTTGCGTTCGGGACCGAGATCATCAGTATCCCCCCCGGCTTGGTTACCCGGGCAATCTCATTCAGCCATGACTTGGGCTCCGTCGCGTATTCCAGAACGCTTGAACATAGCACCCCGTCAAATGATCCGTCAGGAAACGGAAGATCCTCCAGATTCGCGACTTGAAACTGTAGATCGCCGCCTTCATCTGCCTGACTCTGCCTAGCTGCTTCCGCAGTGCGAACCATTTCGGGAGCGCCGTCAACCCCAACCACTCTTGCTCCGCGCTGAAAAAGCCAGCGCGTTAGCGTGCCGCTTCCGCAACCGGCGTCCAGCCAGCGCGTCCCTCGCACGTCTCGTTCACCCAATGCCCTTTCAAACGCATCGATGCGGGAAAGGAACGCTTTGGTTCGATAGTTAGCTTCCCACACCAGCGCCAACTGGTCATGAAAGGCAATCGGGTCGCTGATTCTCTTTTCCTTGAAGAGCGGCGCGTTAGCGCCATCGGGATGCCATGGGGACTCCATGAGTAATTCCTCGTTTGTAAAGTTATCGAGTTTCTTAAGAACATTGCACAACGCTGCGCAGCAAATCGTTGTATAGGTAGTATCCGCAGATGCAGTAGTAACGAAACCACAGACCGCGTGTGTTATCGAACTTCCGGAGGACCCGGCATCAGATTCCGCGAAACCAATTCGCGTGTCGCAACGTCCAGCCGGTCCGGCTCTATTGGTTGCTGCTTCACCCATTCCACAAAACGCGTAAGCCCTTGTTCCAGGGAGACTTCCGGTACGAACCCCAGCATCCGGCGGATGGCAGTTATATCTGCATACCCATGGCGAATGTCTCCAAGCCGATATTGTCCCGAAACGACAGGCCGCATGGCGCTGCCAAATCGCTCTCCAAGCAGAAGCGCAATTTGCTCCACGGTCGCAGGCTTGCCAGAGCCGACATTCACAGTCCTCCCGTCGGCTCCATCGCAGCCGACTGCAAGAGCCACAGCGCGCGCAACGTCGGAGACATGCACAAAGTCTCTGCTTTCCTTCCCGTCTTCGTAGAGATTCACCTTCTTGCCGGCTCGGATCTGGTTGGAAAAAATCGAAAGGATGCCCGTATACGGGTTCTTCAGCGACTGCCCCTCGCCATACACATTCTGGAATCGGAAAATAACAGATGGAATACCAAGCGCATTCGACGCAACCCGAACCAAATCCTCTTGTGCCAATTTGGTGGCCGCGTAGATAGACGCAGGATGCGTCCTGGCACCTTCCGGAGTTGCGAATGCCTGGATTTCGTCTCCGCACGACGGACATTTGGGCTGCCAACGTGCCAATCTCAGCGACTCTCCAGTGCGCATGGGAGGGTACACAACTCCGCACCGCCCGCAGTCATACGCTCCCTCCCCGTAGATAGATCGAGACGAGGCCAAGATGATCTTGGCAACCTTATGCTTGTGGTTGGCCAGATAGTCAAGCAGTTTGGCAGTGCCGCCAACATTTGTGCCTGTATAACGGGAGATCCTGTACATCGATTGCGCGGTGCCGGTCTCGGCCGCTAGATGGATCACGCATTCGACATCTTCCAGAACCTCCGTCCAATCCGCTGCGCTGCGCACATCGCCACGAAACACCTCTACATCGGCGTTATCCAGCAGCTGCTGCGAGGAAAGATCTGGAACAGCCCCGTGAATCTGCGGGCTCAGGTTGTCAAACAGCAGGGTGTGCTGCTTCTGGCTCACAAGCAACCCTGCAACCTGTTTTCCGATAAATCCGAGACCGCCAGTAATCAGTATCCTGCCCATTGGCTTTCACCTAAATTCGATCATCGATGCTGTGTTTGCGTCGAACAGTAGCTTTAAGTGCTGAGTTTCAACTTCAAAAATCGTCAAATAACTGGATTCAAGGGACCAGAAACTGCCGGTGTCAGATGACCGCCAACGCTGTCTGGACCATCGGGTGCGTACCTGGCGGCAGACGAGGAGCCGGCAGTGCCCAGAACAGGTCTGCGCAGGAACATCAGGGTCATGAAAAGAGAAAAGCTCAGAAAAGGCTCATCATTGAGCATTCCCACTATGATAATCAACGCCAGAGTGGCAAGTCTTGTCTTTCCATGAAAGAGATTTCTAAACCCGACCCAGGTGGTTGCCATAAAGAGCGCAACCCCGATGAAACCAAAACTGGCCGTAAATTTGGAGAGGCCGTTTCCCTCGCGATGCGTTACGACTTGATCCACCACTGCGTTCTGAAGATCGGGATCAGGTCCCCAGCCGATCAGTGGACGCTCCTTGATAAGGCGGAAATCATAAAGCAGCGACCCAAGGCGGGTCAGTTGCCACCCGTTTCCCTGCCCCTGAACTTCCTCAAATTGATTGCTAATCTTCTTCCCTAGAAAATCTGAACTCGTATACACAAAGATCAAGCCTGCGATTGCGACCATGACTGGAACCGCACGGACCACTATGTTCTTCCCCATGGCCTTGCCGTGAAACACCATCGCCAGCGGCGCCATGAGGTAGCCGCCGGTCGACCTGGTGGAAGCCACCGCGGCCAGCAGTACAAAAACAATCAACCGGTATCGCCTGAAGCTGTATTGCTCCCTAACGCCTCCTAGAAAGATCAACGCCACCACCAGGTATCCGGCAAAGACACCCGGCTCCCAAAAGTAGGAATTATTCTGAAGAAGGTGTGGGGAAGCGAAATAATGAACCAGGAAAAAAGGATCGGGAACTTTGAATGAGAGTGGCTCAACCATGCTGGCGATCCGGCCTTGCGTCGCGATCATCAATGCAAAGAACGGAAAACTGATCGTTGCCGTCCAGAACATCGCGTCCACATAGACCTTTGCGAAATTTCGGATAAGCCGCACCACGGCAAAGGCGGTCAGAAGTTTCGCGATGAATCCTAGCACGCTTAACACGCCTATAGTGCCCAAGCTGACCGCTTGAACAGCCAAGATTGCGCCAAAACCGCTTATAATCGAAACGTCCCGACTGGACACCCTCACACGCTTGGCAATGAGCAAAGCCAGCAGCAGGAAAGCCACGGCTGAGACCAACGGCCTCATCAGCAGCGAACCGTCAATAAGTGGACAGCCCGATGTCCATAGTACTGCTATCATCAACAGGTAATCGAAAGGCCGGACAGGCGATCTTGCAGCGTCTCGCGAGATTCTTCGATTTGGCATCTCGCGCGTGGGTCCGATGATGTTAACGACAGTTGTATCCATGAAATCTAAGAACACCCTTCTTGATCGACCCGGTTATTGGCTGCTTGCAGCGATGTCATCATATCTCTCAGGAATATTCCCGCTCAGGCACGGCTGTCTGTGATACTTGATTGGCTCACGCCGGAATCCACAGCGTGACCGCTAATGAATGCAAGAACTTAATCATGGGCTATAGCTCCGGCAAGCGGTGTGCTTTCAGGTCGGTTCCTGGGCAGACTGGCGAGCGTGTGGCGGACCAGCAGCGTGAATGGAAGTAAAAAGAAGATCGATTCCGCGATCACACTTCCGTAGATAACGCCTGGCACGCCGATGCGCCGGGTCAGGTAGATAGAGACAGTGATGTTGGTAACTGCCATCAATAACGCAAAAAAGGCTTGCTTCCCAAGCACATTGAGTCCGTTGAGAAAAGCCGATAATGGTGACACGATCGCCATGAGCGTCTGAGATAGACCTATTCCCAGGAGCAACAGGAATGAAGGATCAATCTGCGGGCCGACCCACAGTCTCAGTAGCCACCTTCCCGCAAAAATCAGTCCAATGTTTGCGGGGATGCAAATCGACAGCACCAATACGATGGATCGAAACAGAGTGCGCTTCAGCCAGGCAATGTCGCCTCGCGCGAAAGCTTCTCCATACGCCGGCCAAAGCGGCGCGATCACGAAGCCCATCAAAAGGCCGACAACCGAGAACATGCGCGTTGTTACGGCGTAAACGGGCACCTTAGCCGCTCCAAGTATGTGCGCCAGCACCACGTTGTCTGACTGGAATCCTACAACCAATGCCAACTGAAACACAAAGAACAGCATCCCAAGTCCAAGCAGGCGCTTGACGCATTGCGATCTCATCAGGGAGAACCGCGGCCGCAACCATGGCTTTGCGATGAAAAACGTGTATCCGGTATTGAGGAGCGCGGCGACCGCGGGAGCACCTGCTACCGACAGCACCAGCAAGGGCAAACCGACACGGTTCCGGACGCCGGCCACCACCCCAATCAGGCCAAGGAAGTGACCAAAGATAACCCAGAGATTGCCTATATAGCCCTGCTGGAAGCCTAACTGCACCCGCCACGTCACACTGAGCGGAATGCTGACGGCGACGCAGGCGACCAGCACCAGCAACGTTGGCCCCGCTTCCCGCACCGCCACCGCCGAGGTGACGTTAAACCACCGCTGCCACTGTACGTGTGGATAGACCAGAAAAGCGGCCGAAAGAATCGCCGATCCAACAACCGAAAGCGAGAAAAATCCGCTGCTTACATAATGCGCGGCTGCGTCCCAGTCCTCCTTGCCGTAGCTCTCTGAGATCATGTTCATCAGGCCATTTCCGATACCGAAGTCGGCCGAAGAAAGCATCGCAACCAAAGAGGCAATTGTCATCCACATCCCATACCGCTCCGCACCGAGATAGTGGATGGTCAGTGGAATCGATATAAGCAGCGCCAACAGGGCCGCGCACTTGGCGGCAACCGAAGTAAGCGTGGTGAGCACAACTCGGCGGTAGCGCTCATCGGAGCGTCCCTGCGCCGTGGAGACATCGAACGGACGAAGGCGGATGAATCGTCGCGAACGCCAGAATCGTTCTCGCAGGGCTATCAATCTGCTCACGCCGTAACTCCCTTGTCGTTGGGCAGCCATATCTGTTTTCTCGCAACGCCCCAACGAGGGTTCGGAACGGCCAGCATTGCCGTGGCTCTAAACACCGGCCTCAAAACTTGTAGAGGGCCGCCGCGCCAATCTCCGCAGCAACTCCAGTCGCATTGAGTGCAAAGTTGCGCAGATAGCTGAAGGGCACATAGACGATGTCGTCCGCCTGCAGTTGGAGATCGGCTTGCTTCCCTTTCTGCATCCTGCTCAATGGAACCTGAGTCTCTACATAACCGTCGCTGGATTTGCGGATCAGTTTTGTTTGAGATGGCACAGCCGAGTGATTCGTCCCTCCAGCGCGTGCTATCAACTCGAGCACGCTGATCCTGGCTTCGTTATTGGTCATGGTATATCCGCCCGGATGGAGTACGTCCCCCAACACATAGACGATGCCCGCCCTGGGGACGAGAACCGTGTCGCCCGGATTGACCTGCACCGCAGTGTCCAGCGCCGTGGCCGATGCGTTGGAGATAAAATAGGGAATCTTTTCGGTGGTTCCATGGCGCTGTATCAGCACCTTGCGATCGGCCAGTTCGGTCAGGCCGCCGGCGAGCGACAGCACATCCAGAATGGAACGCGGAGTGCCAATGGGATAAGCACCAGGGGTTTTCACCTCGCCGATGACGGATACGTTTTGCGTTGCATATTGCTCGACAGTGACCAGCACGCGCGGGTTCTTGAGAAAGTGCCCTTGCGACAGTGCGTTTTCGATGGCGTTGGCCGCTTGCTCCGGCGTCAAGCCCGCGACTTTTACGGCGCCTCCCAGCACCAAAGGAAGTTCGCCGCCATCGGTCACGCGCGCATGCTCCTCAAGTTCCGGCGTATCGAAGACCTGCACGTGTAACTGATCTCCTGGCCCAATGAGCAGGCTTTCCTTGGTTTGCGCCGCCAATACGGGAGCCAAAAACAGCGAGAGCACAATCCACTTATTAAGATTTCGCATTGTCATCCTTCCCGTAGTGATACGAATACTTGCGGTAGCCGTAGTAGCCGTAATAGCTTTCATCCTGCGGGCGAAGGCCATTCAAAACTACCCCAACAAAGTGTTTGCTGCTATCCGTCAACAGGCGATAACTCCGCTTCAACTGGGAACGCTCCGTCAACCCGCTTCGTGACAGGAGCAATGTGATATCCGCCAGTGGGTGCGCGATCTGGGCGTCGGTAACAGGGAGCAGGGGTGGCCCATCCAACACGACAAAATCGTATTTCTCGCGCCATATGGCTATCCATTCCTTAATCTTTGAATCCAACAACTCAGATGGATTGGGCGGCGGCGTACCCGACTGCAAAACGTCCAGACTGGATAGGCCTTCGATCGAAGTAAGATGGGGTTCTTGCTGTTGCCCCGCCAACAGTTCACTCAGCCCTGGCGCAGCAGGCAAACCCAGAGTGTGGCGCAGCGCGCCGCGGCGCATGTCGAGGTCCACCAGCAAAACTCTCCGATTTGATTGCGCTAAAACAGCGGCCAGATTGGCGCTGACGGTAGTCTTGCCTTCCCGGGGTATCGAACTTGTAACCAGAATCACACGGGAACGGCCTCCACCGCCGGTCAACAGAACTGCCGTGCGGATTGACCGCAAGGCCTCTGCGAACGTCGAGTGAGGATCATCCAGCGCCGTCAGGTGAATCTGTCCTTCACTGACAACCGGATGCGTGGCACCGGCAATAAGCGGCGTTGCCCCGAAAAGCGACTGCCCCGTCAATTCCTCGATTTCATGTGTGCTGCTGATCTTGTTGTCAAGTGTTTCCACAAGCAAAGCGCCCAGAGAGCCAAGTAAGAAACCTCCACCCAAGGCAGCGAGCATGTAGAGTGGAATGTTCGGTTTCTTGGGAATGGCGGGAACCCGACCAGGATCGACCACTGTTATATTCGATGATTTTAGTCCCTCAAGGACCCCCGCTTCTTTCAACCGCTTTAGCAGATCCTCATAAAGTCCTCGACTTTCGTCCGCTTCCTGGCGCACGATCATGTATTCAATGGCCTTGTCGTTCAGCTTGGACGCCTGCGCCTTTGACTGATCGTATTGTGTCCGAATGTTAGTCTCTGTCTGGACCGCAACGGCATAGTCGGTTTCCGCGCGCTTCTTGATGCGCCCGACTTCGTCCTGGATGGCGCGATCCAGGCCCGTAAGGTTGCCTCGCAGCTCTGCGAGCTTGGGATACGATGGTCCATACTTGGCTTCCGCTTCCTGCAGCGCCGCTTGTTGCGTGGCTTCCTGCTGGCGCAGGTTCTGTATGAGCGCCAGCGAACTGTTCATTGTCTGAGAGGAACCGCCGTTAGTCATGGCGTTGCCCGCCAGCCCAGAAAGCATCTCCGCGTTGCCCGTCTCCGCCGCCTGCTTGATGGCCCCCTTCAAAATCCGATTTTGTTGCGCCTGCGTAAGCGCGATGGTGGCCTGCTGCAATTGATCCAGCACTCCGGAGTACTCCTGCTCACGTCCCTGAGCATCGACTGTTCCCATGCTGTAAACGCCCGATTGGCGCTCCAGATTCACAACCTTTCCCTGCAGGTCTTCGCTCTGCTGACGCAATTCGGATAACTGCCCTGTGAGCCAAGTCGATGCCTGATTGGTAGCGTTGTATCGAGTCTGAAAGGTGTAATTCACCAACTGCTGCATCAGTTCGTTGACCACGGCTGCTGCAAGTTTCGGATCGGGATTGAGATAATCAATCTCAATGAGCCGGGTCCCGGAAACGGGCTTGACATTCAAGTTCCGCTCAAAGGCCAACAATGCCGCATTGCGACGCCCCGGCGCATCTTCCAACTGTGTTCCAGGCGTGTCTGTTACACCTTTCGGAGAAAAGAGGCCTAGTACCGAGCCCACCGGATTCCAGTGATGCTGAAAATCCCTTGTTTCCTCCATGTGCAGGTTCTCGATGGTGCGTAGCGCCAGCGTATCCGACTTCAAGATATTCGCCTGGGTTTGTATGATGACGTTCGCTTCAAGAGGATCTATGCCAGAAGCGCCGCCACTGTCGCTCATCAGACTGTCCAGGCCCTGCATGGGCGAACTCTCTGGCTGGATTTGTACCGTGCCAGTCGCTTCATAGCGCCTCGTGCATAGGGCACAGTAAAGAGCGCCCAATATCCCCAGAACCAACACCGTGCCATACACCACGCGGCGCCTCTTCCGATAGATATTCAGCAGATCGCTCAAAGTCAGTTCATTTTCTTGACGGAACTCCAAAGATTCATCCTCACTTTCGGCATTAGAACTGCACTTGTCATGAATGGCTCATGCGAAGCGCACAAGCAGCCGAGCTTTAGCTTTCTAAAAAATCCGCTTTTCGGAGTACTGCTGGCAGAAAGCATACACAGAATGCGTCTGTAGCGTGTTTCTCCTGGCTGGTCTTACTTCGGCGGGCAGGCATAGCCGCCTTGTCCGTTACCGCGAGGTCACACATGTAATTCGCGCCTGTCCGTACGCAGCAACCGTGGTCGCCGAGTCGCGAACGTCACCGGATCTGCGGGATCTGTTGCTTGGCAGTTCGCAACTCTCGGAAATGCGAGCAGATCCGAATGCGTTCAGGAGCCAGTTCCAGCGAAGACAACACCGATGGTACGCACTATGATCTTCAGATCCAGCCATATACTCCAATTATTGATATAGGCTATATCACAAGAGATATAGTTGTCGAAGGAGGGGTCCTGGCGCGCCTGTACCTGCCACAGGCCGGTAATGCCGGGAGTCACATCCAGGCGGCGAAGGTGGCCGAGTTCGTACTCGCGCACTTCGCCGGCCAAGGGCGGCCGTGGACCAACCACGCTCATGTCTCCAAGCAGGACATTGAAGAACTGAGGCAATTCATCCAAGGAAAACTTGCGCAGCAACCTCCCCAATTTCGTGATGCGTGGATCGTTGGTGATCTTGAAGAGCACGCCATCGCGCTCGTTCATGTACATTAGTTCCGCGCGGCGATTGTCTGCGTCCGGCGTCATGGTGCGGAACTTCATGCAGCGAAAGACGCGCCCCTTCTTTCCGATACGCTCAGAGAAGTAGAAGACCGGGCCACGCGAATCCAGTTTGATGGCGATGGCAATGGCCACATACAACGGCGAAAGAAAAAACAATGCCAGGCTCGCGACCATCATGTCGAGTCCGCGCTTGAGCAGCAGTCTGCCCTCAGGCAGGTTCCGGCAATGCAGCGGAAGGGTCAAGAACTGACCGACGTACTCGATGGGATTGTTCCACAGCAAGCCGTCTTGCATATCGGGAACCAGCCGCAGTTTCACACCGTGGACCTGAGCCTGTTCGAGGACTTCCTTGACGATTCCCTGCCCGCAAGGAGCGGTGACGAATATTTCATCGACGAAACGCTGTTCAGCCTGTTGAAACACCGTATCGAGCGTGCCAATCACGTCACCGGAGGCGGCGAAATGGGAATCCGTGCCAGGAAAGTCGATGAAGCCCTTGAATGTATAGCCGAGATGCCGAAAGTTTTCAAAGTGATGGCGAAGTGCAAGGGCATCGGGACCTGTGCCTACGATAAGCACGTTACGCGTTCCAACGCCACGTTTGAAGTTGCGATGGAGCATGATGCGGTAAACCAGCCGGCGCAGACTGAGCAGGACGGTGACCAGCCCTACCGTGATCAGGACAATGGTGCGAGGGATTTCCGGGGCGTGGAGCAAGTACAGTGTGCCAGCAAGCAGCAGGCCGGAGCTGAGACTGGCCTGCACACTCAGCCGTTGCTCATGGAGAACGCTGTTAAACCGTTTGGGGGTATATAGATTCAACCGCCGGCTCGTGAGAATGAGCACAACACAAAAACCGCATAGGAGGGTCAACAGAATTCCGCTTGAAAGGCCATGAATCAGCTTACCGTTCCAGAACCCTCGTGTGCCTCTCAGCCGGCCCGTATGGATCTCATACAGCGTGGCCAGCACAGCGGAGCCTAAAATCGTAACAACATCCAGAACCATCCAGGCTGTGGCGGGTCCCAGCCACCTGCGCACAGAACTTCCGGCGGATTCTTTCAGCGCTTGCGGAGATAATGATGGAGAAACGGGTGATCTTTCCCAGAGTTCTTCCATGATGCGTCAACCCTTGCTGGTTTCCGGCAACCGGTTCCCAATGTGCGTCGACTTTGACCTTCAGCTTTTCGTGACTGTAAGTGATTAAGGTCAGTCAACGGATGCTGAAAAGCATTCGACCAAATCGATGGCCCTATCGCAACTTCCCTATTCTTCTTAAAGTCTTGCCGATGGATGATTGTCAAGAATAAAATCCCAACTTCCGGCCAGTTCAATTGCCGCAGAAACTTGCGCAAACCTCGAACATCCGCTCCGGGCCCAGACCCTCGCTCGTGAATACCCGCTGAATCGCGCTGTAGCTGGCGACAATTGCGACAAGTGTGAAGATAAGAGATTTGCTGCTTGGGCAGCGCAATTCACCCTTCTCGATCCAAGGTTCAAGGTACCGTGCGGTCACCTCGACGAACTCGCCAAGGTGTAGCCGGACGAGTGGATAAAAATCTGCGCTCAGCTCAAGGGCGCTGTATTGCAACAGGCGGAGGACCTCGGGCTTCTCCATCAGGGTTTTCGCGATCAGTTCGAAGGTGCGCGCAAGAGCGGTTTGCCCATCGCGAGCTTCAGCAATGCTGGTCAGTAGATCGCCGCGAAGATGCACCTGCCGCAGCCCTAACTTCATAACTTCTAAATGAAGGTCATGCTTGCGCGGATAATGCCGGAAGATGGTAACTTCATTCACTTGCGCGGCGGACGCGATATCGCGTGTACTGACGCCATTGTAGCCATGCAAGGCAAAAAGACTCGTCGCCGTAGCCAGTATGCGTTCACTTGCGCCAGATCCCTTTGTTCCAGGCATATCACTCTCCCGCGGTGCTGAGGCTGGGCAATGTTTCGACGTCCCGCTGCCGCGAGTGCGGCTTTACGTGTTTCGAGCGGTGCCCGTCGCACGGATGGTCGTTCATGTTTTTTAAAGAACACAACTTCAGTCGCTGTAAACAGCCTGGAATAAGCGGGGCTTTAGCACTTGAGGGAAGGTTTCAGGCTATTCGATGTCAACGTTAGCAGTTTAAAGACGACGCTATCTGCGGCGGTCTGCACTAGTCGCGCGGGGAGGTGAAGGTGGCGAACCAATTCGATGCGAAGTGCGTATGCTGCAATCCGGCGGGTACAGGCCCAATTGCGGGAAACGGTCTCTTCCACAGTGCGATTTCAGACAAAGCTTCGCTATCCTCACTTAGTTGGGTCGATCCAACACGTTCCTCCCCGAACCAAGTGAATATGTATGGAGCAGTCTTCCATGTGTGCACATGAAAGCAAGTGTCTTCATGCTTTTGGCACCTTCTGAAGGCGAAAAAACATGGTGGCTACAAGATAACACGTTTTTCCGCGGCCTGTTAAGCGATTCAAACGAAATGATCATGAATGTGTTTTGAAGTTTGAACTTGCTCTTAAGCGCGAGGTTGAGAATCATGTCTGTTTTTGCGACAACTGACGCTCATACCCTTTAAATGATGGTTACCCATTGCACAAACACCTTACAGTCCACTGTGACAAGTCTCATGCATTCATTCGATTAGGGATTCCGTTCTGCGACCACCGGTGCTTGCCGGACGGATTCCGAGCGAATCGAGCCTTCAGCATGTTACTACTGTCACATTCTGCAATAGTTCCTTCAGCGGTCAGCGCGATCCACTGGAGAAATGCCGATAGATCACAAGCGCTGGAAGCTCCAGTCGATCGATCGGAACGTTCAAGAAAATACGTCATGGCGCACAGTGGCCGCGGGGTTTCACCATGTCTCACAATTTGCCAGTCCCGCCGACACACGCCCTTAGTTGTGCCCAGGCAGCAGAATATCCGTCACCGTGTACGGTGGAACCGTAACCGTGAACTCATTGCCGGGAATGGAAAACGGAGCCTGCGCCATTGGTCCGCCCGCATTGTACTGAGCGCTCCCGTAATCAAAGCGCTTCCCAACTGAACCTGTCGTTCCGTTCTTGAGCGTCACTTTGACGGTGGCCTCGCTTTTGGGATCCTTGTTGACCAGCATGAGTCCGATAAAACCATCGCGGCGATGAGTGGCGTGCGCGCTCACCAGCAATGAGTTGGAGCTTGCATCCAGCAGTGCGTCACCAGGGCTGTGCGCAAGGATGTGCAGCATCTGCAATCCATAGAAGGCCGGACCGATCTTCTTCCGGTCTGCCGACATCATGGAATCGCCATACATCTCGTTCCAGTTGATGTTCACCGAGCCCGATTCGATCAGAACGGCGTAGGCATCGGCAATCCAGAGCGCCCTGACCTCCGGATGCTCGACCTTCTCCCAGTTGGCGATTCCGGCAGGCGCAAAAGCCAACCTGGGAAAATGACCCTGTGGGCAGTATTTTCTGTAGTTATCGAGCATCGAATTAAGAATGTTGGAAAAACTGGCATTCGTATTGCCGAGCAGGTCAGACTCATTCAGTGTCTTCCAGTCGGGTGGAAGCAGCGGTTGCAAGGACCATTCGAGCGTGACAAAGTCCAGGTTGGGGCACGCACCCTTCAAGACGACCTTATTCCAATCGGGTACCCAGGGCGGGTTGTACGGATTCGGATCAGGCGGAGTGGTGAACGCGGTGCCAATCTGAATGGAGGGATCCACCGCCTTCATGGCCAGCGCGAATGCTTTCAGGTTCTCCGCATAAGAAGCTGGCGACAGTTTGGGATCGTTCTTCAACTTGCCGAGATCTTTGGGGCTGGTCGGAGCAGCCGCATGAAGATCGGGATTGCCTGTGTAATCCCCGCCATAGTACCCATTTTTATAAACTTCGTCCCCGACCTGCCAAAGCTTGAAGCCGAAGGGCTTGGGATGCTGGATGCGGAGGAAATTCAAGCCATCGTCGCTGGCCAGGGGGACTTGGCCGCGTAGCGTGGCCCAATAGCCAACAGTGCGCCAATCCTCTCCGGTCGAGTCCTTCCCCAGCGGGCGTGTGTCGGCCGCGTCTCCATTGGCGTACGCAACCCATGCGGCGGCCTCGGCCGGTTCTCCGCCCCCGGCGCCATCAAAGTTTGCACCGTAATTGACGACTATCACGGCCTGGCCCAGCTTTTCTGCAAACAGAGCAAAACTCCCAAAGTTGCTCTCCGGTGCGAAGTAGCCCGCATCCGCGCCCTTATAGCGAGTTGTGGTTTTGGTAGACCAGTGATAGAGATCCGCCACGCCGTGATTCCCTGGATACCGCGCAGTGGTGATGCCTGCCGCACGCAGGTACGGCACGCCCGCCATATTGAAAGTGTTTCCATCGGAGCTGGGCGCGGGGACCCCAAGTGACGTGTCCATCAGGAGGTTCACAGCCTTGCTGAGGTCGATGGAAACATTCGCGCGGTTCTGCCCGGTTGCCGGTATGCTCAGCCACAAGCAAAGAACTCCAAGATGCGCGAGAAGGCCCCAGGGCCGCAGTGCCTTCCACTCGAAGAATCGTCTCTTTCGTTCGTCAATCATCATCCATCCCTTTTAGAACCCCGCGAAAGAAGCCGCTGGGTTGACCTGAAAGGATACCAAAGACAGGGCTATCCTTGCATGACCTCAAATGAAACGCCTGTATTGGGCCACTTTCTGCCACTGTTTTGGCAAATCGAGCAAGGCCGGCGCCTCTGCATCTCTTGAACGCATATATTCTTGGGATGTTGGGTTGTTCTGCGGCCAGGCGCTTTGCAGGATCAGCCCACGCGAATCGAACGAGAGGATGCACCGAAATGAATTCACCATCCGCGAAAGACCATAGCCTTGCAAGAGTCCTGTTCCATCAACATGTTGTTGGCGCATTTCTGGCCTGCGCACTGTCCGCTGTTCCGCTCTGGAGCCAGAGAACAGCTCATGTGCAAGTGGACCTTAAGACGGAAGTGGCCACGGTGCCCGCAGCCGGCTATGGAGTTGGCATGAGCGTCTATGACAACGACTTTACCTCGCCCGGCCTGCCGGAAAGATTGAAGGCCGCCGGCGTCACCGCTTTGCGCTTCCCTGGCGGTTCGTACTCGGATATCTATCATTGGAAGACGAATTCGGCCACTACGGGCACCACGGCTTACATCGTTCCCAACGACACCTTCGACCATTTCATGGGCATGAACGCGCTGCCTGCGGGCGCTCAGGCCATCGTCACCGTCAACTACGGCTCCAATGCGGCTGGAACCGGCGGCGGTGATTCAGGCGAAGCCGCCGATTGGGTGCGCTATGCCAACCGGGAAAAGGGCTGGAATGTTCGCTATTGGGAGATCGGCAACGAAGTCGGTGGTAACGGCTACTTCGGGCCGCAGTGGGAAGAGGATCTGCATGCGCCCTACGACAACAATCGCAAAGGCAACCTCGCGCTGTCGCAGACCGCATATGGCAAAAATACGCTCGAATTCATCCGCGCCATGAAGGCGGTTGACCCTGCCATCAAGATCGGTGTCGGAGTGGATATGCCGGACTCCAACCCCGGAACCGGCAACGATGCTTTGTTCAAGGAAGTAAAGGAGCAGATCGATTTTGTGATAGTCCATTGGTATCCGAAGACAAGTTCCACCGATCTGACGGTTACTGAAGACATCAAGCCCCAGGTTGCAGAGCTGCGCGATCAGCTTGCCCGCGATGCAGGAACAACGCAGAGGAACATTCCCATTGCGGTTACCGAGACCAACGGCGGCGGCACCGGCGCCTCCCGAACACTCTTCGCCACGGACACGTATCTCACATGGTTTGAGGCAGGAGCGTTTACGGTTGTGTGGCAGGAGATGCACAACGGCTTTCTCTCCGAGGTGAAGGAGGTCCCGCTCGACACACCTTCAGAGGCCTACTATGGGATGCAAATGGCCTCGATGGCGGCTCGTCCGGGCGATGTGCTGGCAGGGGCGCAATCGAGTTCGCCGCTGCTCGCGGTACATGCCGTGAAGCGCAAGGATGGAGGAGTGGGGCTGGTGCTCATCAACAAGCACCCCAATCAGCCCTACGAAGTCGGCGTAGCAATTCCCGATGCGAAGCTGGGGACAACCGGAACGCGTTACGATTTCGGCCGTGCCAACTTCACACTGGACAGCCCCTGGCCGGCCTCCGGTCCAACGAAAAGCAAGCTGGAGGGATTGGGCAACAGCTTTTCGATTACGGTTCCGGCCAGTTCCGAGACCGTCCTGCTGATTCCAGGGAGATAAGGGCGCTTCATTGCAGTTTGACCTGCTGCCTACTGCGATTCGTCCAGCACTTCAATGCCCGAAACCGTAGCGTTGTTCACAATCGGCTCAAACGTGAGATTCAGTTTCCCTTGAGCCGTTGGTTTCACGTGGTAGAAGGTCTTGGTGAGCGCATGAAGGCTGCCGGCTTCCTTGTATATATCGAAGTCGTCGAGAACAATGACGCCATTGCACATAACGCGGAATACGCGGCTTCCCGTCCCGCCGACGCCCGAAGCGTGCGGTCCAAAGTAAAACTCCACAAAGTGGAGCACCAGCGTGTACCGGCCGCGGGTATCAACGGGAATGGCATAGGTGAAATGCCCATAACGCTCAGCGGCAAACAGGCCAGGATCGGGGGAGCCTGCGATCTGCTGGCGTTGCCCCGAGAGGCGGCCGCTCATGAAGTAGTTGTCCGGGTGCCAATTCTGGCCATCGTGATCGGTAAAGGAGGTCGGTTGCGTGACCAAACGGATGGGAAGTTGCTTGTGTGGAATCCCCGGCAGAATCTCGATCGCATTGAGCGCCGGTGCCCCGCGTTCACTGGTAAAGGCAAGGTGAAGATAACCGTCTTTGTCGGGGGAGACGTCGCGGAAAACCCGTTCGTCGGCTACGTTCTCTCCCAGAGCGTCGGAATTCACATCGAATCCCGGCAGAACCCTGTTTCCGTTGATCGAAATGGTGAACGTGGAAGTCGTGTCGTTGGCCCTGTCCGATGTGACGAAATAAAGGTGCAGTTCGTAGACTCCAGGCCTCAGCGGGATGTCATAAAAGAAATCCCCTGTCCTCCACTGCTCGAAAAGAAGAGGATCGCTGGTTCTGGCAATGAAGTTCGGCGGACGAAGCCAGGTTCCCCCGCCATGAAAGTACCGGTCGGCCTGCCAAACGGCGCCAGCGCTGTCCAGCTGAGGCTTTCCTGTGTAGCCGGAAATCAGGCGTATCGGCACGGCTCCTGAATTCAATGACATGGACTGCGAAGCAGCCGGCGGTTGAACTGAAGTTGTTTCTGTGGTGATGCCGCTGGCCGTCGCGCTGGAATGAACGATCCGGTAGATCCCCAGGGCGGTAAGCACCACTGCGGCGGCCAAAAAACAATAGAGCCATACCCGGCCCTTTGGCCAGAACGAGATTCTTTCACCTTTATCGTTCGCGCGCTCGGCCAGTGGCGCGTCGTCGGATGCGGAGGAAAGATCGAGGCTCGGCTCGTGTGTTTCCTGCAGCGCGTCAGGTATTTCCTGTCGAGCCTCCGAAGGCGGCACCTGCGCTTCGTCAACCCTGCGGGTAAAGCAGGGAACGTAGGTCCCGGAGGGAATCGAAAGTTGTATCGGGTGGTCCCTGCCCTCGGTCTCGTAGTACTCCTTGAGCCTTTTTCGCAGCCGGTGAGCCTCAACGCGCGCAATGGCGTCTTCCCCGGCATCGAAAACAGTCTTGGACCGGCCAAAGACTTCAGTGGCGATGTTGTACTCGTGCAGTTGATCGCTCTCGCCCTGAAAGTATTTCTTCCCCAGGTAGCGCACCAGGCGCGACAGCCGCGGTGATCTTGCCAGAGCTTCTGCAACCGCTTCGAGTTCGGCGCGTTCTGCCTCCTGGCTTGGGAGCTTGGAGTCTTCTGGCATGATTCCTGTCCTGCTTGGCAATGATGGATTTCTCAACTTCCGATGATACGTTCCGCTCATACGCCTCTGCAACCTGCCTGCCAAGCATAGATGGGCGGTTAACTATCCACTATCATATCAATAATGTACACATTTGTACATGTTAAGTACGCAACTCGTGCAACAACAACGTACAAGATTAACCTTCCATATCGTTCCAAGCCGAATATACGGTTTGGCAGTCCGCAAAACAATGGGCTTGGCGGGCGCCAATCCAGACGGTAAAACCCGGAAGACTGAGGTTTGATCGGATAGATTGGAGCGAATCAAGCGTGCAAGACGGACTAAGATCCGCTGGGAGTTGGGCTGCTTGGCATTTTGGCCGGAACAAGAAGGCAGGACTACACAAGCGAGTTGGCAGCGGGTGTGAGATCAGGTAGTTTTGAAAGCGTTTACGTGAGCGTGGCAACTATCGCTTGTTTCGAACAGCGATGTGCAAAAATGAACCGAATTTGGCCGCAAACCATAGGATTTTAGCGGGCAACTATACAGGTTCAGGCAATTGGTCGATTTAGTCATTGAGCCGGAAGGAAGGCTCTCACATTTGGAGGCATGCTTTGTCAAAGTCAATGATCCATCCTCTACACACCTGGTTTTTGCGGTCTTCTAGGCAGGGACGGCTGGTGTACGCCATCCTCTGGGGCGCGGTTGCACTGCTGCTCGTCTCCACAGCCTGGGCGCAGACGACCTCATCCATCTCCGGTACCGTTCGCGATACCGCCGACGCCCTGGTCTCAGGCGCCAAGGTTACGCTGATCAACGAAGCCAGCAAGGCGACCCGCAGCACCACCAGCAACAACGAGGGTTTCTTCAACTTCCTTGCTGTTCAACCGGCCACCTACAGCCTCCAGGTGACGATGCAGAATTTTGAATCCTGGAAGGTGACCGGCATCGAGGTGCATCCGGGGGATAGCCTGACGGTTCCAAAGATCAGGTTGAAGATCGGCCAGATCGTGGAATACATGGTGGTTACGGCCGATGTTGCCGGCGTCACCCTCGACTCTCCCGAGCACAGCACCCTCATCACCTCTGCGGACATCGCACGTCTGTCCACTGAAGGGCGCGACGCATTGGAACTGGTGAGCATGCTGCCTGGGTTCACAATGAATTCAGGCTCCAGCCTGCAGAACTCCGCTCCAGACTACGCGACGACCAGCTTCGGGTCAGGCGGACTCTCGAATTTCGGCGCCAATGGAGCGGCGCCCCAAGGAGGTCTTGTCAACCTCAGCTCCGACGGCGCCAGCGTAATTGATCCAGGAGACATGGGCGCCACCACCGCCAATATCAATATGGATCAGGTGCAGGAAGTCAAGGTGCAGACCTCGAACTTCGGCGCCGACGAGGCCAAAGGTCCTATCGTCATCAACGCGGTGGGCAAGTCCGGCGGATCGACATACCACGGATCGCTCTACATGTACGACCGGAATGCCATCTTCGACGCCAACGACTGGCTGTCGAAGGACCAGGGCACCCCCAATCCTGTAACCGGCAAAACACAGCCGATTGCCAAGACGGCACTCAAATATGCGTATCCCGGCGCTTCAATTGGCGGACCGATCAAGATCCCCGGCACGCAATTCAACAAGAGCAAACAGCTCACCTTCTACGCCGGATATGAACAATACCAGCAGACCACCAATACCAATGGCACCTTTGGCGGGCCGAGCTTCGCGTTCATTCCCACGCCTAGGATGTTGAACCAGGACCCGAAGTTTCCCGGATATGATTTGTCCACCGACTCCATTGGCGCGGCCCTCAATGTGAACCCTTCCGATCTGTTGGCCAATTGCACTGCGGACTGGTCGCAAACCAAGGCCTATTCGAATATCGGCGGCGACTGCTTCTCTCCTGCCGGAGGAACAGATCAGAATGGGTTGATGATTCCGGCCGCGGGATCTCCAAATGCTGGAGTTCTCAACAGCATCAATCCCGCGATGACCACGTTCACCAAGTTCTATCCAGCCATCAACCGCACGCCTCAGCCAGCCAACGGCAATGCGTCCGACGGATACAACTGGGTGAAGAATGTGCTTGCGACCAACAACGGCTTCCAACTTCACAGCAGCGTGGATGAAAACTTCTCCGACAGCCTGAAGTTGCGTGGCGTCTATAACTGGGAAAAGGTAAACACCGAAATTCCGCTCCAAGACATCTACTACACTCCTCCCAACTCCATCCCCTACCCCGCGCCCCTCTATTCCAATGGAACTTCGCAGTGGGGTTCGCTTAACCTGACCAAGATTGTAAATACCAGTATGACCAATGAACTCGTTGCGGCGGGAATGTTCTTCGTGCAGCCTGAGCAGTTCAAGAATCGAGCTGCGGACACCGACGCCGGTACGCCCTGGGAAGCTGCAGGATATTCGGGAGGGTACTTCAGGACCGGAAACCAGTTGCCGCGCATCTACTCATGGGAAGGCATTGGCGTTCCAAACTTCTCCATGGGTTTTGTGCCCAAGGGCGGCCAGGGACAATATCTCCGCAAATCATCATGGAACGTGGCTGACAACCTTACCAAGATTTATCGCACCCATACGCTGAAGGTTGGCGTATATGCGGAACAAACCCGCAACAACTCGGCCACACTGGGCAGCGACGCGAACGGCACCATCCTCTTCGACCGCTACAACTCTTGCCTTGTCAATCAAAAGTCTGTAAGCGGGAGTACGAATCCGAACACTGGAGTATTCACTGCTGTCACGCCCGCCGGCACAAGCATGGGAAATACCGTGGGGAACTTCCTCATCGGTTGCCCCGGCGGATACAACCAGAGCAATGCCGACCCCGGCCTCGACATGTACTTCAACAGCCTGGAGTTCTATGGAACCGACGAGTGGAAGGTTTCCTCGAAGCTGACGCTCACCTACGGCATCCGTCTCTCCCATCTTCCGCCCTGGATGGACTCACATGGCCTCGGCGCAGCTGTATGGGATCCCACCAAGTACAATCCCATCCAACCCGGCGTCTTCAGCACCACTGTAACCTCTGACACAACCACTTGGCCGGGCATCTCCTGGCATAAGCGGGACCCGAGCATTCCCATTGCCGGCGTGGGAAGCCGCCCACTGTTCTACGCGCCGCGCGTAGGCGTTTCCTACGACTTCTTTGGCAATGGCAAGACCGTCCTTCGCGGAGGCTGGGGCGCCTACCGGTCGCGCGATTCCAACAATGTGACGGGGGGCGCGGTAACCACTGCAATCGACGTTGTGGATCACGGCTTCTCAGGCACCTACACCTGCACTCTGGATCAGATCATGAATGGCGCTTACCCCACAATTCCCAGCACGGGTGCCCCGGCATCCGCGACGGGTTCGCAGGTTATCGGCTGCGGATACGGCCCCTATAACATAGGTGCGGGGTTTGTCACCGGCGCCCAGGCAGAAACGCAGGGCAGCACGATCACTGTGACCGCTGACGATCCAAAGGACAGCGAGCAGCCGGTCACTTACAACTACAACTTCACCGTGGATCAGCAGGCGCCCTGGCACATGAATTTTGAGGTTGCGTACATCGGCAATCAGAGCGCCCACCTTGTCAGACAGGCTGCAAGCAACGGGCCCAGCATGCAGAACGTCAACATAATTCCTCTGGGCGCGTTCTTCGGTCCCGATCCTCTCACCCATCAAACATACCCGGCTTCGAACATTCCCACCGCGAATACGTCCGATTTCCGGCCCTATCCAAACTACGGCAACGTGAATGTTCCCGAACACACCAACTGGGCCAACTACAACGCGCTGCAGGTGGCATTGAACAAGCAGAGCGGTTCACTGGTCTTCGGCGTCAACTACACCTTGTCGAAGGCCCTGGCCGTGCGCGGCAACTGGGATACAGGGAACATCGGCGATCCGATCAATGCCCATCACGACTATGGCATTGTCTCCTTTGACCGGCCCCAGGTCATCAACTTCAACTACTCTTACCAGGAAGGGATCAAGTTCCGGCGCAACCGGGAGTTAGGCTGGATACTGAACTCCTGGGAGTTGGGCGGCATCACCAGTTTGCAAAGCGGTCCGGACTTGGCCATCGCCAACGGAAGCACGAACTTCGGCTTCTCCGCGAACGCAGGCTATTATACAGACTCGACGCTCAAAACCAGTGTCAACGTCCCGGCCAATGCCTCTACCTGGTTGGGCAGCTCCGATTACACTCTGCAGCCGACGGTTACCTGCGATCCGCGCAAGGGCCTGCACTCCGCCATTCTGTCTGGAAACCAGGTTTCCAGACAATATGCAAACGGCAATTGCTTTGGTTTGCCGGCGCAGGGAACGCAAGGAGCCTGGACTCTTCCGGATGTGCGCGGTCCGCTCTTCTTCAAGTCCGATCTCTCCCTCTATAAGGACATCCAGATGAGCGAACGGCAAAACCTCCAGTTCCGCATGGCGGCATTCAATTTCCTCAACCACCCCATCCCATCGTTCACCAACAACGACGGCAACGCGCTTGCTCTGACCTACTCAGATCCGACGTGCAACACGACAACTGGCGCCGGAGGGTGCTATTTGACGCAGTCGGCGGCCTTCGCGGGCCTCCAACTGTCGAATGCCAGCTTCGGGTACACGCCTTACAAGTTCGGTGTGCGCATCGTTGAATTGGGAGTGAAGTACAACTTCTAAACGGACGAGGGTGCGACTCCGCTCGCACCCTCCGCACTCCAAGGGAACGGTATAAGGGCGACGGAGCGGGAAAATCCGGAAGCCGGAACGGGAAACACAAGCGACACGCGGCCAAGAGCCGCATTTTGGAGGCTTGAAATGTTGAGAAGCGATTGGATGAACGGTTGGACACGGCGAACTGCGTGGCTGACGACGCTGATAGCACTGTGTTTGGCGGCGCCGCTGCCTATGGCGGCAGCCAGTTCGTATGTGCCGCCTGCGGTTGTAACCTCACTAGGTACAGTGCCGGCTACAGGCCTCGGGATTTATCAGGCTAATCTGGCTCTGGATACCTGCGGAAACATCTACACCATACAGTCCGGATCGATATACTCCTATCCCCCCGCGAACGCTGCCGTTAGCGGTGGACAGGTATCGGTGATTCCCCAAGGCGGCGGGGCGGCAACCGTGGTGGTGCCCGCTGGCGGTCCCAGTTATGACAGCAATGCTCTTTGGATGGACGCAACCATGAGCAACCTGTATGTCACTGAAGGCGCGAACTCGCCGCAGGTGCTCAAGATCCCGATTGTCAATTGTGTGCTCCAGACTGCTTCGGAGACCCCAATCCCCATCGGCAATCTGGGTTCTGTCAGCTACTACTGGAGTGCGGGCGCCGTCGCTGCGGATGCTGCCGGAGACGTCTTTATTGCAACCAACGCAGACTGCTGCGGACAGGGCAATGAACTGGTCGAGGAGTATGCCGGCTATGGTTCCGGCACCACTTTGCTCGTCAATCTACCTTCGAACATCACTTCGATGGCCGTCGACGCAGCCAACAACATCTACTATGTCTCGGGCGGCGCTGTCTTTGAATTGCCCTTCGTATCGGGCGCATACGCAGCGAACCCCGTGCCCTTCGGAAGCGGGTATTCGACGTGGGTGGTTGGCGTAACTCTCGACAGCGCAGGCAATCTGTACATTACGGATGGCGGAACGACCAAGCCCATTGTCAGCTCCGCCATTTATGAGATTCCCTATGAGGGCGCATCGGGGTTGAACCAAAACGATCAGTTCATGGTGGCGTCCGGCATTCCCGTCACCAGCCCAGTGGCGTTCGACTCCGCGGGAAACTTCTATTTCACCGACGTCAACTATAGCGGCACGGTCTCCTATGCAAATTCGTTGACCTACATCTACGAACTGACGCGTGACAGCGCGAATCTGGGGCCTGAGGCTGTAGCAAGCACCGCAACCGGAACCCTGAACGTAGTCTTCAATGCTCCGGTCACGCCTGCAACCATCGGATTCGTGACCAACAACGGAGTCTTCGCGTCTGCGACGGGCAGCACCTGCGCCGCAAACACCGCCTATTCTGCTGGAAGCTCGTGCGCGGTGAACGTCAACTTTACCCCGGCGGTTCCTGGAACCGCAGCGGGCGCTCTGGTGCTTGCGGATTCAACCGGCACGGCGCTGGCAGCTGTGAATCTCTACGGCACGGGCTTGGGTGCAGGACTGACGTTCAACCCCGGCATTCCCAATTCAATCGGAAGCGGCTTGAAGACGCCGATGTCGGTGGCCTTGGATGTTGCAGGCGATCTTTTCATCGCGGATTCCGGCGCCAGCAAGGTTTGGGAAGTTCCGACAGGCAACGGGACTCCCGTCGCAATTGGCAAAGGCCTCAGCGCCCCGGAGGGCGTAGCAGCGGATGGCGTCGGCAATGTGTATATCGCCGATACCGGGAACAACCAGATTGTCATGGTTCCAGTTGTTAACGGAGCTTTGAACTCGTCGGCGCAAATCACGCTGGTCAGCGGCAGCACGAGTATTGCCGGCTCTACGCTGAACAGTCCAGCAGGCTTGAGCACGGACATGCAGGGCAACCTTTACATTGCCGACCAAGGCAACAACCGTGTTGTGTTCCTGCCGCAAACCGATGACTGGAACGTTAGCCAGGCATTGACGCTCGGATCGGGTTTCAGTGGCCCGTTGGCTACGACGGTAGCGGCTTCGGGATTGATTTACATTGCCGACTCCGGCAACGGGAAGGTCTATAGCATCGCCTATCCTGGCGCGGGAGTTCCTCTCACAGTAGCGGCAACGGGGTTAAGCAATCCTTCGGCACTGGGAACGGACGCGGCGGGCGATCTGTTTGTCGTGGATCAGGGCAATATGCGAGTCGTGCGCATTCCCAACGTTTCCGGAAGCCTGGCAACCGGAAGTTACACAAATGTTGGGTTTGGCATTGCCAATCCGTACGGCTTGGCGGTCGATCCCGCTGGCAACCTCTATGTCAGCGACAACGTGAATGCCGCGGCTTACATGGTGGCTCGTACAGTCTCTACCCTGCCGTTTGGCAACCTGAACCCGGGAGACACCAGCAGTCCAGCATCGGTCCAGGTTGAGAGTTCAGGCAATCAGGCGTTGACGCTGGGCACGCCGTACTTTGTTGCCGCGGGAGATACCAGCGCGTACACGCTGGAGAATTCAGAGGCGAACGCCTGCGCCAATGGTGGAAGTGTTGCGGTAGGGACGAACTGCTTTGTCGAAGCGATCTTTGCGCCACCTACTGGCGGAACATTCACCGATACGCTTACATTGAGCAGCAATGCAACCAACGCTTCCGCGCCAGCGGTCACGTTCACTGGCACGGGAGAAGAGGTTAAGGCCACAACGACGACGTTAGCGATTACTTCGCCCACTGGGACTCCCTACTATGGAGAAGCAATCGCCCTGAGCGCGTCAGTCACAGCAAGCGTGGGCACACCTACAGGCTCGGTGGCTTTGATGGTGGATGGATCACAGGTTGCCACAAGCACGCTCAACAACGGAACAGCTGCATTCTCGCTGAACAATGGTCTCACAGGCGGAAGCCATGCACTGCAGGCCATCTACCAGGGCGCGACAACTCCCACTATTGTTTACGCGGGCAGCGATTCGCCTATCGACACAATCAATGTCAGTCAAGTGACCACGGCGACCGCACTCTCGTTTACGCCGCTCTATAACAATCCGCTGAGTCAGCCGGCAGGGACAGCACTCACACTGACTGCAGCAGTAAGCTCCACCTTTGCGGGCATTCCAACCGGAGCTGTCACCTTCACCATTACAAACTCCGGATCCACAACCGTTACCGCGCCCGCGACTCTGACGCCTGTGGGCGGAGGGGTCTTTCAGGCAACTTACACCTACACGCCTCCAGCACCGGCCAATGGCGTAGCTTTCAATGTTGTGTCCGTTGCTGCCAGTTATGTGGGCGATGAAAACTTCAGCGGATCCAGCACGGGAACGCAGTCGTTCGATGTCTCCCCTGCATCTGGTTCCGTAGTCCTCACGCCGTCCAGCACTTCTGTTTCCAGCGGCGGCATCCCCAACGGCACCATCACGTTTGCCAACACCAGCTACGGCGGTTGGCAGGGCGTGGTGGGTTATCAATGCCTGGCTTCCACGCTGCCGGCTCACACAATCTGCCTCTTTTCGCCGGGGCAGGCTTCGGTGATGGCCAGCACACCAACGACTCCATATCCCACGGCTACAACACAGTTAACAGTTGTGGTAAACAATCCTCCCAACTCCCCGGTGCAGAGCACAATGCTCTGGTGGCTGGGCGGCCTGACCGGATTGTTCCTCTTCTGGACGCGGCGCCGCTTGGTGCGTGGAGCTTGGGGAACGGTCGCCATGTCGATCGGGATGGCTCTCCTTCTGGTTTCGGCTAGTGGGCTGATGGCCTGCAATAGCGGGGTTCAGTCCGTCACTCCAAGAGGGACCAGCACCATTACCGTGGTCGCTAATATCGACCCGTATGTCACTCCGATGGTTAACCCTCCCAAAACACAGCCATGCGGTGCAGAAGGCCCTTGCTCGCAGCAGACTTTCCAAATCTCCGTGACGGTGCAGTAAGCAGTTGTCCTCAACAACAAACCAAGAGCCCGGATCGCACAAACGATCCGGGCTTTTGCTGTAAGAGGAGCGATTCCCTTCCAGGGTCGGGGCTGATACGGTGTGCTTTCTGAGGTGGAGCGCCCGGCGCTCTTTGCTCCGTTTGAGCTAAGAGAAATGACACAACTGCATCGAGCGCCCCAGCGGGGAGGGCGATGCGATTTTAGTGGATCATGTTGATGGTTTCCTGCGTGACGGTATCAAAGGTCGTCACAGCCTTCGAGTTCGCCTCAAAGGCGCGCTGGGCAACAATCAGATCGGAGAACTCGGCAGAGATATTGACGTTCGAGGCCTCTAGAGAACTTCCTTCGAGCGTGCCACGCCCGCCCGAGCCGGCCACTCCCACCGAGGCAAGACCCGAGGCGGAGGTGGTCTGGTACTCGGTCGATCCCACGTCAACCAGCCCCTGCTGACTGCTTACCGTGGCGATCGCCAGTTGTCCCACAGTCTGGCTCTGACCATTCGAGTATTGAGCCGAGACAGTTCCGTCAGCGCCGATCGCGAAACTCTGGTACTCGCCGCTGCTGTACCCATTCTGGTTGGCCGATGAGGTCGAGTTGGCGGCAGCCGTCTGGCTGATGTTCCCTGTGCCCGTATTCCCCAGCACGTCCCAGGTCATATTCATTTTTGCGGCCCCGTCGGAGAGCCCGCCAAAGCTGATTCCGCTCACATCTCCTGCCGGATTGACCAGGTTGCCTGCGGAATTGAAGGTCAGCGTTCCGGTCGTGTTGGCCCCCACTGGATTCTGGATCAAGCTTCCGCTGGTGGAGATGTTGGCGCCGGAGATCGTCAGCACGCCGGCCGCTGTCGACGAGACCGTCACGCCACCGGCGCCGACCGTGATGCCGGCCGTTCCCAACGCGGTATTCAGGTCCGTCACATAATCGGCAATCGTCTCTGGCGTGCCGGTGAATGCAGGCAGCGCAGTCGTTGCCGTGCCACCGGCCGTGGCGGGTGCGGTGATCGTGAGGTTTGTTCCTGGATCGACGGTGGCCAGCGTGCCGCCGCTCGATCCAAAGTCATAATTGATCGTTGAGACTCCGCCCGCAGTGGTTGCATTGGGAGTCAGGGTGTCTGGCATTGAAATGCTGTAAGACCATGTATTGTTTCCCGTCTTGGTGTAGTTCACCGTAGCCGTATAGCTCTTGCCCAGCGAGTCATAGACTGTGACCGGACCGGATGCGGTGGCGCCCACGGCAGACTCGGAGTTCAGGTTCTGCGTCATGCTGAAGGTCGTCGTTGCCGAGGGCTGCATCACTTGCCCGGTCGGAACAACGATATTGCTTAGCGCGCCGCCGGCATTGATCACGCCGTTCGTAGCGGCATATCCCATGACCCCTTGGCCGGCGGACGATTCCAGCGTGCCATTTGAGCTCAACTGGAAGTTGCCGTCGCGCGTATACAATTGGCTTCCGCCATTGTCCAGCACAAAGAACCCCGTGCCGTTGATCGCCGCATCCGTCGCAATGCCGGTCGAGGAGATCGAGCCACCGGTGAAATCGGTGCTGTTGGAAGCCACTTGCACGCCCGTTCCGACCTGGATATCATCTCCCGATCCGGTCGTGCCCGCTTCCTGGTAAAACAGGTCGCTAAAGTTCGTCGTCTGCGCCTTGAAGCCAGTAGTGTTCATGTTGGACAGGTTGTTGGCAATGGTGTTGAGCGCCGTAGAGTCGGCGTCGAGACCGCTGAGTGGGATGTAAAAGCTCGGCATTGTGAATCTCCTCTCGACTTCATCTGAAGTTGTTGCAGGCCTTTGCGGCCGGCGGATGAACGTACTCTGCTGCTGGGCTTCTTCAAGTCCGCAGAATCTCTGTCCCTACTGCACGCGTGGCCGCCCGCTGAGGGACTGGGCCACGCGCTCGGCTGCGGGGTTGGCTGCGGAAACGCTGAGATTGCCGGAAGCCAGATTGGCTGCTGCCTGGCGAATGGAGCCATGAAGCGCTGTGGCTGCGCTGGGCGGCACCGGTTGCGCCGACACCAGAGCGTTCCCATGACCTGCGCTTTGTACCTGCGCGCCTGCGCTGCTTGCTTGAGTGGAGGACGAGCCGTGGCTGGCGCTGGACGTCGAACTGCCGAAGGTGGACGTCAGCGTCTGGTTGATCGAGATCAGTTGCTCCAGACTGTTCACATTCACCAACTGATTGATGTACTCGTTGGGGTCTGTGTCCGCGGTCGGGTCCTGGTTCTGCATCTCGGTCACCAACAGTGTGAGAAAATCATTGGCCGAGATGGTGGCTGAGCTGCTGCTCGAACTGCTCGTGTCGGTCGCATCGCTTGCCGATCCCGCCGCCGAGGTTGCGGCATTGCCTGCAAGAGCCTGCGCCGCCGTCATATGGTGATTCAAGATTGCTGCTGCCATTTCTCCTCCCTGCTCCTTCCTGTCCCGGCTTGCGTTGCCGGGTGCATTGCTAACTTTCGTCCACCGTCCGGTTGCCCTCGTGCTGGGCTATACCCCCTGCCTGGCTTCAGGCTAGGCCATCACCGAAATGTGGCCGCCTGCCGCCTGTGTGCTTTCGCTGAACTCTCCTTGCTGCGCCGTAACTTCCGAATTTCCCTGTGGTAATTGTGTTTGCCTCCGGGACGGAACGGATTCGATCCCTGCATGGCCGCTCTGCGCCGTCTCCTGTCCTGTCTGTTGCCCAGCCCCTTGCTGCATGTCCTGTCCCGCACCCTTGTCGCTGCCCAATCCAGCCCATCCGCTCTCGGGAGAAGCCAGCGTCAGCGTCTCGATCGGAGTGTGGTGCTCGGCAAGGTATGCGCTTAACCCGACCAGGTGACTACCCAAAGCCGCGGCAGCATCGGCTGAGGCGGGCACCAGCGCGGCATGAATTCCTCCCCCGCTCAAATCCGCCCGGACTGCTACCCAACCCAACGCAGGATCCTGAAAGCCTGCCTCGGCCCGCTGCGTCCCGGCATGAATCCAGACAGGCCTTCCCGCCGCTACCCCTGCATCCAGCGCCGCAAAGCTTTCGCCAGAGTCTGGACCGGATGTCGCAACCGGCGAACCTGCTGCCGCTCCGCGAGCGCCTTCCAATTCGTGAGCCGTTGCGGACACATCCACAGCCGGGCCGGGAAGCTGCCCTTCCGCCAGAAAACTTCCCTGCTTGAGCGGGTTAACGTTACTGGCTCCGCACTCAGGCCGCAATGGGCTCAAAGCGCCGGTCTTCCAGCCACTGACAGTACCCGGCTTGTTCATGGCCGGGAACATAGCCGAAGGCTGGAAGGATTGGGAGAAAGCGGCTCTGGCAGCCACCGGTAGTCGATCCGATCCCTCGCCGCCGCTCGAAGCCGGGACTTCGCCCAGTGCCTCGTTCCTCTGTTCCTGCGCGGTTTGGTTTGCACTTTCTACCAACATCTGAATCGGGTTCTGGGTGGAGATGGATGTCTGAATCGGCTCCAGGGCCGGTGTTGCCGTCTGAGTTCTATACCGGTCCTGAATGAATCCTTGAGAGGAGATCTGTCCAGACGCCAATGACGGTGTGAGATTCTGCTCTGGCGCGACTGCCTGAGCCGGATTCGGAGTTGGCGCCAATGTCTCCGCAGTCTTCCGATCAGCCACTGTCGCATGAATCGCTTCCTCGCTCGATACTGCTGCCTGCGCCCCGTTCTTGTCTGGTACAAGCGTCCGGAACGAACCATCGCCCGCTATCGGCGTCTCTACCAGGTTCAGACTCGTCACGCGCGTCTGGATCGGGTTTTGGCTAGCCACAGAATCACCCACAGAACTCAGCGCCAGGGTCTGCCCCAGCACGGCTGCCTGATTCGGATTCGAACAGGGTTCCCATCTGTGAGTCGTGCCGCGGCTCAGCGCAGGCCTTTCACGAGAATTTCCACCTTCGGCGGACATCGCGCCGGCTGGCGAAACATCTTTCTGCGCATTCGGCAATTCCGTTGCGTTGGACGGAGGACCGGATGACCCGCTGCGGCCCGGAATCGCCAAGACTGGTCCCTCATGCGCGAGCGTCAGCTCTCCATTCGTCCTCTCCTGAATGGCTTCATTCGCAGGTCTTGCAGCGTTACTGGACTGGCCCGCTCTCAACGGCTGCGACTGCAAGCAAGCTGAAGCAAATCTGTTCTGCTGTTCAACGGAAGGCTCAGCCCACACGGATTGCGCTTTTAAGTTGGCGTCGTGGGCAGCCGTACTGTAGATCGTTGCCGCCGGGAACAGTCCCGTCTCGGGTGCGGCCGCCACAACCTCCGGCTTGGCGAGGTCGATTGAATCGGCTCGATGCGATTCCAGGGCAGGTTCGATCCCCGTTTTCGCCGATGGCTTCTTCTCCTCTGTCGCGGTCGTGTCTGCTCTGGCAACCTTGGCAGCCGGCCGGGTCGCCAGGATTCCTGTCGATGCGACAGCCCGAGACAACTTCGTCGCAGCTTCCGTCTCTCCGCTTCCCTTCTCCGTTCCCTGCCTCAAGAGCAAGGCCGTGCCGGCAGCCAAGGTTGCAGTTGCTACGGGAGCTTCTTGAGCATTCTCTCCCGACGCCGGTGCGGAAGGTGTGTTTCTTAGATCCGTAGCGGCCTCAGTGCCGCTAACGCGATCCGTGGTGAAGGCCAGTGAGGTCAGTAGCGATTGCCAACCGGTGCGAAAGCTCTCCGTCAGCGGAAGAACCGGGGTCGAGAAATTCTGAGTTGCCAGCCCGGCGCGCCCGGCGCCATGCGCTGTGCCCAGCACCTTGCCTTGCCCCGTCAGTAGGCTCGCTTCCGATCCGGTATCGATTCCCGCGGCTACGGTCATGCGAAGGGATAAAGCAGAAGGTGTGCCAAAGAGAGTGCGGGCGGGTTAGAGCATTGTCAGAAATGAAACCTGCAATCCCATTTGAGGAAGCTAGTACGTCTTCCATGTGGATTCTTCCTCAAGCTTGATTCCCGGCGCGGTTGTTTTGCTCGATGAACGGCTCGGAAGCGGCAGACGTCGAAGAAACGAATTCCGTCGCCGTGGACATGCGCGGTTTAGGGTCTACCCCTTCCCGGTACAGCCGGGAGCCGTACCATTCGTCGAGCGCCTGCTGGCCACGGCGGCCGGTCTCGACGGCCTCCCGCGCCTCGCTTTCCTGGATTAGAGTCTCTGCCTGACGACGCTCCACTCTCTTGTTCAGAAACTCCTGCCGCAGCGCCGCCACATCGTCTTCCATGGCCTCGACTCTCGGCCCCAGCGCGGCGGCATGGCGCACGGACGAGCGGGTCTCCTCAAGGCCGGCCAGGCGATCCGTTAACTGGCCCGTGCGCGCGCTGGCCTCCACCAATCTCCGGCCCCGGCGATCCCGCTCGAATGTGGCCGCCAACGCCTGCTCCAGCCGGTTGAGCTCGCCAAGAGCGGATTCCAGAGCCAGCCGGCTCTGTTCCTCTTCGAGATTCCTGATGCACAGCAGGCGGCGCAATGCGCGCGAGACGGCCATGCTCACACCTCCCCGGCTAGCGAGGCCAGCCGGCTCTCGCAGTCGGCAAAGTTGACCTGCTCGTGCGCATCCTGGGTCATGAACTCCCGCATCGCTCCGCGGGCGCGCAGCGCGCGGTCCAAATCCGGGTCTGAGCCCAGCTTATAGGCTCCAATCCGCACCAGATCCTCGGAGCGCGCATAGGCAGCCATCAGACGGCGCAGAAGCGCGGCATGCTCACGATGCGTGGGCTGGGTGACAGCCGGCATCAGCCGGCTAATCGAATCCAGTACTTCGATGGGCGGGTACCATCCCTCGGCAGCCAGCGTCCGCGAAAGTACCACATGTCCGTCCAGAAGCGACCGGACTGCGTCCACCAGCGGGTCCTGCTGGTCGTCGCCCTCCATCAGCACGGTATAGAACGCGGTAATCGATCCAGCCCGGAACTGTCCGGTACGCTCGACCAGCCGTGCCAGCCGTGTAAAGACCGAAGGCGTGTATCCCTTGGCCGTGGGCGGCTCTCCGGCCGCCAGGCCGATCTCCCGCGCGGCCATCGCAAAGCGGGTCAGCGAATCCAGCACCAGCAGCACATGCTTGCCTTGCGCAGCAAAGAACTCGGCAATGGTGGTCGCGGCCAGGGCCGCCCTCATGCGCAACAGCGGCGACTGGTCAGAGGTCGAGACTACCACCACCGAACGGGCGCGTCCTGCCTCGCCGAGCGAATCCTCAAGAAACTCGCCCACCTCGCGGCCTCGCTCGCCCACCAGCCCCACCACGGTCACATCTGCCTCGGTGTTGCGGGTCATCATGCCAATCAGCGTGCTCTTGCCTACCCCGGACCCGCCGAAGATGCCCACCCGCTGTCCCCTGCCCACCGTCAGCAATGCGTCGAGAGCGCGAATGCCCGTTCCCAGCGGCGTGCGAATCGGGGTCCTGTCCAGCGCCCTCCGCACCATTCCATCCAGCGGCAGAGCCTGAGAGACGGCCGGAGGAGGACCGTCATCGATCGGCGCACCCAGCGCGTTCAACACCCTGCCCATCAGCGCCGGCCCCACCTCGATCTCCGCATTCACGCCCAGAGCCGCCACGGGATTCCCAAAGCGGATGCCCTCTGTGCTCTCGACGGGCATCGACAGCACATTCGAGCCGCGAAAGCCGATCACCTCGGCCAGATGAGCGCGGCCAAACTGGTCTTCTATCTCGCAGCACTCGCCGACCGAGGCCAACGGACCCGCCGATTCGATGGTCTGGCCCACGGACTCCAGTACCTGTCCGCGCCAGCGCCAGGGCTGGCCGCGATCCAGACGGGCAAAGTAGCGGGCCAGAAGTTCGGTCATACGCGGCCCTCCTGGCCAGTACCGCAGGCAGCGTTCGCCGTTCCAGCGTCATCGACCCTGGAACGGGTGCCTCCAGAGCTGCCAGGCCGGTCGAAGAAGCCCCGCTCAATCTCTCCCAACTGCGCGCGAATCCCCAGGTCCACCGAACCCAGCCCGGTCTCGACCGCGCAGTCGCCCAGCCGCATTCCCTCGCCGGCCACTACCACGGGCTTCACAGCCAGGTTGGGCACCAGGGCGATGGCCTCAGTCCATAGGTTGAGTTCGTCGGCGGGCACACGCAACCGGACCTGGGTCGATCCGGAGAGCTGTCCCAGAGCCACCCTGACCGCCCCAGTCAGCAGCAGCGGATCCATCTGCGCTTCGCGGCGCAGGATGCGCGCCGCTACAGCCATGGCCAGCTTCACCACCTCGTGCTCCACATTCTGGAGGTAGCGGTCGCGTTCTCCGGCAAAGCTCTCCAGCAGTCTGGCGGCCTGCCGTGCCCGCTCGCGCCCCGCCGCAGTTTCAGAGGCGGCCTGCGCTTCCTGCTCAGCTTGCCGGCCCTCCAGGCGGCCCCGCTCTCGGCCTGCCTCGAAGGACCGGCGCGTCTCGTCGGCCAGACGATGATCAAACTCGGCGCGCAGCCGAAGTTCGGCCGTGCCGCCTCCGGCATCCCTTGCCGGCGCATCGGAGGCCGTGTACGCCACCTCCTCATCGCCCGCCCATTCACCCCAAGCCGGCATCGGTGGCGCATCGGGACCGGCCGGGTACTCGAAAAGCTCGATGCGACCGGAAGCAGCCTGCCGCGTTGAAGATTCCGACTGCTGCAAGGATTTCCTTTCCAACTGACAGTGAGCCGCTTATCAATGCTGTTACTTCTTCCTAAGCCGCCAACTGCGAGCTGTTAACCGTTAGCTGTGTTCATGCCAGCATCTCGTCGCCGGTCTCCAGCTTGAGAACTACCTTGCCCTCGGCCTCAAGGCGCCGCGCCAGGTTGAGAATCTCCTGCTGGGCCTGCGCCACCTCGCGCGATCGCACCGGACCCAGAACCTCCATGTCTTCCTTCAGCATCTCCACAGCCCGCGAGCTCATGGACTTGAAGATCTGTGCGCGCAGTTCGTCCTTGGCGCCGCGCAGGGCCAGCGCCAGTTGCCGCTTGTCTACACCGGAGACGATCTCGCGGATGGTGGCAGGCGGCACCGTCACCAGATCTTCAAAGGTGAACATCAGGTTGCGGATGGCCAGAGCCAGCTCCGGCTGGCCTTCCTCGATGGTTTCGAGAATCTTCTTCGACTCCTCGGCGTTGAGCCGGTTCAGCAGATCGGCAACCGCCTTAAAGCCGGAGTAGCTCTTGCGCGCCGTGTCGCCTACACTCTCCAGGCGCCGGTGCAGAATGTGGGCCACCTTTTGGGCCATCTCCGGCGAAAACTGGCGCATCTCGGCGAGCCGCTGAATCGAGAGAACCTTGCGGTCCTCGCCCAGGTTGTCCAGCACCATTGAGGCCCGCCGCGGATCCAGATGCGCCAGCACCAGGGCTATCGTTTGAGGATGCTCGGAGTCGAGCAGCTTGCCCAACTGCTGGGGGTCGGTGCGCTGCAGTTTGGCAAGATTGCCCTGGGAAGCCTCCTGGGAGCGGCGCACCAGCATCAGCAAGTCGTCGGCGCGCTCTTTGCCGAAGGTCTCCATCAGCAGCCGGCTGGCGTAGTCGATTCCTCCATGGACCATGTAGTTCTGAGTCTCCAGAAGTTCCCAGAACTCCTCCAGTATCTCGGAAGAGAGCTCGGGCGTAATGCCGCGCAACTCGGCCAGTTCCTCGGTCAGCCGCTGCACGTCCACCTCCGGCAGAGCCAGCAGAATCTCCTTGGCCAACTCCTCGCCTACGGCCAGCAACAGGACGGCCGCCTTGCGCACCCCGGTCATATTTGCCGTTGCGCGGCGCCGTGCTGCCCCGTTCTGGTTATCCTGATCGGCCAAGTATCCGTCCTTTCCCTTGCTGAACTCCGGCTTCACCGTTCCCGGCTCACAAATACTTTCAGCTTGCCTCTGCTTTCCCTAGCCCTGCCGCTGATCTCGCCGCGCCACTCTCGCTGGATGCATTCCCGCCGTTACCCGCATCATTCGGAGTGAATCCAGCTCTGCAACAGACGGGAGCTTTGCGTGGGTTCCCGCTTCAGGTGCTTGGTGACCTGCTCGAAGATCTCCTGCGTTCTTACCCGCTCGGAGTCCACCTCGACCGGCTCGGGCGGCCTCAACGTTCGCTGTTCCGCAGCCTCGGCTGGCCCCGGCAACTCTTTGACCCCTCTCTTGTCCGTTTCCCTTGCCCCTGTTCCTGAACGGGCGCGGCGCAGGGCAGGGCGCACCCCGAAAGCCACCACCACCAGCAGGCCGGCCAGCAGGGCCGCGTACTTGACCACTACCGGCGAGTTCTCCGCCGTGGCCAGTATCTGGCCGGGAAGGGAGACCGGCGGTCGAGAGCGGTTCTCGTCAAAGGCCAGGTCTTCGACGGTAAGCATGTCTCCCCGTGTGGTATCGAAGCCCACCGCCGCCTGGGCCAGGGCGGTCAGATTGCGCAACTCGTCGGCCGATCTGGGCTGCCAGTTGGCTGCCTGGCCGTGAGTCGCGGCCTGCATCAGCCGGTCGTTGACCACAATGGCCGCGGTCATCCGCCTGATTCGCCCAGGGTTTTCAATGGTGTGCCGCACCGTCTTCGAGGCTCCGTAGGTTCCGGACTCGCTCCTGGCTGTCTGCGCCGCAGTGGTCTGCTGCGGATAGACAGGCAAAGACTGCGAGTTGGGCGCGTTCGAGGCAACGCCGGGAATCCCGGCGGCCACCGGCTGTGCGCCGGAGGTCTGCTCGGTGCGCTGCATCGACAGGGTCACCGTCTGGTCAGGGTCGTAGTTTTCCTGGGTCTCTTCGGTGGCCGCCGGATCGTAGTCCAGCGTCACCGAGGCGCGCACGTTGCCCGCGCCGGTCACCGGTTCGAGGGTCGCGATCAGCTTCTCCTCCAGAGCCTGCTCGGCGCTCAACTGTATCGCTTCGGCGGTCTTCGGTCCCAGCGGCATGTGGCCAGCCGCATCGACCAGCACCACGCGATCGGGCGTAAGCCCGTCAACGGCCGAAGCTACCAGGTTGCGTATCGCTTCCGGCTCCCCGTCGGCTAAGGTGCGATGACGAGGCTTGAGCACGACCGAGGCCTTGGCCGGGCGTTCGGCATCGCGAAAAAGCGAGTCATGGGGCAACACCAGGTGGACCCGCGCCGACTCCACGTCGGAGAGGGAGCCAACAGTGTGTTCGAGTTCGCCCTCGAGCGCCCGCTGGTAGTTGACCTGTTCGTCGAACTCCGATCCTACCCAATTGGGCTTGTCGAAGATCTCAAAGCCCAGCCGCCCGCTTTTGAGGCCCTTGGCTGCGGTCACCAGACGCGCCTTGTCCAGTTGCGCGGCCGGAACCTGGATGCCTGTCCCGTTGGGGGTGGGCTCAAAGGCGATCTGGGTTTGAGAAAGAATCTGGCCGGCCTGACGCGTGTCCTCAGGATCCATGTCCGCATAGAGAGTGCGCCAGTCGGTGCGCATTCCGTACCAGAACAGCCCTCCAACCAGCGCTACAAGCAGCAAAGCTCCCGCAAAGGCCCAGCCACGCTCGACCGGCTGCATCCCGGCCCAGTGGACCCTCGTCCGGCCCCAGAGCCCCGCAAGCCTGCCGGCCAACTGGGGTTGTCCGGGCGTTGCCGGCACGCTCTTTTCCAACTGTGCTCCCGTGGCCATGGTCTCTGTATCCCGCCGCTCTGCCAGCGCTTAAAACTGCATTCCGATGACCTGCTGGTAGGCCTGAACAGCCTTGTTACGCACCGCCAGCGTCAGCTCGAAGGCCATGCTCGCCTTTTCGGTGGCGATCATCGCCTGATGCACGTCCACGCCGGAGCCGGACATCAGCCCTTTGACGGCAGCATTGGCCTGGCCCTCAAGCTGGTTCACCTGGCTGACTGCATCGGTAAGTAAATCCGAGAAAGGGGATGGTTGCGGTCTCGATCCGCTAGCCGAAGCTGCCGTCTGAGCGCCAGCGCCGGAGAGGGCCGACAGCGCCTGCGTTGCGGTGGCTATGGGGTTCATTACGATCAACATGGGTTCTCCCTGCTGCTTCCGCCGGTGGCAGCCGGCATACTGCACTTCATTTGTCAGGACTTGGCAATCTCCAGAGCGGACGCGATCATGCCCTTCTCGGCCTGCACGGCGGAGCTATTGAGACCATATGCACGTGTCGCCCCCATCAGGTCCACCATCTCTGTGAGAGGGTTAATGTCCGGATACGAAACATACCCGTCCGGACCGGCATCCGGATGCCCAGGGTCAAAGCGCTTCAGTGGAGCCGATGGATCCTCGACCACAGCCGCAATGTGCACGCCCGGCGCCACGGACCGGGAGCCAATCCCAGAACCAATCCAGGAACCAATTCCGGAGCCCATTAAGGAGCCACTCGGTGCCCCGTTCAGATCAGAAGCCAGGCTTCCGGAGCCCGCAACTCCAAACGCCGCATTCCCCCCGGCCGCCTGCAAACTGTCAGAGAACTCCGGATTGCCAGCATTGGCGGCGAAGACAACGTGCTGGCGTCGATAGGGGCCGCCGGAAGAGGTGCGCGTAGTCTCCGCATTGGCCATGTTGGCCGCCACCACCTCGGCGCGCATCCGCTCGGCCTGCATGGCGCCGCCGGAGGTCTCCATCATTGCAAAGAGGTTCATCCCATCGCCTCCTTTCTCTGGTAAAAACGCTGCACGTTCCGGTACAGGCTACTTCCCATCGGCATGGATTGCGTCCAGGACGCGCTGGTACTCCTGGCGGAGCAAGGCCACTCCGGTTTTGAACCTCAGTTGCGCCTCGGCCAGGTTCAGGCCTTCGCGATCCATGGAGACGTTGTTGCCGTCGGGCCGCGAAATCAGCCCGTCTACGGCCTTCAAGCGCACAGGTCGCGCCGCGCGCCCCTGCTCCACGCCCGTCATCGCCTCCCGCATCTCGGCCTCGAAGTTCATGCCTACGGCCCGGTAGCCGGGAGTGTCGATATTGGCCATATTGGCCGCGGTCAACTTCGCCTCGCTGGTAGCCAGATCCAGATAGCGCGCGATCTGGTCGCTGAGTTGAGTCTCGACCTGCATCTCCATTCCTTCCTCCGTCCCGCTGAATCCGGCTTCTGTCTAGCTCAATCCCGATCATTCGCGGCTTCATCTCTTCGCGGGGCCGTTGACGCTGGGAACCCCACCCCGCCGCGTATTTGTTTTTGCGGCTGGGGCGGAATAGCTCTGTCCCCAAAAGTTTCATTCGCCTGATGCGGAACTGCACGCGAATCAGCCCTAGTTCACCATGTTTCCGAAGTCGATCTCCTGGGCGGTGAGCACAGTCTCCTCGCCAGCCAGAATGGCACCCCGTTCAAGTACATGCTCGAGTTCGCGGACATTGCCCGGCCAGTCGTGGAAGGCGAGCTTGGCCAGCGCCCCCTGGTCGACGCGCTTGACCGGCGCCTCGCGACCCATCCGCGCCATGAAGTGGTCGACCAGCAGCGGCAGGTCCTCGCTGTGCTCGGCCAGCGACGGGGTGCGGATCAGGAATACCGCCAGCCGGTAGTAGAGGTCGGCGCGAAAGGCGCCTGTCTGCGTCTGCTGGGCCAGCGGACGGTGCGTGGCGGTCACGATGCGCACGTCCACCTTCACGGTTTCGTTGTCCCCCACGCGCTGCAGTTCGCCGCACTCCACAAAGCGCAGAAGCTTGGATTGCAGTGCCAGGGGCATCTCGCCGATCTCATCCAGAAACAACGTGCCTCCGTCGGCCGCCTCAATCCGTCCGATGCGTCCCTGCACCGCGCCGGTAAAGGCCCCGCGGGTGTGGCCGAACAGTTCGGCTTCAAGCAGTGCTTCAGGAATGGCGGCGCAGTTGATGGCGACAAATGGCTTGCGGCTTCTTGCTGACAGCCGGTGCAGGGCCTCGGCCACCAGTTCCTTGCCCGAGCCGGTGGGCCCTTCGATCAGCACGGGGGTAGAACGCGAGGCCACCAGGCGGATGCGGCGGCTGACATCGAGCATGCAGGGGGCATAGCCGATCAGTTCCGGCAGCCGTTCGCTGGATGCCGGTTCAACCTTGGACGCCATCGGGGTTACGCTGGCCGGCAATGCCGGAACCGGGTTGGGCTGAGGTTGCACAGCAACAGGCGCGGTCGGAGAGACGCATTGCGGCGAGGGAGCCGCCGGGGCTGCGGCCTGGCTGGACGGAACAGGCCAAGGATTGGCGTGCGTGGCCTTCAACGGAGTGGCCTGCTTGTTGAGCGCGGGCGCAGCGTTCCAAATCGCCGTGTCGGTGTCCTGCGAACGGCGCAGGGCATAAAGCAACTCCTGGCGGTAGGGCCCGCGCGGGCTTTCCTGCGCGACGGAGCCGCTTGCGGTCAACAAATCCACTTCGGGAAAGTGCGTGCGGAAGTCCTTGAGAAACTCGGCCAGATCGAGATCGGGCAGCCATGAGTCGACAATAACGGCCTCCGGCGTTGCCGCTTCTGCCTGTGCCAAGGCCTGGGCGCCGCCTTCAGCCTCTCGCACCTGCCAGCGCAGGCCGGTAAGAGTCTCGGAGAGCCTCTGGCGGAAGCTGCAGTCGGCGCTGGCCACCAGCGCGGTGCGCGGACGGATGCGGGTAACGAGTGGAAGGGAGGAAACGGGAGCGGTTGCCATGGGAATTCTCCTAATATTGATCGGTTTGATTTGGACCAAAGGACTAATGCGCTTCAAGAAGCGGACCAGCCACGGACGGCAGAATCGCGGGTACGGGAACCGCGGGAAGCGCAAGTGCAGCCTCCGGCGGCACCATGTAGCCCTGTCCGCGAACCGTGCGGACCATCTGTCCAGGGGGCGGATCGTTGAGCTTGCGCCGCAGGTAGTTGACATAGACATCCACAATGTTTGTGGTCTGCGCCGGTTCCAGATTCCACACTGCGTCCAGCAACTCCACTCGCGAGACGCACTGGCCGCGATTGAGCATCAGGTGCTCGAGAAGGGCAAATTCCTTGTTGGTAAGAACGATCGATCGGCCCGCGCGGTGCGCGGTGTGCTCCAGACGGTCCAGTTCAAGGTCGCCGGCGCGCAATAGCAGGCGCGCCTCGCGCTTACGGCGCAGCAGAGCGCGGCATCGGGCCCGCAGTTCGTGCAGGCTGAAGGGCTTGATCATCAGGTCGTCCGCCCCGCGGTCCAGGCAGCGGACCCGCGTGTCCACCTCCTGCCGTGCGGTCAGCACCAGCACCGGCAGCTCCATGTCGAGCGCGCGTACCTCTTCGAGCACCTGCTCGCCGTCCTTGACCGGCATGTTGAGATCGAGGATGGTCAGGTCGGGCAACTCCTGGCGAAATGCCTCCACCGCGGCGGCTCCGTCGTAAGCCAGGCGGACACGGTGTCCGTCGGCCTCCAGGCCGCGGCTCAGAAACAGCCCCAAAGCCTTGTCGTCTTCGGCAATCAGTAACCTCATGGCAGCCTTTCTCTCTTGAGCAGCTTTCTCAACCGGCTGCTCGGCGTTCCCATCCTGCCTGCTTAGCGTGCGCTAAGGGATGGCTCCCCTCTACCTTCCCGCGTAGGAGATGGGAACTCAAGATTGGAAAGAAGAAAGATAGAGGTGGCGATTCCGGGATGGCACTGAAGGGGGGACTGTCCCAAAATGGGTCAGGATGCTTCGTATCCAATGGCCTGTGATCTGCTCGCGGACAGGCTTCCGCGTTCAAGCCCTGACCGCGCCTGGCGCAGGAGGACGGTAACTCCACTCAATTTATGCTTTTGAAGCGGCTGCTCTGGCTCTGAAAGCGGCCTTGTCCTTGTACATTTCGGCATCGGCGCGGGCAAGGAGTCCCTTCATCGACTCGTCCTGCAGATGTTCCGCCAAGCCAATGGAGGCGTCGACGCGCAGCTTGATGTGTCCGCTTCTTCCTTGGACTTTATAGCTGCCGCAAACCCATTCGCGGAGGCGGTCTATTCTCTCTCTTGCCTTTGCCATATCGCAATCCAGCATAATGATGAATTCGTCTCCGCCCCAGCGCCCGATCATGTCCGTGGAGCGGCACACCGATTGAAGCTCCGAGGCGAACTGCTTGAGCAGTTCATCTCCCACCAAGTGGCCATGTTCGTCATTCACCGGCTTGAATCCGTTGATGTCGATGATGGCAACGCAGAGCGGAACTCCGGTTTTGATCCGCCGTGCGATCTGGTCTTCCACCCAGAGGCGGCTTCCGAGTCCTGTCAACGCATCACGCGACGCAATCTGTTCGGCTTCTTCCAGTCTGGCCTGATAGGTGGAAACCTGCGCGCGCAGTTCTTCGATCACGGCCTTTCCTTCCGCGGCCATACGGTCGATCGAGGTCTTCAACTCCCCCGCGCTCTTTTCGATGGATGCGCGGATCTGTGTCAGGTCTTCCAGGCTGGCAATTCTCTGCAGCCGGGTAGTAACCTCGTTGATCTGCCCGGCGCAGCGCTGATCTCTTTCGCCCACCGATTCGGCTGTGCGGGCCATGACAATCAGCAGTTCCTTGACCTCGCCGGTCTGTTGCCGGTAGTGGCTGGCTGTCCGTTTTCCCCAATCCTGCAACTGCTCCTGCACTCTTTTTTCAGTGGCTTCGACAGTCTTGCAGTTGACTGAACCGGATAGACTCGCCTCAAGTTTCCCCAAGCTCTGTCGCAAACCCGCCCCAAGCGCAGGACAAGCCTCCATGCTGCAACTTCCCATCTCGGACAGGGCAGAGCAATACGCGGCCATCGTCACTGAGACAAGATCGTCCTCAGCCGGTTCGTCGTACGCCAGTGAGCCGGAATTGGCTGCATCAAGGTACTTTTTCAGCGAGATCATCTGCCCTCAAGTCGACCTTGCCCGCGGCAACTCGATGCGCGGAACAATAATTTGCTTTATCGGCAGGATTTTCTTTTACTTCAATCGGGCGTCTGCTCTTTGAGAACATCTCCACTCCACCGAGTTTACCGGCCCGTTTCTGTCTGCCCGTTGAACCGTGTATTCGCTCGTCAGAAGCCGGAAAGCAAGCGTTTTTTTGCGCCGTATGAGCGTCTCTTCCCCACCTTGTTCGCGAGCTTGGAGCGGAATTCGTACATAAAGAAAAAGATTTGTTGCAATTCGCTTTTTATTCGCTATAATGCCCGCATGGCTGTCACTCGAAGGCAAAAAGAGATTCTCGACTTCCTGGAGTCGTTTGTAGCTCGCAACGGCTACTCTCCGTCGTTTGAAGAGATTGCCCGCGGCATGGACTTGAAGAGCCTTGCAACCGTGCATAAGCACATCACCAACCTCGAAAAGAAAGGGATGCTGGACCGCGTCCATAACCGCAGCCGTTCCATCGACGTGCTGCCGCCGGGTACCCGCACCCGTTCCAGCGACCGGTTGCCCCTGGCTGGCCGGATCGCCGCGGGGCTCCCAGTCGAAACAACCGAGACGCCGGAGAGCATCTCGCTGCACGACGTGGTGGGCAACCGCGACGTCTTCGCCCTCGAGGTGCGCGGAGACTCGATGCGCGACGAACACATCATCAGCGGCGATTACGTGCTGGTGGAGCGTACGCGCACCGCGCGCCAGGGTGAGATTGTCGTGGCTCTGCTGCATGGCTCCGAAACCACGCTCAAGCGCTTTTACCCCGAGGGCAATCAGGTGCGTTTGCAGCCGTCCAACGTGGAGATGGACCCCATCTACGTACCGGCGGCTCAGGTGGCCATCCAGGGCCGCGTACTGGGTGTGCTGCGCAAGTACAGGTAACCGAGGCGTACTGCGATCTTCATACCCTCTAGACTGTCCGCGCCATCGGCTGCGGCTACGTGAGAGCCACGCGCACCGAAGCGATGCTCGAGGAATGCCGGAAGCGGATTGGCCTGGAACCTATGGCCCAATAGCAGCATTGAAAGGCAAAGAAAAGCCCGGCGCAAAGGCCGGGCCTTTCTGCATATCTGTCGGAGTTCCATTAGGCCAGCAGACGTTTGACCTTCTCTTCTATCACTTCCTGCGGCACGTAACCGACCACCTGATCGGCCACCTTGCCACCCTTGAAGAACAATAGAGCCGGAATACCGCGAATGCCGTAGCGCGAGGGCGTGGCGCCATTCTCGTCCACATTCACCTTAGCCACCTTCAGCTTGCCGGCATAGGTTGTGGCTACGCCATCCACGATCGGCGCAATGGCCTTGCAGGGGCCGCACCATACAGCCCAGAAATCCACCAGAACCGGCTGCTCACTCTTGAGCACCTCCTGATCGAACGTTGCATCGCTTACTTCCAGAACTCCCAATCCAGCCATGATCCTCCTTATGGCAACCGCATACATCCAGTGTAGCGGCTATCCTGCACTCTAGGGATGCGGCAGCAGACGGGAAAGTCGCAAACCGGCCGTAGATCATCAACAGAAAATAGAGCTTCTTGGGCCTTGGAAAATGCCAGACATCCCTGTTAAGCCCTTTAATTAAGTGAGTTGCTTCAACTAAAGTGCAATCAAAAGCGCCCGGACCCCTAACGGGATCACGGGCGCTAGAGCAGCCCTCCCCCAGAACTGCCCACCGTGAAAATTTATGTCTTTCACGGGCGAATAGCAAGCAATCTTGAGTAATGGCAAAAGGTAACCCTTCATCAATCGGCCAAATTACAAAATGGTAATAACCCTGCAAACCGAAGCACAAAGACAATTGCTCTGAAAGGAGGAGCGGATTCCGCGACCGGGGCCAACGATTGAGCCAGAAACAAAGTGAACTCGGCCCATGCCTAGACTGAGCGCTTCATCTCAAAGAACCGGTCCGCTCCTGCAGACTCGAACCGGCAGACCTTGAGTTCCGGCTCTGCCAATCCTTCCAGCGCCATGCGAATTGCAGCCGTCGCGCCCGGCACGTTTTCCTCGCTGCCGACGACAACCAGAACCGAAGGTCCGGCGCCACTCAGAGCCGCTCCCAGAATGCCATGCTTGCCGGCCAGCGGCAGCAAGGGGTCGAGCAGCGGGCAGACGGGTGCGCGGAAAGGCTGGTGAATGCGGTCTTGCATGGCAATGCGCAGCAGATCGGCCCGTCCCTGGGCAAAGGCAAGCCCCAGCAGCGCGGCGGACTGAAGGTTGGCCACCACGTCGGCGCGGGAGTAGCTGGCAGGCAGCAGAGCGCGTGCCTTGCTGGTAGCCAGCGGCTCGGTGGGAAGAACGACGATGGCTCGCCACCCGGCCGGCGGCTCGACGCGGGCCACGTGCACGGCCTTGCCCTCAATGGCGGCGGTAACAAATCCGCCCATCCAGCAGGCTGCCGCGTTGTCCGGATGGCCCTCCAGCGCCGAAGCCTCTTCGAGAATCTGTTGTGTGGTCCAGCCCAGCTGGCCGAAATGCACCGCAAGAACGATGGCCGCCAGCCTTCCCGCAGCCGACGAGCCGCAGCCCATCCCGAGGGGAATGTCGTTGGCCATGCGAATCGCCAAGGGAAGTATCTGCCGTCCATTGCTCTTCAGCAGGCCCTTGTAAATCTCCAGGATAAGGTTGTCTTCAAGCCGTGAACAGCGCTCCCGGTCCCGGCCGGTTACAGAAATCGAGAACTCAGTGGCGGGCTCAGCCTCGATCTCCAGATAGAAGTCAAAGGCCACAGCCGCAGCGTCAAAACCGGGGCCGAGATTGGCAGAGGTAGCCGGAAGGCGCAGACGCACAACGTCTGAATTTGCGTTCAGAACCTCGCTCATCCCACTCTGCCCTTCAGCGCTGCCAGCACAGCAGCCGGCGTTGCCTCAACGCTGATCGCATTGCGCCGCATGCGGACAATCTCCGCCTCCAGGCCCACAATCTCGTCCTCTTTCAGCAGGGTTCCGCGATGGAAGTCGATGGTGTAGTCGGCATCCTTGAGCGTGTGGCCGGTCAGCACCAGGACCACCGTCTCTGCGGAAGAGACCTTGCCCTCGGCACGCAGCTTTTTCAACCCCGCCAGCGTGACGGCGGAGGCCGGTTCGCAGCCCAGGCCTTCACTGCCAATCTCCGCCTTGGCGATAGCGATTTCGGCTTCTGTCACATCCAGGCACCAGCCGCCGGTATCCTGAATCGCCCGTGCGGCCTTGCGCCACGAGGCCGGATTGCCAATGCGAATGGCCGTGGCGCGGGTGTGCGCCTCCACCGGCTCCAGCGCGGTGGCGCAATTCTTCTGGAAACTGCGAACCAGCGGGTTGGCCCCGGTGGCCTGGATGACGGAGATGCGCGGCATGCGCGCCACCAGCCCCAGCTCGTGCAGCTCGCGGAAGCCCTTGCCCAAAGCCGAACTGTTGCCCAGATTGCCGCCGGGCACAATCAGATGGTCGGGCACATTCCAATCCAGAGCCTCAGCAATCTCAAAGGCCGGCGTCTTTTGGCCCTCAAGACGGTAGGGATTGACGGAGTTGAGCAGATAGATGGGAGCTTCCTTCACAATCTGCGTCAGCAGGGTAAGGCAGCCGTCGAAGTCGGCCTTCAACTGGCAGGTGACAGCTCCGTAGTCCATTGCCTGAGAAAGCTTGCCCCAGGCAATCTTGCCGTCGGGAATCAGCACCAGGCTCTTGAGCCCGGCGCGCGCTGCATAGGCAGCCATCGCGGCTGAAGTGTTGCCGGTCGACGCGCAGGCCACCCACTCGAAACCGCGCTCCTTGGCCACGCTCAGCGCCGCAGTCATGCCCGTATCCTTGAACGAGCCGGTGGGATTCATCCCCTGGTGCTTGGCGTATAGCTGGTCGATACCCAGGGCCTTGGCGGCGCGCGTCAGATGGTAGAGCGGCGTGTTGCCCTCGCGCAGGGTCACTGCATTGCCAAAGCTTTCCAGAATGGGAAGCAGCTCGCGGAAGCGCCAGACGCCGGAGTGATCCAGCTCCTCGGAGGAGCAGCGCCGTTCCCGCCAGAGCCACTTGAGCGCTCCGGGGTTGGGCCGGTCAAGGCTTCCGCGCTGGCCCCAGCCGGGGTATTCCACTTCAAACAGGTCTCCACAGTGGACGCAGCGGAAGTCCGGCTGTGCTTCCGCGCCCGCGATCCGCGCCCCACATCCAAAACAGCGTAACTGGTGCAAATTGTCGTTCATGGCTAGTGTTAGGTTACCAGTTCGGCACGGCCTTCCATCACATTAGCGTAATCGGAACTCCACAGTTTCACGAATTCACGCGGTGGGCCAACTGACTTCAGCGTCCAACCGACCTCAGGTTCTTTTCAGTAAAGGCATGTTGTCGCCAATCGTAATCTTGCGTGTGCTTCGACGTAGGGTTCGCGCAGCCTCTACCTGGTCCGGGATAACCCGATGCCCCATCGAGGCTGCGCTTTGTTGAACCTCATGGACCTCTCCTCTCAGATCACGCGATGTCGAAGCGATCAAGGTCCATCACTTTGCTCCAAGCCGCCACAAAGTCACGCACGAACGCCTGCTGCCCATCGGTGCACGCATAGACTTCCGCAAGCGCTCGGAGCTGGGAGTTCGAGCCGAAGACAAGATCAACTACAGTGCCTGTCCAGTTGAGCTCGCCGGTTGCCCGATCGCGCCCCTCCAACACGCCTTCAGAGGTAGTGGATTTCTGCCACTTCGTCTTCATGTCGAGGAGATTCACGAAGAAATCATTGGTCAATGTTCCAGGCCGCTTGGTGAAAACGCCATGTTCGGAGTGCCCGAAGTTTGCATTCAGGGCGCGCAGGCCGCCGATCAAAACCGTCATCTCGGGTGCGGTCAACGTCAACAGGTTCGCTTTGTCCAGCAGCAACTCAGCGGCTGATCCCTCCAGTCCCTTCCGAAGGTAGTTGCGGAAGCCGTCTGCGGTGGGCTCCAGTACGGCAAAGGAGTTCACATCGGTCTGCTCCTGTGACGCATCCGTGCGCCCTGGCGAGAACGGAACCTTCACCTCGTGGCCGGCCCTATTCGCGGCTTCTTCGACGGCTGCGCAACCGCCCAGAACGATTAGGTCAGCCAGCGAGACCTCCTTCCCGCCAGACTGCAAGCCGTTGAAATCCTTCTGGATGGCCTCCAGGATTGTAAGAACCTTTACCAGTTCAACCGGCTGGTTCACTTCCCAATCCTTCTGCGGCGCCAGGCGAATGCGCGCTCCGTTGGCCCCGCCGCGCTTGTCGCTGCCGCGGAAAGTTGCAGCCGACGCCCAGGCGGTCGTCACCAGTTGGGAGTTGGAAAGTCCGGATGCAAGTATTTTGGCCTTCAAGGCTGCAATATCCTGCTCCCCGATCAGTTCATGATCCACTGCGGGAATGGGGTCCTGCCACAACAGCGGCTCTTTTGGAACCAGCGGGCCGAGATAACGAGAGATTGGCCCCATGTCGCGGTGTGTCAGCTTGAACCAGGCCTTGGAAAAAGCGTCGGCCAACTCCTGCGGATTCGCGAGGAAGCGCCGCGAAATCTTCTCATAGACCGGGTCCATGCGCAACGAGAGATCGGTGGTGAACATGATCGGGGCGTGCCGCTTTGACAGGTCGTGAGCGTCGGGAACGGCATTGGCTGCTGCACCGCCTTTGGGTCTCCATTGCTGCGCGCCGGCAGGACTCTTGGTCAGTTCCCATTCAAAGCCAAACAGAACTTCAAAGTAATTGTTGTCCCACTGGATTGGGTTGGTGGTCCATGCGCCCTCCAATCCGCTGCTGATCGTATCGGCGCCTTTGCCGCTGCCAAAGCTGTTTTTCCAGCCCAGTCCCTGCTCCTCGATTGGTGCGCCCTCGGGCTCGGGACCCACATACTTGATCGGATCGGCAGCGCCATGAGCTTTGCCAAATGTGTGTCCGCCAGCGATGAGGGCAACTGTCTCCTCGTCATTCATCGCCATGCGGGCGAAAGTCTCCCGAATATCCCGTGCCGCGGCAATAGGATCGGGCTTGCCATTCGGTCCTTCCGGATTCACATAGATCAGGCCCATTTGAACAGCGCCCAGAGGATTTTCCAGCTCGCGGTCGCCGCTGTAGCGTTCGTCGGCCAGCCACTTGCCCTCGGGTCCCCAATAAATGTCTTCTTCTGGTTCCCAGATGTCCTCGCGCCCGCCGCCGAAACCAAAGGTCTTCAAGCCCATCGACTCCAGCGCCACGTTACCAGTGAGAATAATCAGGTCGGCCCAGGAGATCTTCCGGCCGTACTTCTGCTTGATCGGCCAGATCAGCCGGCGCGCCTTGTCAAGGCTCACGTTGTCTGGCCAACTGTTGAGGGGCGCAAATCGCTGTGCACCGGAGCCTGCACCGCCGCGGCCATCGGCGATGCGGTATGTGCCTGCGCTATGCCAGGCCATACGGATGAAGAATGGGCCATAGTGGCCGTAGTCCGCAGGCCACCAGTCCTGCGAGGTCGTCATCAAGGCACGGAGGTCCTTGATCACGGCGTCCAAGTCGAGGCTCTTGAATTCCTCAGCGTAATTGAAAGCCTTGCCCAGGGGATTGGACAGTGGGGAATGCCGGTGCAATACCTTCAGATTCAGTTGATTGGGCCACCAGTCGGCGTTCGTGGAGGTCCCAGCTATCGTTGGCTTGCGAGTGCCGCCCGAGAACGGGCACTTTGTTTCGTCTGACATGGTCCTCTCCTTTGACTGTTTTCAATCTGCTTGCCGATTCAGTCTAGAGTTTGGGCACGGATCTAGCAACAGAGGAGTGTTCACGCTACCGGGCCACCTCAATACGCCCAGATTCTGCTGTCGAAAAACTCAATCACGCTACTTTATGGAACACAAATGACTCCGCCTCAGAAGCCCACCATCACCGGCTCCATCTCGAGTTGAATGCCAAAACGATCCTCGACGGCATCGGTGATCTGCGCGGCCAGGGCCAGAACATTCGCTGCGCTGGCTGCGCCGCGGTTTGTGAGCGCCAGCGTGTGGCGCGAGGAGATGGCGGCGGAGCCCAGCGTGTAGCCTTTGGCGAAGCCTGCCTGCTCGATGAGCCATGCGGCGGGAACCTTGACCCGGCCCTGATTCTCCGGCTCCGGGCCGGCTGGAAAGCGCGGCGGGGCCTTTCCGCTCAAGGCCGCGGATGCGCTGGCGGCGGCGATCTGGCGGAATTGCTCCTCAGTGACCACGGGGTTCTTGAAGAAGCTGCCCGCGCTGCGGCAGTCGGGGTCGCCCTCGACCATCAGCATTCCTTTGGATTGACGGACGTGGCGCACGACGGCGGCTACCTCGGCTAGGCCTGGTTCCCTGCCCTCTTTCCCGCTCTCCGCAAGAGCCCGCTGCAGGTCAGCATAGCGCACGGTGGGCGCGCCGCCGGGGGTGAGCCGGTAGTCCACGCGGGTGACGACGTAGCGCCCGCGATCTACGGAGTTGAAGCGGCTGCGGCGATAGGCAAAGCCACACTCGGCAGCCGGAAACTCGACGAAGGCGTGCCGCTGAAGATCGAAGGCGCGCACACACTCGATGGCCGAGGCCACCTCTTGCCCGTAAGCGCCGACATTTTGCACTGGAGTTCCGCCGACCGTGCCGGGGATGCCGGCCAGGCACTCGATTCCGGCGCAATTGTCCTGGACGGTACGCTCGACAAAGGCGTCCCAGTCTTCGCCGGCAGCAGCGCGATAGATCGTCTGGCCGGGATGGCCCGGAGCTTCCACCGCGACAATGCCGCGCAGCCCCACCCGCACGACCAGGCCACGGAATCCGCGGTCGGAGACCAGCAGATTGCTGCCCCCACCCAGCACAAACAGGGCAACACCACGGTCTCCGGCCCAAGCCGCGGCCTCGGCAATCTCCTCTTCGCTTGTGGCCTCGACAAACCAGCGCGCCGGACCGCCGATGGCGAAGGTGGTAAAAGGCGCTAGCGGCTTGTTTTCTTCAATGAGCATCGATTAAAGGCTACACCACGAGATGAACCGTGCATCAGTCGCCTTCAACCGCCGTGGGCAGCTTCTGAACCTTGCTGTGCTTGATCGAGTAGCCGAAGTAAATCACCAACCCGATCAGCAGCCAGCCGATCATCACCATCCAGGTAATCCGCGGCAGGTTAGTCATCAGGTAAACTGCGGTGATAATACCCAGGATGGGAACCAGCGGAACCAACGGCGTCTTGAAGGGCCGGGGCAGATCAGGATGCCGCACGCGCAGAACCCAAACTCCCGCGCACACAATGGTGAAGGCCAGCAGAGTGCCGATGTTCACCAGTTCGGCGAGCCGTCCGACGGAGAGGAAGGCCGGCAGAATGGCCACCACGGCGCCCACCGTAATGGTTGAGATCCAAGGCGTGCGGAACTTGGGATGAATCACTGAAGCCCACTTGGGCAACAGACCGTCGCGGGACATGGAGAAGAAGACGCGCGACTGGCCCAGCAGCATGACCAGCATCACGGTTCCGAGGCCGAAGACCGCGCCGATCTTGACCAGCAGCGAGCCCCAACTGACGCCGGTTGCATCGATGCCCAGCGCCACCGGATCGGCGACGTTCAGCGACTTGTAGTTCACCAGGCCTGTGAGAACCGTGGAAACCAGAATGTAGAGGATGGTGCAGATCACAAGCGAGCCGAGGATGCCGAGCGGCATATCCTTCTGCGGATTTTTCGCCTCCTGGGCGGCGGTGGAGACAGCGTCAAAACCGATGTAGGCGAAGAAGATGGAGGCCGCGCCGGTAGCAATGCCGTGCCAGCCAAAGTTGCCGTGCCCATCCGGCGGAGGAAGATAGGGGTGCCAGTTCATTCGCGCCAGTTCGGGATGGCGAATGAGAAAATAGCCGCCCAGAACCAGGAAGATCCCAACGATCCCCAGCTTGACCACGACAATGGCCGAGTTCAGGTTGGCCGATTCCTTGATGCCGATGACCAGAACAGTGGTGACTGCCAGGATGGCGAGAATGGCCAACAGGTTGAAGAGACCGGTCGCGTGCTGCAACCCGGAGGCGTCGGTTCCCGGCGGCAGCGAAGACAACGGCAGCCAACGTTCGTGAAAGAAGACCAGAACAGTGCCCGGAGTTGCGGTTAGTTGCGGAGGAATGTAGATGTGCAGTTGCTGGAGCAGGCTGTTGAAGTAGCCCGACCAGCCGGAGGCCACCGTGGCCGCGCCAAAACCGTACTCCAGTCCCAGATCCCAGCCGATAATCCAGGCCACAAACTCGCCCAGCGTGGCGTACCCGTAGGTGTAGGCTGAACCGGCGATGGGAATGATGGAGGCAAACTCGGCATAGCAGAGGCCGGCGAAGGCGCAGGTGATGCCGGCCAGAACAAAGCTCAGCGCGACGGCCGGGCCGGCGTGCAAGGCTGCGGCCTGCCCGGTGAGCACAAAGATGCCCGCGCCGATGATGGCGCCGATGCCGAGCGTAATGAGATTCAGAGCGCCCAGCGAACGCTTCAGCGTGTGTTCGCCTTTTTCAGCGGCCTCTTCCGAGAGCATCGACATCGGTTTGATACGCAGCAGTCTGGACATGAATGAGGGATTTCCTCCACCGGGGTTTGTGCCGGATTAGATTTAGTTCTCCTGAGCCTGACTCGCGGTGCGCCGCGACCAGAAGAGATACACAGGAATACCGAGCAAAACCAATACGAGGCCCGGCCACGTGTACTGAGGCTTATATCGCAATAATACGACACAGATCCATGCCGCCAGTGCGATATAGAGCGCGGGCAGCACCGGGTAGCCCAGCGCTTTGTAAGGCCGCGGCGCATCAGGCTGCTTGAAGCGCAGAACAAACAGGCCAACGATGGTGAGAATGTAAAACACCAGCACCGCGAAGATGATGTAGTCGAGCAACTGGCTATAGGAGCCCGAGACGCACAGCAGCGTGGCCCAGCAGGCCTGCACCATCAGCCCCGCGGCAGGCGTCTTGTAGCGCGGATGCAACTTGCCCACGGACTTGAAGAAGAGGCCGTCCTGGCTCATGGCGTAGTAAACGCGCGCGCCGGCCAGCGACATTCCGTTGGCGCAGCCAAATGTCGAGATGAGGATGGCTCCTGCCATCAGCCAGGCCCCGCCAGAGTGGAAGATCTGCTCCAGCACCGCCGTAGCCACGCGGTCCTCCGTTGCGTGTTGAATGCCGCGCGCCATCACCGTAGCGCCGTTCGGGTCGCCCTGCATGGGCAATACGAGAAGGTAGGCCAGCGAGCAGAGAAAGTAGACCGTCAGCACAAAGCCCGTGCCCAGAATCAGCGAGAGTGGAATATTTCTTTTGGGATTCTTCACCTCGCCGGCCGTGAAGGTAATGTTGTTCCAGGCGTCGGCAGAAAACAGCGACCCCACCTGCACCACGGCCAGAATCACCAGCAGGTTCACCAGCACAATCGGGCCGCCGACGCCCACCTGCACAGGATGCAGCGAACCCCAGCCGGCATTCTGCCAGAACTGCGTCCCGAAGTTGGCATGCCATGCTGCGGCGTTGCGGCCTACTGTGAAAGCCAGCAGAACCAGAGCGGCCAGAGACAAAGCCTTGGCCGTGGTGAATACATTCTGGATCAGTGCGCCCAGCTTGACTCCGAAGATGTTCACTATGGCCAGAAAGAAGATGATGACAATGCCAGTCAGATTGGCCGTGCTGACGCCGATCTCCATATTGCCCAGCACCATCGGACCCACACGAAGCGCAGGCACATGGGCAATGTGCCACAGCCAGTGGGTCGTCGAGATGGCGGGAAAAAAGACGCCAAAAAACTTGCCGAAGGCCACAGCAACCGCGGCGATGGTGCCCGTCTGGATGACCAGAAACAGCGTCCAGCCGTAGAGAAATCCCCACAGCGGCCCTAGCGACTCACGCAGGTAGACGTATTGGCCGCCGGCCTTCGGCATCATGGCCGCCAGTTCGCCGTAGCTGAGCGCGGCGGTCATGGTCAAAACTGCCGTGACCACCCACGCTCCCAGAAAGAGCGCCGGGGAGTTTGTGCCGCGGGCAATGTCAGCATCGACGATGAAGATACCGGAGCCGACCATCGATCCGATGACCAGCGCGGTCGAGGAGAAGAGGCCGAGACTCTGCACCAGCCGGGTAGCGTTGGCCGAGTCATCGGAGGCAGAAGTGGAATTGGAACCTGGAATGGTCACTTGAAGAAAGTTTTAACGGAATCTGGCGGAAATGTCTTCTTCTTTCTCAAAGTGTACGAATTCAAGACACTTTGTACAAATTCAGAACAGTTCCTCCGGATTCCAAAAAGTCTACTCGCTCCCCAACTCGGCGGTCCACTCGCGGAACGCGCTTGCAGGGTCCGGTTGACGAAAGATCGCGCCTGCGATTGCTACCACGGTGGCTCCGGCAGCCAGCACAGGGGGGGCCGTGGCCAGCGTGATGCCGCCAATAGCCACCAGCACTGGATCGGGTCCTGCTTGCTCACGTAAGTGCCGTACGCCCTCGACGCCAATCGGCGGCGCTGAAACCTGCTTGGTCCGGGTTGGATACACCACGCCAATCGAGAAATAGTTCGCCGGAGTCTGCAGAACACCGGGAACCAACGCATCGCCGCCTCCAAAAGTGCCGATGATGCGCTCCGAACCCAGCAGCCCTCGCGCCGCCGCGGGCGTGAAGTCGCCCGCGTCCACGTGCACGCCGTCAAAACCAAGCTGTTCAACAAGATCGACACGGTCATCGAGAATCAGCTTCACCTGTTTTGAGGGCAGTGCCACACGCAGAATCTCGGCGTCCGCCAGCAGTTCGGCATCCACGCCGGTCTTGTTGCGGTATTCGAGTAGCGTAACGCCTGCCTCAGCCAGCGAGCCGCCCAGCCTGCGCAGGAACTCGGCTCGGCCGGTTGCGGGAATGATCGAGGCATCGAGAATGGGATAAATCTTGGGAAATGAGAAGGCCATGGAACAAGGATAGTCCAAGAGGGATCAGGGAACAGGGAACAGAAAGCACTGCCTTGCTTGCCTTGGCAGTTTTAGCGAACCGGAAACTAGCCAGTTCCAGGCGACGGCGAAGCTGGGACAACGAGCACCTGTCCCCTGTCCCCTACTCACTGTTCCCTGCTTTTACTACATCTCGTCTGCCGACGGCCCGTACGATCCTGGGATCGGCTTGTCGAGCAGGCGCAGGTAAACGCCCAACTGTGCGCGGTGGTGAATCAGGTGGTCCAGCACCCAGTCGCGGAAGACGCGGTATTTCGACTCGTCAATCCAAGCCTGGCCGCCGGCAATGAACTTCCAATTCTCGTCCCACTTCTCCGGCGCAAACGCAGCGAATGCCGTTTTAGCCTCGGCTACTTCCTTGTCGAAACGCTCCAAGAGAGCTTCCGTGGATGCGGGAACATAGGCCTCGAACTTATGGTCCACAGGAAACTCCAGCTTATCCGTGGTGAAGGTTGTCGTTGCCCATTCTCCGGCGGTCTCTGTGATGTGCCCCGCCAACCGGCCCAGACTCATGGATTTGGGGTGGGGTTTGTAAGTCAAATCGGCGTCGGCCGGGATAGCCTCAAGCATCTTGCGGGTTTTGGCGGTCTCGCGGTCGTATTCGGCAATCAGTTCCTGTTGAAAGTCCATTCAGAACCTCCTGTGTTGCGAAGACAGCATACCTGATCATGGCCAGGAAAGGCGAATAAAAAGCGATAAATTCTTATCCCTGGCCGCTAAACTCTTGACCTGCTCGTAGCCTTACCGGAAGCGCGTGGAAGCAAAGGCCGACGAAAAGGCCTCTTGCCAGCCCTTGCCGGGGGGCGGCGGCGTGCCCTGGGGCGGCACATCGACAGGAAGCTGCAAATCCGGCGGAGGAGGATCGTCGATCTGGAGGTAGTTTCCGTGCTCGAACTCCCAGATGTCCGGCATTTCGAAGGGCGGCTGGAAGTTCGCCGGCCGGGGCTTCGAGGGACCGCAATGGCCCAGCGCCCCACGCCACCACGGATGCCCTTCAGCGATGATGCCGGCAAAAAAATTGCCGAGCGGGAAACACGCCGACAGCACCTCGTCCTTCTTCGACGCGAGAATGGAGAGGACGCCGATCTTCGCCGCCACGGCCTGGAACTCCGTCGTCAGGCAGTTGTCGTCAATGGCGCCGGCCATGAGTACAACGCGGCGGACCTGCAAGCTCAGATGGGAGATGGTGGCCAGCACCACCCGCGCCCCCAGGCTGTGCGAGGCGAACGAGATGCTTGTGGCCTGCTGAAAGTAGGCGTCGATAAACGCCGCGATCAACCTGCCGGCCTCGTCGGCAATCTTCGGCTCATCGGGATAGTCGAGCCCATGCGCCCACACCGAGTCGCCGGGCCACAGCAAGCCTACAAAACCGGGAAACGGGTGCGGCTGAAGCAGGCTCTCCCAGTTCGACAGGCAGGCAATCCCATCGGCGCGATCCACGTTGAAGCCATGCGTAGCGATCAGCACGTCCCGGCCCTGGATCGCGTCCAGGAGGTCCTTCTGGCTCAGGCCCGCGTAGTTGCCGATGGCTGTACCCTGGTTGATGCTCACGGAGGCCGACAGACCTCCTCCTACCGGCGAGAGACGGCAATCGAGAAACTGCGTCATAGGAGCCTACTTCTTCACCAATTGCATAGTATTCACAGCCGTCGCCAGCGCGCTGGAGAGGTCTTTGGCGATGGGCGCAAGCGGGGTGGCCAGCAAGCCGACCAGCAGCGCGAGAACGGGGTCGGAGGAGTGCCAGAAGTGACAGGTGCCCACCAGAGACCATCCGCCCGCCACAGCTAACAGCACAGCCACGATGGCTGCCAGTGTCCGCGTCCAGTTGCGGTACACCTGCTCGGAAACCTGATACGCCTCATCCAGCAGAGCGGTCACAATCAGGTCGAAACGCGCGTAGGCGTCGCCTTCGGCCTGAGAAAGAGGCGTTCCCGTGGCGATATTGCCCGCTACCGCGCTCAACAGAACCGGGTCAACGCTGGCCTTGACTGCGACAGCGGTTGCGTTGCCTGCGTTCAGGTGCAGCTTGATGAGCGATTTGGCGATGGCCTTCTGACTGGCCAAGTCGGCGCCGTTGACCCAGTTGGCCTCCAGGGTCTGCAGAATGTTGGCCTGCGGCAGCGCATTGACAGGACCGCCGGTGCTGGCTCCCTCGGGGGCCAGATCCGACACCACCTGCTTGATGTGATCCAACCCAACCCGGTTGATGCCGCTAAAGGCCGACTTGGCCGCGTCCACAAGGCCGAATGCCGCAGTTCCCAGGCCTCCAATGGCCGTGATAACGTGCTCGAGCTGTAAATCCTGCAACCCATTGATCATCGCCGCTCCTCCTCTTGGTCTGAAACTCTATAAGAGAAAGCGAAGACAGTAAAGAACGATCTTGCTGAAAAGAAAAGGCCGAATTCTCTTGAAGGAATTCAGCCTTTTCCATCGGGATTGAGTTCGGATCAGCTCTTCTCTGCCAGAAAATTCTCCATGAACTTGGTGTCGAATTTGCCTGCGCGGAAGTCAGGGTTCTGAAAGATCGCCTGGTGCAGCGAGATCGAGGTGTGGATGCCCTGCACCACGAACTGGCTCAGGGCGCGCTCCATCTTGGCAATGGCTTCTGCACGGTCGCGGCCATGGACAATGAGCTTGGCGATCAGCGAATCGTAGTATGGCGGGACCACGCCCTCGGCGTACTGCGCTGTATCCACGCGCACGCCGTTGCCGCCGGGCACGTTGAAGGCCGTGATCTTGCCCGCAGAAGGGGTGAACTTGACGGGGTGCTCAGCGTTGATGCGGCACTCGATGGCGTGGCCGCGGATCTCGAGTTTGGCGGGCAGAATCGCGTCCAGCCGCTCCCCGGAGGCAATCTGCAACTGCGCCTTCACAATGTCCACACCGGTAATGGCCTCAGTGATGGGGTGCTCCACCTGCACGCGCGTATTCATCTCGATAAAGTAGAGCTGCCCGTCCTCATCCATCAGGAATTCGACCGTGCCTGCGTTCTGGTAGCCGATCTCTGCCAGGCAGCGGCAAACGGTCCGTCCAAGCTCCTCGCGCATCTTCGGCGTCACCTTCAGGCTCGGCGCCTCTTCGATGAGTTTCTGATGGCGGCGCTGGATCGAGCACTCGCGTTCAAAGAGCGTTCTCACGTTGCCGTGCTCGTCGGCCAGCACCTGGAACTCGATGTGGCGCGGGTTCTCGACAAACTTTTCCATGTACAGCTCGCCGTTGCCGAAGGCGTTGGCTGCCTCGCTGTAAGCCGCCTGAAAGAGATTGGGCAGCTCTTCCGGGTTGCGCACGATTCTCATGCCGCGCCCGCCGCCGCCTGCCTTGGCCTTGAGGATGACCGGGAAACCGACCTTCCTTGCCCATTCCTGCGCTTCTTCAACCGTGGCGATCACGCCGTCGGAGCCGGGGAGGATGGGCACCTTGGCCCGCTTCATCGCCTGGCGCGCCTTATCCTTTTCGCCCATGAGGCGAGTGACCTCGGGCGGAGGTCCGATGAACTTGATGTTCGAGGCGCGGCAGACCTCGGCAAAGTTGGCGTTCTCGCTGAGCAGACCGTAGCCGGGATGGATCGCGTCCACATCAGCGATTTCAGCTGCGGAGATGACCGCCGGCACGTTCAGATAGCTCTCCGCCAGCCTAGGCGGGCCAATGCAGATGGCCTCGTCGGCAAAGCGGACGTGCAGCGAGTCACGGTCAGCCTCGCTGTAGACAGCGACCGTGCGAATGCCGAGTTCCCGGCAAGCGTTCAGGACGCGCAGAGCGATTTCGCCGCGATTGGCAATCAGTACTTTACGAAACATTGAAAACCCTTTTGAGCGGAGTTGGCGGTTAGCGGAGTTGGCGGAGCTAGTTTTGCTAATTCCGCTAGCAACGCTGACTCCGCTGTCTTCCCTACCCCAGCCGGATGGAAAAGAGGGGCTGCCCATACTCGATGGGCTGGCCGTTGGAAACAAGGCACCTGACGATCTCGCCGTCGGCGTCGGACTCGATCGGGTTCATCAGCTTCATGGCCTCGACAATGCAAATCTCCTGCCCCTTCGTCACGTGATCGCCGGGAGTGACGAACGGCGCAGCACCGGGCGAGGGCGAACCGTAGTAGGTGCCGACCATAGGCGACTTGACCAGATGAAGGCCGGCGTCCGGGTCAGCCTCTGGAGCCGCCTGCTGTGCCACCGGCGGTGCTGCCGCCGCGCTCTGTCCAGCCGCAGCCCGGGAGGCGCCGAGCAGATGCGCCAGATCGGACAATCCCGCCGACGATGTCTCTGGCTGGTTGAATTTAAGCCGGATCTTCAGGTCTCCACGATCCAGATCGAACTCGGCAACCTGATATTCCTTCAGGAATTCAATCAGTTGTTTCAGATCCTCAATATCTTCTGGTTTCATTCGTTCCTTAACTCTCCCGCGTTCGGCGAAATGGGTTGAATCAAAGTTCAATCAGGGCCTTGGGCGCCGGGGTGAGCGTCTGGCCTCCGGTTTGGGTTACAGCCACCATGTCCTCGATGCGAATGCCGAACTCGTCTGCCAGATAGACCCCCGGCTCGATGGTGATGACCATGCCGGCGGCCAGCCTGGTTGTCTGTCCGGCGCCGATGCGCGGCGACTCGTGAATCTCCAGCCCGAGACCATGTCCGGTGGAGTGGGAAAATGCCTCTGCCAATCCTGCCTTCCGCAGTACGCCCCGTGCCGCATCATCGACCTCACCGCAGCTTATGCCGGATGCGACCGCGGCCAGCGCTGTCTCCTGCGCCTCCAGCACCGCCTCATAGGCGAAGCGTTCTTTGATCTTCGGTTTGCCCAGGTACACAGTACGGGTCATATCCGAGCAGTAACCCTTGAGAATAACACCGAAGTCGAGGGTCACGAAGCCTTTGCGCGGCAGCTTGGCGGCAGTAGCGTGTCCGTGCGGCATGGCAGAGCGAACGCCGGAGGCGACGATGGTTTCGAACGACATTCCCTCGGCGCCCAGTAGACGGGCCTGGTGCTCGAGTTCCGCGGCCACTTCAAACTCCGCCAGACCGGGCCGGATGAAGCCCAGAATCTGCTCGAAGAGCTTGCAACCCACCAGCGCCGCCTCGCTCATCAGTTCCAGTTCGTCCTCGTCCTTCACCATGCGCAACGGCTCGACAAGCGGAGTGGCCAGCGCGGAAAGAAAACTGCGGCGCAGACGGGCCGGCAGCGCGGCCTTCCAGCGGGCGAGATGCGCAACCGTGGTGCGATCTGGATCGAAGCCGACGAATTCGACGCCGGATTGCGCGGCCATCCACTGAACGGCGGCCTCGGAGACGGAGCGGGAGACGATCTCGACCTGCGCGGCTGAAACCTCTTCTGTGGCCTGCGTCTTGTAGCGGCCATCGGTAAAGAGGCGCGCAGAGCGGCGCGTGACGGCCAGCGCGGCGCTGGAGCCGGTGAAACCGGAGAGGTAGCGAAGATCGGGAAGATGAGTGACGAGCAGGCCATGAAGCCCGGCTTTGGTCAAACGGCGGCGCAAAAGGCCGATGCGGCGAAAGTGATCCACTGGACAAGAATAACAGGGGTTAGGGATCTGGGGTCAGTTTCCTTGCTTCTGAGAATGGGGGTTATGAGGCTTGATATTCGATGCGCGAGCCTTCCAGTATGCGGACTTGAGGCGACTTTCCTCTGCGACGTTATAAAGCGCCTCGCAGTCGCAGCAGGCGCCGTTCGCCTGCAACACTTCGATCACGTCTTGAATTTCGGCTGAATCAAATCCGATGTCGTTAAGGATGCTTCTAGAAATTTCAAATGAATGCTGGCAGTGCTCGCATCGTCCCGAACTGCCACTGGGACAAAATCGATCATCAAGCCGCTCAAAAAACTTCTCTCTCCGAAGGACCGCAAGTACATTCGTGGCAATGCTACTTACGAGCTCTTCGTCGTAAAGATCGTCGTCATTCATTTGTCTTGAACGAATCTGTTGAGTGGCTGTTAGTTGGAATGCGGCGACACCAGCTATTCCCTATTCCCTGCCTTCTACATCGCCGGCCTGACCGGCTTCTTCTGCTCAGGGTCGAGTTCGACGTCGGCGGCATGGAGGTCGGACTGACGGTCCATCCAGTCGTCCAGGCGTGAGCGCTTGAAGCGCCAGCGGTTGCCCAGCTTGAAGGCGGGCACGAAGCCCTCCGATGCATATTTATAGAGCGTGTCGGAGGAGATGCCGAGGTACTCCGAGGCCTGGCGAATGTCCATGACCTCGCGCACCTCGGGAACCAGCAGGTTGGAACGAATGACGGAGCTGCGCATAACTGCCTCCTGAAGAGCAGAACTTTCCCAGACCAGGTTCCGGCACTCCTGCCGGTACTCTTGTATATAGCGCGGTTTCACCCGGACTTTCAAGGATTTTCAGGCAGTTGCAGGAAATTCATCTGCTTTCCGCTTCCGTTGCGGCTGCTCTTCCGGGCGCGTTCCAGCCGCGAACCCATCCCGTTGGGCCACACTGCCAACCAAGCCCAACCCCTTGGGCCATTACGACGGATGGTGCACCTGGCGCTAGTTCTGGTCGTCGCGGCGGTGCAGCGTGGGCTTGTCGTCGCCCGAGGAGCTATTCGGGTCCGATGATGTGCTCGAAGGGCTGGTCGGGTCGCCGGTTCCTGTTCCGGCCCGGCGCAGCGAGGGTTTGTTGCCGTTCTTGGCGTCGGTCAGGCGGCGCTTGTTCTCAATCCGCGCCAGCCGCGCCTTCACGTCGTCAAACTCCGATGTGGTTACCGTGTACTCGTCTCGCGCGGGCAGAATGCGGGCAATCTCCTCCTGGGAGTGCAGAATGCGGTCGGGGGTCTGCGGGTGGTCGGCAAAGGCCTTGGCCACCATGCCCGGCTTGCGTTTCTCCAGGGCCTGAACTTTTTCAAAGAAGGCGATGAAGGCTTGCGGGTCGTAGCCGGCGCGATACATGTATTGCACGCCCAGGTAGTCCGCCTGCGCCTCAAACTCGCGGGAGAACTTGAGGAAGGTGATCGGTATGGCCAGTTGCGCGCCTTCGTAGATCCCGTATCCCGTCCAGCCGCCAACCATAATCATGACGGGCACCATGCCGATCTGGGCGTAGTTCAGGCGCGTCATCTCGCGCACCGCGTGGTGGGCACAGACGTGAGCGGTCTCATGGGCCATCACCCCGGCCAGCTCCGCCTCTTCGTCGGCGTTCAGAATCAAGCCGGAGTTGACGTAGAAAAAGCCCCCCGGCAGCGCAAAGGCGTTGATCTCGTCCGAATCGATTACCTTGATGGTGAACGGCACCTTGCAGTCGGAGTTCTTCACAATATTCTGGCCGATGCGGTTCACGTATTCGGTCACCACCGCGTCGTTGATGAACTTGGTGCTCTTCTCGATCTCCATGGCATATTGCTTGCCCATCTTGATCTCGTAGTCGGTCGAGTACCAGTTCCCCACTCCGCGTCCGCCGATGTCGCGATTGCCCACGGCGCTCACGTCGTCGATTGAGCCCGGCTTCACGCTGACCTTCTGGCTGCCCGGTTCAACCACCTTGTCCGGATTGACGGCCGTAGCTGGAATATCGCCTCCAACCGGGGTGGTTCCCGGCGCCGGCTTGTCCTTGGGATTGGTTGCGGGGGGCGCAGTGGCGGGCGTATCTCCTCCAACTGGCGCAGTTCCGGGAGCCGGTTGGGCCGAAGGGGTATTCGACGGCGACGTGCTCGACGGAGACGCGGACGATGGAGAGGACTGTGCCCATGTCAACGCAGCCACCGTCAACGCCAACCCTGCCAGCAACGCTGTTTTGGAAGCCTTCCGAATTGCCCTCATGACCTCACCTCCGGCACAATTCCATTCTCGCAGCTCACAGCCCGGCGCCCTCGAACTCACAGCCCGGCGGGCTGGCCCGCTTCGCTCCATTATTTAGACGCCAGTGGCCACTCATTTGACAACAGCCACAGACAATATTTCGCCAGTGGAAGCGAATCTTCTCCCAGAACACTTCTTGCCCCTTTCCCTTGGAGATGGCATCCGCTGCGTCATGGCACTTTCGGAAATGCTGTAGACCGGATCCATGACCTGAAGCTGGCGCGACTCCCAGGGAGCGACGGCCTCCTATGCTGTAATAAAGTTCACACGATTTCCGAAAGTGACTAGAGTGGAGAACACGTAGATATGGGAGCTGTCGTGCGCCGAACCATCCTGGGACTCGCAGCCATAGCCGTGTGCGGGGCAATGCAACTTGTTGCCCAGCAACCGCCTGAGAATCCGCCCCTGAAGGAGCTTCTTCTCCAGAAACATCATGCGGAACCCGCTTCGCCCAGCGCCCAGCGCACGCCTGAAGCCATTTTCGACGCCTCCGGACTGGGTTCCCCAATGCTGCTCTACAAGGGCTGGCGAGTCGGCATCACGGACAACCCCGCGGCGGTCAGCTCCACCTTCGACGACTCCGCCTGGGCCATACGGGATGCAAAGGAATCCTTTGCCGAGGTGCCCGATGAGGACCATCCGGCCGACACACAGGAATGGGACAAGAGCGCCAGCCGCCCGCAGGGCCACCAGCGTCCCTTCGCGGTCTTTCGGCTGCACGTCAAGCTGGCCCCCAACCACGGGCCGGTCTCCCTGCTCATCAAGTTCCCGTTCACGCAGAACCACTCTCTGGACCCGAGTTCGCACGCGCTGGGAATGGAAGTCTTCGCCAATGGCCGGGATATCCAGCCGGACGGACCTCACCCCGACGTTCCTGAGATGTATGAACCGATCTCCCGCATCTACAACCTGAATCTCGCGCCTTCGGATACATCCCTCACTCTGGTGGTGCGAACCGTATACATCCCCTTCGGATTGACAGCCTACACCAACTTTTTTGCCATCCGCTCCTTTCGCCTGGGCCATCCGGACGATCTGGCGCGCGAACTGGCCCTGTCGTCCGCAGATGGCCTTTTCGAACGGCTTCCGCGGCTCATCAACTCCGTCTTGCTGGTTGTGCTTTCGCTCTTTCTGCTGACGCTCTATTTCACGCAGAAGAATCATCCGGAGTATCTGTTGCTGGCCCTGTATGAGGCAATTCAGGCGCCCATGGCGTTTGTTGAGATGGCCGGAAGCACGGCCCGCATGGACCTGCTCTGGTACGGAGCCGTGAATTTCCAGTTGATTCTGATCTCGGCCTATCTTTATTACGAGTTCCTGGTCGCCTTCCTCTCGCTGCGCCGGAGCTGGAACATTCGTCTGCTGCGCTACACTGCGCCCGTCCTGGCCGCGGTCGGCCCCTCCCTGCTCCTTGTGGGCCGCCATGCAGACCGTACAACCGGGCTTCTGCTGGCCATTGTCGCGATCTTCAGCCTCTTGTGGGTTCTGGACTGGCTGATCTTCATCTTCTTCACCCTGATCGTGGCCACAATACGCCGCAACTTTGAGGCTGGACTGCTGCTGATCCCGCTGGTCCTGAGCGTGGTGGGCATCATCGACCTCACCTTCAGCGGAGGAATCTTCGATTGGGGAGGCGGCCAGCGTCACTCGCCGCTTACCTTCCAGGCAGGCCCCATTCCCATTCGCATTGTCTCCGTCGCCGATCTTGCCGGCATCTTCGCCATCGTGCTCATCATCTTCGTCCGCTTTCTGCGCGTGCAGCGCGACCAGGAGCGGGCTTCCAGCGAGCTGGCGGCGGCGCGCAGCGTGCAGGAACTCATGATTCCCCAGGAGAAGCTGGAAACTCCCGGCTTCGAGGTCGAGTCGGTCTACAACCCGGCCAACGAGGTGGGCGGCGACTTTTACCATGTCGAGGCAACCGGCGACGGCGGGCTGCTGGTGGTCGTCGGCGACGTGGCCGGCAAGGGCCTGAAAGCGGCCATGAACGTCTCCATGCTGATGGGGGCGCTGCGCCATACGCCGGAACGCAGCCCGGCCAGGATTCTCGCATCGCTGAACCGCGTCCTGGTGGGCGGCGACAGCTTTACCACCTGCCAGGCCGCCTGGTTCGGCGCCAACGGCGAGCTTGTGCTGGCCAACGCCGGCCACCTGCCGCCCTACCTGAACAGCCAGGAGGTCTCGCTGCCCGGAGGCCTTCCCCTCGGCGTTCTCTCTGACGTGAGTTATCCGGAGGTCCAGCTCTACCTGCACCCCGGCGACCGCATTCTACTCATTTCGGATGGAGTGGTTGAAGCCCGCCAGCCCTCCGGCGAGCTCTTCGGCTTTGACCGTGTCCACAACCTCAGCAACCAGTCCGCCTTCTACATCGCCGACGCCGCCAGGGACTTCGGCCAGGAAGACGACATCACCGTCCTTACCGTGCGGCGGCTGGCGCAGGCAGTGGCCGCATAAAACCGCGCCTGCCGCATCCTTCGCCGGGATACGGACTCGCGTAGACGAGAATGCCTCCTGGCGACGTGAGACGTTTCTCAGTACCAATTCACTTCGTGTCCAGTAACGCCCTCTCGATTGACACTTTCCACATAATTTGCGGTTTTCTATCCCGCATATCCTGATGGAAAGAAATTGACTCGTTCATGGATGCCCAAGTTTATTTGTGCTTGCCAGATGTCGCATACTCCATCGCAAGCAATAAGAACGAAGCAATTCCACTTTATCGCATTGGGTTCCCGGCGAAGCAGTTCACATTTGGGACGGTGATCGAGATACCGTGCTCAAACCCGGCCCAAGCGTTGTGCCGGGTTTAAGTGGATGCCCGAGGCTATTGCGAGGTTTCGGTGAAGGTAGCGATGGCTCCGCCCAAAGCAAACTGGTCCTGGGCCTGGACGGTCACCGTACCCGCAGTGGATGGCAGAGTGAGAGTGACGGAGGCTACGCCGGACGAGTTGGTGGTGGCAATGATGCTGGTGCCTGACGCGGTCCCGTTCGACAGCGTGCCCGCCGACGTGGTGAACAGGATGCCGGCTCCCGTTGCTGCGCCGCCGGATTGGCCCGGCGCAAGGGTGACGGTTAGCGCCTGAGAGAGTGTTGTACCGTGGATGGCGCTCTGGTTGTTGCCGCCGGAGACAGTGAGGGTTGCCGGCTGTTTGCCGACGACGATCCAGCCGCCCTGGGTTTGAGTAACCGATCCGTCGGAGCCGGTTACGGTGAAGTGGCAGAATCCGGGGGTGGAGCCAGCGTCCACTGTGATGGTAGAGGGCTGGGTTGTGGTGATGGTGGCGTTGGTGAGCGTCAACGATCCGCTGCAGGCTGTAGCACCCTCATACGCGTCGAAGGCAGCCGAGGAAAGCGTCACTTTGGCGCTGCCGCTGCTGATCGCTGGATGCAGGGTTGCAGTGCCCGAGGCGGGAATCATCAGGTCGTCGGGGTTGAGGTACCACTCCGATGCGGGGGTGGAGGTTTCTGTTCCCTTGACCACCAGCAGAGTAATGCTGTACGGCGCAAAGTTCTGCGAAGAGTTCCAGACGGCCGAACTGGAAGCCGAAATCGCACCGGAAGCGGTCGAAGCCAGCGTGTAGGCCGTGTAGGTGGAGGCATCAAATCCGGAGAGGTTGAAGGTTACCTGTGCCGTGTTCTGGGGATCCTTGTTGAGGACCATGATTGTCATCGTCGTGCCGGTGGAATCGAGCGCGGCATAGCTGGTAAACAGATCCGAATTGCCGTTGTTCTGGTCGGAGATCGAGAGCGAGTCGAACTGGTGATGAGCCCCATCGTAATTGGTAAACATCTTCCAGGCCTCGTATTCGGGAGTGCCGGACGACGGACCACCCCAGCGCGAACCAAAGCTCAGACCCTCGCGCCCGAAGGCGCCTAATGTGTCAGCATCGGCGATTGCGGTCGAGAAGTCCGTTCCGCTGTTCTGGGCAAGGCCAGCGCCCCACTCGGTAAAGGACAGAGGCGTGCCGGGATAGATGGCGTTGACCATGGCCTTGAAGCGCGGAATGATAAAGGGGATGCCCGGATTGGGCTCCTCATTGGTTGTCCAGGAATTGTTCGTATCCGAGTTCACCGTGGCCGGATCCCAGTAAAATCCAGCGCACTTGACCGTGGCCGCCTGAAGCTGTGCGTTGGTGAAATTGGTGGTAGAGCCGCAATCTGCATATGCATGGATGTCGAAGACGTCGAGCGTGCGCGCGCCGTTGATCTGATCCATCCACTTGACCTGATTCAGCCACCATGGCAAAAAGTCAACACCGCCGTGGTTGCCCTTATCGGCGCCGTTGGAGCCGTTCCAGTAGAACCACCAGCAGCAGAAGACCGGACCAAACCGTACTGCCGACGGATCCCACGCCTTGAGGTTCGTCGCTTCTTTCTCGTAGAGGTTGGCAAGTTCGTCATAGCCCGCAGCTGCGGGGTGAACATCCCGGTGTGTGCCACTCCAGATGTCGGGTTCATTGTCCATGTCGTAGAAGTGGCAGGAAGTGATGGGAGAATAGGGCACCGGGCAGGTCGCGCTGCTGGTGTTGAAGGACGCGGCCAGCGCCTTCGCCCAGGTTTCGCGGTCAATGCAGGTGGTTCCATCCGTAGTCCCCGACGGACACTCCTGTGCGGTGTCTACGAGCGGATAGTAGGCCGTGGTCACGGCATCGGTCGTGACGGGGGTCTGGCAGTCAGTTTTCTGGCCGTTGCCGGCGTCGGTGTTCCAGCGATCGACAGAACACTGGTTGCCGAATTTCTCAACGGAAAAGCTCCAGTTACGATTGGTGCTGTTCTCGGCTTCCCCGGCCACCCAATCCATCATCGCCATCGTGGTCAGTGCGTGGCTGCCGGCGTTTTGAACGTTCTTGATCAGTCCGACCTGGTCGCCCGCACCTCCATAGGTCTCGAAGTAATAGTCTGCGGCGGCATTGCGGGTTTGCAACAGGTAGTTATAGTTCGAGGCGTCATTGCCGCCCCATCGTGAAAAGGTGTAGCCCACGTCGGATATCTCTGAAATCGTTTCATCATTATTTCCGTAGACAAAGGGACTGATCTGATGACGATTGGCCAAAGCGTTAATGTTGACCGTGACGCCTGTGGTGTTGCCAGCGGTGACGGTGACCGAGCCAGTTCCGGAGGCGGAGTTGTACGTCGAGGAACTGGAGGAGTCCGGGGTGTATTTGGCTGCGAGGGTATCGGTGCCTGTAGCGAGCTTACCAGCGGAGACTGTGATGGTGGCCGAGCCGGAACTGAGTGTTGTCGAGGAAGACGTATAGCTTCCGCTGGAAAGGACGACGGAGCCGGTGGGCGTGCCGCTGGAGCCGGAGACCGCAATGGTGACAGAGAGCGACTGCGCGGTGGTGATGCTGGAGGCCGCGGGAGTGACGGTGACGGTGGGGGTGACAAGCGCGGGGGCGGT
>Ga0326727_10001706_pt1 | contig 79350 bp, 64 predicted proteins | sample MB2enrmetagenome_FD_207643 | JGI IMG/M metagenome (GOLD analysis project Ga0326727, IMG submission 207643) | Lab enriched peat soil microbial communities from McLean, Ithaca, NY, United States - MB29MY | ecosystem: Environmental > Terrestrial > Soil > Wetlands > Peat | place: USA: New York... | reverse complement strand
CCAGGCCAACCCGGTCTTCACGGGCGCCATCGCCGGCGTGACGAACGGGGACAACATCACAGCGACCTACAGTTGCAGCGCGACCGCCGGCAGCCCTGCCGGAACCTACCCTATCATTCCCAGCCTGCTGGACCCGGACAACCTGCAAACCAATTACCAGGTCACGCTGGTTGACGGCACGCTGACGGTGACGCTGGCCGCCCCGCCGACGATTATCAGTGTCACGTGCGACACCGGGCTAACCAACGGCGGCACGACCGTGACAATTCTCGGCACGGGCTTCGCACCCGGGGCCACGGTCAACTTCGGCGCCTCACCTGCCAGCTTAGTGGACGTCATCAGCTCGACGAACATTACGGTTGTCACGCCGGCGTGCGCCCCGGGGACGGTGAACATTGTGCTTGCCAACGCCGACGGGCTGAACGCGACGCTGACCAACGCCTTCACCTACGTGGCTCCGTCAGGCGCACCGCCCTCCATCGTCTCCCAGCCTGCCAATCAGGTCGTTGGTTTGGGGCAAATAGCGGCGTTTGGCGTGACGGCCACAGGAACGGCGCCGCTCAGCTATCAATGGCAACTCAACGGCGCCAACCTCACTGACAATGGCCGAATCACGGGGTCACAAAGCAATACCCTCGCCCTCGCCGGCGTGGCGCTCGGCGATGCGGGGAACTATCAAGCCATCGTCACCAACGCTTACGGCTCGGCCACCAGCGCCGTCGCCACGCTGGCGATTGTCGCGCCGCCTGTGCTCCGAGTTGTGACGCAAACGGATGGCACGATCACTCTGGCCTGGGGCGCGACAGCGGGGCAAACCTACCAAGTCCAATACAAGACCAATTTGGCACAACCGGATTGGAGCAGTTTGTGCGTCGTCACCGCCACCAATTCCAGCGCGATTGCATTCGATGCCGTGAATCGTTCGGGACAGTGTGTTTATAGAACTGTATGGTTGCCATGACCTGCGCTGCCCGGCCACGAGCGAGACTTGAAAAGGGCAGGCGCGGGTACCTGGCTTGGCTGGTGAGCCGGCGGAACAAGGGTCCACGCCCGAGCGATCCGAACCAGGCCCTCTCGCGAATATGACAATCTCGTTGACTGACCCCTGCTTTCCCACTGTATGAACAATGCCATGAGCCGCAATAGATAGACCCATACAGATGGAGCCAAAGGATAGAGGCAGCATCAACTATAGCCAATGAACGGGATACCGGCTCCTGCCACTGCTGCGCCTTACGGCCAGGTGACGCGATAGAAGCGACTTCGGTAATTGGTCCAGGAGGGGTCGGTGAAATAGAGGGGGTTGCCGTTGAGGGTATTGGTGTGCAGCGGCAGCCAGGTGGGGTTGGCTAGACTGGTGGTCGCCTGTATCACGACGACCAGGTTGCTGCTCCCGGTTATGTTGGACCCAAATTGATTCGTCCTAACGCCTGAGCTACCGGGCTGCACCTGAGGATTCCACAGAACGGTTGGACGACCGCTGAATGTCTTGCTCCAACCTGTGGTGCCAGGCAAATAATAGACGGTCGTTTGATCGTCATAGTCGAACGCAGACGAATCAGCAGATGGGGCGTTGCCTTGGAAATAGACGCCCTTCATGTTAAGGCAGGTGGAAAACGCTGAGTCTTGGATGCTTGTGACGCTGCTCGGGATGGTAAGACTCGTCAGGGCCGGGCAACTATAAAACGCTCCGGAGCCGATGCTGCTTAGGTTTCTGCCGAGAGTGAGGCCGCTGAGGCTGCTGCAGAAAAGGAATGCGTGGTCTCCGATATTGGTGACGCTGTCGGGAATTGTGACGTTGGTCAGGCTGGTGCAGTAACCGAACGCGAAATCTCCGATTGTGGTAACCGTGTTGGGAATGGCGACACCGGTCAGGCTGGGGCACCAGTAGAAGGAAGAATCCCCGATGCGGGTGACGTTGTTGGAGATCGTGTAAGGTCCGGCTTTGCCTCCCGGATATTGGACGAGCGTGAGTTGGCTTTTGTCATAGATGATCCCATCCACACTTTCATAGGCGAACAAGACCCCATCCACGCTGCCATAGGCGGGATTCCCCGCAGCCACGGTGATCGAGTTCAGGCTGGGGCACACGTGGAACGCACCGGCCGCGATGTTCGTGACGCTGGCCGGAATCGTGACGCTCGTAAGGCTGCTGCTGGAGAATGCACTGTTCCCGATGCTGATAACCGGCCGCTTACCGACCGAACTGGGGATGGTCACCGACCCGGCAGCACCGGTGTATCCCGTAATGGTGACCACGTTACCATCGCTGTTGTAACGGAATTGGGCCTCCGCCGTCGCAGGCAATCCCAAACCAATCGTAAGAACGGCAAGGCGAACCCGGAGAAGTCGCATCGCTTTACGCATACATATACCCTTTCAGTTTTATCTTCGCGTCATCAACCGCCAGCTCAAACCAACACCAGGACGGCAACCCCAAACACATCAGAACCACAGGCTCGACAAAGCAACTGCATATTCTGTGCCACTTCTGGCGTCTCCATAAAACCCAGGAAATCAGTAATGCAAGCCGGGCTTCTCCTTGATAGATGCGTGATTTTCACGCATAATGCGTGAATCTCACGCATCAATGGTCAGACCCAGCAAAGGATAATGCCGGTCCTGAAACCAGCACCCAGTTCCCCGCAGCCAAGACCTCCCGCCCATTGACCACCCCTGGACTGCGGCCGCCCATTCAGACCTGTCGTGGGGCATCTGGCGAACGCAGGAGGCCTAACCGGCGTGGCCAGAAGCAAAAGACAGGTCCATTTTGGCCTTGCGATAAACGAACCAGCCGTCCTATGCTCCCGCAGAGAATGCTTGGGAATGAATGATTTATGAAAACAAGAACGTCATCAATTGAAAAGACGCAGTCTCGGATGATATTCCGGATTTTGGCCGCAATCATATCTGCCTTTTTATTGTTGGTTGGGTTCCCGTTGGCATTGTCGGGAGCGTTCATGGACGCCTGGTGGGAGTCTGCGATTTGGGCGTTTGCCTCCCTGTATGCCGGTATTGGCCTAGCTTTGGGCGCTCGTACTGGTCGGTGGTATGGTGTCCGTGCCTAACAAGTCGCCGAAGCCAACCGCCGGGCTTAGTTACAGTTTCCACTTTTCGGCGGCAAGTAGAGACCTTTCACTTGCCGGGTCCAGGTGCCCACAGCAAATCCCAAATGTTTTGTTGACCGCTGACCGGGCGGCTGTGCTGCCTTTATGACAATCTCATTGACCCCTTAATGACCCCTTAACACCAATCACGGGAGGTCGTCATTGTTCCATCGGATATGGCAAGCCGCACTCGTCCCAAAAAGCACGTTCGTCCTGACGCCTTCGACATGTCCATCAGCTATCAGCATGTTGAACGCCGTCGGGTGAGGCATTTTCTGGATGGGCAACGTGTTGTAGAGTACCGGCTCGTAATCGAATAGTCCGATCACCCAGCCGTTGGGCCAAGTGGAAACGCGCGCGTCGCCCAAGGCGTACAGGTCCGCCGGCGATTTAACATCGCTTTCGCGGACGGGCCGATTAGCCCATGGAGACCCGATGCCCAAGCAAGCGGGCTGCCCGAGACCCGCCCGTATCCAGCCCGACATACCTAAGATGCCATCAGCGCCCATGCCGTTATAGGCGTAACTCCCTCCCGCGTCCACAACCCCGTTGGTGCTGGCACCCTTGCCTTCATAGACCGTCCACCTGTAGGTGGGGCACTGGAAAACTCCCGCCCCCCATTGCGTGTTCGGCAGGTATTGCGCTAAACCATCAAACCAGAAAAACGCCCCTTTGGGGTTGCCCGCCGGCACGTAAAAATCGTACGGATAAGCTTGTTTATTGTCATCGACGTACATCCGCAACGCGATGCCCATCTCTCGCAAGTTGCTCTTACACTGGGTGGACAGCGCTCGGGCCTTGGCCTTCGATAATGCCGGAAGAAGTATCGCTGCCAAAATCGCGATGCTGGCGATGACCACCAGCAGTTCGATAAGGGTAAATGCTGGACTGCCACTGAACCTCCTGCCAGGTCCAAGACTTGTGACCGGACCCAATTTCCAGTAAGGCCCTTTCATAAAACCTTGTGTTTGCCAGATTAAACGCCTCCTGAGCGGCAGAGTCAAGAACATTCCTTCGCGCTGACGGGCTCAAGCTCCGACAGGAGCGGCATATTTATAGCAACGCGGCCATTCGGCTCCCCCAAGCTCCGTAGGAGCGGCATGGCTCGGCCGCGCCTGCGGATTGGAAATCCGAGGTACAGCAGGCTCGAAGCCTGCGCTACGCCTTCGGGCCAGCTTGAAGATCGGCTTGTAAGGGCTGGCTGGCTCTGAACATGCCGCTCCTGTCACGACCAACGCCGTTCCGTATAGTCCACCCGTTGCCCTGCAACACTTGTTCGAGGGAAGGGAACCAGGTTCATAGGGGGTTCGAGCTTACGATGGTTACCTTGTGGTTCTGAGATCGCAGTTCATTGGGAGAATGGATCCCAGCGGTTTCGCACGATCGCATTGGTGACGTTGAACAGGTATCCGAGCTTGACGGCCTCCGTGTGGCCGTCGCAAAAGTTGATGTTCCACTGGCCGGCATGTCGCTTCCTCGCCCATGCGGCGCACTGGCCCGAACCCGAATTCCACGGGTTGGCGAGAAGGGAGTCCGTGTCCTCCCCCTCCACACCGATGCTCACGATACCACAGAAGGGCGGGATATAGGGGACCGGAGAAGAGGAGGGGGGGCCGGGGGGGGGAGGGAACACGAAGTCAATGTGGGTGTCACCGAACACCGGCAACTCAGCCGGCCGCGGAACATCGCTGTCCCGCAGTCTGGCAAGGAATGGCACCGAACCCTGTGTCGAGTTAGTGCTCCTGGTGCCTAGCAAGGAATTGTAGCCGTAAGCACCCAAGCTATCAAAATACTCGCCGCCGAGCATCGAGTAGCCGGGGCAGCCCTGGATGGTCGTCGGTGACGGCGGCCGCGAATAACCCGCCGGAGCCGGGTTGACCCACTTGGTCAAGGTGTAGGGCTCGATGATCTGATACCACCAGACGTTGACGTCCACTGTGCTCGTTTGGAAGCCTGTGACCGGGTTATACTGCCCCGGGGGATAAAACTGAAAATCGTTGAGGTAGGCCCGCACCGCCAGCCCATACTGCCTGAGGTTGCTCCGGCAATACGTGGAGTAGGCCAGTTGCTTGGAGCGGTTCAGCGTCGGCAGAAGCATGGCGGCCAGAATCGCAATGACCGCGATGACCACCAGTAATTCGATGAGTGTAAATGCTGGACTGCCGGTGAACCTCCTGCCAGGTCCAAAACCTGTGACCAGACCCAATTTCCGGTAAGACCCTTCCATAACGTCCTATGTTTGCCCAATTAGACGCCTCACGGGTGGCAGAGTCAAGAACAATCCAGCACCACCGGCCCTCCATCAACTCGTGCCCACTTCTCCCCAACTTGAACCACCGCTGACTCCCGATGGACTTCTCCTGATGTGTAGCGAGGCTCCGCCTCAGACCGACGAGGCATGTGAACCGTTCGCATGTGGGTTGGCCTGCGGAGCTCAGAAAAATCCGTGTCATCCGTGTCATCCGTGGTAAAAATCCTGCCGTGAAACACGAAGAACTCACTGGGGACATCATTGGTGCGGCCATGGCCGTGCTCAATGAACTGAAACCCGGCCTGGACGAGAAGTTATATGAGAATGCCCTGCTCATCGAGTTAGCCGCCCGCGGCCACACGGTGGAACAACAGCGCGAGTACCCTGTCCATTACCAGGGCCACTTCATTGGCAAGTTGGTGCCCGACCTCATCGTGGACGGCAAAGTCATCGCCGACCCGAAGGTCGTGAGCGCCTTTAACGAGAGCCATACCGCTCAAATGCTCGGCTACCTGAACATCACCGGCCTGGAGGTAGCGCTGCTCCTCAACTTTAGGGAAGCTAAGCTCGATTGGAAGCGTGTGGTGGCCGGACCAGCGCGCCAATGAAGGGGAGATCGACCACGGATTTCACGGATTTCACGGATGGGAGCGGGCGTGGGGGGCCTCCTTTTGGCTTTTCAAGCCACCGGCCATCCTGGCCACTGGCCGGGCCTGACTTGAGACTCAGTTGGCCCCGCCGGGCGGTGCAGGACAAAGAAGCAGACTCCCTTTGCCGGTACCAAGGAGGTTTGTTCCGCCCCGGTCTGGCCCAGATGGCCGATCCGGCCGGCGACTCACCTCCACTTTGTCGCAAGTTAGTCGCGCTGACTGATGCCATTGGTCAAGCCGTGGCCAACGCCAAAAGTGCTGCCTGAAAAACTTGACCTGTTTAGACCGCATTTGGACAAGGAAGTAACTCGAGTCCTGGCGGCACCGGTCCTTTTGAGCAGGAGGAGGTCGGAGGGCCAGGTAGATGAAGGCGGCGGCAGTGGGGATTGAGAGGATGGAGCAGCGGCCGAGAACCGGGTTTAATGGCCTCCTTGTGAGCCGTAAAGGGGCCAACGAGAATGTACTGTTTTGCTGACCGCTGACCGGGCGGGCGGCTGTGGTGAACCTATGGGGCGAAAATTGCGCATCCAGTACCCCGCCGCGATCTACCACGTCATGAACCGGGGCGACCGGCAGGAGCCGATCTTCGGAGATGATTAGAGGCTTTAGCTTTTAGCTTTAGCTATGAGTAGTAGGGGTTTGATGATGCGGTGCTGGTTATCCTCACGGCATCCTGAGACGATAGAAACGACTGGGATGTTTCGTCCACTCTGGGTCGCTGAAATAGGCTGTGCCGCTGGTGAGGGTGTTGGTAGTCAGTGGAATCCAGGTGGGATTAGCCAGATTCGCGCAGGCGTCCACTGCGACGGTCATACCACTGGACCAGTTGATGGTGAAGCCGAATTGATTGCTCTTAACGCCAGAGCTGGCATTGCTTGTCTGCACTTGCGGGAGCCACAGCACGACCGGGACACCGGTGTTGGTGGACACGCCATCCCAGCCGGTGGTCCCAGGCAGGTAATAGACCGTCGCGGGGTCGTTGTACGTTGCAAGACCACCCGAGACGAACACACCCAAACCAAAGCTGGGGGCGTTACCCGCAAAATAGACGCTGGTCAGGCTCGAGCAGTAAGCGAACGCAGCGTCGCCGATGCTGGTGACGCTGCCCGGGATCGTGACGCTGGTCAAGCTGTTGCACTCAATGAACGCCGCGTCGCCGATGCTGGTGACGCTGTTGGGGATCGTGACGTTGGTCAGGCTCGAGCAGCCCCAGAAGGCACCGTCCGGGATGCTGGTGACGCTGTTGGGGGTGGTCACGCTCGTCAGGCTGGTGCAGTCCACGAACGCCCCGTCCCCGATGCTGGTGACGCTGTTGGGAATCGTGACGCTGGTCAGGCTGGTGCAGTCACCGAACGCATAGTCGCCGATGCTGGTGACGCTGTTGGGAATCGTGACGCTGGTCAGGTTCGTGCACCAAAAAAACGCATTGGTCCCAATGCTGGTGACGCCGTTGGGGATCGTGACGCCGGTCAGGCTGGTGCAGAGAGCGAACGCATCGTCGCCGATGCTGGTGACGCTACTGCCTATCGTGACGCTGGTCAGGCTGGCGCAGCCCCAGAACGCATCGTTCCCGATGCTGGTGACGCTGTTGGGGATGGTCACGCTCGCCAGGGTCCCGCAGCCTGCGAACGCCCATCCGCCGATGCTGGTGACGCTGCCAGGAATCGTGACGCTGGTCAAACCCGTGTCGCAGAACGCAGAGCTGCCGATGCTGGTGACGCTGTTGGGTATGGTCACGCGCGTCAGATTGGAACAACTCGAGAACGCACCGTCCGGGATGCTGGTGACGCTGTTGGGGATGGTCACGCTGGTCAGGCTCCCGCAGCCTGCGAACACCGATTCCGCGATGCTGGTGACACTGCTTGGAATCGTGACGCTGGTCAGGCTGGTGCAAAAAGCAAACGCCCAGTTCCCGATGCTGGTGACGCCGTTGGGGATCGTGACGCTGGTCAGGCTCGTGCAGATATTGAACGCCCATCCGCCGATGCTGGTGACGCTGTTGGGAATCGTGACGCTGGTCAGGCTCGTGCAGTAAAAAAACGCATTGGTCCCGATGCTAGTGACGCCGTCGGGGATCGTGACGCTGGTCAGGCTGGTGCAGTAATCGAACGCCCTATCGCCGATGCTGGTGACGCTACTGCCTATCGTGACGCTGGTCAGGCTGGTGCAGCCCGAGAACGCACCGTCCGGGATGCTGGTGACGCTATTGGGGATGGTCACGCTCGTCAGGCTGGTGCAGTCCGCGAACGCAGAGTCCCCAATGCTGGCAACGCTGTTGCCCATCGTCACGCTGGCCAGGTTGAAGCAGTCGCCGAACGCCGATTCCCCGATGCTGGCGACGCTGTCGGGGATTGTGACGCTGGTCAGGCTCATGCAGTAAAAAAACGCATTGGTCCCAATGCTGGTGACGCCGTTGGGGATCGTGACACTGGTCAGGCTGGTGCAGTGATCGAACGCCCCATCGCCGATGCTGGTGACGGGCAGGTTATTGATCGTGCTGGGAATGGTCACCGCGCCGCCTGGACCTGTGTATCCAGTGATGGTTATCGTGGCGTTTGTGTTGGTGTAGTTGAATTGGGCTTGCACCACGGCAGGCAGTATCAGCAGCAACAGCAGCGGCAGAGTCAAAACGGAGACCCGACGCACGATAGACATTGTGATGGTGATAATTCCGAATACTGCTTTAGTTGTTTTCATATCCTTTCGCTTTCCGTCGAGAAGCAGCATGTCCATATCAACTCCGGCAGGTTCTCAAGCCTCACCGGGATGGACAATAGAGTCCCCGGCAACCACAGACTTTTCACAACGCTTACGCTTTTACGCCTTTTGCCAAGGAAGTGCAAGAGAAATCCAGCCGCATCAACTCCTGCCCATTTGCCTGGAATGAGGAGAAAACCCTGGTTTACTGGGCTTTCCTGGCGAAAAAAGAATGGCAGTTAGAGTGCCGACAATTATGATCCTCACCTGGGAGCCGTCACAGGTTTTCCTTTTCTTATTGGATATGCGGCTCGTTGTCGGCGTTCCAGCGCTGGTTGACGCTGGAATTGGTCAGAGCGAAAATTTGATTGGCGCGCAGATGCTCAACGTGGGTGTCGCAAAAGCTCATGTTCCATTGCCCCACGTGACGCAGTCGGGTTGCCCGAACCGCCCGATCACCGGCCGGCTTGCCGGTCAAGGCCGCGTTGGCACTCACGTTGTCAAAGGGGTTGCCCACGGGGCTGGTCGCCGAGGCGCTGCTGGCATGACTCCAGTTTAGATCCAGCACCATCAGTCCAAACACGGGGGGCGCACCCTCAAAGACGGGAGGGGCGCCCGCGAAGAACAGCGAGTCGCTGACGGCGAACATGTCGCTCGGGCTGTCCACTTGGCTTTCGCGAGTGGGGCGCCAGTTCGCCAGGGCACTGCCTCCCTGATAATACCCGGCCAGACCCTGCCCGCCACAGCCGGCGTCGTTGTAGGCGTAGCTTCCGACCAGGCCCGGGTAACTCTGATTGTAAAAGCCGCCTTTCGCGGCGGGGTAGGTTCCCCAATAGCCCCCGAATAAGCCATGCGCGCGGTTGTATCCAGGACACGCATAGACGCCCTGCCCCGGCCCCAGCCAGGTAATCGTAGAATAAGCGGCGGCCGCGGTACCGGAATCACAGGTGGAAGAGGCGCCAAAGTTGTTTTGCGGACACGATGCCCTCACATAGGGCTGAAGCCGATCCGACCAAGAAGCGGTTTCAAAAAACCCAGCCAACATGCCGTCTTGAGGACCAGAGGGCATCACCCACACGTTAGAGATCACCTCGCCAATGGCTGGGGGTGGATAGGCCCCAAAGTCCTGCGCATACATGCCCAGGCCGAGGGTGATTTGGTGCAAGTTGCTCTTGCAGGTGGTGTTATCGGCCGCAATCTTCGCCCGGTTCAGCGTCGGCAGAAGCATGGCGGCCAGAATCGCAATGACCGCGATCACCACCAGTAATTCGATGAGTGTAAATGCTGGACTGCCGGTGAACCTCCTGCCAGGTCCAAAACTTGTGACCGGACCCAATTTCCGGAAAGGCACTTTCATAAAACCCTATGTCTGCCCAATTAAACGCCTCACGAGTGGCAGAGTCAAGAACAATCCAGCACCACCGGCCCTCCACTCGGTCTGAACGGCTTGACTTTCCCTTCGGTCTGCCCAGAATGCCGCCAATCTATGAGTACCACCATGAGCTTTGTTCCACAAAAACCGCGCAACACCAAGTTCTTCCCAACCGCCGCCCTGGGCCTGCTGCTGGCCACCGGTTTATGGGCCGCCGAGACGCCCCAGCCGGAAACCGGGTTTGTGAGCCTCTTCGACGGAAACACCCTCGACGGCTGGAAGGTGGGCCAGAATGCCGGCGTCTTCCAAGTCCGTGACGGCATGATCGTGATGGAGTGTCCCGCGACGACCCGCAGCCCCGCTCACTTGTTCTATGTCGGAAGCGTGAACGGCCACTCCTTCAAGAACTTTGACCTTCGAGTGGACGTCCTGACGTTCCCTTGCGCGAACTCGGGGATTTATTTCCACACGGAGTACCAGGAGTCCGGCTGGCCCAGGCTCGGACTGGAATGCCAGGTGGACAACAGCCACGTGGACTGGCGCCGGACCGGCAGCCTCTACGGCATCCGCAACATATCGTGGGGGCCGGAAGCGCCGCCGGCGAGCAACAAGGAGCCAACCACGATTTTGCCGAAACCGCCCGTGAAGGATAACGTCTGGTACACCCAGGAGGTCCTCTACCAGAACGGGTCTGTGACCGTGAAGCTCGACGGCGAGACCATGTTCGAGTACAAGATTGCCGACGCTGATGTCCAGCATAAGCTCTCAACAGGAGTGACCTGGCTGCCCCGGGGCACATTTGCCCTTCAGGGGCATCCTCCAATGCCCGGCCATATCAGCAAGGCGTGCTTCAGGAATATCCGCGTCAAGGTGCTGCCCGACTGAAGGCTGGTTGGCCAACCCCCGGGGCCGCGAAACACGGCAAGACCTTGCAAGCCGGTCGAACCGGCTTCCCAACTCAGACAGGGGGGTCATGAATTCGCCGCGCGCATCGGGCGTGAAAATCAAGCCCGGCCTTTCGGGATGCAGACCGCCCAAGGGCGGATTCAAGAAGGCGGAGCGCCGGTTTTGTAACCGGCTTAAACGCAACGACCTGGCTACGCTCTAGGCCGATTGGAAATCGGCGCTCCGTTATTGCCGCCCAGCGAGCTAGCGTTTTCTTGAATCCGCCCTGAGACCGCCCTGCTATTCCCCGATGACCGGGAAGGCCGAGATGCGCAGGCGGGCGGCGCCCATCGGGATGAGCGTGACGGTCTCGATGGGTTCGTCGGACTTGACCGGGCTGGGCTGGAGTTTGCCGACCAGGCCGAGGCTGTCCTGTTTCCAGGCGGCGATCTTTTTGGCCCGGACGCGCAGTTCCATCGGCGCGCTTTCTGTCGTGAAGGGGTTAAGCGGCACGGGACCGGGTTTGGCGACGACCTCAAACGACTTGGCCGGGTCCTGGTCATCGAGCACCAGGCCGTAATTCCATGGCGTTGTCGGGAAGACTTCGGTCTCGGGCCAGGCCGGCGTGCCGCCATAACGGGAATAGCGCTCGCCGATTTTGAGCGAGAAGCTCAACGGACCGTAGTCCACCGAAACGGAGTTGTTGTTTTTTGCCCATTTGCGGACGGAGACTTTCATGGGCAGGCGCAACGAGAGGCGGTCGCCGTCTTTCCAGGTGCGGTCCAGGACGGCATAAGCCAGGGGCCTGGAATCGAGGGGCGCCGTTTCGCCATTGACGGCCACGGAGGGGTTGGCGCACCAGCGGGGGATGCGGAGGTAAAGCGGGAATGTGGCGGGCTGGGGAGCGGTGAGCTTGAACTCAACGCTCTGGCCAAAGGGATAATCGGTGTCTTCGGAGATAGTGACGCGGAGGGCGTCGCCGACTTTGGCGGTGACCTGGCAGGCGGAGTAGAGGGAGGCGCAGAGGCCGCGGTCAGGGGTGGCCAGCCAGAGTTCTTCGGCGTAATAGGGCCAGCCGTGCGAGACATTGTGTTGGCAGCAGCGATAGACCTCGTAGGGGCTGTATGAGAACATGGTGCCGCCGTTTTGGATGCCGGGGGATTTGTTGTTTTTGTCGAGTTGGACCTGGTTGGCGCAGGTCAGGTAGTGAAGTCCTTTGAGGTCCGGCGTGAGCGCGGCGGGCAGGGAGTTGAAGGCGAGGTCCTCGCAGCGGTCGGCCCAGAGCGGGTTGCCGGAGATTTTCACGAGCATCTCGAAACTGTGCATAAACTCGACGATGCCGCAGGTCTCGAAACCCTGGCGGGCATCGGTGTAGCCCGGGCGGCAATTCTCGTCGCCAGCGAACCCGCCGCCGGGGAACTGGCCATACACGCCCATAACAGCCTGGTAATTGCCCTCGGCGGCATCCAGGAGTTTCTGGTCGCGCGCCTGTTGGTAATAGACGGCGGGCTCGCGGAATCCCTGGGCGACATTGACGTTGTGCCAATTGATGACGCCGGCGTCCCAGCGGGCCATGTTGTCATGGATTTTCCTGCCCAAATCCAGCAGCCAGGGCTGGCCGGTGCGGTTGTAGAGCCACTGGGCGGACTCGATCGTGTCCCCAAAACGGAGTTTGGGCCAATAGCCGCGCCCGAAGGTTTCGGGCGGTTGGGCGTTGAGCCACTTGAGGTAGCGGGTCATGAAGGGGATGACCCGTTCATCGGCGCTAAACTCGTAGAAGGACTGGAGCACGTTGAGCATGACCATGTGGGGCCAGAGGTCGGGGTGGCCGTCCAGCCCGGTCTTATTGGCGCGCGGGCCGAAGTAACCATCGGCCTCCTGGCTCGAGAGGGTGGCATCGATCCATTTGCGGGCGCCCCGGATGATCTTCGGGTCGTTCAGAACATAACCGAGATCGCCGTATCCCTTGAGCCAATACGGGAGCTCTTCCCAACCGAACTTGCCTTCACCCGAGGGCGAGGCCCAGGCGCTATCGTTGAACTTGCACCATTGGGAAATCTCTTCCAGATGCCCTGTCATGCCGTCGGCCTCGAGCTGGAGCTGGAATCGGAGCCAGCCTTTCGGGGTGATGCTGCCGATGGGCAGCTTGATGAACAGGCTGGGAGCCAGGGGTTGGCGGTTGGCGGGGTAGAGCGCATTGCCCGAACCAGCGGGCGGAACGGCAACTACCCTGGCGGCAACGTCTGCATCAGCCATACACCAGACCTGCGATTGAAGGCAGAGCGCCGCCAGGAGGCCTGCCAGCCGTAGCCGGCCAGCGCTGCCAAGCAGACGGGGCGTTGGATTGCTCTTCATGGGAGGGGTCGCTGCGTTCGCATTCATCTGGTCATTTGTCTGGCGGCACCATGCCAACCGCCGCTATTAAACGGGCGTCATGCCGGCCAAGTCAAGGGGGGCTTTAGACGCGCGAGGCGGTTGTGCCGGCCATGCCCGGCGGCCGTGATGGGCCGAGGGAAATCAACCGCAAAGAACGCAGAGGTCACAAAGAAACACATCCATTCCCTGGATGTGGTTGATTGCATGGCGGCTCTATGATATACCGCCGGTCTCCGATGAGACCATGAAAATGAACAGGCTTTTCACTTGTTTGGCGGCTCTTTGCGCAGGCCCGGCCCCTGGTGGCAGTAAACCTTTTCTCATGAACACAAACACACAGCAAACCAGGAAGTCCCTGCCCTTGCTCGCCCTGCTGGCGGCTTGGCCCTCATTGGCCGGGGACAGTCAGTTGCCGCGGCCTGCGGACAAGGACAGCGCGGGCCGGCGCGAAATCATCGTTGTCTGCAAGACGCATTTTGACATCGGCTTTACCGACCTCGTTACCAATGTCCTCACCCGCTACCGCACGCACTTCGCCGACCGGGCGCTGACGGTGATTGACCAGTCGCGCTCCTTGCCGGCGGACCACCAGTTCACCTGGACCGTGCCGGGCTGGCCCCTGAAAGAGATGCTCTGGACAGGGCAAACGCCGGAGCGGCGCCAACGGCTGCTCCAGGCATTCAAGGAAGGCCGCCTCAGTGTTCACGCCATGCCCTTCAGCTTGCAAACCGAGACGCTCGACTTGGAGGACCTGGTGGAAGGGATGGCCTATTCCGCGCACCTCGCCCAGGAGAGCGGCCTGCCGCTGCCGCGCGCGGCCAAGATGACCGATGTGCCAGAGCATACCTGGGTGCTGCCGACGCTGTTGCGCCATGCCGGCGTGAGTTTCCTGCACATCGGCTGCAACGGGGGCTGCATGCGCATGCAGGTGCCGCCCTTGTTCTGGTGGGAAGGCCCGGATGGTTCGCGCCTGCTCACGTTTTACTCGCCGGAATACGGCACCGATTTGCTCCCGCCGGACGACTGGCCGTTTCGCACCTGGCTGGCCATGATCATGACCGGGGACAACCAGGGCCCGCCTACGGCCGAGGAAGTGGACAAACTGCTCCAGCGAGTTGCCAAAGAAATGCCTGGCGCCAAAGTCAAATTCGGACGGCTGGAGGATTTTTACGACGCCATCATGGCTGAAAAGACCCCGAGCATCCCCGTGGTGCGCGGGGACATGCCGGACACGTGGGTCCACGGGTTTGGCGCCATGCCCGTCGAAACCAAGCTCGCCTGGAACGTCCGTCCCCTGGAAGGGGCTGTGGCGATGCTCGACACGGAACTGCGCGCGGCCGGCCTGAATCCGCCGCCAATCGCCGCGCCGCTTGCCCTGGCCTACGAGAACAGCCTCCTCTTTAGCGAACACACCTTCGGCTATTACGGCAGCCAGCCAGGCGGCTTCTGGTACGGCGAGGAATGGAAACAGAAACTCGCCGAGGGGAAATACGCCCGATTCCTGAAGTCGTTTGAAGACAAACGCGATTACATCCGCACCACCGCCAACATCATCACCAACGCGCTCGCCGCCCGGATGACACTGCTCGCCCGGGGCGTGGATGAAAAGGGCCCGCGCATCGTCGTTTTCAATTCCTTGCCTTGGAAACGCAGTGGCGAAGTCGAGGTGCGACTGCCAACCGGCGACTGGAACGGCGTACGGGATTTGGCCAGCCGGCAAATCGTGAAGGCATTCGCCCCGGACGGGCGCACGCTGCGTTTTCTCGCAAGAGACGTTCCGGCCGGCGGCTACACTACGTTCCAGCCCCTGGCGGGAAGAGCGGCGGACACGGCGGCTTCCAGCGACGCCGGCACAATCGAGAACGAATTCTTCCGGCTCAAGGCGGACACTTCCCGCGGAGGTCTGGCCTCGCTCGTGGACTTGAAGACCGGGCGGGAACTTGTCTCGGCCAAAGACGACAACAGCTTTGGCTCCTATTGGCACGAGCGATTCGCCAGCACCAACGCCAGCGCATTTGTCCGTTCCTATGCGCGGAGCTGGGCCCTGACGGCGCCGGACTTGAACAAGCCCGGAATGCCCGGCCCCGGCCAGTCGCCTTATGCGGCGGTTGTGCTGACGAACTGGACTCTTTCGGTGAAGGCCAGCGCGCTGGCCAAGACGCTCATCCTCCACTCCGCCGATGCCGCTCCGCTCGCCAAATCCGTCACGCTGCGATACACCCTCCCTGCCGGGCAGCCCTATCTGGACCTGGAATGGTCAGTCCAGGACAAGACGCCCAATCCCATTCCCGAGGGCGGCTGGCTATGCCTGCCGTTCAACCTCGAGCAGCCCCGGTTCGAACTGGCGCGCCTCGGCTCGCTCATTGACCCCGTCCGTGACATCATTGACGGGGGCAACCGGCGTCAACTCTGCCTGAATTCCGGCATGACCATCACCGGCCGCGACGGGTTTGGCGTTGGCATTTGCCCGCTGGATTCGCCGCTGGTGAGCCTGGACGAGCCGGGCTTGTGGAAGTTCTCGATGCGCTACACGCCCAAACGCGCCCGCGTTCTCATCAATCTCTACAACAATGAGTTCAACACGAACTTCCCGCTCTGGCAGGATGGCTCCTGGATTTCCCGGGTGCGCCTCTGGGTGGTGCGTGGCGGCAACCCTGAGCAAAACCTCATCACTCCTTCGTGGGAAGCGCGTCTGCCGCTCCTGGCGGCTTATGCCGAAGGAGAGGGCGGAAAGTTGCCGGCCAAGAAGAGCGGCTTGAAAGTGTCGCGGCAAGGCGTGCTGGTCACGCTCTTTGGTCCCGACGCCTACAGCGACCAAACGCTGCTGAGGGTTTGGGAACAGGCCGGAAATCCCGGTTCGCTCACGGTGACACTGCCGGCCGATTTTGCCGCCACCCGCGCCATGCCTGTGAACCTGCGCGGCGAGCCGGCGGGCGACGCAGTGAGGATTCGCAACCACGCCTTCACGTTCAAGCTCGCGGCGTTCGCCCCGGCCAGTTTCCGACTGGAACGGTAAGTTCAGTTCTGACCGATCGCCGGGGAGGCGCATTTCGTGCGGAGGCAGTGAACGGAAGCAGCCGCGGCGTAGGCAGTGCCGGCACCGTTGGTGATACAGCAGTAAATCGTGTTGTAATTGTCGACGGCGGCGCCGGCGGAACTCCAGGATGCGCCGCCATTGGTGGAGTACAAAGCGCCGATGTCGCTGAAGCCCGCCAAGAGCCGGCTTGAGTCCAGCCAGGCCAGCCACCAGCACGCGGTATCCTCCAGACCGATGCCGGACATGATACCGAGATTTGGCATGGCGCGAGGGGTAACAAGGCCAATCAGCATCCAATGGCAAGATCAAATCCGCGAGTCCATTTCATTCGCCGCGGCTTACTACCGCATTACGGCGAGCGGAGCCGATAAAGCCGGATCGAATAATTCGTCCAGGCCGGATCGTAAAAGTAGGCCGACCCACCGGCAAGCGTTGTCGCCGCGACGGCGGTCCACGTGGGATTGGGCAGGTTGCTACAGGCTTCCACGAGCACCGGAATCGACTCGGTTCCCCTGATGGTGAAGCCGAACCCTTGGCTTCCCAAGCCAAAGCGGGGGCCATCGGCTTGGGCAGAAAGTCCATCGGCTTTGCCATGGCAGTGAGCTGCCTTTGAAGGGGTCTCCTCAGTAACCGAGCACCTGCTTGACGAAATTGCGGCTGCGCTTCCAGGTTTCACGCAGCGGCCGAGTCGGCTGAAAGCCCTTCTCGTGGGCCAACTCGATCACCGCGTCGCCTTGAAAACCGATCTCGTGTAACGCCCGCCCAATGGCCGCGAAGTCCGTGTCGCCCTCCCCCAAGCCTTCCGACCAACGGCCATCCTTCTTCTGGTCCCTCAGGTGCATAAAGACAATCTGCCGGCCAAACTGGCGAATGAACCACGCCGGGTCCACCCCGGCGCGCACCAGCCAGTTCAGGTCCGGCCCGAGCTTCACCGCGGGAATCCGTGCCAGCGTGCCCTTGAGGTCGTACAGATCATTCTCGACCTCGTAAGTGTGGTTGTGAAGGTTGAGCACCACGCCATGCTGCTGGCAGAGGGCCAGGAGCTTCCGGAGCAGCTCGGCCTGCGCGTCCAGTTGTTCCGGAGTCTTGCGGGTCTTCTGCCCCCACTGGATCGGACCGACCGAGGTGCCGAGGGTGCGTCCACCCAACCTGGCCAGGCGCGGAATGACCAACTCCGCATCCTCAAGCACCGCCTGGTGCTGGGTGCGATCCCACATCGCGCCGCCAAACGACATGCCGATGATCGGCAGACGATTCTTTCGCGACAGTTCGGCAATCCGCTCGACGGCATCCGCCGGGCGCAGCGCCGTGTGCATCAGTTCGATCCCGTCCAGGCCGGCGTAGCTCATGTCCTCAAAAATGGCCGGCAGGACGGGCGTGATGTCAAAACCAGGCAGCGGCGCCGCGTAAACCCACGGGTGCCCGCCCACCACTACCTTCTTACCGGCCGAAGGGCCATGCTCGGCCTCCACCGCCCTTGCCGGCCGCGGGCTGAGCATGGCCCCTGGAAAAGTCCAGGCGCCAACCGCGGCCATGGCAGAGGAATAGATGAACTGCCTTCGGTTCAGGGCTGGGGTGGAAGAAGTCGAGATTAACTTTGACATGGCCTTATTCATATAGGACGCCTGAACGGGTGTAAAGCCGTCGTAAGAGAGCTGAGAAGAGTTCTCGCGCCGGCCGCAGCACCGGCTGCGGCTCAGCGGTTGGCGAGCGGCAGGGAAACCTTGCCGTCCAAACCATGGCGCCCCCGCACGTCTTCGGGCGAACTGGCGTTGCTCGGTCCTTTGTAAACCGAAAGCCTGCGCTTTCCACCGGACAGGCGGCTTGAGCGTGACGAATGCGCCGGGAGGCTGTCAGAAGATCGGTTGGCAACCAAAGCGCCCAACGCCGATTATGTGGAACGATCTCTCAGTGCGGCTGATTCTGCTTGCCGCGCCCAAAGCGATCCTCTATGTCTCCGCGGGCTTTTGCCTGGCGGTGCTGTTGGTCGTGCTTTGGCGTGCCGGCGCTTTCCGCAGGCGACGGACGGCGCTGGGCTGCACGGTCCTCATGGGTGGTTGCCTGGTGGGCATCGTTGGCCCGGGGGTGCTGGCCGGCATCAAGGCGGATTCCCTGCTGAGGACGGCCCAGGATCGCATCGCCTCCATTCGAAAAGCGCCGGCTCAAGTCAAGGTCGTGGATTCAAAAGGGAACCCCGTCCTCGGAGCCATGGTGCGGATTGAACAGCGCCGCCACTCGTTTCTATTCGGCTGCAACGCCTTCGGATTCTACTCCCACGCGGACACACGGAACCAGGAGTACGCCGCCCGGTTCAGCGCCTTGTTCAACTATGCGACGCTCCCTTTCTACTGGGGAATGTATGAACCGCAGCGGGGCGATACCCGAGTTTATGGGCAAAAGCACAAAGACCTGGCCGCCTGGTTCAAGGCAAACCACATTGAGACCAAGGGGCATCCCCTGGTGTGGCATGACGTCTATCCGGCCTGGGCGCCAGTGGACCCGGACTCGACCCGGCAGGCCGTGCACCAGCGGATAGCCACCATCATTCCCGAATTCAAATCGGAGATTCGGCGTTGGGACGTGGTCAACGAAGCCACGGTCGCCAGGTCCTTTGATAATGGTCTGGGCCATTGGGCGTTGCGGGATGGACCGGCGGCGGTCGTGGAAACCGCCCTGCGCTGGGCCCATGAAGCCGATCCCACGGCGGAGCTGATCTACAACGACTTCAACGTGGGCCGCCAACACCGGCGGCTCATTGAACAATTGGTCCGCCACCACGCGCCGTTTCAGGTCATTGGCATCCAGGCGCACATGCACCACCGGGAATGGTCGCTGGCAGAGGCCTGGGACGTCTGCGAAGACTATTCCAAGTTCGGCAAAGCCCTCCACATCACGGAGGTTACCGTGTTGTCGGGCAAGCACGGCTGGGAGTTGCCGGCGCCTTGGCCGACCACACCCCGAGGAGAACAACAACAGGCCGATTATGTGGAACAACTCTACACTTTACTTTTCTCGCATCCGGCAGTCCAGGCCATCACCTGGTGGGACCTGCAGGACGGTCAGTGGATGGGCGCCCCCGGGGGGCTCCTGCGGGCGGACCTGCAACCCAAACCAGCCTATAACAGGCTGCTGAAACTGATCCATGAGACCTGGTGGACCCGAGAATCACTGTCTTCGGATGAGAAAGGGCTGTGCTCGTTCGTCGGCTTCCTGGGCGATTACGAAGTGACGGTTCGGAAAGGGGATCGCTCCCAGACGATCCAACCGGTCCTTGTTAAAGGGGTGAACGAGTGGACCGTCACACTGGAGCAATAGGATGCGCTCTCAGTTTGCCTTCGGCGGATACCGCCAAACCCAGTCGCCACGATCGAGGTCCGCCGTGCCCTCGGCACTGGGACCCGCCACGCCCCCGTCGTCCGTTTGGTTCCAACCGACGGAGTAGAGAACAAACCTGTCGCCGGCCTCCCGGCGGTATTTCAGCGGCTGGCCGACGATTACATCACGGGGCACTTTGGCGATGCATTGTGGCGCGAGCGCGTCGAGTGATTCCGGAAGCGCCCCATGCCCCAGGCGCCAGCGCTCGATCGCTATGGCCGTGCGCGCCAGGTCCACTGACGCCTGGCCATGGGCGAATCGTTTTGCCGCTTGGCCGAGTCCACCCAGCATGAAGTGTTCAAACAGATTGTACGGGCCGGGAGTCTCCAATGCCGAGGCCGCTTCGGCACGACGAGCGGAGTCCGGGGTGAACGTGCCCCGGTTGGTGTCGGCCATCGGGAGATAGTAATCCTCAATCAGCCGCGCACAGTGATACAGGTTTTGGTAGAACCAGCCGGAAGGGATGAACCTGGCGGCAAACCCGTGGGGCAGCCAGGGGCGGAGTTGATTCCCGTTGAAACCTCTCAGGTCCTCCAGCTCGCACAACCTCTCCGGATGACGCCGCAGGAGTTCCATCGAGTCCGCCAAACCTCCCAATTCACCGTGCATGCCCAGTCTCCAGTCAGCGAGAAAATCGAGTTTCGCCAGTTCCGCTTCCAGGACGGCCAGTTGCGGGACCGACCATTTATGTTCGGCCAGGCCCTCCCAAACGGGCTGGAGCGTGAGCTGCACCATCGCGATGCGAACCAGATGCGAGATCAGCAGGGGCTCGGTGTGGACTTTATCTGTAAGGTGGAGTGCCAGCCGCACGTCCTCGAGCGCCTGATCGGGTTGGCCGTTTTGCAGTTCGGCGACACTGCGCAGCCGAAGCACTTGCGCACAGCTCTTGAGGCAAGCCAGGTGCGGCAGGAGAATCCTCCACGGCGGCTCACCCTCATAATTGACCGGAAAGCGCGAGCACGGAAGCCGGCTGGCGGCGCGCAATTCCTCAATGGCCGCATCGTACCGGCTCAGCGCGAGCAGCACGTCGCCCGCGGGCGACCCTGGATGCGCGGGTACGGGAAACTGATTGGTCCTGCCCGCCAGTTCACGGTAATGACTTTGCCAGCCCTCCAGCCGGATGAAGGTTCCCTTGGCCCAGTCTCCGGCGCAGTTGGTGGGGACGGGGTAATCCGGAGTGAGAGGCATCCGCATCCGCACCTCGAAGCGGCCGTCGCGTTTCTCGGCTGGGATGGCTTTGCCGTCCCGCGTCAAGACTTGGCCGTAACTGGTAAGGGCGATGGGCGTGAGGGCGAAGTTCAGTTCATCCGGCACGGGGCGCGGCACTACGCTCGCCAAGGCAAAAGACTCTCCCTTCGCTTCCCATTCTTTTCTGAACCGCCTCCACGTGTGCCAGCCGCGCCAATCCTCTTCGGCATAGAACAAAGCGATCATCGCAAGGATGGCGGCGCAGGAGAGGAGGCCTCGCTTCAAGTTGCGCCAACAGCACACCCAGCGGCCAAATTGCCAGACGCCAAGCAGGACTGTGGCGATGGCAAAACCAACCACAAACAGGACGAGGCCAATCTGAACCCAATCCGATAACGTGTCCGGCCGGCCTGGCAGAAACTGCACGACCACCAGCAGGATCAGGAAGATGGCCATCAGCAGGACCAGCCATACCGCCGTACAGCACACCCCTTTCGAGGTTCTTTTCCCGGGCGTTCTTGAATCTTCGTTCATGGTCAGCCGCACACCGGCAGATTTAGACCCTTCACGGTTGCTTCCGTCACGCGGTGGACGGCTCGAGCCTCCTCTGGCTGGGACCGGCTTGTTGCCCGAATCCGGCCTTATCGCCCCGGCGGCGGTTAGCAGCAGCAAGCCGCTACCCGTCCCGAGTCAGTTCCGCCCGGACCCCACCCGCTGAAGGAAAGGGATCAATTGCTGAGAATAGTACGGCTCCTGGGTGCACCAGAAGACGTAATCGGCCTTCAGGTACTGAACCGCAAAGTCGAGGAGCTCGGCAATCGTCACTTGCCGGCCCGTTTTTGGATTCTTGTGCTCGTAGTTGCCGTCTTGCACGGCCATCCCGATGGGAACACCACCGGCATATCGTTGAATGAGCGGATAACTGTTCGCCATCTGGCCGGGCTTGTAAGGCAAGACGTCGGGACCGCCAAGCCCGACTTTCAACTCCTGCGCCCGTTGAAAGACGCGTTCCAGATACCGTATGTCGCCCGGCATGAAGTTCGCGTACTGGAGGACCACTGAATGGGGAAAGGCTCGTTTGAGGACCGCCAGGTTCGTGACAACGGCGTCGCAATAGATTTCGGGAGTGAAGCCTTTGGGCCACAGCCGTTCATTGCTTGCCACATCGATCGCTGTTTCTGGCAGGTTAATTCCCTCGACCCGGCCATCAAATTCCTTGCCGAGCGCTAAAATGAGGCGGTGAAATCGCTCCTGCACCGCAATATCCCAGCGCCGGGCGACCCAACCGCAGGGAACGTTGTCTTCGCCCACTTGATGATCCGCGCCCCCATGGTACGCAGGGTCTTCCAGCAGGTAGCGGGGAAAAGGCCGGATGTTCTCATCAAACGATGCATCCTGAATTTGGATGAATAGTCTCTTGCCCTTTAGATGGAGAAAGGCCAGGTCGTGTTGAATGTCGCCAAATTCGTACTGGTCCTTTCGCGGTTCCAGCTCCCGCCACGAATACTTCAATTGTGCGCCCTCAAAAGCCTTGGTCTCAAGAAACGCGGCCTCGGATATTCGCTGCCGGTCGCGATTGAAAAAGACGTAGTGATGCACACCTCCCGCCGAAACATGGCCCGACCAAAGGAACAGGGCGCAACATGCTAATCCGACAATGGCTCTCATGGCACAACAGCGTTTCAAACATCGGCGGCCGACGTGCCCAAATTATGCAAACCGGGTTGCACCTCCGTCAAGCCAACTCGAAAGCCGCGGAAGCTCGCCATTCAACGAGAGTTGACCGCCCCCTTCGCGTCTTCCAACCGGCCGGCGAACCAGCAGGTCACGCGCGATTGGTGGCAGCGCCGCCGCGCGGAATTCGCCTGTCTGGCCTCCCAGGAGGTGGTGGGCGAAGCGAGCCGCGGCGATCCCGAACAAGTCCGGCGGCGCCTGGCGGTGCTTGCGTCGCTCCCGCGCGCGGCTGCTGGCGCGGACGCCGTTGCTCTCAAAGCCCTTTCACTCATTCTTGGGCCTTTGTGGCACGATGAAGTGATGGCGTGGCGGCATCGCGGCCCGCCTGGTTTTGCGTCTGTCGGCTGAGCCAGGCTTTGAGCTCTGAAAGAACCTGGCGATTCTCTGCAAGCTCGGCTTGCGTGCCGTCACGGTTCGGGTCGTGATGCCATTTGTAAAAGTACTGCGGCCCGTTGGGACTGTATTCCAGGGCCAGGATCAGCCGGAAATTGTATGGATGTCTGACCGAGGGATCGTCGAAGTGCAAACAACTGGCCAAGCCGGGTGCAGCCTGCTCGCCGCCGTAAATCCGCAGCAGATCAATGGCCTCGTAAAAGGTCGGGATGTTCTCGCCGCCCGACACTATCATCGGCTTGACCCACGCAGCCTGGAGCGGCCGTCCGAGCGCTCGCAAGCCGTTGACCGCTGCCAGGCGCAGCGCAAAGTCCGGATCGGACAGGCAATTGGTCAGCACCTCAAAGGAACGCGCGTCGCCCGACCTGCCGATCGCCGTGGCCGCGGCATAACGAACTAAGCCAGTCTCGGCCTGCAGGACAGAATAGAGTGGGGCAAAGGCAAGTGCGGAGCCAGTCCAGCCAAGCGCGCGCGCTGTGCGGATGCGCTCGACAGGGTCTGAACTCTCGAGTTCAGGCAACAACTGGCGCGCGGCCCGGTCGTTTTGATGTGACTTGCTGAGACCCTCGCGGGCGATGCCAGCCACGTAGTCCTCCCCATGCCTGAGCACGGGCAGCAGGCCGTCGGCCGCCGCGGCATTGGTGAACCTGGCGAGGGCTTGAACGGCGATGTAACTGCTCGCATCTTTGGCTACCAGGGAGGCCAGCAAGGGAATGGTTTGTGGGTCGTCAATTTCAGCAAGCGCCTGCGCGGCTTCATTCAGCGCCCCGTTGGCTTGGATCACCTGTCCCCACGCCTGGACAATCTCCGCCATGCGCTGGGGATTGGCCGGCAGGACCGAGAGCGTGAACGCCGTAACGATGGGCCGCCCCAGAACGTTACTACGGTTGGAGAAGTATCCAAAGTCGCAGCGGCACGTCACCTGATAGTCGCCAGGCTCCTCGAACTGGAGCCGCTCATTGAGGAAAATGCGTCGGGCATAGCCCTCTCCAGGCCGGACAGTCTCCCGGGTCACGAATCCATTGCCATCCATTCCAGAATAGCGGCTCTTCACCCCCTGCCCGGCGCCGTTGGTGGCGGTGACGCTGAAGATTTCGTTGCGCACGTGCTGGAACTCAAACAGTTGCGCCGAGTGATTGCTGACCACGAAGGTGAGGAACATAGGTTCGCCCACGACGATGCGCGTAGCGTCCGGGATGAAGCCCGCTCTCAGATCAATGCCGTTGGCAGCATTGGTATAATCCTGGAGAAAGACGGCGCCTCGGGCAGGGCTGAGGGCTGTGGTGAGGCACAGCAACGCAAAGATCGGTTTCTTCATCGCTTATTAGACGGAGGTTTGCCGCCGCTCGCCGGCTGGTAACTCGTGAGAAATATCCGGGCTAAGGCGCCGCCGGCAAAACGATCTTGAAGGTCGTGCCCTTTGCGGGCTGGCTCTGGACGGAGATTTCCCCTTGATGCTCGTGGATAATCCGGCGGGTGATCGACAGGCCCAGGCCGGTGCCGTTTGGCTTGGTCGTAAAAAACGGTTCGAACAGGCGGGCGAGATTCTCCGCGGAGATGCCCGTGCCGGTGTCCTGGACCGTAACGACGATTTGTGGGGAGGCGCGGCCGTGGCGCCGGGCGGTGCTTGCCGGGCAAGGGCCGATGGAGCGCGTCGTCACGGTGAGCGTCCCGTTGGGCTCCATGGCATCCAGGGCGTTGAGAAACAGGTTCAGGAAGGCCTGCTGCAACTGGACATCTTCTCCTTGCACCAGGGCCGGCGCGGCCTGAAAGAGGCGCTTGATAGTGATGGACTTCGCGTCCAGGCGCGGCTGCACCAGGCACAGCGAGTGCTCCAGCATTTCGTGCAAACTAACGGCCGAAGCCGTGGACCGAACCGAGCCCGAAAACTTGAGCATCCGGCTCACGATCGAATCCAGGCGCTCAATCTCGCGCCGGGCCAGAACCGCCAGCTCGGCCTCCAGATGTTTTTCCAAAAGCAAGTCTGTGAAGGTCCTGACGGCCACCAGGGCGTTCCTGCTCTCATGAGCCATGCTGGCCGAGAGTGTGCCCAGGTTGGCCAACCGCTCGAGCTGACACAACTTGCGTTCAAGTTCCATGGCCGGCGCCAGGTCGCTCACAATGAGGGCCACCGGGGCCTTTCCTGCGCCGGGCTCCATCCAGAGCGCGCTGAGGCGGACCTTTCGGGCCTGGCCGCCCGGGTGGGCCAGCTCGATCTGGCGGTCCTCCAGAGGCTGGCCGGAGGAGAGGATTTCCCCTACGACTTCCCGGACGGGCGCCGGCAGGGCGGCCAGCGGACAGTGAGCCTGCTGAGGGAACTCCAGCCCGAGGATGCGAGCCGCCGGGCCGCTCAGGGTGACGCTTTGCTTATTGGGGTCCAGCAGAATGACAGCGCTAACAAGGCAATCGCGCAAGGCAACGACAAGGTCGGAGTCCGGCTGCCCCTCTTCCCTGTTGCCCGTGTTTTGCTCTGACATATGGACTGTCGGTTAGGGCGCCTGAGGCGTCTTGCCGCATTCGCTGCCCGCCGGGGGCCGGACCAGACGCTGAACTTTGTCTGGGCGCAACTCCAGTTCCCTGGGACGGCCCCAGGCTCCGGCGCAAATGCGTATTACGCAAGGATAAGCCCTCTGCGGCCACTCGCAACAAAAAACGGGGAAGCTGTTACATGGGGAACGCGGTTTTTCTTGATTTTACACGGCTCTGACCACTTACTGGCGCCGTGCAAGCCAGTGAATCCCGACCCTCGAATGCGGCGCGAATCGAGATCGTCCCGCCGGCTCGGTTTGGCGTTGGAGCGCAGTTGGCCGTGAACGCCTGCGGCATGGTCCTCGTGCTGCCCGTTTTGGCGGCTGTCCTGGTGATGAGCCTGGGGAAGTTCACGCTCCGGAATTTGCTGCTGCCGCTGGCGGCGATTGGCGCGACTGCCTATTTCCTGCCGTTCGGGCTGGGCAACGCCTACTTGAGCCGGATGGTCCGCGTGCTCAATCCCGCCGCAGGCAAAGACCCGGACGGTTTCATCGTCCAACTGACGCTCTCACCCCGAATCCGCTCCGGGCTTTGGGCGGAGCTCGAGGATGCGGACGACATCGGCTGCCTCAGGCTCACGGAGACAGAACTGGTGTTCGAGGGGGACTCGGTGAAGGTGTCTTTGCCTTACACCCAAATCGGACGGGTCCGCTCGCGCAACATTGGATTGCGGGGGCTCTTTCTCTATGGGCGCCGCATTGTCGTCGAGATTTCAGGGTTCCCAAAGGTCAGCGCGCTTGAATTTGCCGAACGCTCTTCCTGGGTGTTGCCCGCTTCCCGGCGCACGACCCAACGCCTCTGGGAACGACTCTCGGCGAAGCTGGGGCGCTGAACTTACTTGGCCGGCGGCGAAACGACGCGCAGGAAGAGAGTAAAGGTGGTCCCGACACCAACCTCGGTGTGGACATGCAGGATGCCGTTGGCGGCCTTGATAAGCCGCAGCACAATGTTCAACCCCAGGCCGGTGCCCTGGAGCGGACCCTTGGTCGTGAAGTAAGGCTGGAAGATCCTGGCAAGTATCTCCGGCGCAATGCCGGGTCCGTTGTCGCCCACGGAAACCGCCAGGAGCGGCGCCGTATTGTCGAATTGCTCGGCATTGAGAAGGCGGTCCTGAGGCCCGTCCCGGAAGGGCGCCAGGTCCAGCGGCTCGGTCAGGAGGCGGCCTTGGACCTCGACCCGATGGGACTGCGGGGCGCACTGGAACGCATTGACGGCCAGGTTGAGCAGGGCCTGGATGAAATCGGTGCCGTGGATTTGCACGACTACGTCCTGGGCAAGCGGGCGCACCTCGAGCTGGTTGTCGCCCAGGCTCGGATGGACGCGAAGCAGTTGGCCCAGATCGGCCAGGAGTTGGTTGACCCCCACGCGCGGGGCCTCCTGCGTTTGGCGCCGCAGGAAGCTCAGGTAGCGGCGCGAGATCTCGATGCAGTTGGTCACCTGGCGCGTGATGACCTTGAGCCGCTCCTTGATGAACTGCAGGTCTTCCACCGGAAGCTGGGTCGAGTCGCCAATCCGCTGGCTGATAAGCTGAATGAAGCCGGAGATGATGGTCAGCGGCCCGTTGATGTCGTGGATGATGCTGGCGTAAATCTCTCCCCGGGTCTTGGAGAGCTGCTGGTCAATGTGGTGGCTCTGCAGCTCGGCCAGGAGTTGCTGGAGCTTTTCGGCGTTGCTGCGGATTTCGCCCTCCAAAGAGCGCCGACGCATCGCGTTGGCCACCGCCCCCCGCATCGTCGAGATGTCGAACGGCTTGTTGATATAATCGCAGGCGCGCAGCCGGAGGGCCTGCCGCATCGTCTCCGTGGTCTCGAAGGCGGTCATCATGACGACCTCGATGCTCGGGTCCACGTACTTGAGGCGTTCCAACAGTTCGATCCCCGACATGCCTGCCATGCGGATGTCCAGGATGGCGACATCGATCTTGTGGCGTTGGGCCAACTCGATGGCCGTGGGGCCGTCGGCGGCCATCCACACCTCGTATTCGTCCTTGAAAATGACGGCCAGCGATTGCCGCGGCCCCTCCTCGTCGTCCACCACCAGGAGTGTCCCCTTCCGGGCAGGGGCTGCCGGCTTCTCGGATGACCCGGGAGCAGCCATAGCCCGCCTACGGGGAACCGCCTCCGCCAGAGGCCAGGTTCCCGCACCTTCCAGACGCCGGCTGCCGGCAGCTTGGCAAAACAGCCAACCAATACGCTTTTCTTCGAGCTCCGAGTTCGATCACGACCACGGATATTAGCAACGTCATCGGCGAGTTCAAGCAAAATGAATTTGCTGGCTGGAGGAGATCAACGAACATGTTCAACAAATGTGTCGCCATCTCCGGGCCGCCGGGGTAGGATAACTGGCTGCGGCAGGGCGCGCAAACGCCGGCGACCATGGCTGAGTATAAAGTCAAATTCGAGGTCTTTGAAGGGCCGCTCGATTTGCTCCTTTACTTGATCAAGAAGGAGGAGGTGGACATTTACCAGGTCAACCTTACGCGCCTGGCGGGCCAGTTTATCGAGTATATCGAAACCATGCGGATGCTCGATTTGGAGCTGGCCGGGGAGTTTCTGGTCATGGCCGCCACGCTGATGCACATCAAGAGCCGCGAGTTGTTGCCCGTGGACCAGCAGGCGCAGGCCCAGGATGAGGACGCCGGAGAGGACCCGCGCTGGGAGTTGATCCGGCAATTGGTCGAGTACAAGAAATTCAAGGACGCGGCGGCGCAGCTCCAGGTCCTGGAGGCGCGGCAGGAAAACGTCTTTCCCCGGACGCCTGCGAGGCTGGAATTCGCCTCGGAGACGCCCTCGCGATGCGAGGCCTCGATTTTCGACCTGGTCAGCGCCGTGAACGCCGTTTTACAGCGCTTCGGCCAGCGCGCCGAACAGCGGGAGATCTTCGAAGACAAATGGACGGTCGCCGACAGGATTCAGCACCTGATGCGGGTCCTTGGCGAACAGGCGCGGATGAAGTTCTCGGAGCTCTTCGCCGGGGCGGCCAGCCGTTCGGAGATCGTGGCGACTTTTTTGGCGCTGCTCGAGTTGATTCGGCTCAAACAAGTGGCGGCGACTCAGGAGGAGCCCTTCGGGGAGATTGTGGTTTATAAAACAGAAACTCTTCACGGATAGCAGGACAGCATGGAATTGAAACCCATATTGGAAGCCGTTCTCTTTTCAGCGCAAAAACCGCTGAGCTTGAAGGAGATTCGGGATGTCTTTGCCGGCGCGCCGGAGCACGCCGAGGGGGAGGAGAGCGCGCGCCGGCTCAAGAGAGTCAAGGAAGACGAGTTGAAGGCGGCGCTGGAGGAGTTGGCGCGGGAGCACGAGCAAGGCGGACACAGTTTTCGACTGGCGTGCGTGGCGGGGTCGTGGCAATTCGTGACCCAGCCCGAATACGCCCCCTGGCTCAAGGCGCTGGTCGGACACAAGGCGCGCCCGCCCCGCCTCTCGCAACCGGCCCTGGAGACCCTGGCCATCATTGCCTATCGCCAGCCGGTCACGCGCGCGGAGCTCGAGCAGGTGCGGGGCGTGGCGGTGGACGGGGTGATGCAGACGCTGCTCGAGCGCGGATTGGTCGAGCAGGCCGGACGCGCCGAGGTCGTGGGCCGGCCCATGACCTACGGGACCACGCCGGGGTTTCTCGAGTACTTCGGCTTGCGCAGCCTGGAGGATTTGCCGGCTGCCGACGAACTGCGGCGCGTGGCGGCGCAGAAGCCCGAAGGGTTGGCGACCGTGGACCCGGGCCTCGCCACTGCCCCGCCCGAGCAATTGGCATTGCCGACAGAAACCACCAAGCCCGAGGGGGAACCCCAGTGAACATCCTCGAACACCGCAAGGCGATTGACAAGTGCGACTCGCAGATTATCAAGCTGCTCAACGAGCGGACCAAGCATGTGCTGGCCATCGGCGAGATCAAGCGCAGGGCGGGCGAGGAGGTCTATGCCCCGCACCGCGAGTGGGCGGTCCTGAAACGGATTTGCCGGCTCAACCCGGGGCCGATCACGGACGAATCGCTGCGGGGGATTTACCGCGAGATCATGTCCGGCGCCCTCTCCCTCGAGAAATCGCTGACCATCGCCTATTTGGGGCCCGAGGCCACGTTCACCCACCAGGCGGCCATCCAGCGCTTCGGCTCGAGCCTGGGCTATTCGCCCCAGAACACCATCAACGATGTCTTCGCCGAAGTGAGCCGGAAGCGGGCCGACTACGGGGTGGTGCCGGTGGAGAACTCGACCGAAGGGGCGGTGACCCACACCCTGGACATGTTCGTGGACAGCGATCTCAAGATTGTGGCGCAGCTTGTCTTGCCGGTGCAGCATTGTCTGCTGTGCAACTGCCCTCGGCCCCAAATCAAGAGGCTTTATGCGCACCCGCAGGCCGCCGCCCAATGCCGCCGCTGGCTCCAGGCCAACCTGCCGCGCGTCGAGGTCATCGAAACCTCCTCCAATGCGCGTTCGGCGGAGCTGGCTGCCAAAGAGAAAAACGCCGCCGCGATTGCCGGCGTGTTGGCTTCGGAAAAATACCGACTCTCCGTGGTGGAATACGACATCCAGGATAACGCGGCCAATGCCACGCGCTTTCTGGTCCTGGGCCGGCAATCCACGCCGCCCACCGGCAATGACCGGACCAGCCTGATGTTCAGCGTGGCGCACCGGGCGGGCGCGCTCTACAGCGCGCTGGCCCCGTTCCGCCGCTACCGTCTCAACATGACCAAGATCGAGTCCCGCCCCAGCAAGCGGAAGGCCTGGGAGTACTTCTTTTTCGTGGATTGCGACGGGCACATCACCGACCGCAAGATCACCAAGGCCCTGGCCCAACTGGGCGAGCACTGCAGCTTTGTCAAAGTCCTCGGCTCCTATCCCAACGTCGAGACGTGATTTTGCGTTGAAATCGTCCCTGCTTCTCCCCATCCTGAATGGGTGAGTCATTTGGTCCATGCCCGCAAGGTATTCGACATCGAGTTGGCCGCGCTCAAGGCGGTAAGGGCGCAACTGGATGATTCGTTCGACCAGGCGGTCGAGTTGATTGTGGCTACGCTTGGCCAGCGGGGCAAACTGGTGGTTGTGGGGATTGGCAAGTCGGGGATCATCGGGCACAAGATCGCCGCCACGCTGACCAGCACCGGTTCGACCAGCGTGGCGCTCAACAGCGTGGACGCCCTGCACGGGGACCTGGGGCTGGTGAGCGACGGGGACGTCATTCTGGCCCTGAGCTACTCCGGGGAATCGGAGGAGCTGCTGGACCTGATGCCGCCTCTCAAGCGGTTTCTGGTGAAGATCATCGCCATTACCGGGGCGCCAAGGTCTTCGCTGGGGCGGTTCAGCGACATTGTGCTCAACGCTCGAGTTCCGCAGGAGGCCTGCCCGTTCAATCTCGCGCCCACGGCCAGCACCACCGCCATGCTGGCCCTGGGCGACGCCCTGGCCATGGCGGTCCTCCAGGCGCGGGGTTTCCGAAGGCAGGACTTCGCCAAATTCCATCCCTCCGGGGCCATCGGACGGACCGTGCTTTGGCGCGTGCGCGACATCATGCGCCGCGGCCCTGGCAACGCCGTGGCGGGACAGAACCTCCCGGTCAGAGAGGCCCTGCTGGTCATGACCCAAGCCAAGTCCGGCAGCTTGAGCGTCGTGGACCAACGCGGCAAACTCATCGGGGTCTTCACCGACGGCGATTTCCGCCGGCGGATGGCGGCCGACAGGGACCTGCTGTCCCAGCCGCTCAAATGCGTCATGACCCGCCACCCGGTCTGCATCCCTCAAGACGCCCTGGTGGTCGAGGCCCTCAAGGTTTTCAACCAGCGCAACATTGACGACCTGATTGTCGTCAATGCCAGGCACGAGCCGGTCGGGCTGATCGACTCCCAGGATTTGCCAAAACTGAAGATCATGTAGTTTCCTATGAACCACACCTCTAATTCGGAAGTCATTTTCGCGCGAGTGCAAAGGCGGGCTGCCCGAGGCAGCTTCCTCCCCTGGGCGGTGGCGGCCTGGCTGGCGGCGAGCATTCCTGCCAGCGCCGCCGACAACCTCAATCCCTCCTCTGTGCAAACTGTCAAACAATTCAAATTCGAGCGCACCCGGAACGCGGAAGTCAGCTACCTGCTGTTTTTGCCCAAAGGATGCGAGTCCAAGTCCGGGAAACGCTGGCCCCTGATTCTGTTCCTGCACGGCGCCGGCGAACGCGGGACCAACGTGTGGAAGGTCGCTGTTCATGGTCCGCCGAAGCTCGTTGGGCAGCAGCCCGATTTTCCCTTCATCGTGGTTTCGCCGCAGTGTCCCGAGGGGCGCGTCTGGTCCAACGACGTGCTGTTGGGGCTGCTGGACGAGGTGGTCCGCCAATACCCCGTGGACCCGGGCCGGGTCTATCTGACGGGCCTGAGCATGGGCGGGTATGGGACCTGGAGCCTGGGGTTGAGCTGCCCGGAACGCTTTGCGGCTATTGTCCCGATTTGCGGCGGCGGCGATTTGCTCACCATCCTGCTGGTCAGCCAGCAGCCCGAGCACGCGGCGGCCCTCAAGACCCTGGGCGTTTGGGCCTTCCATGGGGCCAAAGACCCGGTCGTCCCTCCCCAGGAATCCGAGCGCATGGTGGGTTTCCTCAAGAACGCCGGCCTGCCGGAGGTCAAACTGACCGTCTATCCCGAGGCCGGGCACGATGCCTGGACGGAGACGTATAATAATCCCGCGCTCTACACCTGGCTGCTCGAACACCAACGCCCGAGCCCGGGCGCAGGCGCCCGCTAAGCCGCCAACGCAAGACAGCCTGGCCAATCCGCATCCCGGATGGATCTTGGCCAGGCCCCACATTTGGGGCAAGGTCTCCTCATGCTATTGGGTGCTCACTGTTCGACCGCCGGCGGCGTTCACATGGCCCTGCGACGGGCCAGGCAGATCGGGGCCTGCTCGTGCCAGCTCTTCGTCAAGAACAACATGCAGTGGTTCGGCAGGCCGTACTCGCCGCAGGAGTTGGCGTTGTATGCGAACGAGCTGGCGGCCAACACGTTTGGCTGTGTGTTCGGCCATACGGGTTATCTTATCAACCTGGCGGCGCCGGCGTCGGAGAATCGCGATCGTTCCGTCAAATCCCTGGCCCAGGAAATCCGCCTGGCGGCGGACCTGGGCCTGCCGTTCCTGGTCCTGCATCCGGGCGCGCATTTGGGGGCGGGTGAAGGGGCGGGACTGGACCAGGTGGTGGCCGGGTTGGACGAGGTCCTCGAGGTGACCCGGGATTGTCCGGTCCGCGTCGCGTTGGAAAACACGGCCGGCCAGGGCACCTGCCTGGGCAGCCAAATCGAGCACCTGGCCGCGGTGTTCGACCGGGTCAAACGGCCCCAACGCCTGGGTGTGTGCCTGGACACCGCCCACTTCTTCGCCGCCGGTTACGACATTCGCACCTCCAAAGGCTGGAATGCCGCCATCCGCCGGGTCGAGGCCCTCCTCGGCCTGGAACAGGTCCTGGCCTTTCACTTGAATGACTCGAAAAGCGGCCTGGGCTCGCGCGTGGATCGCCACGCTCATATTGGCCAGGGCGAGCTCGGCAAGGAGGCCTTTCGTCCTATCGTCAATGACGCCCGGTTCAAGAAGCGCCCGGGCTGCCTGGAGACCCCCAAGTCCGAGAGCCTCAGGGAAGACATCGAAAACCTGGCGACCCTGCGTTCGTTGTTGAGGCGCCCCCCCGGGCTACGGTGAATCCCCCATTGTCAGAATTCCGGGGCGGGTTATGATAGTTTTGCTTCGCGAGATGTTAGTTACTGTCTAGGCGGCTCTGAGTGGAGCCGCCGTTTCTTTGCGCCTGCGTCAGGGTGGAGCGGCGCCAGCCAGGGTTTCGAGCCAACGGCGGGCGATCGGGTTGGCGGGGTCGATGCGAAGGGCTTGCTCGAATTCCTTGCGCGCCTCGGCGTTTCTGCGTTGATGCAACCAGGCCAGTCCCAGGTTCACATGAGCCTCGAGGAGAGCGGGGTTGAGTCTGGCGGCTTCGACAAACTGGGCGATTGCTTCCTGCTCCTTGCCTTGGCGGCGCAATTCAGCCCCCAGGCCCACGCGCGCCCCGGCATTCTCCGGCTCCAACCGCACGGCCTCGGCAAATTGCTCCTGGGCGCCGGCCGTCTTTCCTTTGGCGTCCAAAGCCACTGCCAGGCAACAGTGCGCGGTGGCATCCGCCGGGTTCAACCGGACGGCCCTGGTTAGATTGGTCAGGGCGTCGTCAAGCCAGCCTTGGGCGAAGGCGGTCTTGCCCAGGCGGAGGAGTGTGTCGGCGTTCTCCGAGCCATGGCTCAGCGCCTGGCGGAAGCGTTTTTTGGCCTCTTCCTTTCGGCCTGAGGTCTCGAGGAAGGTTGCCAGGTTCAAGTAGGTTTCGCAGACCTCCGGTTTGAGTTCCAGGGCCCTCTCGTAGTGGTGAATGGCCTCCTGCGGCTTGCCGAGCTCGATCAACGCCGTGGCCAATCCGTTGAGCAAAAGGACTGAATCGGGTTGGATGCGCAGGCCCGCCTCGAACTGGGAAACCGCCTCGGTCGGACGCCCAGCCTGGACCAGGACCACTCCCAGTTCCAAATACCCCATGACATAGTGGGGGAGCAACAGCGTGACTTGGCGGCAGTGGTCCTCGGCCCCAGCCAGGTCTCCAGCCTTGAGCAGCAGTTGGCCGAGGCTCCTGTGCAAAACCCAGTCTTCGGGCGCCAATGCCGCGGCCTGCCGGCAGGCCTGGATGGCCTCTGCGCGGCCATCCCGGCTGAGGGCCGGCAAGAGCCGCTCGATCCGCTCTTGCAGCCGGCGGCAGCACTGCGGATGATTCAACTGCGAGCTGAACGGCGCATCGTTGACGCGCAGCGCCACGCTTTGAAGCGTCTTGCACTCCTCCCATTCGGACCAGCCCAACCGGCGGGCGCATTCTTGTTTCGTGGCCCACTCGGGCCGGGAATCAGCCCGCCGTCCAAGGGACCCAGGCAGCGCCCTGGCCACGAGGTCGGCTATGGCGCGCGCCAGGCGGTAGTTGCCCTCGAAAGTGAGGTGAACGTGCTCGTAGAGCAAATCCTCTCCGGCCAGGCCGTGCGCGCTCTCCCCCCCCAAAACCGCTTCGCTGTCCACCAGCAGGACGCCTTGGTTCTCCCGGTTTGCGGCCACCTCTCGAATCAGGTCATTGAGCCGGCTGTCGGCCCGGAACCGGAGGGTGTCATAATCGCGGGCAAGAACCAAATGGCGCCGGGCCTCCTCCTCGCGCCCCAGCTTCAGGCAGCATTGGCCCCAGCGAAACTGCAAATCGGCAAAATGCTCGTCGATGCGGGCGGCCTCATCGAAGAGCCTCACCGCCTGCATGGCGTCGCCCGCCGTCTCGGCCTGGCAACCGGCCTGGTAAATCCGTTCCCATTCCTTGGTCCGGCTCTCGGTCAAATCGGGCCGATGCTCCGAGGCAAAGGGCGCGCAGTCTCTCACGTTGCTGACCACGGTGCTGACCACCGTCCTGACCCCGTGCTCCCGTCCAATCCTCAGAATGTCGGCCAGGTTCCGGGCGAAATGAGCGTACACCGCCTCCATCCGGGGATCGTCCTGCCGCACTTGATGTCCGAGAAATAGCCCCATCCCCCATTGCCTCTCGCGAGCTGGGCCGGCCCTGCCCATTCGACCCGAGAGGGCAGTCAGCAGCTCCCCGATCCGGCTCCGCTTGAGCGCCAGGGCCGTCCGGATGAGCGCCAGCCCGGGCGTTTGGGCGCCAAAGACCGTTCCGCTGCCATAAGGGCCGATCACCTCGTTGTTGCCCATATACAGGACCCAAATGTCCCCGCCTGCCCTCGAGCAATCCCGCGCAATCTCCCGGATTACGTGCGAATTGATGCCCGTCATGGAGGCGTTGATTACCTCGAACCTCACCCCCGGAAACCGTTCGCCCAGCAGGACCTCCAGCATCCGGGGCAGGCCAAAGGCCGGCTTCGGGTCCCCATACGCGGCCGATTCGCCAAAAACAAAAACCCGGCGCGTCCCGGCCTCTTTCCTGGCCGGTATCATCATCGGGCAAGGAGTGCGCGCCAGCGCGGCGCCAAAAAAACGCCAGCCGAATCTCTCGTTTTCAATGAACACCTTCCTGCCGTTGACTTCGCGAGACAGCAGGAAGGCCGTGGGATAGCCATAACCAAAAAGCCGAAGGCCGCCCTCGGCCAGCAGGATCGCCGCCGCCGGCGCAAACACCATCAGGATGACGCGCAGCAGCCACCTCTGCCAGGAGCCGAGCGGGAGGTCCGCTGAACGAAGGTCCGCTTGCGCCGCATTCATCGGCGCCTGGGCCGGGGGCGGCGGGTCCAAACGCTCTTTGCGAAGACGGGCCTTTTTTCTGCTCATAACGGCACCCACCAGCGTGAGACACACGTCAGTTCCGTCCCGTGGGAGCAGGAGTCAACATGCGACCCACATCCAACAATGGGTTTCAGCCTTGAACCATAGATGCGGTGCATCCGGCTTGCAATTCCAAACTTTGGACTTGCAAAAGGGCCGCAAAGGAAGTAAATTTCATGTTTAGAAATATCATGAAAGCCCTCCTCTCAGTTTCCGCACCCAACTCGACTGCTCGTCCCGTCCAAAGCCTTGGCCCCGCAACGACCGGCTTGGGGCGGCGCGAGGGTTTTACACTGATTGAGTTGCTGGTCGTCATAGCCATCATCGCCATCCTGGCGGCGATGCTCCTGCCGGCCCTCGGCAGGGCCAAGGTCAAGGCCCAACAGATTGGCTGCCTGAGCAACAACAAGCAACTCGACACGGCCTGGCAGATCTACTGCGGAGACAACAACGAGAAGGTTGCCAACAACTTCGGCGTGACCGAGACCGAGAACTCCATCACCAGCGGCAAGCTGGACAACTGGGTCAACAACGTCATGGACTGGACGGCGAGCAGTTCCACCGCCGATAAAAGCATCACCAACAATGCCTTGGTTGCCAACGGCGTCCTGGGCAAATACACCTCTTCGGCAATCGGCGTCTATAAATGCCCGGCTGATATTTTCTTGAGTACCGCCCAAAGGGCGGCGGGCTGGACAAGGCGCAACCGCAGCAACTCGATGAACGCGATTTTCGGCGTCTTCAGCGACGGCGAGGCCGGCGACGATACTCGCCAGGGCATCCACTGGGGCACCTCGGGGACTTACCGCCAGTTCCTCAAGACGACCGACGTGCCCAGGCTGGCCAGCACGTGGCTGTTCCTGGATGAGCACCCGGACTCAATCAACGACGGGTTTTTCGACAATGACCCGACGCAGACGGCCTGGGCGGATATTCCGGGCTCGCAGCACGCCGGCGGGTGCGGGTTCTCGTTTGCCGACGGGCATGCGGAAATGAGAATGTGGCTCAGCAGAACGTCCAAGTTCCCGGTTAGCTATACCTATCCGGATGTCCCGACCTTCGATCCTGCCGGGTTCCGTGATTTCTCGTGGTGGCGCCAGCGTTCGGGCTTTACCAGCATGAGCGGCCAGTTGCTCTTTGGGTACCAGTGACGAGTCTCTCCGGCTACAGACTCGTCAAACTGGCCAGCGGCGCTCATAGCGTCCATTCCCTGGCCCATCACGAGACCTTCCATCCCGTCGTCGGGCCGGCAGCGGAGGCCGGGGCGCTCTATGTTCGCCAACTCGGCCTGGTCGAGCGGCTCCGGCGCCATCAGGGCGAGTTCGTCATCTGGGACGTTGGCCTCGGGGCGGCCGCCAACCCGCTCACCGTCTTGCGGGCGGCTCGGGAGGTCCCCTCCTCGATTCGCGTGCTCAGCTTCGACCACACCCTCGACCCGCTCGAGTTTGCCCTCCAGCACACTCGCCATTTGAGTTATCTCGCCGGGTTTGAACCCCACCTCCGGCGCCTGCTTGAGGAAGGTCATGTTTCCTTCAGTCAAGGCAATCTCGCCGTCCAATGGCAGGCGCACGTGGCGGACTTTCCGGCCTTGCTCACGCGGCCCGCCGCCCTGGCCTTTCCCAAACCGCACGCGATCCTGTTCGACCCCTTTTCCCCGGCCAAGAATCCCGCCATGTGGACTGAGCCGCTCTTTGCCAGCCTCTATCGGTTGCTTGCCCCGGACCGGCCCTGCGCCCTGCCCACTTACTCTCGCAGCACGATGTTGCGCGTGACGCTCCTGCTCGCCGGATTCTGTGTCGGCATCGGCCATGCCACGGGCCAGAAGGAGGAAACGACCGTAGCGGCCAACACGCCGGCCTTGCTGAGCCAGCCGCTGGGCCGGCCCTGGCTCCAGCGCGCCCGCCGCTCGACCAGCGCCGAGCCGATGTGGGAACCGCTCTACAGGCAGGCGCCCCTCTCGCAGAAGACCTGGGAACGCCTGCAGGACCACCCGCAGTTCCGGGCGCCAGAAAAGGGAGCGTCGGGCCCCTTCGCCGCGCCCGCCCAATCTTAATCCCAATCCTAATGCTGGAATTAAGATCAGGACTAAGATTGGGACCCGGGGTTGGCCTTACCGCCTAAGGCTGGTGCATCCGGTTGAGCACATAAAGGAGGCACGCGACGAGGACGGAAAAGAAGAGTCCGGCGGCGATGGTCCACTTCAGGACCGCTTTCCGTTTGCGCCGCAACGCCTTGCCGCCCATTCCGGGCAGGAGGTAAAAGCGATGGCGTTCTTTATCTTTGGCAGACCACCTCACCGGTACTCCTCCCACTCCGGTTCGTTCTCGAAAATCCAGCGGTAGTAATCTTTGCCGGCCAGACGGCTCGCTGCCGCCTCATCCACGACCACCGTGCAGCGGGCGTGCAGTTGGAGGGCGGAGGCGGAAATCATGCTCGTAATGGGGCCTTCGACCGCCTGGGCCAGCACGGCGGCCTTGCTTTCCCCGGTCGCCAACAGCAGGCACCGGCGCGCCTCGATGATCGTGCCCACACCCATCGTGATGGCGCGGCGCGGCATCTGTTCCTGGCCGCCGAAAAACGGCGCGTTCTGTTCGAGCGTCGTGGGGGTCAGCGCTTTGACCCGCGTGCGCGAGCGCAACGCCGAGAGCGGTTCGTTGAAACCGATGTGCCCCGCCTTGCCGATGCCCAGCAGTTGCAGGTCGATGCCCCCAAACCGCTTGATGGCGGCCTCATACCGGCGGCACTCCTGGTCCAGGTCCTCGGCCATGCCGTTGGGCAGATGCGTGTTCCGCAAATCGATGTTCACCCGGCCGAACAGGTGACGGTTCATGTAGTGCCGGTAAGAATTGGGGTCGGAGGGAAACAGCCCCACGTATTCATCCAGGTTGAAGGTGCTGCATAGGGAAAAATCAAGCCTCTCCTCCTGGCCCATGCGCGCCAGTTCGCGATAGACGTACTCCATCGTCTTGCCCGTGGCCAGCCCAAGCACCAGGTGCGGGTTGGCACGGAGTTCTCGAGCGACAATCCGCGCCACCAGGTGCGCCGCCGCCTGTTTCGCCGGTTGAATGATGACTTCCACGCTGTCTAAGCAATCCCAAATTCCTTCCGGTTTTGTTCGCAGGAGACCAGCACGGGCCGATCGGACAATTTCGCCTTGAGCATTGCCTGTTCATCGGCGCCCTGGGTCAGGGGCAGGGCTACCTGGCCCCCTTGCGCCGCGCTGCGCTGCATTGCCAGCATGATCTCGGCGCCCAGGCAGGCGCGCTGAAAACTGCACGGGTGGACCTTGGCGGGGTCATCGAGCCAATCCGCCATTCCCTGGATGTAAGGCGCCATGTCCAGCTCGTAATTCATCGCTCCTTCCCCGCTCTGCCAACCCCCGCTCCGCGTAACCGCGCGCCAGCCGCCGTTGGTAAGCACTTCGGCGAAACCTTCGGCGCCCTGCGCGCCAATGCGGTTCTTGCCCCACCACTTCGCCACCTCCGGCTGGTCGGGGGCGCCCGCGCCGCATTCGTAAATGCCTCGCACCCCGTTGGCAAACTGCACGAACCCTGCGATGTAGTCGGGCGAAGGATGATTGTCGCCGAGCTTGACCCGGCCGGCCGCCTGCGCCATCACCCAGGTCGCCGGCGTGTACTGGTTGAACCAGCAGGTGTAGTCCAACAGGTGCGACAGCATATGCGTCATCCACCCAGTGGCGCTTCCATAAACCGTGTGCAAGCGCCCCAGCGCACCGCTGCCGATGATCTCCCGCACCTTGCGATAGTGCGCCCCGTAGCGATGCTGGTGGCTCACGACGGCCTTGACCCCGGCTCGCTCGATCAGGTCGCGGATGCCAAACATCTCCGCGCTGGTGAGGGCAACCGGCTTCTCGAAGGCCAGCAACCTGGCCCCCGACTCGATCCCTGTCTTAACCATCGGCGTCCGCAGGTTCGGCAGGGTTGTAAAGCAAAACACGTCCGGCTTCACCGCCTTGGCCAAGGCGCCTGCATCCGGGCCCTGTTGCGGATTGCCGAGTTTGGCGGCGGCCGCGTCCAATCGCCCCCGGTCAACGTCGCAAATACCGGTGACTTGAAACCTGGGATTGGCGTTAAACGCAAGCGCATGGTGCATCCCCCGTTTGCCCATGCCTACGACCAGAACGGAGCATCGGTTCATCGTGGATTAATGGATTGATGGATTAGTGGATTGGTGGGCAAGGGAGTCGAGCCATTGGCCTGTTCCCCGCTTGGCTTCAACGGATTGGATGAGCGCGAGAAGTTTGTTTTCGACTTCATAATGGACTTTGTCGAACTCTTGGAATTCCGCGTCCGAAATCAGTCTCACCTGCCGCAAGCCGCAGGCGCGAGTGAGCGTTTCGGCCAGCGAACCTTTGGCCGTGTAAAGGAACTGAATGTACTCGGGAAGAGTGCGCCGCCCATAGCCCTCGGAGATGTTGGCCGGAACCGACGGGGCCGCATCCACAAACTGGGATTTTAGCTTGAGGTCGTGAACTTGCCGCGAGAGTTGCCAAGCCATTTCGAAAAGGTCCATTCCCCGCTGCCAAACTTCCAGCTTCATGTACCCTCGATTCAAATTTCGTCGTTTCGTGTGTTCCATCCATCCCCCAATCCACCAATCCATTAATCCACTAATCCATCAATCCATCAATCCCTCACTCCGCGCGGCCCGTCCCGCCCGCCCGGCAGCCCTGTCCCATTCCAGGAGCTTGGCCACGACGTAATCCACCTCCTGTCCCGTCAGTTCCGGATACATCGGCAGCGAGATGCAGGTGGCGGCATTGCGTTGCGCGTTGGCCAGCGGCCCGGCGATGCGAGCGCCCTTGCCCCACGGGTACCCGGCCTGCTGGTGGATGGCGATCGAGTAGTGCGTCTTGGCGTCGACCCCGTTGTCGTTGAGGAATTTCAGCAGAGCGTCTCTCTGGGCCGGCTGGCCCGTCTCGATAACGTAGAGATGAAACACGTGGCGATAGCCCGGCCGCTCGGTGGGCAGGGTGAAATGCCCGGCCCCTTTCAGGCCGGCCGTGTAGCGGGCAGCCCACTTGCGGCGCTGGTCGTTCCAGGCATCGATGTGTTTGAGCTTGGCGCTCAGGATGGCCGCATGCAGGTCGTCCAGCCGGCTGTTGAACCCGTAACTGTGAACGTTGCGCGCGGTGGACCCGTGGTTGCGCAGCTTCCGGACGGCGGCATCGATTTTCTCATTGTTCGTCACCAGCGCCCCGCCGTCGCCAAAGGTGCCGAGGTTCTTCTGGATGATGAAGCTCGTCGTCGCCGCGTCGCTCAGCTCCGCTACCTTGAAGCCGTCGCCGCGCGCCCCGATCCCCTGCGCGTTGTCCTCGATCACATACAGCTTGTTCCGGTCAGCCACCTCCCGAATCGCCTTCATGTCCGCACACTGGCCGTAAAGATGCACCGGGAGGATGGCCTTGGTCCTGGACGTGACGGCCGCCTTGATTCGGGCCGGATCGATGCACTTGGTTGCCGCGTCGCAATCCACGAATACCGCCGTCGCTCCGGCAATCCAGATCGCCTCGGCAGTGGCAAAAAACGTGTTCGGCTGCGTGATCACCTCGTCGCCGGGCCCGATGCCCAGCGCCATCAGCGTCAGCCAGATGGCGTCGGTCCCGTTGCCCACCCCGACGGCATGGTTGACGCCGTGGTAAGCCGCCAGTTCCCCTTCGAACTGCTTGAGCATCGGCCCCATTACATATTGGCCGCTCTCCAGGACCGTTTGAATATTCCGGTCGATTTCCGACTTGATATTGTGATACTGCCGAACGTGTCCGTAGAACTCTACTTTCATGGTCCGCCAACCTATCTCACCCCCAAAGGGACACAAGCCATTTCTCTCGACGACCGGCCCAAAAACAGACCTGCGCCCCCTCACCTGGCCATTCGCTCTTTTGGTTTGTCATCGGACCGGCGCCGGGTGAGACTTGTGCGCAATGCCATGCGACACAGGCCCGCCAGCGAAGCTTCGCACAGACCCCATGTATCATCGATCACCCGTCACTCAGCATCCATCAATCCATCAATCCATCCCCCATCCTCCATCCCTTGGCGGCCCCGCGCTGAGACCATGAAAAGGGCACTCCTGCGCCTCGCCGTGGTCCTGCTCTCAGGAAGTCTCTGGGCGGCAGGGCAAAGCGGCGGCCCGGCGGCCGTGAAGCCGCCGGCTGAAAAGCCCGGCGCCCCAGCCGGATGGCTGGGACCGGCGGCAATCGCCGCGGCGGAGGATGGAAGAACGCTTTTTATCGCCGGCGCTGCCGCCGGGCAAGTCGCCGTGTTTGATGTCGCGCAGGCCAAGGTCCTCCGGCATTTCCGTCTGCCGGCCAGGCCGTCGGGGCTGGCGGTCAACGGACAGCGTCTGTATGTGACTTGCGCGGCTCCGGAGAGCCGGGTTTGCGAAGTTGATTTGGCCACTGGAACAATATCCGCCGAAACCCGCACGGGGCACACGGCCCTCGACCCAGTGCTTTCGCCGGATCGAAAGACGCTCTACTTCTGCCTCAAGTTCAACAATCAGGTCGCCGTTTGGGATACCGCCAGCCGGCGCGAGACGCGGCGCATCGAGGTCGGACGCGAGCCGGTCTCGGTCGCGCCAACCCACGACGGGAAGTGGCTCCTGGTGGCGCATCACCTCCCCTCGGGCCCGGCCAACGCGCCGGTCGTGGCGGCGACGGTCGGCGTGGTGGATTTGGAGCTGGGGCGGATGGCGGCCGAATTGCGCCTACCCAACGGCAGCAGCCTGGCGCGCGAGGTCCGCATTTCCCCTGACGGACATTACGCGGCCCTGGCCCATAACCTCGCCCATTTCCAGGTCCCCACCACGCAGGTCGAACGCGGCTGGATGAACACCAGCGCGCTCACGCTGCTGGACGTGGACGGCAGGAGAATCCTGGCCACGGTATTGCTGGACGACGTGGACCGGGGGGCGGCCAATCCCTGGGCTGTGGCTTGGAGCGGCGAGGGCCGGCGGCTGTTTGTCACCCACGCCGGGACACACGAGGTGAGCACCATCGACTTTCCCGCCCTGCTTGGCAAGCTCGCCCAACGACCGGCCCAGGGCGCAGGCGAGCCGGCCACGACGACCGACGACCTGTCGTTCCTGGCGGAATGCAGAGAGCGGGTCAAGCTGGCCGGCCGCGGTCCCAGGGCCATGGCCGTGGCCGGAGAGCGAGCCTATGTGGCCGGCTATTTCTCCGACACTCTCGAGACGCTGGAAACGGGCCCGCCCCCGGCTGCCCCTTGGACGTCGCTTCCGGGGCCTCCCGCCCGGCTGTCTCCGGACCAGGCCGCAGACTCTCAGGAGTCCCCGCCGGGAACGACTTGCGCCGCCTCCCCGGCAAGCCAACTGCGCCAGGGAGAAGCGCTTTTCAACGATGCGACTATTTGTTTTCAAGGATGGCAGAGCTGCGCAAGCTGCCACTCCGAGGACGCGCGCGTCGATGGGCTGAACTGGGACTTGCTCAACGACGGCCTCGGAAACCCCAAGAACACCAAGAGCCTCTTGCTGGCTCACAAGACCCCGCCCGCCATGAGCATGGGCGTGCGCATCTCGGCCGAGGAGGCGGTGCGCGCAGGCCTCCGGCACATTCTCTTTGCGGTTCCTTCCGAGGAAGTGGCCGTTCCGCTCGATGTTTGGCTCAAGAGCCTGACTCCCATGCCCAGCCCGAGTGCGGCAACCGGGGGGCTCTCAGCCGCAGCCGAACGCGGCCGCGCGCTCTTCAATCGCCCTGGCATCGGCTGCGCCTCCTGCCACAAACCCGGCCTGTTCACCGACCTCCAGTCTTATGATGTCGGCACTGCGGGACCGACCGACCAGGGGGCCCTCGAGTTCGATACTCCATCCCTGGTGGAAGTATGGCGCACCGCCCCCTACCTCCATGACGGTTCGGCGGCGACCCTCCGCGACGTGCTGACTGCCCGGAACCGGAGCCAGCGGCACGGACGAACTTCGCGCCTCTCGGAACAGGAACTCAGCGACCTGGTAGAATATCTTTTGTCCCTATGAAAGTCCTTTCAAATCCTGCGCCAATCCGCCCTTTGCCCCTCGGGCTGGCCCTGTGGCTGGCCGCCGCCGCCGCCGCCGTCCCCAGGCCGGGCGGCGCTGCCGCCGAACAACTCCGCGACCGGTTCCGGGCCGGGCCGATGGCCGGGGCGGAGGAGTTTGTCTTTGCCGCCCGCAAGATGAACGAGACCGACGGGCACTGGTATGCGAACATCGGCTACTACGCCCACGACCCGAACCGCAAGGCCTGGCGGGAAGGGGCAAAGCTCTACCGCTGGAGCATCGCCACCGGCACACTGGCCACTCTCCTCGATGACCCGCGCGGCGGCATCCGCGATCCCCAGGTGAGCTATGACGCAAAGAAGGTCCTCTTCTCCTACCGCAAAGGCGGGACGGAAAACTACCTCCTCTACGAGGTCAACACCGACGGCTCGGACCTGCGCCAGTTGACCACCGGCAGCTACGATGATTTCGAGCCGTCCTATCTCCCCTGCGGCGACATCGTCTTTGTGTCCACCCGCTGCAAACGCTGGGTCAATTGCTGGCTCACGCAAGTCGCCGTGATGCACCGTTGCGACGCCCAGGGCCGAAATGTGCGCGCCATCTCCAGCAATAACGAGCAGGACAACACCCCGTGGCCCATGGCCGACGGACGCATCCTTTACACCCGCTGGGAATACGTCGACCGCAGCCAAGTGGATTACCACCATCTCTGGACCGCCAATCCAGACGGCACCAGCCAGATGATCTGGTTTGGCAACCTCAACCCGAGCATCGTCATGATCGATGCCAAGCCCGTGCCGGGCGCCGATAAGGTGGTGGCCATCTTTTCACCCGGCCACGGCTGGCGCGAACATGCCGGACCTGTGGTCGTCGTCGATGCCAAGGCAGGACCGGACGCCGGCTCCCACGCCCGCAAGATCAGCGACGACCGTCCTTACCGCGACCCGTGGGCTTTTTCCCAAGACTGCTTCCTGGCGGCCCTGAACGGAACGATGGTGCTGATGGACGCCAAGGGCAATTGCCAGGAGATATTCCGCCTCCCCGAGGCCGACCTGAAAGCCGGCATGGACCTCCACGAACCGCGCCCGATACTGGCCCGGCCCCGCGAGCCGGTCGTGCCCGACCGCGTGGCGCTCGACCAACCCACCGGCCGGCTCCTCCTGACCGATGTCCGCGACGGCCGCAACATGCAAGGGGTCAAGCCGGGCGAGATCAAGAAGCTCCTGGTCCTGGAAACCCTCCCGATGCCCATTCATTACACGGGCGGCATGGACCCCATTAGCTATGGCGGCACCTTCACCCTCGAGCGCATCGCCGGCACTGTGCCCGTCGAGGCCGACGGCTCGGCCTACCTCGAGCTGCCGGCGCTCCGCAGCTTCTTCTTCGTCGCCCTCGACCAGAACGACCTTTCCGTCAAACGGATGCAGAGCTTCCTGACCGTCCAACCGGGGGAAGTCAGCAGTTGCCTGGGCTGCCACGAACCTCGAACCCGCACCCCCAGGAGCGCCTCCTCCGCGCCCACAACCCTGGCGGCCCGCCGCCCCCCCAGCCGCCTCGAGCCCGTGGCCGGCGTGCCCGACGTCCTCGATTTTCCGCGTGACATTCAGCCGATACTGGATGCCCTTTGCGTCAATTGCCATGGTTACGAGCGCACTGCCGCAGGCGGGCCCTGGGCCGGCCGCCTCATCCTGAGCGGCGACCGCGGCCCCATGTTCAGCCACAGCTATTATATGCTGACCATCGCCCACCTCTTCTCCGACGGCCGCAACCAGGCCCGCAGCAATTACAAGCCCCGCGCTTTGGGCACCTCGGCGAGCCGGCTCCTGGGTTTTGTGGACGGCTCGCATTACGGCGCCAAGGCCGCCCCCGCCCAGCTCAAGCTGCTCAAGCTCTGGATCGAGACCGGGGCCGCCTACCCCGGCACTTATGCGGCCCTGGGCACCGGCATGATCGGGGCTTACGCCGAAAACAACCAGGTCGAGACCGACCTTGCCTGGCCCTCCACCCAGGCCGGGGCCGAGGTCCTGGCCAGGCGCTGCGCCCCTTGTCACAACACACCCTCCCGCCTCCTGCCCGCCAGCTTGTCCGACGAACGCGGTGTCTCTTTCTGGCAACCCAGCCTGAGCGACCCCCGCCTCAATACCAGCCGCCACATCGTCTTCAACTTGTCGCGTCCGGAAAAGTCCCTGCTCCTGCTGGCGCCGCTGGCCGAGGCGGGCGGCGGCTGGGGCCTCTGCCGCGACCCCAAGTCGAAGGAAAAGGCCGCCGTCTTTGCCGGCGCCCAGGACCCCGGGTACCAGGCGCTCCTCGCCATGTGCGTTGCCGGCAAGGAGCGGCTCCAGCAAATCAAACGCTTCGATATGCCCGACTTCCGCCCGCGCAAAGACTGGGTGCGCGAGATGGTCCGCTTCGGCATCCTGGCGCCCGGGGACCTCGCCCCCGAGCGGCCCATGAACGTCTATGCCGTCGAACGAAAATACTGGCAATCCCTTTGGTACCAGCCGCGCTAGGAGAGAATTCGGCGTCCCTCGTCGAGGAATATCCCTTTGAAATTCATCTCCAGGGCCTGCGGGTTCGTGGCCTTGCTGAGGGCTTCCCGCTCGGAGACTTTGCCGTCCTTGACCAGTTGGAAGAGGGCCTGGTTGAAGTTGATCATCCCGTCGTCCATGCCGGTCTCGATGGCGGCGGGCAGTTTGTCGAGCCGGTTCTCCTCGATCAGCTTCTTGGCCGTCGGCGTATTGATGAGGATCTCCATGGCCGGAGTCATGCCGCCGGCGATGGTGCTGACCATGCGCTGGCAGACGACGGCCTGGAGGGTGCCGGAGAGTTGGCGGCGGATTTGCTCCCTCTCCTCGGCCTTGAAGAAATCAAGAATGCGGTTCACCGATTGGGCGGCATTGGTCGTATGCACGGTGGACAGGACCAGGTGCCCGGTGTCGGCGGCGCTCATGGCGGCGGTGAAACTGACGGAGTCGCGCATCTCGCCGATCATGATGACGTCCGGGTCCTGGCGCAGGACGTGTTTGAGGGCGTGATGGAAAGAGAGTGTGTCCAGGCCGACCTCCCGCTGTTCGATAACGCACTGGTTGTCCTCGAAGACGTACTCGATGGGGTCTTCGAGCGTGATGAGGTGCTTCTTGAAGTTCGCATTGATGTGCTCGATCATCGCCGCCAGGGTGGTGGACTTGCCGCAACCGGTCGAGCCGGTCAGCAGCACGATCCCGCGCGGGGATTCTGCGATCTGCTTGATCTGCGGGAGCAGGCCCAGCTCTTCAAAGCTGGGAACGATGGTCTTGACATACCTCATCGCCAGGCACCACTGGCCCCGCTGTTGAAACAGATTCGTGCGGAAGCGGCCGATGCCCGGCACATAGTAGGAAAAGTCGATCTCGCGCTGCTCCTCCAGCCGCTGCCGCAGATGAACCGGCGTCACCTGCTTGACGATATTGTTCATCCAGTCCTCGGCCGGCACCGGGCATTCGATGGCAATGAGTTGGCGATTGATGCGGAAAACGACTGGGGTGCCGATCTTCAGGTGTACGTCCGACGCGCCGCCTTCGACGGCTGTCTTCAAGATGCGTTGAAACATTTCCATGACGCCGACCCTATCAAAAACAGGCGCCGGAGCCAAGGAGCAAAATGCCTGGCGGCGTGAGCGCGGCGCGACTCTTCGCTGCGCGCTGGAAGAAAACTTGATATGCGCGCGTTTGCGGGGCCGAGGATGGAGGGCCGCCCAGGGGCTCCGGACCGATAGCGACCCAGCTCGCCCCCAAATAGTTGGTCCAGGGTTGCCTTCGCCGCCGTTTTTACGCGCATCCCGGATTGAATACAAGCAAAACTGTTGGAAATCAGACGGAAATTTTTGAGATCTCGAGGCCGTTGTACTAGACTGCGGGGATGTCAAAGCAGCCCTGGCTCTCGTTGGTCCGGCCCCTGGTGCGGCGCTTGCAGCCGTATTGCCCGGGGGAGCAGCCGAAGATCAGGGGCTTGATCAAGCTCAATACTAACGAAAACCCCTATCCTCCGTCTCCCAAAGTCCTGGCGGCCACCCGGGCCGGGGTGGATGGCCGGCTGCGGCTCTATCCTTCTGCGACGGCGCAACCGTTGCGCGAAAGATTGGCCCGCCTGCACGGTTGCCGACCGGAAAACCTCATTGTCGGCAACGGGTCGGATGAGTTGCTCAACCTGGCGGTTCGGGCCTTCGTGGAACCCCTGTCCGGCTCCGCGCCGGGCCGGGCGCCTGGCGTCCTCAAGCCCGCGCGCCCCCCGAGCCGGTCGGTCCTGCAATACTTCGTCCCGAGCTATTCGCTCTACCCGGTTCTGGCTGACATCCAGGGCGCAGCCAGGCTCGGCGTGCCGCTGGCGTCCGATTTCGGCCTGCCATCGGCGCAGGAGTTGAGGAGACGCGGACAGTGGGACTTCGGGGCCGCCTTGACGATTATCACGACGCCCAATGCCCCCAGCGGACGCGGTTATTCGACGGCGGAGTTGGAGGCCCTTTGCCGCGCACAGAAAGGGGCGGTGATTTTGGACGAGGCCTACGTGGACTTCGCCCGCGAGCACGCCCTCGAACTCGCGCTCAAACACCCGCACGTCCTGGTGGCGCGGACCTTCTCGAAGGCCTATTCCCTTTGCTTCCAGCGCGTGGGTTATTTGGTGGGCCACTCGGACCTCATCGCCGCTCTCCACAGAATCCGCGACAGCTACAACGTGAACGGCCTGGGCCAAATTGCCGCGTTGGCCACGCTGGACGCCCTGCCCTATTACCGGGCCAACTTCCGCAAGATCATCCGTACGCGGGAGCGGCTCAGTTTGGACCTGGCCAAACTGGGGTTCCAGGTCTTCCCCAGCCAAACCAACTTCATCCTGGCCCGGCCGCCGGCTGTCCCGGCCCAAACCTGGCTCCAAGAGCTGCGCCAGGGGAAGATACTGGTGCGTTGGTTCGATCAACCGGGCATCCGAGACTGCCTGCGCATCACGGTTGGCGCCCCTGCCGAGGCCGCGGCGCTGGTGGCCGCGGCCCGCGAGATCGCGCGCCTCCAGAAACAGGTTGCCGCACGGTCCGCCTTGGCCTATGCTCCTGGCGACCTGCGCGAGTAGCTCAATTGGATAGAGCGTCGGCCTCCGGAGCCGAAGGTTGAGAGTTCGACCCTCTCCTCGCGTACCAGCCTTCGCTCGCAACGAAGTGGAGAGCGAAGGCTGCCGCGCCGTAGCGCGAAGCGCGAAGGCGGGCGCATGTCGCAACGAAGTGGAGAGCGAAGGCTGCCGCGCCGTAGCGCGAAGCGCGAAGGCGGGCGTATGTCGCAACGAAGTGGAGAGCGAAGGCTGCCGCGCCGTAGCGCGAAGCGCGAAGGCGGGCTTTCGACCCACAAGCAGATAGGAACGGGAAGCAATGAACTTCTTCTACGTCTATATCCTCCAAAGCGAGCACATGCCGGAAGCGTTCTACGTCGGCTTTACCGAAGACCTGCATTCGCGGTTGAAAACCCACAATTCCGGGCAGGTCCCTCACACAGCCAAATTCCTTCCATGGCGAATCAAAACGGCTATTGCGTTTACTGACCGCCAGCGCGCCTTGGAATTCGAACGTTATCTGAAATCCCCCTCCGGTCGCGCATTCGCCAAGAAGCGGTTGTGACACGTCGTAGGGAATTGGGTGGAATCACCGCTCAAACCAGAACAGAAACCAGAGCAAGGGGGAAAAAGGGGTCGGAAAAGGGGGTTACAAATGGGCTGGCATTGGGTTTTGACGGGGTTGGGGGGATTAGACCGAACTGGGGGCTGGAATGGGCCGGGCACGGGTTTCTGCGACAAAGAGCACTCTTCTGAGATGGACGGGGGAAGGGGCTGAATGAGGGGTTTTGGCCCTTGTTCCTGAGCGGAATGACTGGCCTATTGAGGTTTGGGACGGCGGTGGCGTGGTGGGAGACGATGGCGGTGATGACGAACGGCACGGAATAAAGAGCTTGCGTCTCATATTGTCGAATGACAGTATAAGAACCGCTGCTGAGTTAGGTAATGGTTTGGTCGATATCGCGTATCGGAAAGTTATACTATGAAGAAGTCCACTGCCCTCATATTCGCGGCCAGTGTTTTGTTTCTGGCCGGTTGTTGCACCGCACCTCACGCCGCCAAGTGGGAGTATAAAATCGCGTTCGCTCCTAATGGAACTGCTAACACCTACCCAACTCAAGAAAATCGGGACGTCCAACAAACGCTCTTGAACGACCTTGGTAAAGACGGTTGGGTGCTGATCAGTGCGGATAATGGAACATTTTATTTCAAACGGCCCGTCAAATAGTTCCATTCGGCCTTAGCAACCAGAAAGGGGTCAGGAAAAGGGGTCACCGAGATTGTCATATTCGCGAGGGGGCCTGGTTCGGATCGCTCGGGCGTGGACCCTTGTTCCGCCGGCTCACCAGCCAAGCCAGATTCCCGCGCCTGCCCATGCACAACCCCTGGGCGATCCGCTCCAGCGGCACCGTCGTCTTCGCGCGCAGTTCGCGCGCCAGCTTCACTTTGCCAAATTCTCATTGACTGAGGTTCTGCTGGAAAGAAGTTGAATTCACGCGGGCGACCGCCGCACACTGCCGGCGCAGATGAGACGGTTCCGCCACTCCTGTCGCCCCTGTCTCTCCCGGCGGCTTGCCTGGAAGGCCATCGCTCTCGGGATGATCTCAGCGGTGGCGCCGGCCCCCGGCGCAACGGAGCGATCTGCCCGGGCGGCTGAACCAGTCACGGTTATCGGCATGGTGCTGAACCACGTCCACACGGGGGAGAAGGCCCCGTGCGTATTCGTCTATGCCGTGGACGGTCCTCCCGAGGTCCAATCGGAGTTCAAGAGAATCCTGGACGAGTATTACCCTGAGCAGGGGCTTGATGCCGAGGCGGCCCGGAAGTTGTTGGACCAATTTACGGCGAGGTTGAAGTATTTTGTGAACGGGCCGCTCGCGGAGAAGCTGGAAAAGGATGCCACCTACAACGCACGGCAGATGATGGCCCTGACCGGGGTTGTGGCGGAACACGACGGCCGGAAGTGGATTACCGCCAGCAAGTGCGAGCCGACCCCATTCAATTACCCCGACAAAATGCTGGCCGCCGACCGGCCCTTCGAGCGGCCCGACAAGCCGCCCATGATTCTCAAGATCGATGATCGCCTGTCACTCAAGTGCCTCTGGGTGCCGCCGGGACGCTTTCTGATGGGAGAGCCTTATTACATGTGCCCGCATTGGCAGGAAGACCCGCCGCACCTGGTAACCCTGACGCGGGGCTTCTACCTGGCGGAACACCCCGTCACGTGGGAAATGTACGACGCGGTTATGAACACCCGCAGTTCCCAGACCGACTTGACCTTCACGGAACCGACTGCTCCCGCAAATGTCTCCTGCGCCAACCTCCAGGAGTTCTGCCGTCGTTGTTCCGAGAGAATCGGACGGAAGGTCCGCCTCCCGACGGCGGCGGAATGGGACTACGCGGCGCGGGTTGGGACATCGAACCCGACCTTTATCACAAGGTACCTGAGCCAGGCCAGCGACGCAACCAAGCCGGTCAGGTCCAAGCAGCCCAACGCCTGGGGGTTCTATGACATGGTGAGCACCGGCTGGGAACGCGTGAGCGATGGAACGGGTGAGCTGGATCATCGTGACATCGTGGACCCGCAGCACCTTCCCCCCGAGGACACCGGGAAGGCAGACCCCAAAGCCAAGCATGGACACCAGGGGAAGGGGAACTCCGGGTATGCATTGGGCGAAATCGAGTACATAGACAGCAACCCGGGCCCGCTCAGAACTTACCCCGGTATCTTACGGTTTCGGGTCGTCGCGGAAGAGCCGATCGAGATGGAGCAGCCTGCCGCCAGGTAGCGAAGCAGTTGCGTCACGCAACCTGGTCCGCATGCCCTCAGGAGCACGGTGCGGCCCGGGCCAAAATGGATGGACACCCGGGGCTGCGTCTATGCCGACAACCCGGGCGGCAATGCCGAGATGCTCGCCCGGTTGGGCGACTTGGCGGCGCACGACGTGCCACTGCTCGAGGTCTGTGGGAGCATCGATCCGATCCTGGGCCGGTGGGCGTTGCGGATCGAGGCCCTTTACCAGCAGTTTGGCGGCCGAATCACGCTGATGATCAAGGAAGGGGCCGGCCATCATCCGCACAGCCTGCGCAACCCCAAGCCCATTGCGGACTTCATCGAGCAGAGCTTCAAGTCAACGCCCAGCCCAGCGCCGGATTTCGTGCCCGCCAAATACACCCGGACTTGCTATTACAGCATCGAGGATTCGTATCGGGATTATCCGGAGGAAGGAACCCATATCACCTGCCGCGGCCCTTTGTTTACGGAGTGCTATGGCCGCTATGCATTCGACCTGCCTGGGGTCGAAGGGACCATTGACGTCATCGCTCCCCGGGTGGCGGCTCCCGGCAAGCCATGGGTCTTCCGGGCGGGTTTCGTCAATCGGGATGCCCTGGTGGACCTCGGCTTACTCGCGCACGGCTTTCACATTGTTACCGGCCCGGTGCCTTACAATGCCGACGGCCCGGTTCGCGCGCACTGGGACACGGCCTACGACTACCTTGTGGGACACGGGTTCTCGGCAAAACCGGTGATGGAAGGTGCGGGTGGGGCGGCCGGCGAGGCCTATGCCTGGGCCGCCGAAAACCCGGACAAGGTTAGTTGCATCTACGCCGAGAATCCCCTCCTGCGGAGCAAGATGTCGAAGACGCCACCGCTGGAGGGGTTCCCCCGCCTCGCTAAGGCCGGAGTCCCGCTCGTTCACGTCTGCGGCAGCCTGGACCCCTGGCTGGAGAAGCAGACGCTAGTGGCCCAAAAGCGTTACCAGGAACTCGGCGGGCGCATGACGGTGATCGTAAAGACGGGGCAAGGGCACTATCCGCTGGCCCCGACCGACCTGGCCCCAGTGTTGGAGATCATCACCCAGAGCGTCAACGGCCGTCTCCCTTCTTCCGCCCCTGTGCCTCCCGGAAAGCATGGTTCGTCCTCCAAGTCCCCGACATACGTTAAGGGGTCAATGAGATTGTCATAAGGGCAGCACCGCCTGCCCCGCCGGGCTGGCGCCCAAAACCTCCTCCCGGCGGCCCAACAGCCAGGCCAGGTACCCCCGCCTGCCCATCCACAGCCGCTCGGCAATCCACGCTGGCGGCATCGTCGTCCGCGAACGTAACTCGCGCGCCAGCGCCAACCGCCACCACCGCCGCCTGCATCCACCTGCTGCACCTCGACCTCTCGCTGGCCAAGAAGACCAGTGCCGGGTGGACTAGAGTTACTTCCTTGTCCAAATGCGGTCTAAACAGGTCAAGTTTTTCAGGCAGCAATTCTGGCGTTGGCCACGGCTTGACCAATGGCATCAGTCAGCGCGACTAACTTGCGACGAAGTGGAGGTGAGTCGCCGGCCGGATCGGCCATCTGGGCCAGACCGGGGCGGAACAAACCTCCTTGGCACTGGCAAAGGGAGTCTGCTTCTTTGTCCTGCACCGTCCGGCGGGGCCAACTGAGTCTGAAGTTAGGCTCGGCCAGTGGCCAGGATGGCCGGTGGCTTGAAAAGCCAAAAGGAGGCCCCCCGCGCCCGCTCCCATCCGTGAAATCCGTGAAATCCGTGGTCGATCTCCCCTTCACGGATGACACGGATTTTTCTGAGCTCCGCAGGCCAACCCACGTGCGAACGGTTCACATGCCTCGTCGGTCTGAGGGGGAGCCTCGCTACGAATTGGGGCTTGACAGCTTCGACTCTGGTGAGACAATGGGGCTGGAATTATGGCGACGGCAACGACAATGGCGGCGGGTCAAGGTCAGAGGAGGAAGGCATAGATTATGAAAACTATAAGCGGATTTGGGAGAAGACTCTGCATCAAGGGGACGGCCATACGCTCGAGAGCAGCCTATGCTTCATTGCCGTTGCTGCTCCTGTCGCTCTTGGCCGTGCCCGCTCTGGTGCGAGGCCAATCTTACACGGACAATTACGGAACCTGGACTTACGCAAGCGATGACGACACAATCACCATCACCGAATATGCCGGTCCTGGCGGTGCGGTGATTATCCCAAGCACGATTGACGGGCTGCCGGTCACCACAATCGGATACTACATCTCCTCCACCATAGGCGGCCCGTGGGGTGCGTTCGCGGGATGCGAGAGCCTGACCAGCGTCACGATTCCCGCCAGCGTCACCTACCTCGGCTGGTACGCGTTCGCCGACTGCCTCAACCTCACCAGCGTCTATTTCCTGGGTAATGTCCCAGGATACGACTTCCACGGTGTGTTCTCCTTTTTTACTTTTTCCCCGACTGAGACGCAAGTCTTCGACCCCGTGACCTTCTATTGCTTGCCTGGGACCGATTGGGTGGGGTCGACGATGCTCAGAAACCCGGAAGTGCAGACCAGCAACACCAGCTTCGGTGTGCCTAATCAATTCGGCTTTACGGTAACCGGCAGCAGCAACCTGGTCGTCGTCATAGAGGCAACCACCAGTCTAGCCAATCCCACCTGGCTGCCGCTCCAAACCAACACCCTCAGCGGCAGCCTGCTCTATTTCACCGACCCCTGCTGGACCAACTATCCGAGCCGCTTCTATCGCGTCACCTGGCCGTAGAGTGTAACAGTGGGAGGAGGTCGTACCTTTTAGATTATGGTGTCCCGCTCGAAGGCATACAGATAGCGGCAGGTGAAATGCATACCAGGGTGGAGACGCGTGAATTACGGCCGAGCCCATTTAGCGAGGGAGATTGGAATGCATTTGGGATGTGCTGTCGGCTTCTTGACGCCGGGGAGACGAAATCAGGCGAGCGGCCTAATGCCGTCAGGGCCCTTCACAGTTGCGGCAGTGTGTTCGTAATAAAATCGCTGTCAACCTCTTGAAAACGAATCCCGTAAAATGTATTCCATGCTTCCCATGCCGCCTTAAAGCATGGCTTTCCTTTTCTCCAGTTGTCCATCCAGCCCATACGGATCTGGTTGAACCGCTGCAATGTTGCCATCTCCACGCACGCCTGAACTCTGAGTTTCCAAACTCGGGCGTTTGTCGGTCCTAGAACACCGAAGGTTTTCCGCCCTTGCTTCAGATCACCGACAGGATTCGGCGTCGAAGGTGGCCAAAAGCCTGGGAATAGAAGAAGACCGTGCGAGGTTATGGAAGGCTGTCCCCGCACCAGTGGTATTCTCTCAATCCCCACGTAAAAGGTATGGCCGTCCGAGAAAAACGATTCCGTTGCCAGGACTTCCGCTCGCTCGCCGATGACTCGCTCAATGCGATCGAGCACTATTCGGCGGTGATCAGTCGCCTGCACTCGAAAGAACACGACTGGCCTTCCGTTCTCCTTGGTTTGCCTGACAATCTTCAAGCGGAGCAAGGGTTTAGTCGTTTTATGGGGCCACAGCAGAAACAGAAAACCGCCCATCAAAACCAAAAGGCCGAGAACCAGGAATATCTTAGGGCGGTTCATGTTCGCAATGGCTCAAGATTAACTGCATTCACCGCATCAACGCAAGGTGAAAGTGGACCGATTCCCTCTGAAGCCTGGTGGCATTGGCTTGGCATCCACGCCGCCCAGGAAGATGAACCATACAGCTACGGCCCCGTTGAGCCGGTTGGCCTTTTGCGCTCGCCAGATGCCCCACGAAAGGTCTTGATGGCGCGGCCGCAGCTCAGAGTGGTCAATGGCTGGAGGTCTTGGCAGAGGGCAACTGTGGGCTACTTCAAGGCCATCAGGGAGGTCCTTATCTCTTCGTGGCTCCGACCATTGATGCGTGAAATTCACGCATTATGCGTGAGAATCACGCATCTATCCAGGTGGAGGTCGACCTGCATCCCTGATTTCCTGGGCTTTATGGAGACGCCAGAAGTGGCACAGAATATGCGGATGCTTTACCAAGCCTGTGGTTCTGATGTGTTTGGGATTGCCGTCTTGGTGTTGGCTTGACCTGGCGGTTGATGCCACGAAGATAAAACTGAAAGGGTATATGTATGCGTAAAGCGCTGCGACTTCTCCGGGTTCGCCTGGCGGTTCTTACGATGGTGCTGGCATTGCCTGCGGCGGTGGAGGCTCAATTCGATTACACGACCAATCAGGGCACCGTCACCATCACGAAATACACCGGTCCTGGCGGGGCGGTGACCATTCCCAGCACCATCATTGGCCTGCCAGTCATCACCATCGGGGAAGGTGCGTTCTGGTCCTGCACGAGCCTGGCAAGCGTCGTCATTTCTGACGGCGTCGCCGACATCGCAAGTTCCGCGTTCGATGGCTGCGAAAGCCTGACGAGCGTTACGATCCCAAGCAGCGTCACCAACATCGGCGACGATGCGTTTAGTGGGTGCAGCAGCCTGACCAAGGTCGCAATTCCGGCCAGCGTCACCAGCATCGGGAGCTATGTGTTTTCGGATTGCTCGAGCCTTGCAGAGATAACAGTGGATCCTGTCAACCCCCTTTATGGCAGTGTGAATGGCGTGTTATTCAACAAGAGCCGAAGCACGCTTATCCAGTATCCACCCGCCGAAGCTGGAAGCTACATGATCCCAGGCAGCGTCACCACCATTGAAAATGGGGCCTTCATTTCCTGCATGGGCCTGACCAGCGTCACGATCCCAAGCAGCGTCACCAACATGGGTGGTGAGACTTTCTTTGGATGTCCTAACCTCGCAACGATAACGGTGGATGAACTCAACCGCTTCTATAGCGACGTGGATGGGGTTCTGTTCGACAAGAGCCAGAGCACGCTAATCGAGTATCCAGGGGGCAGAGTCGGAAGCTACACAATCCCTGACAATGTCATTACGATCGGAAGCGATGCCTTCTACTTCTGCGAAGGCCTTACGAACGTCACGATAGCTAACAGCGTTGCCGTAATTGGAGAGGGGGCCTTTCAGAGGTGCAACAACCTAAGCACCGTCATGATAGGCAGCAGCGTCACCAACATTGAGAGCAATGCCTTCACTTCCTGCGTCAGCCTGATTGGGATCTATTTTGCCGGTAATGCTCCAAGCCTTGGGACGGATCCTTTCTTCTTTAGCGGTCCCATAATCTATTACGTGGCCGGGACCAAAGGCTGGGGTTCTACATTTGGCGGGGTCTCTACGGCGGTATGGAATCCAGAGCTCCCGTTCAACTATACGATTAATAACGGGAGGATCATCATCACGGGATACACCGGCCCCGGCGGTGTGGTCACGATCCCTGCCGTGCTCAGTGGTCTGCCAGTCACTACTATCGCCAGCTATGCCTTCTTTGGCTGCACCAATGTAACAAATGTTATCATCCCCAAAGGAGTCATCGACATTGGCGATTCAGCATTCTCCTTGTGCAGTAATCTGGCCAGCGTTATGATCCCAAACAGCGTCCAACAGATCGGAGAGTATGCGTTCAGTGGCTGCGCCAGCTTGACCAGCGTGACAATTCCCGCCAGTGTTCGTGGTATCGGCGGTAGTGCCTTCGGTAGCTGCGCAGCTTTGACAGGAGCCTACTTCGAAGGGAACGCTCCAACCAATGGCTCGCACGTGTTCGTTAGTGACTGCAATGTCACCGTCTATTACTTGCCTGGGACCTTCGGCTGGGGTCCATTGTTTGTCAACCGTCCAGCCGTGATTTGGAATGCACAGGTCCAGCCTGGCAGCTTTGGCTTGAGGTCCAATCAATTTGGATTCAGCATCACAGGGAGCAGCAATCTAGACGTCGTCATAGAGGCGAGCACCAATCTCGGCGACCCGAACTGGTCTCCATTGCAAACCATCACCCTCAGCGGCACTGCATTTAATTTCACCGACCCCTACTGGACGAACTATCAAAGCCGCTTCTACCGCGTGACCTGGCCGTAAGGCGGAGGACCGGCATCAACAATGGACATTTCACCTGCACAGCGCCGATAGCCGCCGTCGGGGCGGAGAGCAGCTTATCGGCCTCCGGGAAGTCAAAATGAATGGCCGTCTCAATATCGACATCGCTCGAATGGGGAACAAGTGGGTCGCTTGCTTCGATCTGCTGGGCTTTAGCGACCTGACCAACCGCTCCCTGCTCCACGCGGTTGACCAGGTTCAACGGTGTTTACCAGAGTTGAACTGGGTCCCGCCGGTCTCCGTCGAATAGGCAATTATGGAAACATGGTTGGGGCGTACGAGCATTTAGAAATAGCTTTTATCGCGTTGTCGTTTTCTTCTATAGTTGGAACTATATTCCAGCTTTCGAAGTGGGTCCGCACGTATTTGGTCCCACCAGATTCCAGATTCAATGTGAGGGGATGCGTGTCCCCTTTACGATGGGAGCATCTGACTGTGTAATCGCCAGGTGGCCGGTCCACATAAAAATAGCATCCATTGATTGACTCGCCTACAAGCTCAGAGTTTATGAATATGTGCGAGCGCATCGCATTGCCGACAAAACGGCTCGGTCTGTAAAAATAGATACGCCCTTGGCCCTGTGGAGTCTGAGGCGTAAATTGCATGCGGCCGTTAAAAGAGGTAAGGGTGTAATTATATGTCCTTCCAGCAAGAGCCGTGATTGGCACAGTTGATAGTTGCGCTACGTTGTCAAAATCATCCAAGTAGAACGTGACGGTAAGATCTCCGGGAAGTCGATGCCAAGTAACGTCAAAGGGGAACAGTAACGATCCAGTATGAAGCACCTCGTTACCTCTCCGGAGTTGTGGGCCGCCCTGGTGGGCGTACTGGGAACCAGCGTGCACGACGGTTTCATTGCCAAAGAGGGCATTGTATAAGCCTGGCGACTTAAAAAGCCACATTCCTGGAGCGTACTGCGAGCCAGCATACACGACGGTGCCTTCGTCAAAGATTGAACCTCCGAGTTTATAAGGAAGAGGACCAAGGTAATGCACGTGCACCGTTGCCAGGTCGTTGGTAATGTTCCCAGTCCACGGGGTGGAGGCTCCTATTGCGGGCTTGTAGGTTCTGCAGCCGCTCGCGCCGATGAGGACAAAAACCAAGAGGAGCGGCCTGGCCGTGCAAGTACCATGGATGGGCAGCATGGGGCAAACCCGAGTAAAGGCCGCTCGGATGTGTTTCATTGTTGCTTTGAATTTCATTTTGGGCGATTTCATAGATTCTGTGGTTGGATCAAAATATGTTCCTTAGATATGCATATCCTCCTCCCAGTAGTTAGGGACATGGAGGAAGGGAATGCACAGCCTCCATGGCTCACGACCAGAGCATAGTGATTTCCATACGGCGAAACTCTCCTGGCCTTTCGCCGTTCTTCCCGATGCTGCTCCTGCCCGGTCTGCCGGTATTGAGCATCGAGCAATCATGGTGAATCGAGGATCACGATTCAGCGGACACGGGGCGCATTTTGAGCGTTTGCCCGCAATATGTCAATGGGAAATGTCGGCTATCCCGAGAGGAAAGACGGTCAACCAGGCTAGGCTCCTGCGTTCGCCAGATGCGGCGCCAAAGGCCCTCATGGGCGGCCGCAGTTCGGGGTGGTCCATGGTGGGAAGTCTCGGCAAAGGGCAACTGCGGGCTGTGTTGCCCGGGGAGTTGCTGCATTCAGCCAATGGAAGACTGGACCGGCAGAAATTAGGGCTTGACAGGTTCGATTCTGGAGAGACAATGGGGCCGGAACTACGGCGGCAACAACGGCAATGGCGGCGGGTGAAGGTCAGAGGAGAAAGGCGTAGATTATGAAAACTATAAGTGGGTTTGGGAGAAGACTGTGCATTAAGACGAAGGCCATTAGGTTGAGAGCGGTCTGCACGAGGAGCTTACTGCCGCTGCTCTTGGTGTTGCTGCTGCCTGCCGTGGTGCAAGCCCAGTTCAGCTATACGATCAACGACGGCACGATAACCATCACTGGATACGGGGGTCCTGGAGGAGCGGTGACTATCCCTAGCACTATCAATGGCCTGCCGGTCAGCGCAATCGAAGCCTACGTCCCTTCAAACGGCCCCCCGGTGGGTGCATTCGCGGGATGCGAAAGCCTGACCAGCGTCACGATTCCCGGCAGCGTTACCTATTTGGGGAGATATGCGTTCATGGGTTGCCTCAACCTGACCAGCGTCTATTTCGAGGGTAACGCCCCCAGTGTTGGCTGGATTGAAGTGTTCAACTGGCCTGATGGTTATACTACTAACGGGCTGCCAGTCTGGGAGGCGGACCCCGCCACCGTCTATTACTTGCCGGGAACCACGGGTTGGGGCACGGAGTTTTCCGTTCTTCGTACCGCATTGTGGCTCCCCCAGGTGCTGACTAGCGATGCGAGCTTCGGTGTGCAGGCCAATCAATTCGGGTTTACCATCTCTTGGGCCAGCGGAATGACGGTCGTGATAGAAGCCTGCACCAACCCCGTTAATCCCGTCTGGTCGCCAATCCAAACCAACACCCTGAACGGCAACCTACTCTATTTCAGCGACCCCAACTGGACCAACTATCCGAGCCGATTCTATCGCGTAACCTGGCCGTAAGGCGGAGGACCGGCATCAACAATGGACATTTCACCTGCACAGCGCCGATAACCGCCGGCGAGGCAAAGAGCAGCTTACCAGCCTCTGGGAAGTCAGGCGCCGGGCACACGTGCCGCTCCTGAGGGAGCTTGAGAGAGGTGTGGGAGGACGCCGCTGCTACAAACACGGCGCTCCTGCGGAGCTTGCTGGTTCGGCGCGAGACAAAGAGTTCTTTCGGCGTCACCCCGGGGCATTCCGCAATGATCAATGACGAATTCTCAATTCTCAGTTTTCAATTTGCCTTTCCAGGAGCTCGGCGCAGGGAATTGTCGGGCGCCCGAAGGCTTTGGCTGCGGCTGCGCCGCTCCGGGTTCGGCTGCTTCTGCAACCGCGACGGAAGACCAGTTCTTCCAGCTCCCGTGCTTAGGAGGCGGTAATGAATAAAGGTGGCAAGCTGCCTTGGTCTTTTGCCGTCCACCTTCGTTGCTCGCTCCTTACAGATCCATGCGGATAAGCTCGTCGCTCGCGCCTCGCTGGCCGCCAAAATCCCGGCGGCTTCTTGCCACCTTTATTCATTACCGCCTCCTTACCGGGCAGGGCTTCTGGCGGTCGAGGACAGCCTCAGGCCGCTCATGGTCCTGAGTTCCCAGCGGCCGCCGCTCAATTCGAGCGTTACGGCCCCGTCCGAGCGCGTATAGAGGACAGGGACCTTTCTTTGCGCCAGGCGCTCGCGAAGCCTCGGGCCGGCGCGCGCGGAAGCGGGGTATTCGGAGTCGGCCACGATGATGACGCGCGGTTGGACGGCCTCGAGCAGGTCCTCGCCAATGGCCTCGGTGGCCACAGGCAGGCCGGTGACGAGGATGTCCGCCCTCAGGTCTTGCCCTCGTCCCAGAAGGGCGTTCTGACCGGGCCGGCCCAGGGCCGAGAGCAACAGGACCCGCACGCCCTGCAGCTCGCCCATCAGCACCAGGGCATTGTCATCGGCTTGTGGAAACCGGTCGCCTGCCTCCGGGTGCAAGATGGTCCAGGCTCCCAGCCGGTCGCCACGGCTGACGGTGTGGAGCTTGCCGGGTGTTCGGTTGAATTCCTGCAGGGTGCGACGGTAAGGGGCAGAGCGAAACCGGACCGGGCTGGCCCAGATGGCCCGTGCCGGGAAAAGGGCGTCCACGGTTCGGGCTCCCCCGATGTCCTGGGAGTTGCCATGGGTCAGGACCAGGCCGGGCAAACGGTTGACCCCCTGGGCGCGCAAGAAATTCTTGGTCAGCAACTGCACCGAATTGCTCGAGCCGCAATCAATGAGCAAGTCATTCCTGGAGCCCGGCGCGTCGAAATAGACGGCATGGCCGCCGCCCAGAGGCAGGACGGTCAACCGGGTGAGGCAGGCGGCCTGCCAGGTTTGCCAGCACCAAAAGCCGGCCGCAAGGGCGAAGACGGCCGTTGCCCAGAGACGCAGCCTGGGCCGGAAGAGCCAGCCTGTGGCGGCTGCAAGCAACAGGGCGTAGTAGAGGGCGCTGCCAAAAATGCCGGGCGCAGCCATGTAATAATAGGCCCCCGGCCACCGGGCAAACCAATGACTGCTTAGGCGGATGCACTCCATCAGGAACCAGCCGGCGTGGTTGAAACATTCCGCCGCCGCCGGAAACCAGCCCGCCACTAACAGACAGGCCAGGTTGCTCACCAAGACCAGGCCGCACAGCGGCACGGCCACGATGTTGGCCAGGGTGCTCACGGGCGTCACGATATGAAAATAATAGGCCGCCAGCGGCAGCGAGCCGGCCCACGCGGCAAATGAGGTGAGCAAAAGGCCGCCGAGGTAGCGCGCCGGCCCTCGTCCCAGCCGCCGCCAGCGGGGCAGCAGCGCCTCCGGCAGCATTGGGTCCGGCGCTGTCAGACGCTCTGCCCATTGCCGCAAGGGCGGCAGGAGCAGGAGGATGCAAAGCACGACCAGGAACGAGAGCTGAAAACCGGCCTGGAAGATTTGTGACGGCTGCCAGGTGAGGATGATCAACGCAGCCACAAACAGGGAATTGAGCAGGTCGCTCGGGCGCTTCAAGACCCAGCCCACGATGACCACCGATAACATCACCGTGGCGCGAATCGCCGAGGCCGGCCACCCGGTCAGCGCCACGTAAAACCAGATCAGTGGAATCAGGACTGCCCCGCTCCAGGGGCGGGGCAAACCCAGGGCGCGGAACAGGCCGAAGAAAATGCCAAATACGATAGCCATCCGCAGGCCGTCCACGGCAAAGATGTGATAGGTCGCCGCCCGGATGAACGGCTCCGAGACCTCCTCGGTCAGGGCGGCCTTCCACCCGAGCGTCAGGGCCCATTCCAGGCGCAGCGACTCGTCTTCCAGCGGCAGACCGCGCCCCAGCGCGCGGCGCGCCCAGGTGCGGAACCGGTCTGCCAGGGGCGGGGCCGGCGGCCTTGCCAGCACAATCCAGTCCTTCTCGGAGGCCGCCTGCAATTGATAATAAATGCCCATTTCCTTCAAATAGGCCCGGTAATCGAACGTCCCCTCCGCCTCCGCCCCCTTGGGCGGCGCCGCCACGCCGGAGATTTCCACCGTCTGGCCCCCGAAGAAATGGCCCAGCGTCCCCGGCGTAGTGACCGCGATGCGTCCGGTTGCCGGTTGCCACGGCTGATGATTGGTGCTCAGGGCGGTGGCCTCCACCTGGGCGATCGCGCGCCAGGACTCCTTCTGCCCGCGCTGATGCGCCCGCAAAGAAGGCGTCTCGCGCAGGACGCCCCGGACCGAGACGATAGCGGGTTGATCGCCCAGGATCCGGCGAAGATCGTTCGGAGAGAGCACCGCCGTGTGGAGCGACAGGTTTGTCCATCCGGCCAGAAAAATCAGCAGGCACAGTAACGCCGCCCGCCCCCGCCCCCAGGCAAGCCACCGGAACGCCGGCTTCAGCCGGCAGTGGTCCGGGCACAGCAACCCCGCCAGACCCCAGGCAAGGGTCACCGCCGCCACACCAAGGCTGACTCCCAAGAGCGCCCACGGCGAAACCGGCGCCATGGCCCCGGCCAGGATTCCCCCCGCAAAGAGCACGGCCGCCGGCAACAGCGGTTGTTTCATGCTGCTCGTGCAAACTCCCCGGACTTCATGCCCGCATCAAACCAAAGCCGGACCTCCAAATCAACTGAAATCCACCTTCATTGGCTGGCCTCAACCCGGAGGGCCGTCACCGCGAGGCCGAATTTGAAATGGCTTGCGCGTCTCTAACCGGTGTGAGACAACTGTAATATGACGAGTGATTCTACAGTTACCGTGAGCCAGGCGCAGGCGAATCTGCCCAAGCTTATCCGGCAGGACAGCTTTGCCATCGCCCGGCATGGGAAAGTGGTGGGCGTGTTCCTGTCCAGAGACCGGATCGAGGCGCTGGTCGAAAGCATGGAGTTATTGAGCGACCCGCATTTCATCCAGGCCCTGAGGGACCATAAGGCCGGGCGGGGCAAACAATACGACGTGGCGGAACTGGATGCTGAAATGTCCGCATGAATTTGAGGGATTAACGCTGCCGCAGTAATTCCCCGGCTACATCCCTACGCAGGTCCTCATGGCGTGCAGAACGAGGGTGGAGTACCCAGGGGCCACCTGCCGCCTCATGAGCCGTGGCCGACGGCGCGACGACATTGTCTTGGATGCTGTGGAGAAAAACGCACCAAACTACGGTGTCTGACTCCCAAGAGCGCCCACGGCGAAACCGGCGCCATGGCCCCGGCCAGGATTCCCCCCGCAAAGAGCACGGCCGCCGGCAACAGCGGTTGTTTCATGCGCCACCCCCCGCCCGCGGCCCGGCTGAGCCAGTTGCCGCGGCTCCTGCACACTCCCCGGACTTCATGCCCGCATCAAACCAAGCCTGCAACTGCAAATCAACCCCCAATACCGCATGAACATCAGGTCTCCGAGCCGAGACACCGCTTAATGTGCCGGGCCAGATGTTCGTCGACCTCGGTGTGCCGTGGCACCGGCTGCTTGCGCCCGTTGGCGGGATTCCAGTAGATGTCGTGCCGCGATCCGGCGCGCAGCCGCTGGCAACCGGCGGCTTTCAACTACCGGATGAGTTCCCGCCGCTTCACACGAGGACTTCCTTGAAGTGGTGCGTGGCCGGCCCGTCCTCCAAGACCATCATTCGATAGGCGTCCCGGATGTTCTCCTCCAACTCCTCCAGCGTCCTGCCTTGCGTCATGATCTCCGGGTGCTCGACTATCTTCCCGAGCCAGAACTTCTTGGACTTCCAATAAACCATCGTCAGCTTCGCATTCATAGTCCCGTGACCTGTCTCTCTGTCACCATTCAAACTTAAGCGTGATCGTGCTCACGAAACCGAGTTTAACCGAACCAGGGGCCCAGGGCAATCCGGAACGATCTGCCTTTGACAGCCGCAGGGCCACGAGCCCCCATTCGAACATCATCGGCTCGCCCACTTGCAAGACCTGGCCAGCTTTCTCAAGAAACGCGCGCATGGATCACTCGCCGGAGCCGAGGGTGACTCTCAGGAGCACCCACGGCGAAACCGGCGACACGGCCCCGGCCAGGATTCCCCCCGCATAGAGCACGGCCGCCGGCAGCGGCGGTCGTTTCATAGAGAACTATGTTCCCGGAAGTCTGCGCAGGATTTGGACTGGGAACCGGGCGGTTGGGGCGCGGTAGAAGAGAGTCTGAAGCTCTCTGCCCAGGACCGGAATTCGCGCCAACTTGCCCGTTGCGAGCGAGTCGCCGAAAGGCGCCGTGACCGGAACCCATTTGCCGCCGAAATAGCCGGCGATGGAATCCTCTTCATCCAATTTGGCAATGATGACGTTGACCCGCTTTCTCTCTTCCCGGGCAAGCTCAAGCCCTGAAGAGTAAATGGGACTAAGCCCCTTGGCGGAGAATGGCACATACAGACGGGGTGTGATCCTCTTTGCTTCAAAGAAAGTAAAGTATTCACTAAATACCACGTCGTCAGCGTGGAGGCGCGAGGCCACGACCTTCATCAATTCGGCCCTGGGCGTCACTTCGCAAAAAGTGGCCGTCAAGAAGAGCCTCAGTGGCAATCCAAGGATGACGGCGGCGACTCCCGCGCCCACAAAGACAAGACGAGCCGCCGCTGGACGATTCGGAGGGGCCAGGGCCTCGGTCTCCGACCACGCGTGGCCGAAAGCCAGGAGCAAGGGGGCGTATATCATGTAAGCATAGTAAGCGCGAAAATCTGCGGACAAGCAGAACACGAGAGGCACCGCCAAATACATCAGGCCAAAAGACAAAATGATTCGCCTCGAATGACCGGCGAGGAGGCCCCATCTGCCGGCCACGAAATAACCCAGCGCGAGAATCAAAGGAACGCAACTGAGGTCCTTGAAGTAGCTTGCGGCCGCATTTCCAAGATTCCCGAGTCCCCCGCCGCGGGCGACTGCCCGGACCGAGAGCTGGAAGTAAGCCAGCGCGCGGTGCCACGCAAGAAAGCCTGCCAGCGAGCAGGCGCCTGCGGCCAGACCCAGCCCAACATACAGCAGGTCGCTGCGGGTGAGGCTGCGATGGGCCGCCCACCCGATAATAGACGCCAGTGCGGCGTAGAGCGCCACCTGCAAACCTATCCAAGGCGTTACCATCGCCAACAACAAGAGAGTCAGGCCCCTGCGACGCCGGCTGCGAACGCCGAAAGCCAGGAACAGCAGAAGGAGCCAGAGCATTCCCAAAACATCCGGCCTCGAGGAGCGAGATGCCAAAGAGATGCCATATCCAAGCTCCAGAAGCGCAATCAACGCTATACGCGCGGGCGCGAACCTGACGAGCTTGAATCTCCAGGTTGCCAACCAGAACAGCAAAGCGGCCACGGCAAACAAGGTGAAGTTGAAGGACCTGGCGCCCAGCAGGCTCGTGCCCGCCAATGGAAGCCAACCGGACAGCAACAGGCTGTAAAGGGGGGAGTTGACGGCCCAGAAGGTGCCTGGCGGCTGGAATTGCCATGCGGAGGTTGTGAACCCCCGGTGCTGAGCCAGGTTAATGGCTGGTTCCGAGAAGGTTACTTCATCGCACCAGGCCGTTGGATAGCAGTTGTAAGTTGCGGCATGGAATCCCCAAAACGACAGCAGCAGCCCTGCCACCACCAGCCATTCAGCCCGCCTCGGCCCGCAGGGCTTTTCCCAAGCGGCGCGGCCGGCGCTGTCGGAGAGCGTCTCCGGACCGGAGTTCATGCCGCAAAAACCCAGCTTCACCCTGGCATCAAACCAAGCCCGCCTGTCCAAATCAACTGGAATCCCGGAGGTTGTCAGTCGCCGGGTGCCGAGTGCCAAGGGGCAGACGGCGAGCGGCAACGAGCATCCTGCGCAGCCTTCCGCCCTGGACCCTCGCCCCTGGCCCCTGGCCCGCCGCCGGAAAGCGGTTGCGAAGCGGGGGCGGGGTGGATCATAATGCGGGCGTATGTTGAAGCTGGGCGTGAATATCGATCATGTGGCGACCCTGCGGGAGGCGCGGTATCGCGGGAGCGGTTTTGGCGAACCGGACCCGGTGGCTGCGGCGATTGCCTGCGAGGCGGCCGGGGCCCACGGCATCACGGCGCACCTGCGCGAGGATCGGCGCCATATCCAGGACCGCGATGTGTGGAAGCTGCGGGAAGTGATTCGGACGCGCCTGAACCTGGAGATGGCCAACGCGGCGGAGATCGTGGCAATCGCGCTGAAACTGGGGCCGGACATTACGTGCCTGGTGCCGGAAAGGCGGCTGGAGGTCACCACCGAGGGCGGCCTGGACGTGGCCGGCAACCTGCGCGCGCTGACCGAGACACGGATGAAACTCAACGACGCCGGCATCGAGGTGAGCATGTTCATCACGCCCGATTCGGCCCAGGTCCAAGCGGCGGCGCAGGCGGGCAGCCAGTTCATCGAGTTGCACACCGGCGCCTATGCCGGGGCGTTCGCCGAGGAACGGCGGCGCCAGGCGGAACTTGAGCGGTTGATCGCCAGCGCGCGCCAGGCCCACTCGCTGGGCCTGAAGGTCAACGCCGGCCATGGGTTGAATTACCAGAACCTCCCGGCGCTGCTTCAGGTTCCGCACCTGGTCGAGTTGAACATCGGCCACAGCATTGTCAGCCGCGCCCTGGCCGTCGGCTTGCCGGCCGCCGTGCGGGAAATGCTGGGGCTGATCAATTATGAATTATGAAGTATGAAGTATGAAGTATGAAGTACGGGGCTTCGCAATTCATAATTCATAATTCATAATTCATAATTCATAAGTGAAGGAGTTCCCTCTGCCAGTCCATCAAGTCGGGCTGGTGCTTGTTCCAGTCATGGGCGAGATCGGAGAGGACCGCGCGGCTGGCGATGAGGGTGGGGTCAATTCCCAAGGCGGCGGCCCGGGCGTCCCGGCGCGTTTGCAGTTCCAGGAACCGGCGCCGTTCGCCCTCGCTGGGACGGCGGCCGACAAAACGCAGGAGCTTCGGGTAGTGCTCGGCGGGGAGGCCCATTCCGCGCGCGACCGCCTTGAATAAGCCGCGCCGGCGGCGCTCGGCAAGGTGCTTGGGCAGGAGCGGCTCGACGGACCGGGAAGTCGCTGCGGCAGCGGCGATAGCTGCCAGGGCCTGGTGGCTCAGGATGAAGAATGGAGGTTTGTTGGCGGCCAGGGCCTCGGCCTCCCGCCACTGCCACAATTCCCGCAGGATTGCCAGCGCCGGCCGGCCCAGCAAATGGCTGCCCTTGATGCGCCAAACGGAGTCCGCGTCCACGAGGCGTTCCCGGGTCGAGTCGGCAATGAGCCGCGCGCACGATTCCTGGTGCCAGCCGAGGCGGCCGCCGGCCTGGAGTTCGGACCTGAGCCGGTCGGCCAGCGGCTTGAGATAGTGAGTGTCGTTGCGGGCGTAGCGTTCCATGCGCTCGGTCAGGGGGCGCAAGGCCCAATTGGCCTTTTGAGACCCTTTTTCGATATGCACGCCGAGGTACTTCTCGAGGAGATGGCCCAGGCCGAACTGGCGGTGGCCCAGCAACCGCGCCGCCAACATGGTGTCGAAGATGGAGCCGGGGACAAATTCATGGTGCTTGCGCAGGAGCCGCAAGTCGTAATCCGCCCCGTGCATGAGCAACTCGTGCCCGGCCAGGGCGTCCAGCAGGGGGTCCAGGTTGATCCCCGCCAGGGGGTCGACCAGCACATCCCCGGAGGCCGTGCTGATCTGAATCAGGCACACTTTCTCCGGGTAGGCATGCAGGCTGTCCGCTTCGGTGTCCACGGCCACCCATAGGGCGGCGCGCATCGCCGGCAGAAAAGCCGCCAATCGTTCTTCGGTGTCAACCACGGCAAAAACTATATTGTCCTCCGTGGAAAGAGCCACTACGAAAGTGAGGGGATTGGGAGCGGCTGGGCAAGCAAGTGAGATGCGGCTCGCAGGCCCAGGGGCCAATGACAAAGTTCCCCGCAAACCATTGTAGGAGACGACGTGAGGAGTCTCTGATTGGTTTTTGGGCGCAGCGAAAGCCTGTTTCTGCGGGAGACAATTGTTCGGAGACTCCTCACGTCGTCTCCCACAGACCGCTTGCAGGTGTCCTGGTCTTATTCGTATTATTGCATCGAATGAATCTAGCTGGCGCCTTTGCAGAGTCGGCACGCAAGCGTCCCCGGAAGATTGCCTTGTATTGGGGTGAGCGCGAATACACTTACGGGGAACTCTGGGAACAAACGTGCCTGTTCTCGGCCCAATTGCGGCGGCATTTCGGAGTCAAGGCGGGGGATCGGGCAGGACTCTGGCTCAAGAATTGCCCTGAGTTCATCCCGGCTTTGTTGGGGATTCTCCACGCCGGGGCGGTGGCGGTGCCGATCAACAACTTCCTGAAGACCGACGAGGTGAGTTACATCCTCGAGGATGCGGGCATCGACGTGCTCGTCACCGATGCCGAGCTGGGTTCGCACTTCCAGGCGCTGGCGGCTGCGCGCCCCCGATTGCGGTTGCTGGAGGCCGGGAAGGCGGCAACCGCGGGCCAAGGGCGGAAGGCAGTGGCAGCGAGCCGGCCTCGGCGCTTGGGCGACCTGGCGGTGCTCATCTACACCTCAGGCACGACCGGCCGGCCCAAAGGGGCAATGCTCTCCCACGGCAACCTCCTGCACAATGTCGAGAGCTGCCGCATTGTGCTCCAGACCGTGGAAGCCGATCGGTTTGCAGTGCTGCTGCCGATGTTCCACAGCTACATGCTGACCGTTGGGCTTTTGCTGCCGTTGCTGGTGGGAGGGTCGGTTGTTTTGGTGAAGTCGCTGCACCCGGTGCGAAGCGCCCTTGAGGAAATCCAGCAGCGCCAGGCCACTGTCTTGCCGGCCATACCCCAGTTTTACCGCAGCCTGGTCAATGCCCCGGTCGGCGGCCCATTCCCTGTGCGGCTGTGCGTGAGCGGCGCCGCCCCGCTGCCGACGCAGGTCCTTCTAGAATTTGAGGCCAGGTTCCAGATACCGCTCATCGAGGGCTACGGGCTGAGCGAAGCCAGCCCCGTAGTGACCAAGAACCCGCTGGACGGCACCCGCAAGCCCGGGTCCATAGGGCTGCCCATCCCCAACGTCGAGGTCAGCATCCAGGACGAGGCCGGGCTCGAGTTGGGCGCCAACGACATCGGCGAACTGTGCGTCCGCGGCGGCAACGTCATGCTCGGCTATTGGAACCAACCCGGGGAGACGGCCAAGGCGTTGCGCAACGGTTGGCTCTTGACCGGGGACATCGGCTACCGCGATGCCGATGGCTTTTATTTCATTACCGACCGCAAGAAGGACATGCTCCTGGTCAATGGCATCAACGTCTATCCTCGTGAAATCGAGGAGGTTCTCTACCAGTTCCCCGGCGTCAAAGAGGCAGCCGTCATCGGCGAACCCGATTCCCGCAAGGGCGAGCAACCGGTGGCCTTCCTCGCCCCTAACGATGGGGCCTTCCTTGAGGAGAAGGCCGTGCAGCAATTCACGCGCAAGCGGTTGGCCGACTACAAAGTGCCCCGCAGAATCGTGGTCCTGCCGGCCCTCCCTCGCAATGCGACCGGCAAGATACTCAAAACCGCGCTCAGACAAATGCCTCGGATCGTTGCAGGAGACGACGTAAGGAGTCTCTGATTGGTTTTTGAATTGCCGCTTGACACTTTGACGGCCTCTGATACCTTGCGCTACTAAGATGAGCGCGACAACGGCCAGAAACCAATTCTCGCCGCCTGGTCCAGCGCGCAAAATGTCGCGCAGGGCGCCGAGAGGCGATTCCCTGCCATTTAACCGGCCCACAAGCCCTATGAAAAGAGTACAAAATCCGTCAATGTTCGCGGCGCTGCTCGCGGTTTCGCTGCTGTTCCAAACCCCCAATCGAGCGGGCGCGACCGGCCCGACCCTCGTCATCACCTATCCCACCGCCAAGGTCTCGGTGACCAATGCCGCCATTACTGTGTCCGGCACAACGAAGGACAAGGTCGCGGTAACGAACGTGATGTGCCAACTCAACGGGGCGGCCACCCCGGCGGACACGACCGACGGTTGGACCAACTGGACTGCCTCCGTGGCGCTCACGCCGGGCACCAACATTGTGGCGGCTTATGCTGAGGACAAGGACGGAGTCGAATCGAAAACCGACACGGTGAAGTTCATCTATGCCTTGCCCGCGCCCTTGTCGGTGAAAGTCGCCCCCATCGGCACGGTCAGCCCCGGCACATGGACCACCAAAAACAAGGGGGAATGGGACATCGGTATCCAATACAGCCTGACGGCCAAACCGGACAAGGGTTTTGCCTTCGTCGATTGGTCCGGCAACTTTCCGACCAACAAGGCGACGCTGACCTTCGTGATGGCGTCGAACCTGGTCCTCATGGCCAACTTTGCTGACATCCAGCCTCCGGTCTGCGTCATCACTTATCCCGCCGTCGGCCACACTGTCAGCAGTTCGCCCATCAACGCCATGGTCCGTGCCTCCGACAACGTCGGCGTGGCCGCCGTGTACTATCAACTCCTGCCCGGCGGCAGTTGGCAATCCGACGCCACTTCCACCGACGGGACGAATTGGACCATCGCCAACCTCGCGCTCACACCAGGCGCCAACACCCTTTCGGCCTACGCCGAGGACGCGGCGGGGAACCGGTCCAAGACCAACAAGGTGAGCTTCAAATATGAGTCGAGCACAGGGGGAGGAGGAAGCTTGGCCCCAACCTCTTTGTCCGGAATGCTGGCGGTAGTAACCAGCGCGGATGACACGGGCAACCCCTTTACGATAGCCTTCGGCGCCAGCACTTGGAGCGAGACCATGCTCCCCGGCGCGAATGAGGACAACAATGCCGTCGGCAATTATTCTTACAAAGCGAGCGGCGACACGGCGCAACTGACTGTCACCTCCACGGAGCCGCCAAAAAACACGGGCAGCACCGCGGTGAAGCTCACGTTCAGCGACAGCCAGCATGCGCTGTACACCTCCACGCGGAGTGGCAAGGTCCAGACCGGCGCCGTGGTCTTCGCGCCCGTGCAGGACCTGGCCCCCGCCTCGCTGGCGGGCCTCACGGTCGGCCTGGTGAGTTACACCGGCGATCAAAGCACGACGGTCTTTGCCAGCGGAACCCTGGCCAACACGGACAAGGCGACTGGAGACGTTACGGATGGCTCCTACACCTTCAAAGGGTATAGCCCGGTCGGGGGCTTGGTAAAGATAGACTTCACCAGCCCGAAAGAGGACGTGGGATACACCGCCTACTACGTCATAACCTACTCCGCCTCGACGGCCGGCACTTGGTTCCAGGCTACCGTTGCCCCCGATGGCAAGGTGGCACAGACTGACCACGGCACCTTCGCGGTGCAGTGACCCGGAAGACCGGCGAGGGTTCTCCCTCAATAGCTCATGCGGTCCAGTTTTACTTTGCCGCGGAAAATCCAGTAGATGCTTATCGTGTAGGCAAGCACGAGGGGCAAACCAATGAGGGCCATGGTGAGCATGATGCCCAGGGTCTTTGGCGAAGAGGCCGCGTTATGGATGGTCAGGCTGTTGGCCAGGCCGGGCTTGCTGAGCACCAGGTTCGGATACATTTCCAAACCGAAGAGCCCCATCAAGGCAAGCATCGCCGCGCAGGAGGAAAGAAAGGCCTGCCAGTCGCGTCCGCGATGGATTTCGCGGGGGATGTTGGCGATGGCCAGCATATTGAGCACGGCGATGCTGAAGAGCCACGGATTGGCCCGCACCCGCGCGGCCATGTGCGGCACGTAAAGCAGCGTGGCCATGGTCGTTGTGGCGTAGCAGATGATGAAGAAGATGATGCAGTTGTTGATCCATCTTCGCAGCTTGTCGTGGAGCGCGCCCTCGGTCTTCATCAGCCCGTAAATGGCCCCGTGCATCATGAAGAGCGCCACGGTGGTTACGCCCAGCAGGAGCGGATACGGACCCAGCAGGCCCAGAAACGTGCCCTCGAACTCCCCGCGCGCATCCAGCGGGATGCCCCAGGCGATGTCGCCCATGGCAACGCCGATGAGCAGGCTCGAGAGGATGCTGCCCGCGCTGAACCCGGCGTCCCACATCTGCCGCCACCAGCGCATCGGTTGTTTGCTGCGAAACTCGATGGCCACCGCCCGGAAGATCAGCGCCACCAGCAGCAGAACGAACGCAAGATAAAACCCGGAAAAGACCGTCGCATACACGTCCGGGAAGGCCGCGAAGAGCGCTCCGCCACCCGTGACCAGCCAGACTTCGTTGCCGTCCCAGACCGGGCCGATGGTGTTGAGCATGGTGCGCCGCTCCTCATCGGTCCTGGTGAACAGGTGCAGCGCCCCGATGCCCAGGTCAAAGCCGTCCAGCATGGCGTAGCCGGTGAACAGAACGCCGATCAGGATAAACCAGGTCGTGTGGAGGTCCAGATTGCCGAAGTTCATCCGTTGACCTCCGCCGGAAGCGCGCGCTTCCCCGGGTGCCCGAGGTCCGCATCCTCGGGCCCATGTTGAATTTTGTCGTTCATCAAGTAAATGAACACCGCGAAGAGGAGCAGGTAAACTACGCTGAAAAGAACGATGGCCGCCAGCACCGTGTTGGCCTTGACCACGGCGGACAGCCCCTCCGACGTGCGCAACAGCCCATAGACAATCCAGGGCTGGCGGCCCGCCTCGGCGGCGAACCAGCCGGCCTGGTTGGCCAACTGAGGACCCACCACCGAGAGCACCAGCAGCCGCAGCAGCCATCGTTTCTGGAAAAGCGAGCCGCGCCGCAAATAGAGGGACCCCAGCCCCGCCAGCAAAATCATGGCGAAGCCGATGGCGACCATCGCGTGGAAAAGCTGAAAGCTGAAGTTCACCGGCGGACGATCCTCGGCTTTGGGCGCCAGTTCACGAAGGCCGCGGACCGGCTTCTCAGCGTCCTTGCAGGCCAGGTAACTCAGCAATCCCGGAATGCTCACGCTGCCTTTGACGGTTTCCGCGTTTTCGTCCACCCAGCCAAAGAGGGCCAACGGCGCCTTTGGCGTGGTCTGGTAAATGCCCTCGAAGGCGGCGAGCTTGACAGGTTGGTTCCTGGCTACGCCGAGGGCGCTGCTGTGGCCGCTGACCAATTGCAACAGCGACGCCCCCAGGCCCAACACCAGCCCGATTGGCAGGGAGGCGCGCGCGAATTGCTGGTGCCTTCCCTTGAGCAGATACCAGGCGCTCACGCTCACCACCAGAAACGCCCCCGCCTGCCAGGCGCCGCAAAGGGTGTGGAACAACCGGTCCATCGAGGAGGGGTTGAAGACCATTTGCCAGAAATCGGTGATTTCAGCCCGCGCTCTTAACCCTTGGCCAACGACGTGGAACCCGGCCGGCGTTTGCATCCAGGAGTTGGCCACGACAATCCAGATGGCGCTGAAATGCGCCCCCAGGCAGACCATGCAGGCCGCAAAAAAATGCGCCCCGCGGCTCACCTTGTCCCAACCAAACAGGAGCACCGCCAGAAAACCCGCTTCCAGGAAAAAGGCGAAGATGCCTTCGGCCGCCAGCGCGCTGCCGAACACATCCCCGACATAGCGCGAGTAGGCCGCCCAGTTCGTTCCGAATTCGAATTCCATCACGATTCCCGTAGCCACGCCCATGGAGAAGGTGAGCGCAAAAACCTTCGTCCAAAACCGCGCCGCCTGGTGATAAACGGGCTTCCCGGTCTTGAGCCACATCCCCTCCACAATGACCATCACGACGCCCAAGCCGATGCTCAGCGGCGGATACAAATAATGTATCCCCGAGGTCAGCGCGAACTGAAATCGAGACAGGGTCAGGACATCCATAAACAGATGCGATGAGCCATTGGCGAGAGCATACCCTCGACGGGATTGGCGTCAAGCCACCGCCCGCGCCCGCCGCGCGTCCTGTGTACTAAGAAACTAGTTGACAACCGTTCGGCGAGGGTGTATTTACGAGCAACTAAATTATTAATAGAACAACGCCCGACTATGCCGCGCCAAAAATCCACGACCCTCACCAATGCCGAACACCGCGTCATGGAGGTCGTCTGGGCCCGGGGCTCCGCCACCGTCGCCGAGGTCGTCGAAGCCCTCAAAGGCAAGGACGCCTACACCACCATTCTCACCCTCATGCGCATCCTCAAGGCCAAGGGCTATCTCTCCTCCCGCAAAGAGGGCCGTGCCTTTGTCTTCATCCCCAAAGTGGACCGCGACACTGTGGCTCGCAAGGCCGTCCATCAGCTCGCCTCAAAATTCTTCGCCGGCTCCCCCGGCGAGCTGGTGCTCGCCTTCCTTCGCGAGGAGGAACTGACGCCCGGAGAACTCGGGCAGATAAAGCGGAAGATCATGGAATCCGAGGACGAAAGCCATGAAACCTGAAGTCTGTGCCGCTTGTGATCAAATCCTGACCGCCGTCCTGAACGGCAGTTGCCAGGGAATCCTGGTTGCCCTGCTGGCAGGCTTGGGCTTGCGGCTGCTTGGCCGCACCAATGCCACAACCCGCCATGCCGTTTGGTTCGCCACACTGCTCCTCCTGGCCTTCCTTGTCCCCGCCCACTATCGGGCTCCTCGGCTGGCTCCCAATCCTCCCAGCCCCTTCAGCTTCGCGGGTGACGAGGGGCGAGGGACGCCGCCGTCGCGCCGCGAAGGCGGAAGTGACGAGGGGAAGATGCTTGAAGCCGGCCAAGTTCGACACTCGCCCCTCGTCACCTCCGCCTTCGCGGCGCGCCAACCGCCGTCGCGCCGTAGCGGCGCTCTGGCGCGTCGCGGAGGCGGAAGCGCCGCTCCGGCGCGACGGCGGCGCCCCTCGCCCCTGGACACTGGCGCCGCCAGAGCGGCCCTGCCCCTGCAATCGCCTGAGGAGAGGCCCCCCTGGCGCACGGAACGATTCCTCAATCCTGTTTCCCGGGACCTTGCTGTCCTGCCCAGAATCCCGCGCAGCGCCGGCCTCTGGTTGCTGGCTCTCTGGCTGGCGGTGGCCGGCATCAAGCTGACTCTCCTGGCTCGAGGCCTTTATCAGCTCCGAAAACTCAAGGACACCTCCGTCCGGGCGAGCCCCGGCCTCGAGGACCTCTTCCAACGTCTCCGCTCAGAATTGGCAGTGAAGCGAACCGTCAGGCTCAAGGTGTCGCAAAGCCACCGATCCGCCATCCTCCTGGGATTTGTTCACCCGGTAATTGTCCTCCCAGCCGAGGCCGCCCAGGAGTCCGGCCTCTGGCAAACAGGGCACATCCTGCGCCATGAGTTGGCCCACGCGCGGCGGCGCGATGACTGGACGAACCTGGCCCAGCGCCTCATCCAGGCAGCCCTTTTCTTTCACCCGGCAGTGTGGTGGATTTCCAAACAACTTTCTCTCGAGCGCGAAATCGCCTGTGACGACTCCGTGTTGCAGCAGGGCGTCCGGCCCCAACCTTACGCGCTCCTCCTGGCCAATCTGGCCTCCCGCATGACGGGGCCCCTGCCCGTCGTCGCCCCGGGGGCTTCCAGCAGCAAAAGTCAACTCCAGCAAAGGATAACTATGATACTGAACACGCACCGAAACAGATCGCCGCGCCTGGCAAAAGCCAAGCTGGGCTTCATCACGTCGGCGGCAGCGCTCACCGCTGTCCTGGCGCTCTACTCCGGGCCAAGGCTCGTCCTGGCGCAAACTCAACCTCCCACCCCGGCCCCGGCAACCACCGCCCCCGCTACGCCCACGGACTCGGTTGCCGCCCTTCCCCAGGCGCCTCAGGCCCCTCCGCCCGCGTTTGTCCCCCCACCTCCGGTTGCCCCCCCAGCTCCGGTTGCGCCGCAGCAGGGCGGGTCGATCGAGGAGCGCCTGGATCGCCTCGAACGAATGGTCGAAAAGCTCCTGGCCCAGCAAGGCCCCAAACGCCCGAGGCCGGACCTTGAGAGCACAGCGCCGGAGGCCAGGGACGATGCGTTCACTCCCAAGGACACGGAACTCATCAAAGAGCGTGTCAAACGCGAAGTCGCCCGCGCCACCGACCAAGCACTGCGCGAGGTCGCCCGCGCGACCGAGCAAGCCAAACGCGCGTTCGAGCAGGCCAAACCCGCCCTGGAGCAGGCCAAACGCTCCTACGAGCAGGCCGAGCGCAACGCCAAACAGGCCGCATTCAACTGGTTGAAAGACGAAAGAAACGAGAGCGCCCGGGATTCCGACCTGGCTGAGGTCAACCAACAACTCGAGGCCTTGCAGAGCCAACGCACGGCCCTCGAACTACAACTGCAAAAACTGAACCGCCAAATCCAGCGGCTCCAGAAGGGCCGGGGGCCGACCGCCGAAGACCCGTTCCGCTCTCAGAACAAACCCGGCCAACCCAAGCCGGAAGAAACTCCTCCTGAAACACCGGCTGCAAGGTAAAATCCCTCCGGGATGATTCCAGGCAGGCCTGAGGCAGCCGCAGGGCTCTAACGTCGGCGGCGGTAGAGACAAGATGCTCCCCGGGGTGAGGAGTCTCTGATTTCCCTCTTCTCATGGCATCCTGCTCGCATTAATGTCTGCGGATGCGAGCATCCTTTTTATTGCTGCCACTCTGCCTGGCCGCCGGCTGCGCCAGGCTCTCACATTCGGCTGCGCCAGCCGCGAACGACGCCGATGCCGCCTTTGTCCGCCTGGCCGACGAGTACATTTCGGGTTACCTGGCCTGGCGTCCGCAGGTCGGCGCCGGCCTCGGACTTCATGAATACGACGGGAAGTTGACCGATTACAGCCGCGCCTCGGTCGAGACCGAGTTGGGCCGTCTGAAGTCGTTTGCCCGCCGTCTGGCGGACTTGAACACCAACGGCCTCAGCACCGGCGCCTTTTATGATTACCGCGTTTTGCGCAGCGCGATTCAACGGGAGACCTTCGGCTTCGACCGCATGGACATCTTCCGGCAGAACCCGATGACCTACGCCGGGGCGCTGGACGTAAGCATTTACATCAAGCGCGACTTCGCCCCGCTGGGGCAGCGGGTGCGCTCTCTCATCGCGATCCTCAACCAAGCTCCGCCCCTCTTTGCGGCCGCCCGCGCCAACCTGGCCGCCGAACTGCCGCGTCCGCAAGTCCAGACCGCCATCGAACAGAGCGAGGGCACTGCGGATTTTCTGGCCAAAGACCTGGTGGCGGCGCTCAAGGAGGTCAAAGACGACAAACTAATGGAAGAGTTCAGGGCGGCCAACCGGCGCGCCATTGAAGAACTCCACGGCTACGCGGCCTGGCTCAAGGAACAGAAACTGCCCAAGGCCAACGACCGCTACGCGCTGGGCCGGGAAAAGTATATGGAACTGCTCCAATACGGCGAACTGGTGAGCGCCTCGCCGGAGCGCCTGCTGGAAATCGGCGTGCGCGAGTTGCGGCGCCAGCAGGAGGTCTTTGCCCGGGCCGCCCGGCAGATCGAGCCGGACAAGAAGCCCCTTGAGGTCTTCAAGGCCATCCAGCATGACCATCCCACCGAGAGCGGCCTCATTGCCGACACGGCAAAAGACCTGGAGATGCTCCGCCGCTTCCTGGTGGACCACCGCCTGATCACCCTGCCCTCGACCGTCCGCCCGCGGGTGGCGGAAACCCCCCAGTTCTTGCGCGCCACCAGCTTCGCTTCCATGGACACACCCGGCCCCTTCGAGAGCAAGGCAACCGAGGCCTACTATTATGTCACGCCCGTGGAACCGGATTGGACCCCGCGCCAAAAGGAGGAATGGCTCACTGCCTTCAACTACTACACTACCGACGTCGTCTCCATCCACGAAGTGTATCCGGGCCACTACGTCCAGTTCCTCGCCCTCAAGGCCTCGCCCGCCACACGATTGGAAAAGACATTCTCCAGCTATGCCTTTGTCGAAGGCTGGGCCCATTACTGCGAGCAGATGATGCTGGACGAGGGCTTCGGCCAGGACGGCAGGACCGCCCCCGCCGGAACCTCTGTTCCGCCTGACATCCGGGCGGCCAAATACCGCCTGGCACAAGCCGACGAGGCCCTCCTGCGCCTTTGCCGGCTCTGCGTCTCCATCCGGATGCACTGCCAGGGCATGACCGTCGAGGAAGCCGCCCAATTCTTCCAGGACAACTGCTATTACGAGCCAAAGGCCGCCGCCCAGGAAGCCGTCCGCGGAACCTTCGACCCCGAATATCTCTACTACACCCTGGGCAAACTCGAGATCCTCAAACTCCGCGAAGACTACCGGAAACAGGAGGGGACAAGCTTTACGCTCCGCAAATTCCACGACGAGATGGTGCGGCACGGGGCGCCGCCCATCCGCCTGTTGAGGGAGTTGATGCTCAAAGATCGGGGCATCTGGGACGAGGTGTTCGATTAGAGAAATGGTTGGGGCCGCCTCCGCTGCCAAACCGATCCATACCGCCACACAACATCCCGAAGGGATGAAAGAGGGTAGCCGGGGGTCGAAGCCGGGCGAGACCCCCGGAACGACGGCGTGGATGGCCTGCACCCCGGAGGGGTGCCAGAGGGGCAGCCCCGTTTTCTGGCACCCCTCCGGGGTGCCGCGGGATAACCCCGCCCCAACTGACCGGGGGTCGCAGCAGAGTTGCGCCCCCCGGTCTGGAGTTTGGACGTTTTCGCCGGCTTTTTCCCGGGTTCGCGCTGGTTGCCCGGGGCTCATCGCGGAGCGATGTCTTGAAGGTAGCCGTGTGGCTTCAGCCCACGGGTGGCGCGCCCCG
>Ga0326727_10001705_pt1 | contig 79384 bp, 64 predicted proteins | sample MB2enrmetagenome_FD_207643 | JGI IMG/M metagenome (GOLD analysis project Ga0326727, IMG submission 207643) | Lab enriched peat soil microbial communities from McLean, Ithaca, NY, United States - MB29MY | ecosystem: Environmental > Terrestrial > Soil > Wetlands > Peat | place: USA: New York... | reverse complement strand
TGAGAACCGGCCCGATCTGGCGCATTCCGACCACAACGGGTTGTTCGCGTCCGGCACGCTCGGGCGCTATTCTAGGGTTCTGAATTCGGTCGTGGAAAGTCGCTTGAGCCGCTAAATGGACTCGTTCATCGTCATCAGCCTGATCAAGACCGCGGTGGTGTTGGCGGCCCTCCTGGGTACTCTGCTCTACCTGCAATGGGTGGAGCGGAAGGTGATTGCGCACATCCAGGTGCGTCCGGGGCCGTATCGCGTGGGCCCGCACGGTCTTTTGCAGCCGATCGCGGACGTGATCAAGCTGATGACCAAAGAGGACCTCATACCGCCGTACGTGAACAAGCCGCTGTACCTGGCGGCGCCGTTCCTCGCCATGACCATGGCGCTGCTTTCGATTTCGGTGATTCCGTTCGGCCCCACCATCCAGGTGGCGGGTTACCGGACCTGGATGCAGCTCACCGATTTGAATATCGGGGTGTTGTTCGTGCTGGCGGTTTCATCCATGGGCGTCTACGGAATCGCGCTGGCCGGCTGGTCGTCGAACAACAAATACGCGCTGCTGGGCGGGCTGCGTAGCTCGGCGCAGATGATCAGCTACGAGCTGCCGCTCTCACTGGCCATCGCCGCGCCGCTGCTGATTTCCAACACCCTGAGCTTGCGGGAACTGGTGGAGAGACAGGGGGGCGGTAGTTCGAGTGCGGCGACTGCGAGCATCCTGAACTGGAACATCCTGCACGGGCCGTTTCCGCAAATTTTGAGTTTCCTCATTTTTCTGATCGCGGGCTTCGCGGAAACCAACCGGGTGCCATTCGATTTGCCGGAAGCCGAAAACGAGCTGGTGGCCGGCTTCCACGTGGAGTACAGCAGCATGAAGTTCGCGTCGTTCTTCATGGCCGAATACGCCAACATGATCACGGTAAGCTCGATGGCAGTGCTCCTGTTCCTGGGCGGCTGGGTGGCGCCCTGGCCGGCACGGTACGGATCGAGCTACGTGCCTGTGGCGGTTTTTGCGGGCGCGGGGGTGGTGGCGCTCTACCACGGCATGCACCCGGGCCGCCGGCGGGACCGGCGCACGCTCCCGGTATTTGGCGCGGCGTTCCTAGCGATGGCGGCGGTTTTCCTGCTGCCGGCGGTGCAGGCGTGGCTGCTGCCGCTGTTCTGGTTCTGCGCCAAGACGGGTTCGGTGCTCTTCACTTTCATGTGGGTTCGCGGCACGCTGCCGCGGTTCCGTTATGACCAACTTATGGGCTTCACGTGGAAGTTCCTTTTCCCGGTCGCGGTTGCGAACTTGCTGGTGACCGGCTTTCTGGTGGCGTGGTTTTCGTGAAATGGACATCATTCTCTTTCTCATCTTCGCGGTGATCGCGGTGGTGTGCGCCATCAACGTAGTGGTGCAGACGCATCCGATTTCGAGCGCCATCTCGCTGGTGGGCGTGATGGGCTCGCTGGCGGTTCTCTACCTGCTGCTGGGCGCGGAGTTTATCGCGGCCGCGCAGGTGATCGTGTACGCCGGCGCCATCATGGTGTTGTTCGTGTTCGTGATCATGCTGTTGAACGCGGGAGCGGAGTCCAGGCACGGCCGGTCGCTGATGGCGCTTTTGCTGGGCCCGCCGCTGCTCGTCGCGCTGCTGGGGCTGCTGGCGTATTTCGTGCAGCGCTTGTACCCGCGGAGCGTCTCGGTGCATTTTGGCGGCTTCACCTACGGCACGCCGCTGGACATCGGCCGCGCGCTCTTCACCACCTACCTGCTGCCCTTTGAGGTGACTTCTGTCCTGATCCTGATCGCCATTCTGGGCGCCATTGTTCTGGCGCGGAAGGAGATGGATTGAGATGACGGCGATCCCGATTTCCTGGTTTCTGACGCTGAGCGCGGTGCTGTTCGTGCTGGGCGTGGCGGGGTTCTTGTTCCGGCGCAGCGTGATCACGGTGTTCATGTCGATCGAGCTGATGCTGAACGCCGTGAACCTGAGCTTTGTGACGTTTTCCTATCAGCTCAAGCAGGTGAACGGGCACCTCTTCGCGTTCTTCGTGATGGTGGTGGCGGCGGCCGAGGCGGCCGTGGGGCTGGCCATCATTCTGACGGTTTTCAAGAACCGGGCGACTTTGAATATCGATGATGTGGACTCGATGAAGAATTAGATGCAACTCTGGCTCATACCGGTACTCCCGCTGGCGGGCTTCCTGATCAACGGCCTGCTCGGCCGGCGGTTCTCCAAGGGGACCGTCAATGCCGTCGCGATCGGCAGCGTGGCGCTTTCCTTTGCGTGGGTGCTGAAGACTATCTTCGCCCTCGGCCCGCTTGCGAGCCCTTACAGCGAGCACTACTTCACCTGGATCCGAAGCGGCATCGTCAATATCGGCTGCGATTTCGCCGTCGATCGGCTCACCATCGTCATGCTGCTGGTGGTGACCGGAGTCGGCGCGGTGATCCATGTTTATTCCATCGGCTACATGGCGCATGAAGGCGGATACTACCGGTTCTTTGCGTTTCTGAACCTCTTCATGTTCTTCATGCTGGTGCTGGTGCTGGCCTCGAACTACCTGGTGATGTTTGTCGGGTGGGAGGGCGTGGGCCTGTGCAGCTACCTGCTGATCGGGTTTTACTTCGACAAGAAGTTTGCCACCGACGCTGGCAACAAGGCCTTCATCGTGAACCGCATCGGCGACTTCGGCTTCTCGCTGGCCATGTTTTACATGGTGAAGAATTTCGGGTCGCTCGATTTCGCCACCGTGTTCCAGCGGGCGCCGGGCGCGCCGGAGGCGACGCTCACCATCATCGGCCTGCTGCTGATGCTGGGCGCGTGCGGCAAATCGGCGCAGCTTCCGCTGTATGTCTGGCTGCCCGACGCCATGGCCGGCCCCACGCCGGTTTCCGCGCTGATCCACGCGGCCACCATGGTGACCGCGGGCGTCTACATGACGGCGCGGTCGTGGGCCATCTACACACACGCGCCCGCGGCCATGAACGCCATCGCCATCATCGGCGTGGCTACCGCGTTTTTCGCGGCCACCATTGGCCTGGCGCAGAACGACATCAAGAAAGTGTTCGCCTACTCGACGGTCTCGCAGCTTGGATACATGTTTCTGGGCGTGGGCTGCGGGGCGTTTTCGGCGGGCATTTACCATTTGGTGACGCATGCGTTTTTCAAGGCGCTGCTGTTCCTGGGGGCGGGCAGCGTGATCCACGCGCTGGCGGGCGAGCAGGACCTGCGCAATATGGGCGGCCTGCGCAAGAAGATCCCGTGGACGTACGCGACCATGCTGTGCGCAGCGGTGGCCATTGCGGGCGTGCCGCCGTTCTCCGGGTTTTTCAGCAAGGACGCGATTCTGGTGGCCGCCCATCAACACGCGCCGTGGATGTACTGGCTGGGCACGCTCACCGCGGGCATGACCGCTTTTTACGTGTTCCGCGCCATTTTCCTGGCCTTCTTCGGCGAGTACCGGGGCGACAAACACGCGCACGAATCGCCGCCGGTGATGCTGATTCCGTTGGTGATTCTGGCGCTGCTTTCGCTTGTCGGCGGATTCCTTTTCAAGGTTCCACAATTTCTGGCGCCGCTCTTCCCGGCGGTGGAAGCGCCCGAAAATCCCGCGCTGGTCGGGATCTCGGTGGCGGCGGGTTTAATGGGGATCGCGCTGGCGTGGCTGATGTACGTGGCCAAGCCGGGCATGGCGGATGCGTTCGCAGCGAGCATGAACGGCCTCTACACGCTGGTTTACAACAAGTACTTCGTGGATGAGATCTACGCCGCGGCGGTGGTGAATCCGGTGGTCGACGGCTCCCGCGAGGTGCTTTGGAAAGACGTGGACGTGAAGCTGATCGATGGCGCGGCGAACGGTGTCGGCGCGCGCTCCCTCAACATCGGCAGCGTGCTGCGCCTGATACAATCCGGCAACATCCGCAGTTACGCCACGTGGGTGCTGTTCGGCTCGGTGGTGCTGATCGTGGCGATGGGGATCGCGGGAGGCCTCCGATGAACCTGCCGACCCTCATTCTGGCGCTGCCGCTGGCGGGATTCCTGGTCGCGCTGCTGGTGCCGCGTTCTTCGCCGCGGGGCAGCCGGATCTGGGCCATTGCCATTTCGCTGGCGACGTTCGCGGCATCGCTGGCCTTGCCGGTGGTATTCGACCGAAGTGGGGTGCCCTCTGGGCCCGGCGAGCAATTCACCCTGGACGTGCCCTGGATCGCCACGCCCAACATTCACTACCACGTGGCGGCCGACGGCGTGGGCCTGTGGCTGGTGCTGCTTTCGACCTTCCTGACGCCCATCTGCGTGCTGATCTCCTGGCGCTCCGTGCAGAACCGCGTGAAGGAGTTCTACGCGTTTCTGCTGCTGCTCGAATTCGGGTTGGTGGGCGTGTTCCTGGCGCAGGACCTGTTTCTGTTCTACGTATTCTGGGAAGTCTCGCTGGTGCCCATGTACTTCCTGATCGGCATCTGGGGCCACGAGCGGCGCATCTACGCGGCCGTGAAATTTTTCCTGTTCACCATGACCGGCTCGGTGCTGATGCTGGCGGCCATCATTTACCTCTACAATCGCGCGCAGACGTTCAGCTACCCGGCCATTGTGGACATGATCTCGAACGGCAGGCTTGTGTTCGCTCCCGAGGAGCAGATGCTGCTGTTCCTGGCGTTTTTCGCGGCGTTCGCCATCAAAGTTCCGATTTTCCCATTGCACACGTGGCTGCCGGACGCCCACGTGGAAGCCCCGACGGCGGGTTCGGTGATGCTGGCTTCGGTGATGTTGAAGATGGGCACTTACGGAATCCTGCACTTCTGCCTGCCGCTGTTTCCGAGCGCGGCGCGAGCCTGCGCGCCCTGGATTGTGGTGCTGGCGATCGTCGGGATTATCTACGGCGCTCTGGTGGCCATGGTGCAACCCAACATGAAGAAGCTGGTGGCGTACTCTTCGGTGAGCCACCTCGGCTTTGTCGTGCTGGGGATTTTCACGTTTACGCAGATGGGCCTGGACGGCGCGGTCTACCAGATGCTCAACCACGGCATTTCCACGGGCGCCCTGTTCGTGTTTGTGGGGCTGCTTTACGAGCGGCGCCATTCGCTCGAGATCTCCGATTACGGTGGCGTGGCGACCGCGGCGCCGTGGCTGGCGACGGCGTTCCTGGTCACCACGCTGGCCAGCATCGGCCTGCCCATGCTGAACAACTTCGTGGGCGAGTTTCTGGTGCTCCAGGGCGCCGCGATCGCCAACTTCAAGTGGGCCATCTACGCCGCAATCGGCGTGATCCTCTCGGCGTGTTACATGCTCTGGATGTACCAGCGCGTGTTCTACGGCGAGGTGAAGGAAGAGGTGCGGCGGCGCGTTGCCGACCTCAACCTTCGCGAATGGGCGGTGGTGATTCCGCTCATCGCGATGATGGTATGGATGGGCGTCTACTCGCAATCGTTCCTGCCGCCGGTCAGCAGGACCACAGCGCGCGTGCTGGAGCAGACGCAGGTGAACGTGCCATTCCAGGTGCGGGTGGAGCGTCCATCGCGGATGCCAGCGGAGGCCGCCAATGTCCGCTAGCTTCGGGTTCAACGCGGCGGACCTCATCCGCTTCCTGCCCGAGACGATTCTCACCGTCATGGGCACACTCATGATGGTGCTTGACCCGATTCTCCACCGGCGCGGGTCGAACGCCTTCGGCCACATGAGCATCGTGGCTCTAATTGCGGCCATCGGCGGGGCGGTCTACGCGTATACGCAGGCCGGCCCGGCGTTCGGCGGCATGTTGATGGTGGACGGCTTCGCCACGTTTTTCCGCGTGCTGGTGCTGGTGGTGGGGATTCTGACCATTCTGCCGTCCTATCGCTTTCTGGCGCGGCAGGACGCCGAGACCAGCGAGTATCATGCGCTGCTGCTTTTTTCGATCGCCGGCCAGTGCCTGATGGCGGCGGCCAACGACTTGATCATCGTGTTTATCGGCCTGGAGATCTCGTCGATCGCGAGCTACGTGCTGGCCGGGTATTTCCGCGACGACAAACGCTCCAACGAGGCCGCGCTGAAATATTTCCTGCTGGGCTCGTTCGCGACGGCCTTCTTCCTGTACGGCGTGGCCCTGATCTACGGCGCTACCGGCAGCGTCAACCTCACCGCCGCGCGCGCCGTCATCGCTGGGCAGGGCCCCGGGGGCGCCGCGCCGGCGCCGGTATTCATCGGCGTGGCGGCGGCGCTCATGTTTGTAGGACTGGGATTCAAGGTGTCGGCAGCGCCATTCCAGATGTGGGCGCCGGACGTGTACCAGGGGGCGCCCACGCCGGTGACCGCGTTCCTTTCCGCGGGTCCCAAGGCCGCGGCCTTCGCGGTGATGCTGCGGATCTTTATTACCGCGTTCGAGCCGATCAGCAGCGGGTGGGAGCCGCTGGTGTGGTTCTCGGCGCTGGCTTCGATGATCATCGGGAATTTCGCGGCGCTGCTGCAAACCAACATCAAGCGCATGCTGGCGTACAGCTCGATTGCGCATGCCGGTTACGTGATGGTGGCGCTGACGGCGCGCTCGCAGGTGGGCACGGCGGCGGCGATGTTCTACCTGGCGGCGTACGCCCTCATGAACATCGGAGCGTTCGCGGTGGTGAGCCATCTTTCGGGCCGCGGCGAGCGGTACCAGAACATCCAGGACTTCTCCGGCCTGGGCCAGAAACAGCCGCTGACCGCAGCCATGCTGTCGATTTTCCTGCTCTCGCTGATCGGCGTGCCGCTGACGGGCGGCTTCTTCGGCAAGTTTTACATCTTCAAAGCGGCGCTGGAATCGCACCTGGTCTGGCTGACCGTGCTGGGCCTGCTCACCAGCGCGGTGGCGGCGTACTACTATCTGCGCATCCTGGTGATGATGTACATGCACGAGCCGTGCGAAGCCGTCGAGAACGCCGAGCCGCTTTCGCCGGGATTGCGCGCCGCGCTGATCCTGCCGGCGCTCGGCACGCTGGTGCTGGGGATCTTTCCGGCGTGGGTGCTGGAGTTCGCCGGGAGGTCGGCGGCGCTGGTGAAGTAGGTGGGGCATGCTTTAGCTTGCCCTCCCCGCTTCGTCCAGGCTCTCCGCCATCTCCAGCAGCTTCCGGACGGTGTTCCAGTTCCTGCCGGTACTGAGCGTCTGCAGGGTCCTCTCAATGAATGTCCAGGAGACTTTCGGCCGAGCCATGCCGTTGGGGTAGTAGATATAGAGTTCGCGGCCTTCCATGCGCAGCTCGTCGGGTTTGCTTTCGATCCGCAGTATCCATTCGCGCACGTCCGCCGGCGGCTCGCTAGCAAGGAACAGAACGAGCAGTTTGCTGGGGTCCAGATCGCGGCGCGACGCAAATGGGTTTGCTGCGATAACGCCTCGCAGGTCGGCTGCGGTGCGGAGGATGACGCCGGGGCGAAAGGCGAATCTTTGTTCGATCGCGTCCGCAATCCGCTTCGACAGGCGGGTGAAATCCCGCGCGTCCGTGCGGAAAACGACATTGCCGCTCTGTACGTACGTCTGGGCGTGACGCAATCCCAGCGATTCGTACAGCTCGCGGAGTTCTTCCATTTTGATTTTATGATGGCCTCCCACGTTGACGCCGCGAAGGAGGGAGATGGCTGCGACCATGGACCCCGCTCTTATTTCTCCGCCGGCCCCCGCAAATGTTGCGGCATAAAAGCCGCCAAACCGTCGGCTATCTTGACCGGCTTGGCGACGATCTTGACTTGAGCGGACTTCAAACCGGGACGGCTGGCCGTGACTGTAATCGTGCCGGCCGCAAAGGTCGAACGAACGGAAACACGGTTGATGCCGCATTCGGTATTCAGATAGAGATTATTGGTCGAATTGATCTTGCCGCTATTGTAGCCGCCGCGCCAGATGCCAGGTCCGGTGATGGTAAAGTCGACTTTGTCGTCGTCGGTGGGGCAGCGCTGGCCTTTGGCATCCACGACTTCCACGTCAATGAGCGCCGCATCCTGCCCGTCGGCTTCCAGGCCCTGCGGACCGACTATGGGCGTGAGTTTGATTTGCGCCGGCGGGCCGGCGGTGGTCAGTTCCTCCTGGGCCACTGACTTGCCGTCGTTCCTCCCCACGGCTCTCAGGCTCCCGGGTGCAAATTCAACATCGGGGAATGCAAATGTATATCCATTCGCCGGCTGGGAGTTCACCCCATGGGATTGGCCGTTTACGAATAGCTCGACCGATTGGGTATTGGCAATGACGTAGATTGTCTTCACAGTCTTCTTGGCGTCCGGACCAGTTGGATAGCTCCAATGGCCGAGGATATGGATGTCGGGCTGATCGTTCTGCATGACACGGTGGGCGAAATAAATCTCCTTGGGCAGACGAACGGCATCCACCTTGCCGCTGACCCGGCAGACCTCGCTCGAATCCTGCCGTCCATCCGCGTCGGAGTCGGAGAAATAGATGGAGGCATAACCCGACCACTTGGAGTGAGCCGGGTCGGTGTTGGAAATGCGGTTATCCCAATAAGCGCGATAGCGGGCAACCGCAGCCAGGGCGAAGCTCTCGGAAGTGAATTGCCAGGTGTCATTGGGTCCCTTCTTGAAACCAAAATAGGGAGGCGAAAAATCGTCCCAGAAGCGGCGCGCGCCCTCTTCTCGAAAGTCCTCGGTTTCAATGAGGGGCGCCCGGTCGCGGCGTTCGGCACTGTATCCGCGGAACATGTCGGTGGGGCTGGAGAGCTGGTCGGTCCGCCGGTCCTGGCCAATCATGATGCCATAGAATTCGGCAATGGGAGTGGTGGCCGTGTTTAACGCCACGTTGTCGTTGCCGCGAGCGCCGATGACACGGCCGCCATCGGGATCCCATTGCTTGCGCAAGGCGACCATCTGCTGCATGTGTTCGACGGTGACCACCGTGTTGCCGGCCTCCCAGAAGAGGATGCTGGGATTGTTGCGGAAATAAATCATGGAATCGCGCATCACTTCCACACGTTGCTCCCACTGACGTCCGACGGCGTCCCGTTCCTTGTCGCCTCCGGGGCAAATCTGAATGATGCCAAAGCGGTCGAATGAATCGGCATCGACGGACTGCGGCGAAATGTGCATCCAGCGCATGTAGTTGCCATGGCTGTCGCGGATCATCTGGGCGGTGAAATCGTGCAGCCAATCCGGATACCCCCCGCCCAAGCCTTCCCATTCGTTGCTGGAACGCTGGGCGAAACCCTTGAGGTAGACAAACCTGTCATTGAGATACACGCCGCCCGTGCCGGCACCACCCTTAAATGCGGTCTTGCGAAACCCGGTAACCACCTTGTTGACGTCAACTGTCTTGCCGCCCACTGTGAGGATGGTGTAAACGTCGTAAAGATAGGGGTCTTCCGGGCACCAGAAGCGCGCGTCCTTCAATGCTCCACTGGCCGTCAAGACGGTCTTTTCGCCGTCGGCCATGTCGGTGGAGCTGCTGTTCAATTTGGCGCGAACCCGCCCGCTTTGATCGACAATCACGGCCGACAACTCGACCGTGGCGTGATCGCCCGAAGCGTTTTTCACCTCCGACTCGACTGTGACATCGGCACTCTTTCCGGAAATGTTGAAGTTCGCGGCATGAACATAAACGCCGGTGCTTTCCAGGCCGTAATAGAGCGGCAGCGTCTGATAGATCTTGCCGGTGACATGCAACCAAACATGCCGGTTAATGCCGCCGTGGTCGGGATTGAAGTCGTTGGTGTTCCACTCAAACGGGGTATTGCTGGAACGCTCAACATAGGCGGTGCGATTATCCACCTTGACGGCCAGGACATTGTCTTCATTTCCGAAGTGAACGGCGCCAGAGATATCCAGGCCGTAAGCCGTGACCCCGTTCTCGTAAAGCCCGACTGTCTTGCCATTGAGGAAGATGTCGCCGGCTTGCCGCATGCCCTCGAATTCGAGGAAGGTTTTATCGCCGGCAAGCTTGGCTGGAAGCTTGAAGTGTTTGCGGTACCAAACCAGCCCTTTGAAGGTGCCTAAGTCGCCGCCGCTATGGGAAATGATCTTACGAAAAGAGTCGACGTCGTTGAAACTGTGCGGCAAGCTGACGGTGGTCCAAGCTGAGTCGTCGAAGCCAGGTGCCTCCGCGCCGGGCACGTCCTCGCGGATGAATTTCCAGTTCAGATTGAAATTGAATTTGGCGCGCGGCGACTGTGGCGGCGCATAGGCTGCGGCCTGAGCCGAGGTTAGACCCGAAAACCCCCAGATGATCAGTCCTATCGCGGTCACGAGGACTGCGTGACGAACACGCGTTCGGTGCGATGCCTTGGATGTGCTCAAGTCAGACCTCCTTAGACCTTTTACTTCTTGCCTTGCGTCAACTGCAGCGCTTTGGCCTTATCGGCGTCGGCTCCGGCTTTGTCGCCGGCCGCGCGGCGGGCGGAGCTGCGGTTCACATAGGCGTTAACGTAGGAGGGATTTAGACGGATAGCCTGGTCGAGGTCGGCGAGCGCCTGCGGGTACTGCTTGAGCCGGAAGTACGCGTAACCACGCGCGTTGTAAGCTAGCGAGAACGCGGGATCTAACTTCAAGGCCTCGGTGAGTTGCTCGATGGCCTCCTGGTAACGACCTTCCTGAAGCAGCTTGCGGCCGCGTGTATGATACTCCGCAGCACCGGCAGGAAGAGCCTTCGCCGGCGCAACCGGCATCGGCATCGGCACCGGCACGACTGGCGGAACCTGTGGAGCCGCTGCCGGCGCAGGCACCTTGGCGGGCGCGGCCGTTTTGCTCGCCGGGCGGGGCTCGGGTTTGGAAACGGGTTCGGTTTTCGGGGGCTCGGGTTTCGGAGCAGGCTCGGGAGCGGGGGGCAATACCAACGTGCCGGTTTCAGGCGCAGCCTCTTTGGCCCGCGCCCGGTTCACGAGTTCGTCGACCATCACCTGGGCCTTCGCCGCCAGGTCCCGCGTTGCCGTGTTGTGGGGGTCGAGCTTTTGGGCCTGGAGCAAGTCCGACAATGCTTCGTCGTAACGTTCGAGTAAGAAGTAGGCGTTGCCGCGCGCGGTCCATCCCAGCGGCGAGCTCGGATCCAGACTGATCGCCGTGGTGCGGTCCGCCAACCCCTTCTCGTGTTCTCCCAGCGCATGGTAAGAGCCACCGCGCGCCACGTAGGCTTCGGGATTCCTGGGATCGAGCTCAACCGCCCTATTTCGATCCCGCAGGGCATCCTGGTGGCGCTTCATACGCGCGTAAACCGCGCCGCGCGCCAGGTACAACCGCACGTCGTTGGGATCGCGCTGGATCGCTTCGCTGTAGTCCGCCACGGCTCCATCGTCGTCACCCAGCCTTTCGCGCACAGCCCCCCTCACGCGCCACGCGCGCACATCCTCAGGCTGGAGTTTCAACGCGGCGGTGAGGTCTTCACTGGCGCGTCCATCATCTCCCGCGCCGGTCGAAGCCAGAGAGCGTTCCACCAGCGCCTGCTCGTAACTCGGCTTGAGGCTGAGGCATTTATCGAAATCGTCGATGGCGTCGCGGTACTCCCGCAGCGCCGCGTGCGCGATTCCACGGCCCAGGTACGGCTCCGGGTTGTCCAGCCGGAGTTTAATGGCCTGCGTGAAGTCCTCGATGGCTTTGGCGTACTGAACGGTCGCCAGGTAGGCGTTGCCGCGCGCAGTATAAACCTCGGTACGCTCGAGTTTCAGGCCAATGGCGGTGTCGTAGTCGTGGATGGCGCGCTCGGGCTGATTGGTGGCGGTGAAGAGCTGGCCGCGGACGGCGTACGATTCGGCGTCGGCGGGCTGAAGTCTGATGGCCCGATCGAGATCGGCCGCGGCCTTGTCGCGGTCGCCCGCGGCCAGGTAGTCCTTGCCGCGTGCGCGCCATGCCGCCGCGTTGGAGGCGTCCGCCTGGATGGCCTCGGAGTACGCGGAAATGGCCTCATCGCGCCGCCCCGCTTGGTCGTCGCGAAGCCCGCGCTGATACTCGGTTTGCGACTTCTTCTTATCCGGCTTGCCGGCCGCGCCATTAACGGGAAGCATCAATCCCGATATGGCGATGGTTAACACCATCCGCGCGAGGCGGTGAGTTGAGGTCCACATCGGCTTCCTGAAAATAGTGTACACTCGGATCGTAGTTGAAATTCCGCTGGTGTACGGGAAGCTGGTGAAATTCCGGCACAGCCCCGCTACTGTAAGCGCGGAGATCCGGTCGAACGAGTCACTGTTCCGGAGACGGAATGGGAAGGCCGATCGGTTCGAAGATGCGCAAGTCAGGAGACCGGCCGGCGGATTCTACACATTTGGCTCTCGAGGGAGGAGCTTGAAATGCGAAGAAAAATCTCAGATGTTTCGGCCTTCTGCTTGTTTTTTTCCGCCTGCCTTTCCGCCGCTGAAATCAAAGGTAAGGTTGTCGATCCATCCGGAGCGCCCGTCGGCGGCGCGCAGGTTTCGGTGGTCAGCCGCGTGGGAGTGGGGGCGCAAACGGCGTCCTCAATCAGCGGCGCTTTCGAACTGAACACTCCGGAAACTCCGGGCGCGAAGCTGGTGGTCACGGCGCCCGGATTCAGCACCCAAACGCTGCCGCTGGAACGCGAGATGACGGTGCGCCTCGAAATTGCGCCGCAGATCGATTCGGTGCGGGTGGTGGGTTCGGCCATGGATGTTGCGGCGAGCGAACAGGGCGGCAGCGTGAACATTATATCGGGCGAGGAGATCCGCGAGCGCAACCAAGCCATGGCGCTCGACCTGCTGCGCGAAGTGCCGGGCCTGGCCTTCAGCCAGACGGGCGCCACCGGGGGCTTGACCGGCCTCTACATCCGGGGCGGATACGCCACGGACAACCTGGTGGAGATCGATGGCGTGCCGGTCAATGCCTTCGGCGGCAATTTCGATTTCGCGCACATTCCGGCCGAGGAACTGGACCACGTGGAGGTGATTAGCGGCCCGCAATCGGCTATCTACGGCGAATACGCCAACAGCGGCGTCATCAACTTTGTGACGCGCGAGCCGGACTCGCCGCTGGCCATCGACATCCTGGCGGAGGGCGGCAGCAACTACGAACGCCGCTTCGGCATCTCCGGCGCGGGCCTGCTGGCCGGCTTCGGGATCGCGGCCTCGGCGTCGCGCCTGGACACGGATGGTCCCGTCACCAATGGCGGTTATCGCAACGAAGACCTGTTACTGAACATCACGCGGCACTTCCGGCGGCAGATGCTCGCGTTACACGGAGATTTCGATTCCAACCAGGTCGGCGAGCCCGGCCCGTGGGGCTCCGACCCCAAGGACACGTTTACCGGCATCGACACCGTAAGCCGCAGCAAGAACAACTTTTCGGACTACCTAGCGCACTACCAGGCGGACCTCTGGGATCGCGTCCGCGAAGATTTGTTCGGGACCTTCTTTCTGAACAACAACGGGTACCAAAGCCCTTACGGATTTTCCTTCAATCGCGACCTCCGCGCGCGAGGCGAGGCGCGCACCATCGTGAGCGTCACGCGCCACTACACCGTCGCATTGGGCGTGACTGACGGGCTGGAGGAGGTCCAAAACAGCTACATCACGGACGCCGATTACGAGACGTTTCCCATCCGCCGGCGCGATACCGCGGTGTACCTCGAGAACCGCTGGGAAGTGGGCGGACACCTGTTTCTGAGTGCGGGCGTGCGCGGCGAGTTCATCCACACGGCGTCCATCCCGACGGACGGATACTCGCGGCCGTTCTTCCCGGCGCAGACCATTTCCAGGGCGAATCCCAAACTGGCCGCGGCCTACGTGCTGGGCCGGACTCGCTGGCATTCTTCCTTTGGCACGGGAATCCGGCCGCCGGCGGGATTCGACATGGCATTCACCAACAACCCCGCTCTCCAGCCCGAGCGGACGCGCAGCATCGATGCGGGCGTGGAGCAGAAACTCTTCCACGACCACCTGGCGCTGGACGGGACTTACTTCTATAACCATTTCTACGATCTGATCGTGACTCTGGGCGGCTCGCTCTCGCAGTTGGGTCTTTACCAGACTGGCAATCTTGCCAACTCCCGGGCACAGGGCGCTGAGTTTACGGCCAAGCTGCGGCCGGTGCGATGGATCTTCGTCACCGGCTGGTACACGCTGTTGAAGAGCGAAATCCTTTCGCTCAACGGGTCCGTGAACCTGGCGCCGGCGCCGTTCCAGGTCGGCCAGGAGCTGCTGCGCCGGCCGGCGAATTCCGGCGCGGTGGTGGCGACGTTCACCCGCGGCAAGGTGACGGCGGACGTGACCGGCTATTTTCGCGGTTCGGTGCTCGACGTGGAGCCGACGTACGGCGCCACCAACGGCCTCTTCCAGAACCCCGGCTATGCCAATGTGGGGATCAATATCAACTATGCGCTGGGCCGCGGCCTCACGGCGTATGGCGATCTGCGCAACGCACTGAACGAGCACTACGAGGAGGTGTTCGGCTATCCTTCGCTGCGGCTGAATTTCGTGGCGGGTATGAAGTGGACGCTGTCCAAGGGGCAGTAACAGGCGATCTTATGAGCAAGCAACCATTCGACGAACCGCGCCTGGCGATCAATCGCGTTTACACGCGGCGTGGCGACCGGGGCGAGACCAGCCTGGCGGGCGGGCAGCGTGTTCCCAAAGACGGCCCGCGGATTGAAGCCTATGGCACGGTGGATGAGCTGAACTCGTTTCTGGGCGCGGCGCGCGTCACGGCGAGTGAACTGGCGGTTAGGGAAGCGCGGCTTTCACTACTGGCAGCGATCCTGCTGCGGGTCGAGCACGAGCTGTTCAACCTGGGGTCCATTCTGGCGACCCTGCCCGAAGACGTACACCCCAAGCAGGCGCGCGTGACAGATGCCGAGGTGGGCCAACTCGAATCCGAAATGGACCGCATGAACCGGGAGCTGCCGCCGCTCAGATCGTTCGTGCTTCCGGGCGGCGGCCGGCTCAACGCCGAGCTGCACATTTGCCGCACCGTCTGCCGGCGCGCCGAGCGCGCCACGGTGGCGCTGGGCCGCGTGGAGAGCGTTCCGCCGGAGGCCTTGCGCTACTTGAACCGGTTGAGCGACGCGCTATTCGTGTGGAGCCGGTGGGCCAGCCACATCACTGGCGCGGCGGAAACTTTATGGGAACCGAATCAATCCAGCTCGGGGCTGGCTGATGGATAATCGAGGATAAGGAGAAACCGATGCAGAAGAACATGGCAAGACCGCTGGCGGTGGGCCTCACCATCCTGGGAGCTTTGGCGCGGGTGGCGCCGCACCCGCCGAATTTCGCTCCGGTGGGCAGCCTGAGCCTGTATGCCGGCGGCCGGCTGAGGGGATGGCAGGCGTACCTGCTGCCGCTGGTATTGATGGCCGCGACGGACCCGCTGGTGGGCGGCTACTCGTTCGCGACGCCGTTCATCTACTTTAGCTTTCTAATCAACGTGTGGATTGGCGCGCGGCTGCGCTCGACGGAGAGTCCGCTGTGGATTGGCGCGGCGGCGGTGGCGGCCAGCCTCCAGTTTTTCGCGATCTCGAATTTCGGAGTGTGGCTGGGTTCCTTCGCGACGTACCCGCATACACTCGGCGGCCTCGCGAACTGCTACATCGCGGCCATTCCGTTCTATGGCCGCACGCTGGCTTCAGACCTGCTGTACTCGGCCGCTCTGTTCGGCCTGCACGCATGGCTCAGCCGCACGGTGGCGCGCTCGGAACGCGTGGCGCCGCAAGCGGCCTAGCGTGAAAACGCTGCTCGCCTGGAGCTCCGGCAAGGACAGCTCCTGGACGCTCTATGTGCTCCGGCAGCAGAATGTCGAAGTCGGGGCCCTGCTGACTACCATCAACGAAGCAGCGGACCGCGTGGCGATGCACGGCGTCCGGCGATCGCTGGTGGAGGCGCAATCCGAGACCGTCGAGGTGCCACTCTGGAAAGTTCCGCTGCCCTGGCCCTGCACCAACGAGGATTACGAATCGCGCATGGCTGAAGCCTGCCGGCGCGCCGTAGCGGAGGGCTTCGACTCCATTGCCTTCGGCGACCTCTTTCTCCGCGATGTTCGCGAATACCGCGAGCAGCGGTTGGCCGGTTCCGGCCTGACCCCGCTGTTTCCGCTCTGGGGAATTCCGACTGCGCAACTGGCGCGGGACATGATCGGCGCCGGTCTGCGCGCGCGGGTCACTTGCGTGGATTCGAGGGTTCTCGATGGCGGGTTCGCGGGGCGGGAGTTCGACCACGCACTGCTGGCGGACCTGCCGGAGGGCGTCGATCCCTGCGGCGAAAATGGCGAGTTCCACACGTTTGTCTGCGACGGGCCGATGTTCCGCGCGCCGATCGGAGTGGAGGCCGGCGAAGTCCGCAAAATCGACTGGTTTGTCTATGCGGACCTGTTGCCCTGTCGCGCGCTATGATGAGCTTGTGACATGGCGCTGATCGCGGTTTCGGGTCATCCGGGGTGCCGTTTTGAGGAGTTGGCGCGCATCAGTGCGCAGCGGCTCGGGTTCGAGTTGCTCACTCAATCCCGCATCCGGGCGCTCACCGAGGAGGAATTCGGCGCGGGCGCGCACATCCCGGACAAGGCTTATCCCAGCCTGGTGACCTCGATTCTGGCGCGGCTGGCCACCGCGCACCACCTGGTCTACTGCGCCGTGGGCGGCGAACTGCAGGCGCGCCACTTTCCGGGCATGTTGCGAGTCCACGTGGTGGCCCCGGAGAACATCCGCATCGGCAATCTCATGTTCGATAACCGCCTGGAGCGCGCCGCCGCGCGCCAGTTGCTGTTGGAACTAGAAGCCGCCGATCGCGCCGACCGCAAAGCCAAGTTCGGGAAGACCAAGGCCACCGCCGATCTGTTCGACCTGGTGCTCAACGCCGAATCGCTCACCAGCGAGCAGATGGCCGAGCTGATAGAGACCACCGTGATCTTGGCGGGAATCAAGGAGCGCGGCTGTCTTTCGGCCGAGGCCGCGGCCCAACTCCAGTTTCAGATGCGTCTGAAGCTGGCGCACTACGGCCTCGTTCCTACCGGCAGCATTACGCTGCGGAAGAAGATGTTCGCCCATCAGAGCGAGGAGATGTTCGCCAACCTCCTGGATTTCTATCGCATCGCCTGGGAGTATGAGCCTCGCAGCTTTCCCATCCAGTGGGACCGGGACGGGAATGTTCTGGAATCGTTCACCCCCGATTTTCACCTGCCGGAATTCGATCTTTATGTGGAGCTGACCACCATGAAGCAGTCGCACGTGACCAAGAAAAACCGCAAGGTACGGCTCCTGCGGGAACTCTATCCGCACTTCAATGTCCAGATCTTCTACCAGAAGGATTTTGAAAACCTGGTCTTCAAGTACGGCTTAGCCGAACGGCCGGTGAAGGTATGAGCACCGCCTTGCTCCCCGGGTTGGAACGGATTCTCTTTACCCCGGAGCAGATCGACCAGCGCATCCGTGAAGTGGCCGCTGAAATCTCCCGCCACTACCAGGGAAAGGTAGTGAAACTGGTGGGCGTGCTGAAGGGATCGGTGTTTTTCCTGACGGCGCTGGCGCGTCACATCGAAGTCCCGCTGAAGATCGATTTTCTGGGGATCTCCAGTTTTTCCAACAAGAGTGGCGCACCCGGCGTGGTGCGCATCGCCAAAGACCTGGACGACAGCATCGAGGGGGAAGACGTGCTGCTGGTGGAGGACATTGTGGATACCGGCTTCACCCTGCGCTACCTGCTGCAAACGCTGGCCGGCCGAGCGCCCAACTCGCTGGCGGTATGCACCTTCCTGGACCGCAACTCGCGCCGCATCGTGCAGGTGCCGGTGGACTACCACTGCTTTGAGATCCCCGACCGCTTCGTGGTGGGATTCGGCCTCGATTACAACCAGCTCTACCGCAACCTGAGTTACGTGGCCGTCATGAAGCCGGAAAAGAGCGCGTAAGCCCGTTCAGGGGCGGAATCCCTTAGGACTTCACTTTCTTTGAAGGTTTCGGCTTGCCGGAACTGTTGAAGGCGACCGCTTGGCGAACGAGCGCCTTGAAGGCGGACTCGTCAACTTCTTCTCCTTCGTGGATGTCGATCGCGCGGCGTACGTTTCCCCCGAGACTCGAGTTGAAGAGACGGGCCGGATCCTTCAGAGACGCGCCCTTGGCGAAGGTAAGCTTCACGACATTCTTGTAGGATTCGCCAGTGCAGATGATGCCGTCGTGCGACCAAACCGGAGTGCCCCTCCACTTCCACTCCTCGACGACGTCCGGGTCTGCTTCCTTGATGAGCTTGCGCATTCTGCTGAGGGTTTCCCCCCGCCAGTCCCCGAGTTCGGCGATTCTTTTCGAGATGAGCTCCGATGCCGGCTGGCCTTGGCTCGCGCCCGATTTTTTCATGTTCTCATCACGCGAACAAATCCTGCGCGCGGATCAGGCGCTCGGCCACGTGGACGCCGTTGGGGCATCGCACCTGGCAGGAGGCACAATCGCGGCAACGCACCGCGCGGGCCTCTTCCGGCAGCGCCAGGAAGTGCTCGCGGCCAAGCGCGAACTGCCCGTAGAAATCGGCGTACGACAGGTAGCGGATGGTTTCCGGAACCGGCACGCCCTTGGGGCATTGCCCGCTGCACTGGTAGCACATGCGGCAGTAAAGCGGGCGAATGTCCTCGTTGATTCGGGCCAGCAGTTTCTCGTCCGCTGCGGAGAACGGTTCCGACATGGCCCGGACATTCATCTCCAGTTGATCGATGTCGGTCATGCTGGGGACGGTGGTGGCAAAGCGCTGGTCGCGCAGGACCCACTTCAGCGCCGCCAGCGGCCCACCCGGTTTCTGCACGCGGTCCATGCGATCGGCCCGGAATCCGGGCACGTCCTGGAACCCACGCGCGCGGCTGGCGGGCGCCATCACCTTCATCGCCACCATGCCTATGCCGGCGGCGGCCAGCCGCTTGTAGGCGGGGTCGTTCCCCGAGCCCACCGTGAAGTTGTAGGTGCTCAGCACCACCTCGAACTTCCCCACCGAAAGGACGCGGTCCGCAATGGTGATGGGGCTGTGGGTGCTGACGCCGATGTGGCGGATCTTCCCCTGTTTCTTGGCGTTCTCCCAGACCGCAACCAGCTCGTCGGGAATGTCCGCGGCGGTATCCCGGGCGTGCATGTACCAGATGTCGAGGTGGTCCGTGCCTAGTTCCTTAAGGCTGGTGTCGAGGTGCGCCACGGCCTCTGCGGCGGTCTTGGCCTCGGATTTGCTCGAGATCACGACCTTGTCGCGCGACCCCTTCAGGGCCGCTCCCACCATGCGCTCGTTGTTGCCCGACTGATACCCGCGAGCGGTGTCGAAATAGGTAATGCCCATGTCGACCGCCCGGGAAATCACACTGGAATCGGACGTAATCATGCACCCGTAGCCGACCGTCGAGACCTTGAGCCTGGTCTTGCCCAGTGTCCGGTAGCGGGCCGGCGGGGCCCCCGCCGTCGCCGGGCTGGGGGCTTTCGCTGGGGGCGCCTGGGGCGCCGCACCGCTTGCCATGCCGGCTACTGGAAGGCTCAGCCCGGCCGCAAGGAAGTTTCTACGCGAGGAATCAGTCTTCATAGTTGTTCTCCGAACTCGGAATTCCTATTTTGGATTTCCGGGTCTTATTCAGTCTACACCCGGACGGCGTTTGGGTGTACACTGGCACAGAAGCCGGAACGGAGATTCCGGCGCAGCAACCAGGATGAGGTGGCCGATGAAAGAGGATGGATTCGTCAAAGGCGTGCTGACGGCGATGATCATTAGCGGCCTGACGCTCGGTGCGAGCGCACCACCAGTGACCATGACGGTGGACGCGAGCAGGCCGGGTGCGCCCATCTCCCGATACATGTATGGGTTTTTCACGGAACTCTTGAGCAACTGCTACGAGGGCGGCATGTGGGCCGAGATGCTGGGCGACCGGAAGTTCTTCTATCCGGTGGATTCGAGCAAGGAACAAACGCCCCCCAATAGCAGGAGATTCGTGGCCCGGTGGAGGCCCGTGGGTCCGGACGAGTTGGTGGTGATGGACCGCGAACACGCTTACGTGGGAGAGCACAGCCCCATGGTCAAATTGGAGGCCGCCACGCCGCACGGGATCCAGCAGGCGGGCATGGCAATTCGAAAAGGGAGGAAGTACTCCGGCCGCGTCGTCCTGGCGGCGGAACCCGGAGCCGAAGTGAAGGTCGGCCTCGTGTGGGGGGCCAACCCCGGCGACCGGCAGACCATCCCCATCAAGGCGCTTCGAAGAGAGTACGCCAAGTTTCCTTTGAGCTTCACGGCCGGGGGGGACAGCGACGATGCCCGGCTGGAGATCGTGGGAACCGGGAAGGGGTCGTTCCACATCGGCGCCGTATCCCTGATGCCGGCGGACAACCTGAACGGCTTTCGCGCGGATATCATCGCGGCGTTCAGGGAGATCGGGCCGGTCTTATTCCGCTGGCCGGGCGGAAATATGACTTCCGCCTACGACTGGCGGGATGGAATCGGCGACCCCGACAAACGGCCCCCGCGCTATGACTACGCCTGGCACGCACTGGAGCCGAACGATGTGGGCATCGACGACTACATGAACCTCAACAAGCTGCTCAATATGGAATCGTACATTTGCGTCAATACCGGTTTCGGCGACGCACATTCGGCCGCCGAAGAGGTAGAGTACGTGAACGGTTCTGTGGGCACTCCCATGGGCAAGCTGCGCGCCGCTTATGGCCATCCGGAACCGTACAAGGCGACGTGGTGGAACGTCGGCAACGAGATGTTCGGTCCGTGGCAACTGGGCTTTATGGCTCTGGATCAGTACGTCATCAAGCACAACATGGTGGTGCAGGCGATGCGTCGGGTAGATCCGAGCATCAAGATTGTGGCCTCGGGAGCGACGGTCATCGAGGCGAGCCAGAGCCGCGCGGCGATGATGATCACCGGAAAGCACGTGGCCGTTTTCGGCGGGCCGGCGGACTTTACGGGCGGGCTTCTGGCCCACTCTGCGGAGTACTTGAATGCCATCGCGGAGCATATCTATCCCACCACGGTGGACAGGGCTTTCGATTCCGAAAAGCAGGATTACGTGAAGGTGGACGAGCCACTGGTGGATCGCGCCCGGAAATTGGCCAGCGCAGTACACGCTCCGATCGAGGCTTGGGAGGAGTACCAACGGCGACTCCCCTCCGTTAAGGTGGATCAGATCCCGATGGCGCTCGATGAGTGGGTCTCCGGCAGGATCGGCGACGCTAGAGATTCGATGTTTTCGCCGCTGTCCTGCTCCCAGGCGATGAATGAAATGCTCCGGCATTCGAACCGGTTCATCATTTCGGCGTACACTGGCGCACCCGAGCTGCTGGCTATCAGCAAGACCGATGTGACAGTGCGGCCGATCGGGTTGATGTTCGAAGTGTACCGACGGCATTTCGGGACGATTCCGCTGGCGGTGACTGGAAACTCGCCGCAACACGATGTGAAGGGCATGGTGGGAGTGGACAAGTCCGAGACCCCCTCGGGGAGCGACACATATCCTCTCGATGCCGTGGCCGCGCTGAGCGCCGACCAGAAATCGTTGACGCTGGCTATTGTCAACCCGACCGAATCCGCCCAGCAGATGGACGTCGCGCTCAAAGGCGTGGCTGTTCAGAACCAGGGCCGGCTATGGCGAATCGCCGCTGCCGACCTGACCGCCGCGAACGTGCCCGGAAAGCCGCGCGTGGTGGACATTGTGGAGAGTTCTTTGAACGAGGCGCCAGGCAGACTGGCGATTCCTCCGATCAGCATCAGCATCTACGAGTACCCCGTCCGGTAGGACTATAGAAAGGAGAATTATTGTGCGACTTTATTTCACCCGCAGGAACTTCCTGACCACCGGCGTGGGGGCGCTGGTTTCCGCCGCGAAGTTGCGTGCCCAGTCGGAGCAGATCCCCGTGGCCGGAGTGCCGATCACGGAATTCAAACCGCGCTCGCTCGTGGCGCTGACGGCCGGCGACGATCGCCGCAAGAACGTCTACCAGGCTCTCATGGCGATCGACGACCAGATCCGGCCCAAGCTGAAAGCCAAGAAGCGCATCCTCATCAAAGCAAATGACGTGGGCGGCGGCCGCAACCCACTGGCCTGCACTCACCCCGATGCGCTCCGTGGAATACTGGACTACCTGGCGCCGCGCTTCAGGGGACCGATCACGATCGGCGAGGTTTTGGGCGGCGGGTCGAATGTTTTCGATGGTCTGGACTACCCGAAGGTGGCCAAAGAGTACAACAAGGTCGACCTCGTGGACTTCACGCAGGAGGGCAAGTTCGTAATACGGCCCATGCTTGACCAGGACGCGCACATGATTCCGGTCCACCTGGCGGCCCGGTTCTTCGATCCGGATGCCTTCATCATCGGCGCGGCGATGCTGAAATCGCATAACTACGCGGTTGTCACAGGGTCGGTGAAGAACATGGTCCTGGGCGCCCCCGCACGCAACGACAAGGTTCTCTATCACGCGGGGTTTCACCTGATCCACTACAACATGGTGGTGACGGCGCAGGCAATGCAGCCATACTGGGGCCTCGCGGTGATTGACGGCCACGAGGGAATGGAGGGTAACGGACCCGTCCAGGGCACCCCGGTGGCTTCGAAACTGGCCATCGCCTCGACCGATTTCATCGCTGCGGACAGGGTCGCAGTAGAGTGCATGGGGGTCGATCCAAACTGGGTCGGCTATCTGCGATATTGCGCCCAGGTTGGCTTGGGCAACTACGATCTGGCGAAGATCGACATCCGCGGTCCGCAGATTGCCTCGGTGCAGAAGAAGTACCGGATGAATGCCGATGTCGAACGGCAGTTGGCCTGGATGACGCCGCTGGACCTGGAGGACGGTTCCTGGAGCGGTCCGAGAGGGCGGCGAACCGACAGGCCGCCAGCAGCAGCCCCGGCCAAGTAGTTCAGCGTCACTTCCGCGGCTTATACGTTTTGCTGAAGTTGTTGCGCCCGTTAGTCACGGTAAACGTGCCATCCCGCTGGGCGGAGACTTTGATCCACTTCCCATCCGGGCTGCCCTCTATGTTGGCGATGTAGTCCGGCTTCACATTGGCCTTCTCTCCGCCTGCGATCACGTAGTGCGCCTGCCAGTAATCCTCCAGCCCGGGCGATGATTCGACAGTCTGAAACGTCGCCGCTGTGGCGCCCTTTCTCGATCCATTGTCCGCGATCACCACCCGCGGGCGCAGCGCGTGCACCATGATCGGCGAGTTGGCGTTGTCCATACCGTGATTGGCGGTCATGTAGAGGTCCACTGTGCCTACGCGATTGACGGGGCAAAACAGTTCCCGATCCTTGTTCCACGTCAGATCGGCTGGGTCCAGCATACGGAACTTGCCATACGTCACCAGAAGCGTAATCGCCTGCGAGTTTTCGTTGGTATCGTGGTTGTCCAGGATTCCGCGTTCATCCAGCCCCCAGACCTTGCGGGGAGTCGTATCGCATTCCGGATTCGGCTGGCCTGCCCCTTTCAGCGGCTCCGTAATCGCCTTCCCCGCCGCCATCACCACCAGTGCGTCGAAGCCCTTGATCGGAATTCTATCGCCGGCCTTCACGCTAAGGCGCTTGGCCTTGGCCGCGAGGGCCAGGTACGCGTCCACGTTCTTGAGATATCCGGGATTGTCCAGTTGGACATTCGCGCCGTGGTCCACGAAGGTTGTGACGGGCACGCCCGCTGCCACCGTGGGAACGCCGCCCACGTGGTCGCCATCGTAGTGCGACACCACAAGATAATCGAGTTTCTTGACACCGAGGGCCTTAAAGTCTTCCACGATGCGGTTCGCCTCGCGGCCGCCGCCAGTGTCGATAAGCATAGTCTGTCCGGAGGGCGAAATCAGCAAAAGCGACTTCCCTCCTTCCACATCGATGACATACATGTCGAGCGTCTTGGCCGCTGACAGGGCCGAGACCATCAGGAGAACGACTGCTGCAATTCGTATAATTCTCATCGTCTTGTTGCTCTGTAGCTCAGATCGTACCATCTGGCGAGCATCTGTTCCAGCACGCTAAAATGGCGATCGAACGATACCGGTTTCAGAAAGGACGATTGCCGTGCAATCCCGATACCTAAGACGCGTACTCTTCTCAATCGCTGTAACCTGCGCCGCAACGGTGGCGGCGGCGCAAACCACGCCGGCGGCCGAGCCGGCGCCTCTGCCCGGCAAGGGTCTGGCGCAACATCCGTTCCTGTACTGCGGGGAATGGCAGAACCGCAGCACCTCGCAACAGGTCATGTACATCGTTCGGGACGGGAAGATCGTCTGGTCGTATACCAACCCCCTGAAGGGAGAGCTTGGCGACTGTACCATGCTCTCGAACGGCAACATCGTCTTCTCGCGCCAGTTTGGAGCCAGCGAGATCACTCCCGACAAGAAGATCGCGTGGAACTACGATGGCCCCCCGGGGACGGAAATCCATACCACCTGCCCGGTGGGCGAAGATCGCGTCCTCATCATGCAGAACGGGAATCCGGCGAAGCTGCTGCTGATCCAAAAGGCAACCGGAAAAGTGGAGAAGGAATTGGTCCTTCAAACCCGCGATGCAAATAGTGTTCACGGCCAGTTCCGCCACATTCGTATGACCCAGGCCGGGACATTCCTGGTGGCTCACATGGATCTGGGCAAGGTAGTCGAGTACTCCATGGAAGGAAAGGAAATCTGGTCGGTGGTCGCGCCCTCGGCATGGGCCGCGGTCCGGCTGAAGAACGGGAACACGCTGATCAGCGGAAACCAGGTGGGCTATGTTCGCGAGGTCAACCCCAAGGGCGAAACGGTATGGGAGATCAACAAGAACGACCTGCCGGGTATCCCGCTCTATACGGTTCAGGAAGTGGACCGGCTGGCGAATGGCAACACTTTGATTAACAATTGGGCCGGAAGCCTCCCCATGGAAGATTGGCCCAAAACGGTGCAGTTGATCGAGGTGACACCGGGCAAGAAGGTGGTTTGGGCGCTGCGGGACTGGAAGACTCTCGGGCCGGCCTCTGCCACGCAACTGCTGGACGAACCGGGCGTCCCTGAGAACGGCGATCTGCAACGGTAACTCCTGCGGGTTTCACGAAGTCTTTCGGAAACTGTCATTGTATTTTCTTAGTTTCGGGTCTACAATTAAGAAAGTTTAAGAAAACAGGAGCGCGCAATGAGGTCCCGGATTCTATTCATCTCCGGGTGTCATGAGGATGCCCGCCGTCTGTCGCAAATGCTGCACGCTCTTCCGATAGTTCTGGACTACGTGGAGACGTTGCTGCAAGCGCGCGCCAAGCTTCAGCAGGAACACTACGAGGTCGTTCTGACGGAAGCCGCTCTACCCGATGGAAACTGGCTGGATGCGTTGCACCTGGCCCGCGAATCCCCGCACGAACCGGAAGTCATCGTAACCGACCCGCTGGCGGACGCCGGCTTCTGGGCCGAAGCGCTCAACCTGGGCGCATACGATCTGCTGGCGCAACCGTTCTATGAGCCGGAAGTGCGCCGCATCTTGAATTACGCTTGTTCGAGACCGTCGTTCCGTCCGGCGGTCGCCGTACCCGCCGCATAATGTGGAAAGCGCCGGCGGCATGACCCGCATGGGGCGCTCCGCCGCCGGCGCTGCCGGAGGTAAACTCAGAAACAGGAGTGTCGTCGGGTTCCATAATCAAGGTCGCTATGGCGGCCGCGGTGGTTCTGTGCCTGGCCGGCTGTCGCAGCGGTCCTTCGCGCGCGCCCGCCATTGGTGAGGCCTATGTGGGGCCGGCCGATCTCAAGATCCGCAGCGATATCCCCCTGCAGTCCTCGACCGTTGCCACCGTCAAGCACGGTGACCGCCTGGAGATTCTCCAGACCAGGCGCCGTTTCCTGCGCGTGCGCACGCCCGCCGGCGCCGAGGGCTGGACCGACGAGCGGCATCTGCTCTCCACCGCGGACATGGCCGCCCTGAGGGAGCTTTCCCAGCGGGCCGCCGCCATGCCGGTGCAAGGGCAGGCCACCACCTACAGCGAGCTCAACGTGCACACCCAGCCCGCGCGCCAATCGCCCAGCTTCGTGCAAGTCCAGGAAAAAGAGAAGGTGGACGTGCTATCCCACGTGGTCACGCCGCGCGCCGATGCGCCGCGCAAACCGCTTATCGCCCCCTCGCCGAAAAAGGCCAAGGCCGCCACCAGGAAACCGGCCAAGACCGAGGCCATGTATCCTCCGCCACCCATGCCCAAACCGCCGGCGCCTCCGCCGGATTGGCTCGATCTTTCGAAGACCGATCAGCCTGACGAAGCCGCTCCGGCCGGGGAAGAAATCGACGAGAAGACGCCGGCTCCCGTAGACGAGTGGAGCCTGATCCGGACCGCCAGCGGGCAATCCGGCTGGGTGCTTACGCGCCGCCTGGTGATGGCCATCCCCGACGAGGTGGCGCAGTACGCCGAAGGACGCCGCATCGTTTCCTATTTCCCGCTGAGCGAAGTGCGCGCCGGCGACGAAAAGAAGACCACCTGGCTCTGGACCACCATTGGGGACGGCACGCAGCCGTACGATTTCGACAGCTTCCGCGTCTTCGTCTGGAGCCAGCGCCACGATCACTACGAAACCGCGTACATCGAGCGCAACCTGAAGGGTTACGCCCCGGTGCTGCTCCAGGAAGTGGAGTTCTCCACGCGCGGCAAGGCCAAGGGCGAGACCGTCAAGTACCCCGGCTTTTCGATTTGTATCGAGAAGAAGGATGGGCAGCGGTATCGCCGCGAATATGCGCTGCCGACTGCCGAGAATGTGCGGTTTGCCGGAGAACACCCCTGCGAAGCGCCAAGCGCCCCGGTGGCGACGGTGGAAGCGCCGGCCTCGACGCCATCGGCCACCGCGCCCGCGCCGCCGGCGGAGACCTTCACCCAGCGCGTGAAGAGGCGCCTGCGCGCCATCACGCGGCGCTGGTTCGGAGGGTAAGGGGGGTGTAAGCCGGACAGCGACCGCGCGGAGACGGTTGCTGCCGGACGGCCAAGCCGCAAGTCCAAAGGCCCTGCTAACCGCACAACGCTGTCAAGCGTCGAAATAAGTGAGACCATGAATACGGGGCCGGCGGCGGCGCCGCTGGCGAACGCGTCGTGGCAGGGAGGTCGCGCATGGAACGCTGCTCGGTGCGAACGTGGTTTCGGCGAGGGATATTGTGGATCTGTGTTTTGGTCATGGCGGAGATAGGCCCCCCTTTGCTGGCGCAGGCGCCCGCAGGTCCCCCTCCGGGTCAGGCCCGAGCGCAGGCATTGCCCCCGCAGCAACTGGATGATCTGGTTGCGCCCATCGCGCTCTATCCGGATCCGCTGCTGGGGCAGGTGCTGGTCGCCTGTACGTACCCGGTGGAACTGGTCGAAGCGCAACAGTGGCTGCAGGCCAACGGCAACTTACATGGCCAGCAGTTGATGGATGCCGCGCGGCAACAGAACTGGGATCCCAGCGTGCAAGCGCTGCTGGCCGTGCCGGACGTGCTGCTTAAGCTGACTCAAGACATCCGCTGGACTACGGATCTGGGCAACGCTTTCCTGGCACAGCAGGCCGAGGTGATGGACGCCGTGCAGCGCATGCGGGTGCGCGCCCGGGCCAACGGCCAGCTGCAGTCCACCCCGCAAGAGACTGTGACCACTCAGAGCCAGGGCGGCCAGACGGCGATCGAGATTCAACCAGCCGAGCCCCAGGTGATCTACGTCCCGGCCTATGACCCCTACTATGTTTGGGGGCCTCCGGACTGGGGATTCTATCCGCCGCTCTTCTACCCGGGTTACGGATACTGGTTCGGACCGGGGATCGACATCGGATTCTACTTCGGCGGCTGGGGCGGCTGGGGTTTTGGCGGCTGGGGTTGGGGCTGGGGCCCGAATTGGTTCGGCCATGGCATATTCATCAACAACTATTTCTTCAATCGCTATGGATATAACCACGGTTTCGGGTTCGGCGGCGGAACCCAGGGGAGAACGGCGTGGGTGCACGATCCCGCCCATCGGCTTGGAGTAGCCTATCCGAACAGCCAACTTAGCGGCCGTTTCGGCACCGCTTCACAGGCTTCGCGCATGGCTGCCGGGCAGTCCGGAAACTGGCACAGGTTCGGTGAAGGCAATATCGGTGGGAACTCGTTCCGGGGCGCTGCGTCCCAGGCAAGTGCGCGAAACTCCCAGGCCTCGCTGGGCGTGTCGGGCTGGCAGCACTTCCAGGGCAGGCAAGGGTCGGCGCAAAGCTATCAAGGGTCGGCGCAACGCTATCAGGGGTCGGCGCAACGCTACCAAGCTCCGGCGCAGCGCTACCAGCCAGCGCCTCGGATGTCCACTCCCAGCTATGGTGGTGGCGCGGGTTACCGTGGCTACAGTGGCGGCGGGGTCTCCCGCAGTTTCGGTGGTGGTGGGGCCCGCAGCTTTGGCGGCGGGGGCGGCTTCCACGGCGGCGGCGGTGGCGGAGGCTTCCACGGCGGCGGTGGCAGAAGATAAATACCCACCGGTCACAAAAAGCCACTTGCCCGGACGCCGCGGGCCGGGCACTACTTCCTTTCTTCCGCCAATCTACCCAGACTGGAGTATTGGGATAAAATCGGCTACACCTCAGACTGACAGTAGAAGAGGGCGGGTGATTCTTCGGACTGTTTTTGGTGCAGTCCTGACCCTGCCAACTCTCCACGGAGACAGTATGTGCCGGTAAGAGGCGCCTGCGCGCCATCACGCGGCGCTGGTTGGTAGACCCACGTTGCGGACAGGGCTGGCGCGAACCTACTATACTGTTTCAGTGACCCGTACAATCTGTCTCCTCGTTGCACTCCCGCTGTTTGCCGCGCCGCCGGCCCGCTTTGCGGAGCACACCATCGCCACCGGCCTGACCGGTGGATACCAGGTGGTGGTGGCGGATCTCAATCATGACGGCAAGCCCGACGTGATCGCGCTGGCCAGCGGCCTGCCCGAGCTGGTGTGGTACGAGAACCCCACTTGGGAACGCCACGTCATTATCGGGAAGCAGGCGCACATGATCAATTGCGCCGTGACCGGCGCCGATTCCGAAGGCATACCCGGGATCGTGCTGGCTACGGAGTTCTCCAATCAGCCGAAACAAAGTGCGGGCGTGATTTCCGTGTTGCGCCACAATGGCGACCCGCGGAATCTCTGGACGGCGACCGAGATCGACCGGATTCCCGCCTCGCACCGCCTGCGCACCGCCGATATCGATGGCAGCGGCAAACCCGTGGTGATCGACTCGGCCCTGGCCGCGGCAGATGCCGAGGCTCCCGATTTCCGCGGGAACGCGCCCCTGGTGTTCTACCGCCCAGGCGAGTGGAAGCGCCAGCCCATCACCCCGCAGAACACCGGGCTGGTCCACGGCATTTACATTTTCGATTGGGACGGCGATGGGCGCGATGAGATCCTCACCGCCGGTTTCGAAGGCATTCATCTGTTCAAGCTGGGGAAGGACGGCCAGTGGACCCGGACCGAGATCGCCAAGGGCGACCCTGCGCCGTGGCCGAAGTCCGGCTCGAGCGACGTTGCCGTCGGGAAGTTGGGCAAGGAACGCTTTTTGGCGGCCATAGAGCCATGGCATGGCAACCAGGTTGCGGTCTACCGTGGCAGCGGCACTGCTTGGCAGCGTGTTGTGATCGACAGCTCGCTGGTGGATGGCCACACCATCCAGACCGCCGACCTGAACGGCGACGGCAACGACGAAGTGATTGCCGGGTATCGCGGCCAGGGGCACAGCGTGTACATCTATTCCGCCGAAGACGCTGCCGGCACGCGGTGGTCGAAGCAGGTCCTGGACCAGGGCGGGATGGGTGCCGCCGCTTGCGCCGTGGCCGATCTGAACGGGGATGGCCGGCCGGACATCGTGTGCATCGGCACTGCCGGCGCCAATCTGAAGTGGTACGAAAACCTGGGGCGATAGGCGCGCACGCTGTCGGCGACCCGCCTACTCGGGAAACTCGGCCCAGAATCTCCGCGACCTGCCCGCGCAAGACCCGAGCGTGGGCAACCGCCGTCTGCCAGACAAGCGGCCAATAGATGCCGAAGTACTCGTGGACCAGGATGTTTCGCAACCCCACGATGTCAGGGGCACTGAGCTATGCCGCGCCGTAAGTTCGGGGCTGAGCCGCGCGACCGCTTCACCGATGATCGTCGGCTTTTGAGCGACGGCGTAGCAGAGCGTCTCGTCGGCGAGGAAATCGGCTTCCGTTCTCCCGGTGATCGCCTTCTCGATCCAGTCCAAGGCTCCCAGGATGTCGTTCAGGCGCTGTCGATCACGCCGCATAGATCAGCCGGGCCTCGGCCAGCACGCCGGGCCGGATGAGCGGCTTCAATGCGGGCTTGACCGCCAGATCGACCCGGCGACCGAGCAGCGCCGTGAGCTCACGCATCATCGCCGAAACACCCAGCAGTCCAGGGCGCGCGCCGGGCAGGAAATCGACCAGCAGGTCGAAATCGCTGTCCGGCCGCATCTCTCCGCGCGAAGCCGAACCGAACAGGGATAACTCCTTGACCTGGTGACGCCGGCAAATGTCGGCAATCGCGGCCTCGGGCAACTCGATTCCAGAAGCTATAGTCATAGGGTCAATTCCCTCTCCCCATTATCCGCCAGTCTGCACCAGCCGGAGCCGGGTAGTGTCCTAAAGCTGTGTTGATCCCGGCTGGCGCACTAAAATTTGTGTGGCCGCGCCCCGCCATTCCGGATGTCCAGATGTTAGAATCCGGCTTGGGTGTAATTGCGCTAGTCTAGATAGGAGGTGCCATGAAACTCTCTGCATTGGGAATTGCGATTTTTCTACTGACCGGACCCGTCGTGGTCGCTGACGAACTGGACGACGCGTACCAGAGTCTCCAAGACGCAGTTACGAAGAAGGATGCCCCCCAGGTTAAGAAACTGGCGGTGCAGGCGTGCGAGTTGGCGCGCAAGGTGATTGCCTCTCCCGAGCCTACGAACGCAATCGAAAAGGAAGACTGGCCCAACCGCATCAAGTACGCGAAAGAGGCCGAGGGGTATACCGAGTATGCGCTGTATGCCACCGCCGTGCAGTCCGAGCCTGCGACCATGGTGGACCTAATGGCCACGCTGGAGCAGCAGAGTCCCAAGAGCAAGTACCTGGATCAGGGTTATGAGGCCTACCTGTCGGCGCTCCACCAGGTGGGGAAGGACGCTGACGTCCCAGCCATTGCGGAAAAAGCCATCGTGAACTTCCCCAACAACCCGGACCTTTTGCTGGTGATGGCCACCAGCGCGCAAGCGAAGAAACAATCCGACCGTGCCATCTCCTTCGCCAACCGGCTGGTTGCCGCCGCCAATTCGCGCCAGAAACCCGAGGCGGAATCGGCCGCCGACTGGGAGCGCCAGAAGAGCGTATGGTTGGGCCGCGGCTACTGGATCGCCGGTGTAACGAACGGCGAAAAGAACCTGTATGCGCTGTCCAACAAGAGCCTTCGCGCGGCGCTTCCGTACATCAAAGGCGAACCGGCCTTGATGGGCCCTGCACTCTTCTATTTGGGCGTCGCCAATTACCAGCTCGGCATGATGACCAACAATAAGAAGCAGGTGCTGGAAGGCGCGGCATTCAGCGACGAGTGCGCTGCCATCCCAGGCCAGTTTCAGGCCTTGGCCTCGCGTAACTCCCAGTCCATAAAGGCCGCCGCCGATCAGATGCGCTGAGATCGGCGCCTCGCCCGCGGCTTACAGCCGCCGAAGGGAGGTGTTTGCCTCGCTTCAGACGCTGGACCCTCCGCGGCATCGAAAGGGTCAGTCCATGCCAGACTACATCGGAGCAATCGATCAAGGCACCACCAGCACGCGGTTCATCGTATTCGACCGCGCTGGAACCATCGTCGCCAGCGCGCAGAAAGAGCACCGGCAGCTCTACCCCCGTCCGGGGTGGGTGGAGCACGACCCCGACGAGATCTGGCGTCGCACTGAAGAGGTGGTTGCGGCCGCCATGGAGCAGCGCTCCTTGGGCCCCCGCGACCTGGCGGCGATCGGCATCGCCAATCAGCGTGAGACCACGGTCCTCTGGAATCGCACCACCGGCAGGCCCCTGTGCAATGCCCTGGTGTGGCAGGATACCCGCGTGGCCGACTACATCCCCGATCTCGCGCGCGCTGGAGGCCCCGACCGCTTTCGCGCTCAGACCGGCCTCCCCCTGTCGACTTACTTCAGCAGCTTGAAGATTCGCTGGGTGCTGGACTATGTCGCCGGCGCACGCCAGCAGGCGGAAGCGGGCGACGTTCTATTCGGCAATATCGACACATTCCTGGTCTGGCATCTCACCGGCGGCCCCCGGGGCGGACTGCACGTCACCGACTCGACTAATGCCAGCCGCACGCAGTTGATGAATTTGCGGACGCTCGATTGGGATCCGGAATTGCTGGCCGCCTTCGACATCCCACGCCAGATTCTGCCCAAGATCTGTTCCAGCAGCGAACCCTATGGCGTGGCCACGCTGGAGGCCGTGAAGGGCGTTCCCGTCGCCGGCATCCTGGGAGATCAGCAGGCCGCCTTGGCCGGACAAGCCTGTTTCCACGCCGGCGAGGCAAAAAACACGTACGGCACCGGGTGTTTCCTGCTCATGAATACCGGCCGCGAAATCGTTCAGTCCCAGTGCGGCCTGCTGACTACTGTGGCTTTCCAGAGGAAGAACCACCTTCCCAGCTATGCGCTGGAGGGAAGCGTGGCCATTACCGGCGCCCTGGTCCAGTGGATTCGGGACAACTTCGGCCTCATCGGCAAAAGCCCGGAGATCGAGACGCTGGCCCGGACGGTGGAGGACAATGGCGGAGTCTACTTCGTGCCGGCGTTCTCGGGATTATACGCGCCGTATTGGAAGCACAACGCACGCGGCGTCATCGCCGGCCTGACCCGCTACACCAACAAGGGACACCTGGCGCGCGCCGTGCTGGAAGCCACCGCCTTCCAGACACGCGAGGTGGTCGAGGCCATGGAGCAGGATGCGGGTGTCCGCGTGGACATCCTTCGCGCCGATGGCGGCATGGTGGAGAACGATCTCCTGATGCAGTTCCAGGCCGATATCCTCGACCGCACGGTGGTGTGTCCCGCGGTCAAGGAGACCACCGCGCTGGGAGCCGCTTACGCCGCCGGGCTGGCCACAGGGTTCTTCGAGAATCTCAGGGAACTGCGCGCCCGATGGTCCGCCGATCGGACCTGGAAACCGGCTATGGATGCCGGGCGGCGGGAACGCATGTACGGCTTCTGGAAGAAGGCAGTGACGCGTTCGTTCGATTGGCTGGATTCCGAATAGGGAGAAACCGATGGACAAACAGATCTTCGGCGAGTTCATGGGGACCCTGGTGCTGATTCTGATGGGGAACGGCGTGGTCGCGAATGTCAACCTCAGGAAGTCCTATGCGGAGGGCGCCGGATGGATGGTCATTGCCACCGGCTGGGCCTTGGCGGTCATGACGGGCGTGTTTACGGCCATCGCGTGCGGCAGCCCGGGCGCTCATCTCAACCCCGCCGTCACCCTGGGCTTTGCGGTAAGCTCCGGAGATTTCAGCAAGCTGGCGCCTTTTGCCGCGGCGCAGATCATGGGAGCCATGGCCGGCGCCACGCTGGTGTGGCTGCACTTCCTGCCCCACTGGAGCGAGACCCCCGAAGCGGGCAAGAAACGAGGTTGCTTTTGCACCTCTCCGGCCATCCGGCGGCCGGCCGCCAACCTGCTTTGCGAAGTCATAGGCACGTTCGTGCTGGTGCTCGTGGTGAGCGCCATCTTCTCCAAAGCCGTGGCGGCTGGCGGTCCGGCGGCGGGTCTGGGACCGTACCTGGTGGGGAGCCTGGTATGGGGCATCGGTCTCAGCCTGGGTGGAACCACCGGTTACGCCATCAATCCGGCGCGAGACCTGGGTCCGCGAATCGCGCACGCCCTCCTGCCGGTGGCCGGCAAGGGCGGATCGGATTGGGCCTATGCGGCCATCCCCGTGGCAGGTCCATTGCTTGGCGGCGCCCTGGCCGGCCTGTTCGCGCGGCTGGCGCAGTTTTAGCAGGCAGTGGGGCAGGCCATCGTTTTCTGTGGCCTGCCAACGCAGACGACGAAAAACGATCGTCTGCGCCACCAGCTATCTCTTATAAGTCTTGGAAACGTTCGTCCGGCCGTTGGTCACGGTGATGTTGGCATCCTTGTCCACCGACACCTTGAGCCACTTGCCGTCTTGGGGGTCTTTCCAATCCTGCACGATGTTGGCAATGAATTCCTCGGGAGGATTGTCCGCCGCGGCGCGGACCGAGTAGTGCGACAGATAGAGAGCCTGCATCCCCGGCGCCGAGCGCAGGAGCTTCATCACGGAATCAGCTCCGATCTTGTTGGCGCCATTGTTCATGATGGCCACCCGCCAGTGCAGCCCGTCGACCAGGGCGGGCGAGTTGGAGATATCGTTGCCGTGGTGGCTGACCATGAACAGGTCCACCGACCCGATCGGGTTGTTCGGGCACATCAACTCCATTTCCCGGTTCCAGGTGAGATCGGCGAGGTCGACCATGCGAAACTTGCCGTACGTGAAGAGCAGCCCGACGGCGTTGCCGTTCTCGGAGTTGTCCTCGTCGGTGCGGGTCCATTTCATCGGCTGCGTGTCTTTGCAGTACGGATTCGGCGCGCCCCCGCCTTTGATCGGTGTGGTGATGTGCTTGCCGCCGGCGGTCAGCACCAGCACGTCGATACCCTTGAAAGGAATCTTGTCGCCGGGTTTCACCACCACGCGCTTGGCCTTCGCCGCAAGCTCCATATACTGCCGCACGGATTCAGTAGTCCTGGGATCTTTGACCGCGGCGTCACCGTGGTCGTAAAAGGTCTTGATCGTCACCCTGGCCGCGGTGGCCGTCACATTAGCCACATGGTCGCCATCGTAGTGTGAGGTTACCAGATGATCGACTTGCTTCAGGTTTGCCGCCTTGACGGCCTCCTCAATACGCTTCGCGTCGCGGTCGTCGTTTCCGGGAAAGCCCGTATCGATCATCATGCTTTCACCCGAGGGTGAGACCAGTAGCAGCGACTTGCCGCCCTCGGTATCGATCACGTACATGTCGAAGGTCTTGGATGCGGCCGGCAAAACCCATGAGAGTAGAACAGCCAGGAAAGCCAGGAAAAGGATTTTCTTCATGGCGAGATCGTAACACAAGCCGGAGGCGCCGGCGGTAGAATGACTCTTAGCGCCATTCTCTTATGTCTCTATTTGTGCCCAACCGGTACCGCGGCAAGCTGATCGTGGTGGAGGGGATCGACGGTTCCGGAAAATCCACTCAAATCTCCCTTCTGAGTCATTGGTTGCGCTCGCAAGGCTATGCGGTGGCCTTCAGCGAATGGAACTCCTCGCCCCTGGTGCGGCAGGCCACGCGGCGCGGCAAGAAGAAGGAGATGTTCACCCCCACCAGCTTCAGCTTGATCCATGCCACGGATTTCGCGGACCGCATGGAAAGCTACATCCTGCCGCTGGTGAAGTCGGGCGCCATCGTGTGCGCGGACCGCTACGCTTACACGGCCTTCGCGCGCGATGTGGCGCGCGGCGTCGGCCGCCGCTGGGTGCGCAACCTCTACCGCTTTGCCATGCATCCCAACCTCGCCTTCTATTTCCGGGTGCCGCTGGACGTCGCGCTGGGCCGCATCCTGGGCGGGCGCGACGCCTTGAAATACTACGAAGCCGGCATGGACCTGGGACTGGCGCGCGACGTGGAAGAGAGTTTCCGCATCTTTCAGGGCCGCATCCTTGACGAGTACGAAGGAATGGCGCAAGAGGTGGGGTTCCACATCATCGACGCCACTCAGTCCATCGAAGAGCAGCAACGGCGCATGCGCGACATCGTCATGAACGTGCTGGGGGACAGTTTGAAGAACGGCGTCTTGCATCAGCCGGCGGGAGGAGAGTTCAATGCGCAAGCCGCAACCGCTCCAGTTCTATAGCGAGCCGCTGCCGGGCGTCGACACTTCCGAGCTGCAGGGCAAACTGATCGTCATCGAAGGGCCCGACGCGGTCGGCCGCAGCACGCAAATCGCCCTGCTGCGCCAGTGGCTCGAGCGGGAAGGCCACGCTGTGCTCGATACCGGCATGGCGCGCTCGGCGCTGGCGGGCAAGGGTATCAAGATGGCCAAGGAAGGCAACACCTTGGGCCCCATCACCATGACCCTGTTCTACACCACCGATTTTGCGGACCGGCTGGAGAACGAGATCATGCCCGCCTTGCGCGCCGGTTTCGTGGTGCTCATCGACCGCTACATTTTCTCCATAATGGCCAGAGCCATCGCGCGCGGCGAGGACCGCCGCTGGATCGAGCAGGTGGCCGGATTTGCCCTGGCGCCGCACGCGGTCTTCTACTTGCGCACCGACGTCGAGCACCTGGTCTCGCGGGTGGTGCTGGGCCGCGGCGCCTTCGATTACTGGGAAAGCGGCATGGACCTTCGCTTCGGGCCGGATATGTACGAGAGCTTCGTGCGCTACCAGACCCGCTTGATCAAGGCCCTGGACTCCATGGTGGAGCGCTACGACTTCTCCTTGATCGACGCGGCCCAGCCCGTCGACCGGATCTTCCACGAGTTGCAACGCCACATCCGGCGGCTGCAATTGCTCCGGGTGCAGCCGCGCAAGCGGGTGACGCGTAAGGCCAAAGCGTGATGCAGGTTTACCTGTTGCGACACGGCATCGCCGAGGATGCCCGGCCGGGACACGCGGATTCCGAGCGCGCTCTCACTAGCGAGGGGCGCGAGAAACTGCGCCGCGTGCTGAAGCGCGCGCGGGCCGCCGGCGTGGCGCCGGACCTGATCCTTTCCAGCCCCTACCGCCGCGCCATCGAGACCGCCGACGTGGCCGCGGAGATGCTCGGATACCAGGGCAAGGTGGTGCGCACCCCGGCGCTGCTGGCGGATGTATCGCCATTCGACGCGTGGGAGGAGATCCGCTCGCGCCACGACGAGCGCTCGGTTCTGCTGTCGAGCCACGAGCCGCTCATGAGCTCCCTGGCGGCGTTTCTTCTGGGCAGCCCGGCGCTCGAAGTGGACATGAAGAAAGCGGCCCTGGTGCGCGTGGATTGCGACCGCCCGGGACCCCAGCCGAAGGGCGTGCTGAAGTGGATGCTCACACCGGCGGTGGCCGGGGAATAGTTTCGAGGTCCGCATGAAAATCGGCAAAGCAACCGCGAAATATGAAGTGTGGCTGGCGCGCCATCTGCGCCTGATCGAGGCCGATCTCGAGCTCAAGCATGAGCAGATGCGCCTGGCGCCTTTTCCGTTCCTTCGCGCCACCTACTACCGCTGGGCGCAGACCTGGGCGGAGGTGTCGGGCGAGGCGGCACGCGCTCCCCGCGTGCTGGCCGTCGGAGATCTGCACGTTGAGAACTTCGGCACCTGGCGCGATATCGAAGGCCGGCTCATCTGGGGCATCAACGACTTCGATGAAACCTGGCGGCTGCCCTACACCAACGACCTCATCCGCTTGGCCGCCAGCGCGCTGCTGGCCAAGATGGAATGCGAGCCGAAAGCCGGGATGGCGGCCATCCTCGAGGGCTATGCGGAGGCGGTCGAGGCCGGCGGCCGGCCCTTTGTGCTGGCCGAGCATCACGCGGAGCTGCGCACCATGGCGACGGCGCGCCTCCACCACGCGGAAACGTATTGGGAAAAGTTGCAAGCCCTGGCGGACGTGAAGGAGAAGCCGCCGGCCGGAGCCATCAAGGCCATTGCCAGGATGATGCCCGAGCGCGGCCTCGCCTGCCGTGTGGTGCACCGCGTGGCCGGCCTGGGCAGCCTGGGCCGCGAGCGGTACGTAGCCCTCGCCGAGTGGCGCGGCGGATCGGTGGCGCGCGAGGCCAAGGCGCTGGCGCCCTCCGCCTGCGTGTGGGCGGAAGAGGGCAAAGGCACGGCGCCCATTCTCTATCAGGAGATTCTGGACCGCTCGGTGCGCTGCCCCGATCCTTTCGTGCGCTTGCAGAAGCGTTGGATCGTCCGCCGCCTGGCGCCGGACTGCTCGCGCATCGAGCTTTCCGCGCTGCCCAAAGAGCGCGACGAGCTCCGCCTGTTGCACGCCATGGGCTGGGAGACGGCCAACGTCCACCTGGGCAGCATCCAGCCGCGCGTTCTGCGCGCCGATTTGAAAAAGAGGCCGCGCGGCTGGCTGCTGGAAGCCGCGAGGAAGATGGAGAAGGCGGTCACCGCCGATTTTGAGGATTACTCCCAGGTCGGGTGACGGTACTACCGCACTCCAACTGGGTGCCGCTGGTATGTCGTGTTCAGAGCCGCTCCTTGGAGTGTGAGCTTACTTACCGGAGTGTAACGCTTCCTCCAGCGCCGCAAGGCGACTTTCTAGCCGCTGAATGGTTTCGGCCTGCTGCTGCACCTGAAGATGTTCCTTCTGCAATTCATTCAGCAACATTGAGTCCAGCACTTGGTACTTGACCGTCTCTATCTGGCCGTCGGCTGAACGTGCAATCAGATCCGGGTACACTTCAGCGACCTCCTCAGCGATCAGACCATATTGAATTGGCTTGGAGCCATCAGCAAAGGGCTTCTGGTAGCGGAAGGTCACGGGACGCAGCCGCATGAGACCGCTGCTGGCTGTGTCCATGTCGCGGATATCTTCCTTGAAGCGTCGTGAGGAGTTGACCGTGCCCAACTGCCCGTTGGAGTCGATCACCACGGGGATGGCGTCGTTGTTGCCGGTGGTTACGCCACGGATGCCAGCGGCGAAGAAATACTTGTGCACGTAAAAAGCACCACCTTCAGTGCCAGTGACGCTTCCAATTCTAATCGTGTTTGCGTCGCCTGCGTGGCCGAGGTTACCGATATGAATATTGCTGCCATTGCCTCCGGAAACATAGTATCCCGCTGCTGCACCGATGGAGATATTGCCGCCTCCAGTCGTATATTGCGGTCCTGAGCCGGAGCCTAGGGCCGTGTTCCCGCTACCGCTCGTATTGCTTGCCAGCGTTGAATCTCCAACTGCGGCGTTGAATATTCCCGTCGTATTGAGATTTAACGCATTCCAACCAGCGGCGGTGTTGTTCGTCCCCGTGGTGTTACCACCTAATGCCGCGTATCCGGTGGCCGTGTTCTCGTCGCCCGTGGTGTTGGTGAACAACGCCCCTTCTCCCTCAGCCGTGTTGCCGCTCCCCACTGTGTTGGAGAATAAGGCGTGTGATCCGGTAGCCGTGTTCCCGCTTCCGCTGGTATTTGCGGACAAGGCACCAGCGCCGGCGGCGGTATTGTCGCTTCCGCTCACGTCGTTGGTCAGCGCACCGGCCCCGGAGGCCGTGTTGTAGGACCCGGAGACGTTATTCTGGAGCGCTTGCGTCCCGAGGGCGGTATTCGCGATCCCCGACGGGCCGTTTGGCGTGACGCTCGTGAGGGCGGCGACCCCGACTGCGGTGTTGCCATTATAGAAGCTAACTGCCGCGTAGTAGCCATTAATGTCAATAACGATATCTGTGGTATTGCTGGCGTAAACGTCTATTGAACCGTTGGTCCCCGCCGGAACAATGCCCGTGTTGCTGGCCATGAAACCCTGTGGCGACTCCACGGTAATGGCAGCTATCGGTGCAGGCTGCCCAGTAGGGAAGGCCGTGACATAAGCAAGCGGCCCTGGTGGCACTACGGTTATTTCGAACGAATACGCCTGCGCTACCGCGGGAATCGTGCAGGCGGTGCTGGACAGTATAGGAAAGGTTCGGCTGACTCCGCCGGAAAGAGAAGGTGGACCAAAGGCACCCGTGAGGCCCTGGCCGATGGTTCGGGTATCCACCACGCGGCAAGGCGGCATCGCCACGAAGACGAGTGCACTTGCCGGCAAGCCGGTTGCGTTCGCCGCCGGGGCAACAGCGTTCTCTTCGGCGCTGGCGGGTGCCGGCTGATAGTACAGCGGCGCCAACCAGTGTTTCAGGGTTACGGGATCATGCTGTCGCGCCAACTGCGCGTTCAGAAGTATGGGCAACAGAATCAGAAGGGAAGTGATACGGCACAGACGATTCGCATTCATTTGAGCATTCTCCTGTTTCCGCCATGGCAAAGCACGCCGGCCGGCCATCGGTGTGGCCAAATTTTACCACAATGCTTGGGGCCAGTCGCATTTCTTGTCCGGAAGCGCCGGAAGTGCCGTCGGGTTGTCCGGACTGGGAAGAACACCGGCGACGGGATCGCCGCCACTACTCCACCCGGTAGTTGGGCGCTTCCTTGGTGATGATCACATCGTGAACGTGGCTCTCGCGCAGGCCCGCGCTCGAGATCCGCAGGAAGCGCGCGTTCCGCTGCAACTCGCCAATGTCCCGCGCGCCGCAATAGCCCATGCCCGAGCGCAGCCCGCCCACAAGCTGATATACCATTTCGGAAAGCGGCCCCTTGGCTGCCACGCGCCCTTCGATGCCTTCCGGCACCAGCTTGGAATTCGGGTCCTGCGAATAGCGGTCCGAACTGCCTTGCTGCATGGCCCCCGTCGATCCCATGCCGCGGTAAGTCTTGAACGTGCGGCCCTGGTAGAGAATGGTTTCGCCGGGACTCTCGTCGGTGCCCGCCAGCAAGCTTCCGATCATGACCGTGTCGGCGCCGGCGGCAATCGCCTTGGTGATGTCGCCGGAAAACTTGATGCCGCCATCGGCAATGAGAGGCACTCCGGCTTCCCGCGTGGCCCGGGCGCACTCCACAATGGCGGTGATCTGCGGGACGCCGGCGCCGGAAACCACGCGCGTGGTGCAGATGGAACCGGGGCCGATGCCCACTTTGACGCCGTCCACGCCCAGCGAAATTAGTTCTCTTGCGCCTTCGTAAGTGGCCACATTGCCGGTGATGAGATCGACTTCCGGCAGCTTGCTCTTGATGTTCTTCACCGCGTTCATGACGCGCGCGCTGTGGCCGTGCGCGGTGTCGATGGCCAGCACGTCCACTTTGCGCGCCACCAGCTCTTGGGCGCGTTCCAGGTAATCGCCGGTGGCGCCGATCGCCGCCCCCACCCTCAGCCGGCCCTGGCTGTCTTTAGCCGAATTCGGGTACTTCAGCTTCTTCTGGATGTCCTTGACGGTGATGAGACCCTTGAGCGTGAACTGGTCGTCCACCACCAGCAGTTTTTCGACGCGGTGCTTGTGCAGGATGGCCTCGGCCTGCTCCAGCGTGGTGCCCACCGCAACCGTCACCAGGTTCTCCTTGGTCATCACCTCGGAGATCGGCAGGTCGAAGCGGTTCTCGAACCGCAGGTCGCGGTTGGTGAGGATGCCGACCAGCTTGCCGTCCTGGGTGACCGGCACGCCCGAGATGCGGTAGCGGCTCATGAGCTCCTGCGCGGCCGAGATGGGCTGCTCCGGACCGATGGTGATGGGGTCCACGATCATGCCGCTTTCACTGCGCTTCACGCGGTCCACCTCTTCCGCCTGCCGCTCAAGGGACATGTTGCGATGGATGATTCCAATCCCGCCCTGCTGCGCCAGCGCGATCGCCAGATGCGACTCCGTGACGGTGTCCATGGCTGCGGAAACCACCGGAATATTTAATCCGATCTGGCGCGTGAGGCACGTGCGCGTGTCCACCTCGGCCGGGAGCACTTCGCTGCGCGCCGGCTCGAGCAGAACATCGTCGAAGGTGAGGCCCTCGGGGAGTACGTCTTGAATCATGGTGATTCCTCCCATGATAACGTGCTCGCCTCTGGGTGCGCAGGCGGGAATCGGACTCGGAACCAATCACCCGGCGACAAGCCGCTCGATTCGACCGTTCCAGGCTACCTTGACCGGGCGCGGAACGTCAGCCGCATCGACAAGGGCGATGAGATTGCGATTGAACAGATCGCGCCCTCGCCGGCCCATCGTGGCGAGCGACATGAGAATCCAATCCTTGGTCTCCAGGAAATTCACCTCGTGACCCTGTGTGAAATATTGCCGCGCCTGGGCCATTGCCTCCGGGGCAACTCCGGCAAGGCGAACGAAGAACAGGTAATCCTCAATGCCGTTAGGGGCGATTTTCGTGTTGAATGTTGCCGCCACGCGATTGCGATCGATTGGCGCGGGCGGCGCGCGGTGCGCGATTGTGCTTTCAAACTCGAAGTCGCGCACCCTCCCGGGATAGGCACCGACCGTCCGGCCACACGCGGACCTGATGCAGCGGGTCGCCGTCCGGGTTGGTTGGGTCGTACGCCAGGATCTGCACGCAATCCTTGCCATCGCCGGGGTGGGGGCCGGATGCCGGCGAGAGGTAAAACAGGTCAACCAAGAACTCCCACTGCGCCCGACCCTCGGCGACTATTATCTCCAGCCCGTACCCGCTCTGTCTGACGGTCACCGTCCCCTTGCGGTCAAGGTCATCAAAGACAAATATGGCTGATACTTGCGGCTCCATCTGTTCTCCTTTCCTACCTTCAGGGTTACAGCCTCAGGCCCCAGACGTGATATGCCAGCGCTCCCCATCGGTGCGGATTTTACCGTCCGCCTTCAGATGGGACTGCGCGCTGCGCACGTGATGCTTCCACCGCTTGCCGAAATGGACCCCGTCGATCACCCGGTCAATGGAATCGTCGCAGATGTCCGGGTGCAGCTGTTGAATGAGTGGATGCAACTCAACGGTGCGGAGCGGCCCATTCGAAAGGAGGAAGAGGATCGTATCCGAAAGGATCGCTTGCGTGGTCCTGCCGCGGGCCCGCCTACGCAGTAAGCGGATGTTGGCCGCCTCAAGTCTCGTGTGGAAGGCGCGCTTCGCCCCCGCCCGGATGGAGCGTTCCGCTTCTGCGAACGCATCCCTCAGCTCACTGGTCTCCGCGACGAGCGCATCGATGTCGCTTGCCGCGACCTTGGCCCCGAGCAGAGAGTAACCGGCAAAATCGCGGCGGATTTTCCGCACCGCTGCCTCGTCGGTAAAGGCGACTCCGTATTCGAGGTTCCCTGTCATCCCGGGCTGCGTAAGGTTCGCGGAGGTTACTACCGCTACTCTGTCGTCGGCCGCATATGCCTTCGCGTGCAGGCTCGGCAGATGAAACAATTCGAAGAACGGCAGCGACCTGCTTAGCTCGGAGAACGCTTCCACATCTGTGGAGCCGTTCAGCAGGCTTTCCGGGCGAAGATTTGTAAGCGCCACGACACGGACATGCTGGTCGGTGCCCCGCCGCCGCAGAATCGTCAGGATCTGTTCCGTCGGCTGGATCTTGACGAACGGAGAAACCAGCAAGAGATCGTGTTCCGCCATCGAGACGAGTCGGCCGAAGGACTCCGCCCACGGACTCCTGACGAGGCCGTTTGGGAAACAAGGGTTCCTCACGGGCGCGCCCAAAAAAATCGCTGCCCTGATCTTGCGCATACGAAAAACCTTCGCGCCGGCTCAAGATCGGACAGGTTCGCCTCGTCGGTAGCGGCCCGAAAGAACTTCTCCCGTGAAAACGGCGTTAGCCCTATCGCCTCCACCAGCTTTTCCTTTTGCGAACGGAGCACGTGGAAAAATTCACCGCTTCCCCGTCGATATCGTTATACGTCTCTACTCGAGACGGCTCCCGGTTCATCAGCACAGCGCCCGATCCTGCAAAAGGTTTGCAGCAATGGTGACATGCGGGCAAGAGCGGCAAGAGCCAGTGCTCGCCTTGCCATAGGCTTAACGGTTGATTATACCCCTTCCGGCCTCAGAATAACAGAGAACATTTTCCCAAGACATTGTTTTCGCTCTCAACGGTTGACCGCGCGCCGTCTTTCACCCATCCAGCGGAGGCCCCTCCGGAACACTTTAGCCCCTCGGACGATCGTGACCTCAGCCGTTCAAGTCGTCCCGTGCCGCTTGGCTTCGCCAAACGGGGCAACCTTGGTTATTGTAAGAGAAGAAGGAAAACACATGCAGAAAAAACGGCTGGGCAACAGCGATATGGAATTGACGCCCATCGGCATCGGCGCGTGGGCCATGGGCGGCGGCGGCTGGGCATTCGCCTGGGGACCGCAGGATGACAGGCAATCCATCGCCGCAATTCACGCCGCGCTCGACCACGGCGTCAACTGGATCGATACGGCGGCGGTGTATGGGCTGGGTCATTCCGAGGAAGTGGTGGCGCGCGCCCTGGCGGGGCGGTCCGAGCGGCCCTATATATTCACCAAGTGCGAGCTGACCTGGGACGACAAAGGCGAAATCACGGGGGTCCTCAAGGCCGATTCCCTCCGGCGGGAGTGCGAGAACAGCCTGCGGCGGCTCAAAGCGGAGGTGATCGATCTGTATCAGATCCATTGGCCGAATCCGGATGAAGATATCGAGGAAGGCTGGGGAACGCTCGCCAGTCTGAAGGAAGAAGGCAAAGTGCGGTGGATCGGGGTCTCCAATTTCGACGCGCCGCAGATGGAGCGGTGCCGTGGGATTGCGCCTGTCACGTCGCTGCAACCGCCTTATTCGGCGATTTCCCCGGAGGTGGAAGCATCGATTCTGCCGTATTGCCAGCAGCACGGGATCGGCGCGATTGTGTATTCCCCGATGAAATCGGGGCTGCTGACCGGGACCATGACGAAGGAGCGCGTGGCTGGTTTTCCTGAGGACGATTTCCGGCGGCGCGCGCCGGCGTTTGAGGAGCCGCAGCTTTCGCGCAACCTGGCGCTGGCGGAAATCATGAGATCCATCGGCGCGCGGCACGGGCGTTCGGCGGGCGAAGTGGCCATCGCGTGGACGCTGCGCCATCCGGCGGTGACGGCGGCCATCGTGGGGATGCGCTCGGCTGAGCAGGCCGAGGGGGTGATGGGGGCGCTCGAATTCCGCCTGAGCCCGGAAGAGATCGCGGAGATCGACCAGGCCCGCACCGCCGCGTGAGGCGCCGATGCTATAATATAGAGGTTCTGCCCGGCGATTCCGGTCTTTCCCTATGTTCCTGAGTGTCAAAGAGTTGGAGCTGCGGAAGATTCGTTTCGATGAAACTTTCCAGCCGGGGCGGATCGATTTTGCGGGCGAGGATCTGGAGCAAACTTCTCCGCTGCATGTAGCCGGCTCGGCCGAGGTGCTGGCGCATTCGAATGGCGAAGTGCGAATTCAGGGGAAGTATAGCGTGGAGATGGCGGCGCAGTGCGACCGCTGCCTGGGACGCGCGCGCTTCCCGCTGGATGGCGGTTTCGACTTGTTTTACCGGCCCGTTTCGTTCATCGCGCGCGAGGAAGAAGTCGAGATCGGCGAGGACGAGGCGGAGATCGGGTTCTATGAAGGCGGCGGCCTGGAACTGGAGGACATCCTTCGGGAACAGGTGCTGCTGGCTTTGCCCATGCAGCGGACTTGCAGCCAGGATTGCAAGGGAATTTGCCCGGTCTGTGGCCGGAACCGGAACGAAACCACGTGCCATTGCAGAATCGAGAGCAGCGACGATCGGTGGGGAGCGCTCCGAAAATTAGAGTTCTAAGCGAACCGAACGGAATTTGTTGAGGTAGAGATAATGCCGAATCCCAAACGCAGACACTCCCAAAGGCGGACCAGCAACCGCCGCGCGCACGATGCGCTGAAGGCGTCCGGCCTGGCGGAATGTCCCAACTGCCACGAGCCCAAGCTTCCCCACCGCGTGTGCCCGCATTGCGGCCAGTATAAGGGCCGCGAAGTGGTCGAAGTCGTCGAGGAGTAGCGGCTTCCCGACATGCTGACCATTGCGGTGGATGCAATGGGCGGAGAACACGCCCCCAAGGCCGAAGTCGACGGAGCCGTTCGAGCCGCCAGGAGTCTCGAAGTCAAAGTCATTCTGGTGGGCCAGGAGGATGCGGTCCGGCCGGAACTGGCGCAGCACGAAGACCACCGGGGGCTTCCCATCGAAATCGTGCACGCCAGCGAGCGCGTCACCATGGAGGAGAGTGCGGCGAAGGCGTTCCGCAGCAAGCGGGACAGCTCCCTGCGCGTGGCCTCGCGGCTGGTCCGCGACGGGACGGCCCAGGGGTTCGTGTCCGCGGGCAACACCGGGGCCGTGATGGCCACCGCGAAAATGGTGCAGGGCGTGGTGCCGGGCGTGGACCGTCCGGCCCTGGCGGGCGTTTTTCCGACAATGGAAGGCTCGCCCGTGGTGGTGCTGGATGTGGGCGCCAACGTGGATTGCTCGCCGCGCATGCTGGCGCAATTCGCGGTCATGGGCGAGATGTATTCGCGCATCATTCTGCGGCGGCCCAAGCCGCGCGTGGGCCTGCTTTCCATCGGCGAGGAGGAGCATAAAGGCAACGACCTGACGCGCGCGGCCATGCCGCTGTTCAAGGCCCTCAACCTGAACTTCATCGGGAACGTGGAAGGCGGCGATATTTACGGCGGCAAGGTGGACGTGATCGTGTGCGACGGGTTCATCGGCAACGTGGCGCTGAAGGTGAGCGAGGGGCTGGTGGAGATGGTCAAACAACTGCTCCAGGAATCGCTCGAGGCCACCATCGCGCGCAAGATCGGGTACGTGATCTCGAAGGCCGCGTACACCGATTTCAAGAAGCGCGTGGATTATTCGGAATACGGCGGCGCGGCGCTGCTGGGCGTGCGCGGCGTGTGCATCATCTGCCATGGGCGGTCGAATGCCAACGCCATCAAGAATGCCATCCGGGTGGCGGCGGAGTTCTCGGGCGGCAATGTGAATCAGCGGATCGAAGAGGAACTGCGGCTGACGGCGCGGGAAAAGTCGGCGATTCGCGGGGAATAGAGAGGTTTGGGCGCGAGGGTGAAACCGGCGATCCTGGTTCTGCTTCTGTTGGCGGGCTGCGCGTTCGCTCAGCCAGACCAGCACGTCCAGTGGAGCCTGGCGCTGGAACCGGGATCGGCGCCGCCGGGAGCCAAGGTTCTGGCGCGGCTGACGGGACGCATCGACCCTGGCTGGCACCTCTATTCCATGTCCACGCCAGCGGGTATCCCGGCCACCATTCGGCTCGCGGACAACCCGGTGGTGAAGCGGTACCGCGCGCTCCAGCCGCCGCCCGAAAGAACTTTCGACCCCAACTTCAATTCCGATACAGAAACTTATGCGGGCCAGGTTACGTTTTTGCTGGAGCTGGAGATCGGGAAAAACGCTCCCGTGGGGCCGGCTCAGCTCACCGTGAATGTAAGCTACCAGACGTGCAGCGACAAACAGTGCGTGCCGTCGCGGTGGACGGGTGTGGCGAACTTGACCGTCGACGCCGCAGCGGGCCCAAGGGGCACCCCGGCGGCAGTGACGATTCCGGCGGGTTACGCAGAGGCCCAGCCGGCCCAAGCGCCAAACGGGACGGAAGGCGCGTCCCACTCGTTTCTGCTGGTCGCGTTCGGGTTCGGGCTGGCCTCCATCTTCACGCCTTGCGTGTTTCCGATGATTCCCATCACCATGTCCTACTTCCTCAGCCGGCCGTCGGGCGGGCGGCGGGAGAGCGTCGCGCAGGCGGCGGTCTTTTGCCTGGGAATCGTTGTCCTGTTCTCGGGGCTGGGCCTGCTGACGACTGCCTTGCTGGGGCCGTTCGGCATCGTGACGCTGGGTTCCAATCCGTGGGTCAACGGATTCATCGCGGCGTTGTTCCTGGCGTTCGGACTAAGCCTGTTGGGGGCATTCGAGATCACTATTCCTTCCCCGATTCTGACGCGCTTGAACCGGTCCTCGGAAAAGGGCGGCTTTGCGGGCGCGCTGCTCATGGGGCTGACGTTTTCTCTCGCGTCGTTCGCCTGCGTGGGGCCATTCGTGGGCACGCTGCTGGCGGCGTCGGTGGCGGGAGGCGGGGGTACCCCCTGGGCCCGGCCGCTCATCGGCATGGTGACGTTCGCCGCCGGCCTGGCCCTGCCATTTTTCCTGCTGGCGCTGTTTCCGTCGTACCTGAAGCGCCTGCCGAGGAGCGGCGGGTGGCTGGTGCGCGTCAAGGTGGTGATGGGGTTTGTCATTCTGGCCGCCAGCCTGAAATACCTGAGCGGCGTGGACCAAGTGCTCCAATGGGGATTTCTGACGCGCGAGCGGTTCCTGGCGGCGTGGATCGTGCTGTTTGCCATGGCTGGGTTGTACCTGCTCGGTTTCGTGCGGCTCGAGGGCGTTAAGCCGGATGAGCCCATGGGGCTGGGACGGCTGCTGGTGGGAATAGCCTTCCTGGTGTTCGCTCTCAGCCTTGTGCCCGGCATGTTCGGCGGCAGGTTGGGCGGTCTGGACGCTTACGTTCCCGCGTCCGGCAGCGATGCGGGCGGACTGGCCCCTGGCTCGTCCGCAAGCGCGCTGGTGTGGATGAAAGACCAGTATCGCGCGGCGCTCGACCGCGCCCGGCGCGAGGGCAAGCGGGTGTTCGTGAACTTCACCGGCTACGCCTGCACCAACTGCCATTGGATGACGGCCAACATGTTCACGCGGCCGGAAATTGCCGCGGCGTTGAAGGATTTCGTGCTGGTGGAATTGTACACCGACGGCACGGACCAGGCCTCGCAGGCCAACCAGAACCTGGAGCTTTCCAAGTTTCACACGGTGGCGATTCCGTTCTACGCCATTCTGGATGCGGACGAAAATGCGGTCGCGACGTTTGCGGGCTCGACCACGGACGCCAAGGAATACTTGGCGTTTTTGCAGGGGTCGGGCGGGGTACCCGCCGCTCCGGCGGGTCGGGTTGCTCCGCCTCTCGGGGCGTTCACGAAACTCGACGGCGGGGCGCTCGATATGTCCGCGTTCAGCGGCAAGGTGGTGGTGGTGAACTTCTGGGCTACCTGGTGCGTGCCCTGCATTCAGGAGATTCCGGGCTTCAACAAACTAAACCAGCAGTTCGGAGGTAAAGGCGTGGTGGTGCTGGGGGTCTCCATGGACGAAGAGGGGGCGGAGCGCGTGCGGCCGTTCCTCAAGAAGCACCCCATGGACTACCTGGTGGCGCTCGGTTCGGAAGCCATTTCCAAACAGTACGGCCTCGACGCACTGCCGGTGACCATAGTCTTCGACCGCTCGGGGAAACAGGTGAAGCGGTTCGAAGGATTCACCGCGGAGGACGCGCTTCAGGCGGTGGTCGAACAATCGCTCTAAAAAGTTTGCGGGCGCCTCTACTCGAAGCGCCCGCCAACAACAAGCAACTTCAGGCTTAGAAGTATACCTTCATCGCCATCTGGATTTCTCGCGGCGTGCCGAACGACGTGACTTCCCCGAACGTGGAACTGGTAATGGTCGTAGTCGGGCCGTTCCAGTTGGCGTGATTCATGATATTGAAGAAGTCGGCACGCAGCTCGAGCTTCCAACGCTCGCCCACTGTGAACCGCCTGCTCAGGGCCATGTCGAAATTGATTTGGCCCGGGCCATAGATAGCGTTCCGGCCCAGGTTCCCGAACTGACCGCTGAATATGGTGCATGCGGCGTTCGATCCCGCGCAAATGAATGACGTGGGATTGAACCAGTACGGCGGGTCGTTCGATGCGATTGTATGTACCTCGGTGGGCGACAGCACGTAGGGGCGGTCCAGGTTCTCGCCGCTCAGAGAAATGTCCTTGCCGGTGGTAAGCTGGATCGGGTTGCCGGTGAAGAAGCTGATATTCGGTGACACCTGCCAGTCTTTCGTAAGGAACTTGGCGGGGCCATTGCCGAGGCCGGGACTTAAGGCCACCAGCCCGGTATTGAAAACCTGCCGGTGGTCGTAACCGCAATTCCCCCGTTCGCCCTCGGCGCGGTTGAGCGAATTCTGATAAATAGGGCCCGCCAGCTCTCCCGCAAAATCCCACGAGCTGACACAATGACTCCAGCCGTAATTGCTCAAGATGGTGTAATGCCCGGCGAAATGGCGCTGGATCGAAAGATTCAGGCCATGGTACTCGGAGTTGCCGCCGGGGTCGCTCTGCTGGATATCGGCGTAATACTGCCCTAATGCGGGGTTGTCCAGGTAGGTCGGGCGCCGCTGATTGTCGTTCCCAGTGGCGGGTGCCGCTCCGCCAGGGACGGGCGCGTTCGGTACGGCTTGATTGATATCTACCGATCCCAGGATATGCCGGCCCGCGTTGCCCATGTAGTTGGCTTTGATCACCCAGTTGGCGGCGATCTGCCGTTGGTAACTGAGGTTCCACATCATCTCGGAAGTGACTGGCAGGTTCCCTGGAATGCTGACGTAGGCCCCTTGCGCCGGGAAGACCGCGGCGCCCGGGAACGGATCGCCCGTCTTGCCGTTCAAGGTGTAACTCGCGAACGGGTTGGAGAACTGGCCGCTGGTAAGCGAGATCGAAGAGACGTACGGCGAATTGGTGGTCCAGCGCTCGGGATAGAACAGCTCGGTGGTATCGTGCATCAGATTGAACGATGCGCGAATGGTCTGTTTGCCATCGCCTTTCGGATCCCAAACCAGGCCCAGCCGGGGCGAGAAAGTGGCCCAATGGGATGCCGTAAACGCTTTGCCGTAAGGATCTTGCGCCGAGTCGGTGGAGAAGACCAGGCCCGCCGGAGTGTTGGGGTACGCCGGACTGTGCCAGCCCTGCGAGAACAGGTTCCAGTTGAACTGGTTGCCGCGCCCGTACTTGTCGTATGCCGGCACGGAGGGCTCCCAACGCACGCCATAGTTAATGCTGAAGTGCGGTGTGACGTGGAAGGCATCCTGCACGTAAGCCGCCATCACCGTCTGGCGCATGTAATCGGAGATGACGTTCCCATCCGTTAAGCCCGAAAAACGGCCGATCAGCAGGTCCGCCAGGCCGTCGCCGGTGGTACTGCCATTGAAGGTCCACTGCCCGTTGGACTGCTGGTTGTTGTAAGAGTTGAACTGGTCCTTGCGGCCATCGAATCCGAAACTGATCTGGTGTTTGCCGCGGATGATCGAGTAATCGTCCGCCAACTGGTAGGTGTTGATGTCGAAATTCGCCAGCGCACATGTGCCGCAGCCGATTGCGAATCCGCCGCCCGAGTAACCGCTCACGGTGAGCTGGATATAGTTCGGAGTGTTGTCGAACATATTCACGCCCAGCGAGTTCGGACTGGGTAAGTCGAGTGCGGCTGCGCGGTTGTCCCGGCGCCGGTCGAAGGTGGCGTGGAACGAGTTGACTGAGTTCGCACTGACGGTATAGGTGTCGCCGATGGTCATGGTCTGCGACCGGTCCCAGTTGCCGGCGGTCCCGGTGGTCAGAGCGTTGTTGTTGCTGAAAATCGGGAGCGCCAGGTAATCGTAGATGTAGTAACGGCCGAAGAACGCTTGCTTGCTGCTGATGTTGTAATCGATGCGGCCGATCCACTGATCGTCGGGGTTGTTCTGCGGGAGGCCCCAAAGGTAGGTACCGCACGGATTCGTGGAAGTCGGGAAGTAGGTGGAGGCCAGCTTCAGTCCAGCCGGATCGAATGTGGAAACCGGAATCTGGTTGCCGGGATACGGGTTGCCGTTCACGTCCTTCAGCGTTTTTGCCGTACTCAGGCAGCCGCCGTTGGACTTGGCGCCGTCCACAATGCTGAAGTTGCCTGCCAGCGTCGCTGCCGTGGGATCATAGGACGTGTTGGTCGCCGGGTCGCTGCGCTGCCGCGTGCCCTGGTAGCCGCCGAAGAAGAACAGCTTGTCCTTGATGATCCGGCCGCCGCCCGTGCCGCCGAACTGGTTGCGCTTCAGAGAGTCGCGGATGGGCTGCGAAATAATGGTGCCCTTGGTCCGCCCGTTCAAATCGCCATTGCGCAGAAACTCAAACAGGTCGCCGTGGAAGGCATTGGCGCCGGACTTGGTCACGATGTTGACCACGCCGCCCGGATGCAATCCGTATTGGGCCGGCAACCCGCTGGCTTGCACGCTGAATTCCTGGACCGCATCCGGGAACGGAATGGGCAGATTCACGTTGCTGAAGGCGTCGTTATTGTCGCCGCCATCCAGCAGGAAGTTGACGCCGTTGGCCGAGCCGCCGGCGATAGAATACTGGCCCGAACCGTTGGATCCCTGGATGTTCTTGCTGCCGGTGAGGTCGCCTCCGTTCAGCGTCATGACCGACGTGGAGAAGCCGGTCATACTCAGCAGGGAGGCGGGATTGCGCCCATTGAGCGGCATATCGACCAGGTTTTGCGCGTCCACCACCTGCGCGATGGAATTCTCCTTGGTCTCCACCTGGGCGGCGTTGGCGTTGACCTGAACGCTCTCTGTCACGGCGCCGATTTCCAGGGTGACCGGGATACTTCGGTTACTGGCCACTTCGAGTTCGATGCCCTTCTGCACATAGGTCTTGAAACCGGGAGAAGAGATTTCGAGCTGGTAGTGCCCTACCGGAAGGTTGGGGAGCGCATAGCGGCCGGTCGTATCCGTGCTGGCATTGCGCACTTGTTGTGTGTCCACGTTGGTGGCCTTGACCTGAGCGCCGACGATCGTCTGGCCGCTTGGGTCGGTAACATATCCGTCGATTTCCGCGACGGCCACCTGTTGCGCCCTGGCGGTGGACACCGCCAGAAAGCCGAAAACTGCAACAGCCAGCAAAAGCATTGTCGCGCTGTTTCTAAGATTTGCAAAGGACATGATCGTTAACCCCCTTCTGCCTCGCGGCTTCATAGCCCGAAGCGATTTATCGCTATAGTGGAGTATAAAAGATTACATATCAGATGTAAATTCCTTAAAATCCTTTGTTTTCAGCGGATGTTGATGCAGGCCAAGCGTGCGTCTTCGGCGCGGCCCAAGCGGAGCGCGCCTGGTTTCGGCCTGCCCCCAATCGGTTTACCATTTGCTCCGGATCGGGCCTGATCCGCAGCACCGCTTCATATTGGGCGATCACATCCGGCAGCCGGCCGGGCAGTTGCGACAGGGTCCGATGTGGGGTTTTCTCACGCCGGGCCGCTATCTCATTTCCCGACAGTAGTAACTCGCGTCGGGTCAGAATCGTCTTTGTGACAGGAGGGAAAATCATGACGAAGAGATCGCTACTTTTGCTTGGAGTGCTGGCTATGTTGAGTCTGCCCATCGCAAGCGCCAAGTCCTATGACATCGCCTTTACCGGCCCCACCATGGTGGGCAGTGCACAACTGCCGGCGGGCGAATACACGTTGAAGGTCGAAGGATCTAACGTCGTTATCACCAACGTGAACAATAACAAGAGCGTCACCGCGCCCGTCAAGATCGAGAACGTCGATAAGAAGTACGACGAGACAGCGGTTGAGAGCACCACGCAAGGCAACGCTCAGCGCCTCAACGCCATCGAGTTGGGCGGATCCAAGACCAAACTCGAGTTCAACTGATTCCAGGTATCGGGGATGACTGTCTAAATCGGGAGGCGGCCGCACCCGCCTCCCCAAGCGAGACGCAACTCGCCGGATCAATAGATGGCCGCTGGTGTATCCTTGAAGAATACGGCCCGGGAGTCCGGAACGGAAATCCCGGGCAGTATTAGTCCTGCCGGGGTTCTGGCAGCATCGTAAGAGGAGGGAGTCAATGCAAAGCGGCATCACTAGAAGGGAAGCTGTAGGCAGCCTCGGCGCCGCAGCGGCCGGAATGTTATTGGGCCGTCCGGCGCGCGGCAACGTGCCGGCCCCCACGGCGCCGGTCGCCATCGGAAAATGCACCAGCTACCAGCCTTCGGAATTGATTCCGGTGCTGGAAGGCATGTTTGACCAGTTGGGCGGCTTGGGAAGGTTGGTCAAGGGGAAGACGGTCGCCATCAAGCTCAACTTCAATGGCGGTTCGACGGTGCGGCTGGGGTACTATCCCCTGGGCGAATCGCATTGGCCTCATCCCAACCTCATCTGCGCCGTCATGAGCCTCATGACCAAAGCCGGCGTGCGGCGTGTGCGGCTGGTGGAGTGCGCCCCCGTCCCCTGGACAACGCCTTTCGAGGAATATTTCCTCGAGGCGAACTGGAATGTCCAGGATTTTATCAGCTCTGCCCCGATTGTGGAATTCGAGAACACCAACTACTTGGGTTCGGCCAAGAAACTGTCCCGCCTCACCGTGCCCAACGGTGGTCTTCTGTTTCCCGCGTACGACTTGAATCACTCCTACGTCGATTGCGATGTCTTCGTCTCGATCGCCAAGTGCAAAGACCACGGGACCACAGGCGTCAGCACCGTCATGAAGAACCAGTTCGGATTGACGCCGCTGCTGGCCTACGGGAATTTTGCGGGCAAGTGGGAGGACAACGATCTGGTCGCCGGAATCGACCGCATCCGCATCATCCACATGGGCGCCATGCAGCCCGCTTTTGGGGCCCCCGCCGAGCTCGATCCGAAAAGCCCGCGCGATGACGGTTACCGCGTGCCTCGTGCTATCGCCGACCTGGTGGCAGCCAGGCCCGTTCACTTGGCGATCACCGACGGCGTCACCAGCATGTCCGGCGGGCAGACCCCCAATCCAAGCCTCACGTTTGTCAGACCCAACTGGATCGTTGCCGGCACTAACGTGGTGAACACCTCCGCCGTGACTATGGCTGCCATGAACTACAATCCCATGGGGCAGAAGGGTACCATACCGTTTTTCCGGTGCGACAACAAACTCCGGCTGGCCGAGCAGCTCGGCGTCGGAACCTGCGATCTGAGCCAGATCGAGGTGGTCGGCCGATCCATCCAGGAAGTCGTTTTCGACTTCAAGACTTTGCGCGAGAAGCGGCCGGCGGGCTTCGACGGTTTTGGCGGGCCGAGAGGCGGACGGCGAGGTGGAGAACCGGGTAGACCGCCCGACGGACCGCCCATGGGGAGGCAGAACTGAAGTGGCCGCCTTGTCCGCCTGGATTCCCATGCGCTGGTTGGCCGGTCCGCTGGACATCAGCCAAGGCGAGAAGAAGGAGGGCTTCACCGCCAAGTCCAAAGAGGTCCTCCAGCGCTGGCTCGACCCGTCCGTACTGGAGATGCTGCGCGGCACGCCTGTGAACTGCCTGGTGGTGAGCTGGGCGGCCGGGCTTCCAGCCGACGCGGAACAGCCGAAAGCTCTCGCGCCTCTGCTGGATCACGGCAGGTCCGCCGGGCTTTCCTTCGTGGGGCTGGTGGAAGACCAAGCCAACCAGGCGGCGGCTGTGGCCAGCGCGCGAGCGGTAGGGTTGGCGGCCGTCATCATGGAAGGCGAGGTCCCCAATGCCGGCCTGCCTATCCTTCCTCTGGCGGCTCGTCCGCACTTACCCTGGAATTCCTCGTCTCCCATACTGGTGGCCAAAGGCAATGAATGGCCGGGAATCGCTTCCCCGGGGTTGAACTCGCAAGACTGGCGGCGTGGAGCAGACTTGCAGGCGGCCGGGCCCACCGCCGAACCGTGGATCGACTCCAACGGCTGGTTCCTTCGGCTGGCGAAAGTATATGCTCCCTCCAAGACCCCTTGGCTGCTGTTCGATCCGCCAGGGGGCGGCAATGTGATCCTGGCGGACGCTTACCGGCGTGCGATTGCGGATTCGCAGTCCTTCTGCGGGCGCTGGGTTGTGTCTCTCGACGATGCTCTGCGGGCGAACCTCGCTCAGAAAGAGCAGAGCGGCATGGAGACGTGGAAGTCGATCGCCGGCGCGCTGGCCTTCTTTGCGAAGCACAGCCAATGGGAAACCAACTCCCCGGTAGGCCTGGTGGGGGTCATCTCGGATTTCTCGGGTTCTAATGAGATGATCGGCACCGAAACCCTGAATTTGATGGTGCGAAGCAATGTCCCGTTCCGGATCATCGAGAAATCCAAGCTCGCCACGGCGCCGCTGACGGGCTACAAGGCGCTGATCTCGGTCGACGATGCCATGCCCGGGCCGGCTGCGCGTAAGAGAATGCTCGACTTCGCCCGGCAGGGTGGCGCGCTTCTGGTGAGCCAAAGCTGGAAGGGAGAAGGCGGCACGCCGACCGGAGCGGCGCACCCCCGATTGGATCTCCGAAAACTCGGAGAAGGCAAGCTCGCCGTGTGCAAGGACGAGGCTCCGGACCCCTACATGGTGGCGCGGGATATCCACGTGCTGCTCAGCCGGGTCAATGATCTGTCCCGCTTCTTCAACCTCTCGGCGTTCCTCTCCGCGCACACCGCCGCGCCGGGCGGAGCGTCCGCGCTGCTGCAGATCACCAACTTTGCCAGTGCCACGCGCTTCTCGGTCAACCAGGTGACGGTGTGGTTCCCGCAGCAGTACCGCGCAGCCCGGATGTGGACCCTGGGTTCGGAAACCCCAGTGGCACTCAAACTGGAGCCCGAGAACACGGGAATGGACGTCCAAATCCCATCCATCTCGCCCTACGCGGCCGTGGAAGTCGCCCCACTGACACTGGCCTGACGGGCGTCAGCGTTTGGACAATACCTGCTTTTCGTACGACCTGACTTCATCCAACCAGGCCCCGCCCACAGGCACCCCTTTTTTCGCGCAATAGTAATCCCACACCGCCGTCCAGGGCAGGCTCTTCTGCTCCTCCAGCATCGCCAGCCGGCCGGTGTAGTCCCCATCGAGTTCGACCCGCTTCAGCGTATTCGTGGGTTCCAGCAGTGCGATCAACAGCGCCTTCACCATGTTGCGCGCGCCGATCACCCAGGCCGCTACCCGATTGATACTGGCATCGAAGTAGTCCAGTCCCACGTGGATCTTGTCGTGCAATCGGCCGCTGCGCACCAACTCCTTCGCGATGTTCTGAAGCTCGTCGTCCAGAATCACCACGTGGTCGCTGTCCCAGCGAACCGGACGGCTCACGTGCAGCAGAAGCCCGGGGCAGAACATCAGCACGGTGGAGAGCTTTTCCGAAATGACTTCCGTCGGGTGGAAGTGCCCGGCGTCCAGGGTCAGCACTTTTTGGCGCGACACCGCATAGGCCAAATAGAATTCATGTGAACCCGTGGTGTAGCTTTCGGCGCCGATCCCGAACAGTTTGGCTTCCACCGCATCCAGGTGAATCTTCGGATCGATGGCTTCCGCGAACATCTTGTCCAGGGAATCCGTCAGGCGCTCCCGAGGCCCGGTGCGATCCACCGGAATGTCCTTGTATCCATCCGGAATCCACACGTTGGTCACGGTGGGCGTGCCCAGTTGTCTCCCCATCTCGGCGCCGATCTTACGGCACAAGATGCTGTGTCGGATCCAGAAATCGCGGATGGCTTTATCCTTATGACTCAGCGTAAAGCCGTCGGCCGCCTTGGGATGGGAAAAATACGTGGGATTGAAGTCCATTCCCAGGTGGTTGCGCTTGGCCCAGTCGATCCAACTCTGGAAATGGGCCGGCTCGATCTCATCGCGATCGACGAATTTGCCGCCGTTGTCCAGGTAACAAGCGTGCAGGTTCAGCCGGTGGCTCCCGGGAATCAGGCTGAGCGCTTTCTCGATGTCGCTGCGCAGCTCGGCAATCGTCCGCGCCTTGCCCGGATAGTTGCCGGTTGCCTGAATGCCTCCGCCCGTCAGTTGCGCGCCCACGGTCTCGAAACCGCCCACATCGTCCCCCTGCCAGCAGTGCAGGGAGATGGGAATGGCTTCGAGCGCCTTCATAGCGGCCTCCGCATCCACTCCGAGGCTAGCATATCGCTCTTTCGCCATCTGGTACGTTTGTGTAAGTTTGTCTTCGTTCATTGCTTTCTCCTATTACTTAGGCACTAAAGGGCCTTCTGTCCGAGATACCCGCCATAGCCCGCGACCACCGCCGAGACGATCAATAGCACCAGCCCGGCGGCGAGAAGCACCACCACCACCAGAACGGGCATTCCAGCCCACGTCGCAGAGGTGGAAGGCGCCGTGGTTAACGCGAGTTTCTGAATCCCCGATCCGCCTTGCAGGCCGAAGCTCATGGCTGAGCTCATCAGTCCGGAGAAGATCGCCACCATGATTCCCTTCTTGAAATTGAACTCCGCGACAGCCTTTTTCTTTTCCTCTTCCCTCAGCTCGTTTTCCTTGGACATGCCCGCCATGCCGACCAGGACAATACCGGCCACCGACACCAGCGTGGCCGCCACCGAGACCAGGCCGGCGGATGTCGTGAACATACTGGCGATGGCTTCTTTCCCCTTGAGCATCGGCGGTATCAATGTGCCCGCCGCCGAGGTCAGCCCGGCCCCCATGGCCAGTCCCAAGCCAACACCGAGGTAGCGGATCATCAATCCCCATGTCAGCCCGCCGAGGCCCCAGATGGCGCCGCATGCCAGGCAGTAGACCATCTCATCGCCCGGCGCGGCCCTGAGGACCGGCAGCACATTCGGGGAAGTCGCCAGTGCCAGAATCCAAGGCACCAGCAGCAGGCCAAATACCGCGTAGATCAGCCAGTAGCTCTCCCATGCCCAGTTTTTGACCTTCTTGAAGGGCAGATAGAACACGGCCCCGGCCAGGCCGCCCAGCATGAAAATCAGAATTCCCATTACGGGATTAACGGCATTCGCTTGCACGGCCTTCTCCTCGTACGCCTGGCGTTGATCTCCTCGATGTCAAAGGGTAGCGGCATTGCTTGGATCTTCGCAAGGTCTTTTGTCATGGCGCAGGGTAGTTCGAATCGCAAAACGCCCCGAGGCCGGTGCCGAAATCAAGCCATTTTGTTTTCAGCGGGTTTCCGGGGTTTTCCGGCGTCAGCCCGTGGTGACGCCAGCCGCGAGGCCGCCCCCGAGTTCCGCAATACGGAACGAAGCGTCGATGCGCCTTGTCTGGAGCGCCCGGTTTTGTGTGCTTGATTTTGTCGCCGGCCTGCATGTGGACAAGCTGTTTCTCGTGTCGAACTGGCAGCCAACATCGCCGGACCCCAGGGTGTTCCGGCGGCCCTCTCCGCCGGCGCCGAAAGCGTGGAAGTGGTTCGGACCGAGTTTCTCTTTTTGGGGCGCGACACCATGCCGTCCGAAGAGGAACAGTTTGAAGTCTACAGAGAGATTGTGTAGGGCATGGCGCCGCGCAAGGTGAGCTCCGAAATCACCATCGAAGCGCGGGGCGAAGATGAAGCTGAAGCGCTGAATGCCCTGGCGGAACTGATAGCAGGGAGATTCGGCGAAGAACCCTGACCGGGCCGCATGCCGCATTCCCGCCTAATGCTGCCCGAGCTGCTGAAGGGCCCGGGTGGCCGCCTGGGCAGTTGCCCGATCGCTGCCTTTGGCAGCCTCGCGAAGATGTTCGACGGCGCCTGGCATATCTCCCTGCGCGGCCAAAACCGTTGCCAGGTCCAAATGCGCCCGGCCGAAATCGGGCCGCAGTTCCAGCGCCCGTTGATACTCGCGGGCCGCCTCGGACAATTGCCGCTTTCTGGCGAGAAGCTCGCCCAGTAATATGTGCGCTTCCGCCATATCCCCATCGGCGCGCAGGGCGGCTTCGACGGATTCCTGCGCCTCGTCGAATCGATTCACCTGGACCAGTGCCAGTGCGTAATCGTAGAGATGCGGTCCAAAACCTGGATGGAGCCGGGTCGCCTTTTCGAGATCTTCGAGAGCTTCCCCCATCTGGCCTTTCCCGGCGAGCGCTCGGCCCATCAGGTTGTAAGTGGTGGCATCATAAGTGTCGCTTTTGTTCTCGGGCCGGGTCTCCAGGACCTTTCGGAAGTGGGCAATGGCTTCGTCGAACTTCCCTGTATCAGCCAGCGCACTCCCCAGGCGGAAGTGAACCTCGGCGTCGTCGGGGGTGATCGCCAGGGCCTTTTGATACTGTGCGATGGCTTCTTCCGGCTTTCCCATTCTGGCCAGAGCAACCCCCAGGTTCAGGTAGACAATGGCTTCGCCGGGATTGAGCTCCAGGGCCTTCTTCCACTCGGCGATGGCCGCCTCATACTGGCCCTTTTGCGCCAACTCCCACGCGATATTGTATCGACGGTAGAAATCCACCGCCGGAACCTCGATCTTCAACAGTCCATCCGGTGGGATGTTCACGAACTCCGGGATGTTCACAGCGCGGTTCGCTGCCGTGGCGTCGTCGATCAGAATCGCCGGGCTGGAGTTGCCCTCTTCGTCCAGGTGCGTGAGAAACATCTTGGTGTATGGCCCGCGGCTCTTGGAAGAAAATACCAGCCACCGCCCGTTGGGTGAGAAGCTGTGCCAGGAATTCATCAGCGGCGTATTGGCCCTGAGCCGGCGCGCCTCCCCGCCCGCCGTCGGGACGATGTAAAGCTGGCCATCGGGACGCATCAGCTCCCCGTTGCGACACTCGACGAATACGATCCACCGGCCGTCCGGCGAGACCTTGGGAAAGCCGTTGCTCATCCCGTTTTGCGATGCGCCCAGGATGCGTTCCGGCTGCCCGCCTTTGCCTCCGTTGAAGGGAATCCGGTATAGATCGTACTGGATCTGGGTCTCGTTGGGATCATTGGCGCGCTCGGCCACCTTGCCGCCCGGCGGATAGGCGTCTCTGGCCTCCGCTCTGGCAAACACCAGATACTTTCCGTCGGGAGTCCAGACGGCATTCGTTTGCACATACCGCTGGTCGTCGGCGCCAGGTAAAGGCTGTAGCTTGCCTGCCGTTCGGCTGTACCAGGCGAGGATCCCGCGGGTCGGATAGAACACTTGCAGAAATTGATAGTCCTTGAAGTTGGCCGTGTAGAAGTTGTTCAGCGAGCCCTTTTCTCTGGCGCCCGGCCCCTGGATCATGGTCGCGACATATTGCCCATCCGGTGAAACCTGCGACATGAAGCCGACCCGGATGTCGCCCGTCAGCTTGCCTTCGGAAGTGCTCCACTCAATCACGTCCTTGGTAGCGATCGACATTTGCTGTCTGATGGGAACCAGCGTGTACATGCCCTTGTCGTTTTGCGGGCCGTCCAGATCCATCCCCATTGTCTTGCCGTCGCGAGAAAAAGAGTGGCAATTGGCGCACGTGTACATGCCTGTCAGCAGCAGCCGGCTGCGGGATTCACCGACGTTGCGCAGACGCCAGTTGATCAGCGGCAGTTTGCTCTGGTCGAGGGGCTTGATGACCCCTTTTTCCGTCTCCGACGGCATCAACGGCACGTCCCGATAGAAGATCGGCGCACCCACCGGATCTTTCGACGTCTCAATAGCGACCGAGCCACGCGAAACGGGCTGATTCGCCGTTTCGTTGGGGAAGCCGGTGATGGTCACGGCCGCCGGACGGTTCACGGAGCGCTTCTTGATGGCTGTCCAAGTCCCGGCGTCTGGCTTCCAGGTCCACGAAGCGGCTTGCTGCGGCGTCAGCGTGGGAAGCTTATTGTTCTCCGTGACACAACGGGAGTCGATTTCGCCGATGTGCATCCGCTCTCCTCGCGATATCGCGCGGATGCCCGGCAAGCCGTCGCCGAACGTGATGTCGATCCGCCAAAACCTCGCGCCTGCCGAGGCGTCGCGCCACAGGAAAGTCGGGGCCACAATCTCCGGCGGGAAGATCGACCCGTTCTCCGGATAATCAATGGTGATCCGCGCCGGCTGATCCGCCGCCAGGGCCAGAAGCGCAACTATGGCGCTCAGCAGCAGAATTCGCCAGGATTTCCATTGTGGCACGTCAGCCCTCCCGAACATGACCCCGACTCGCTCAGTATAACTTCCAATGCCTTACAGCCACAATCGCGGGTCTGCTTGGCAAAACAAAGGGCGGGCTGTGTCAGGCGCTTATTTGCTGGCGGACGTTGGGGCTGGCTTGGCTGCCCCGGCACGCGGCTTGCCCCAGAAAATGAACACGCCCCGGTCAGTCGGGGTGATGATATCCACCGCGCCATCCCCCTTCAAGTCCGCTGTCACTATCTCGGAACCGGCACCCGAGCGGTTGTGGATCAGTTCCGGCACAAACTCCGCGCCCCCGGGAGCCTTCGGATTCCGAACCGTCCGATACCAGTACAAAACCGGCGGCCCGTAAGGATCGGGATCGTGATAGTTATCCTCATGCGACCAGTAGCGCTTGCCCACGACGATGTCCGGCACGCCGTCGCCATCGATATCGGCGAAGGCCAGGCCGTGGATTTGCGAGAAGGTCACGCCGCCGGCGTTGGTCTTCGCGGTGGAGTAATCCTTCATGATGATGTGCTCGACAAATGAAATCTTCCCGGCGGCGTCGCGTTTCTGCTCATACCACGCCAGGCCGAAATCGTGCCCTCCCATGCTGGTCACCACATCGTTCAGACCGTCGCCATTCACGTCGTACACCGCCATCAAGGCGCCGCCCGGCCCGGAGCGCGCCCAACGGCCGAAAGTCTGCGGATGGTACGTCCAGGGCTCCTTGCCGCCGGGCCCAGGATTCTCCCACCAGCCAAAGCAATTGATGACGTCCACGCGTCCGTCGCCGTTGATGTCGCCAGTCCCAATGCCATGAAGGGTCGCGTAACCTGGCCCGGAGATGTTGTGCTCGATCCACGGTCCGGTCGGATTGGCGGGATCGGGCTTGGCATAACGGATATAGTCATCGGCCGTGTAGATCACCTCGGGTTTCCCGTCCCCGTCGATGTCTTTGACTTCCATAATCTCGCACCGGACCTGGCGAACTACCTGGAATTTGTCCCAGTGGCGCAATTCCCCTTTCGGGTTGACGTACAGGAAGATAGGGGAGCCGAGGTTGGCGCACAAAACGTCGGGCCAGCCATCGCCGGTGAAGTCGGCGGCGAACTGTTGCATACACTCGTTGGCGTATTCCCGCGACGGACTGGCGGCGTGTGTTGCGTAGATTTCTCGCGACTTCGTGTAATCGGGGCCAAAGTAGATATAGGGACCAGCTACCACGTCCAGGATGCCGTCGTGGTTGAAGTCGGCCACTGCGGCGGACCAGGCGTAGTAAAACTCGTTGAGGCGCTGCATCCGGAACCGGGTCGAAACGCGCTCCGGGGGAGCCAGCCTGGTCTGAAGGTCTTTGTACGCGATGTCCTTAAACCGCACTTCACCCACACCGCCCACGTATAGCGCCAGCGGTCCGTAGCGTCCCGCTTCCTCCTCCGCCACGGCGCCCGCCACGTCGCGGAGACCGACGTCGTTGAGGAACGCCTGGATTTGGGCATTGAGGAAGATCTCCAACTCGTTCCACTCGCCCGGGCGCAGACCAGGCTTGGGAGGCCCGAAAGGCAGGCTGGCACCTAAATCAAGCTGAATCCCATCCACATTGCGGCCTTCAGGGCCCCGGCCACCACGGCCCGCCGCAGGCGGGGGCCGTAATGGCTCGCGATGCAGTTCCTTCCCGTCCAGACTCATGCTCACCCGGTAGGCTGCCACGTCTCCTTCGTTGAGTGAAAGGTAGATGCCCTTCAGGCCTTCGGCGGTCTTCTCGGCGCGGAACATGATACCCGTCCGGCAGCCGCCGGTGCACCGGAAATTGGCAAAGAATCCCACGTCCTGATAAGAACTATCCAGCACCAGCCAGCCGCCGTTGCCGCCCGGCTTCACCGTCCCGACAACTTCCCCGTTCTGCGCCTTCCAGTCGGCCTGGCCCAGCACGTGCCACCCCGTGAGGCTCGAACCCTTGAAGGTTTTGTCCGGTATGAACGTGGGACCGTCATCGGCGAAGACCGGAACTATCAACCACGCGGCAATCATCGCGATTCCATAGACGCACTTATTCAGCATGACTCCTCGCTTCCCTATAATGACGACGGGGCAGGCCCGCGGCTACCGTATTGCGGGCCGCCATTGGATTCTTACGCGCTGGTCGCTGGTCCGGTGTTCGAGCCGTATTTTCGCACGTACCCCGCATTGATGGCGTACTGGTCGGATTGTTTGTCGTACATCCCCACCACCACCGCGTCGGTCGGCTTGATGTTAGCGAAGCACTCTTTGAATGCCTGCTCCACGTATTCCTCCCGGTCGCACAGGCGGCCGGAGGCCAGAATCTTATACACAAAGCACGGCTTCTTGGTCTGTTTGACTATTTTGTACATCTCCGGCGGATCGCCGCGCACGAAAAGGGAACCGTCGCCATAGTTCACCGAACCCGGGGTTTCCCTCCAGTGAATGGATTCCGCGGGCGCCATGCCGGGGTTGGCCGCGAACTCCTTCTCCCATTCTGCCTTGGTGCGCCCGTACTTATACACGCAGCACATGTAGTAATCCACGTCCCAGTTCTGCGACTCAATGATGTCGAACACTTCCGGCCGGTGGCTGGTGACAGCTACCAGCACGCCCGCATCGCGCACGCTCTTGCACCATTCCCGAACCCGGTCGAGCTTGCCTTGTCTCCACCAGGCATCCGTGCCGGTGTCGCCGGCGCCCCCGTGGTGAATGGCGATACATCCGGTCTTGGCGGCGATTTCCTTGGCTCCGCGCCCCGGCTTAAGAGATAGGTCCTTACTCGCCGTGTTCCGGGTGGTACACAGCATATGCCCGCCGCATTCCGCGTTGTACTTGGGGATGCGCACCCCGCCATCTTCCATGCAGTTGATGCCCAACTCCTCACAACGCTTGAAAACCTGGTTAATCCGCTCGGGCGTGTTCCACGCGCGCATCTCCCAATCGATCATGCTGGACAGATGCGACCCGCCGGCGACGGTGTTCGATCCGACAATCAGGCGGGAAACGTCCCACTTGCCGAAACGAACTGTCGGCACCTTGGGCTGCGGATCCGCGTTGGCGCGTGCCGCCAAACCCGACACTGCGGCCAGCGTCCCGACCTTTTGCAAAAAGTCCCGTCGGGAGTTCTCGCCCGCCGGGCCCGGTTTAGATTCTGAATTCATTTCTGTCTGCCTCCTTACGCAAACGCCATACCACCCAGCCCCACGCGATTCGTACCGCGGGCGCCTTCCTGAACTTCCTGTTTCGGTTTTGGGCCGGCACGCTTGAGGAACGGACCGGCCCAGTCAATAAGAAGCGGTCAGAACGTGATTCGCGCTCCGAGCCGGAAGTATCGCGGATCGATCAGCCGGCTGACCGTGTTCAAACCGGTGATCTGGCTGAACCCGTTCAGGTTCTTCACCGAACCATCGGGATTCAACTGTAAGTTTGACACATTCGTGCCAGGGTTGCCGAAGTGCGGCGTGTTGGTGACATTCATTGCCTCCACGCGGAACTGCAGCTTGAAACGCTCCGTTAGTCTGAATGAGCGGAAGATACTCATATCGGCGTTGTTGGAACCCGGGCCGCGAAGTTGATCGAAGCCCCCAGTCCCGAAAGCCACCGTGGTCACGGGCGCATAGGCCAGCGGATTGAAGTACGCGTTGCCGCCCAAGCCGTCACCGACTTGGGACACGTTCGGCAACACCAGGTTGGCGGTCTGCGAATTACCGGGGCAATTGCACGAAGAGCTGGAAGCGCTGACAGTGAATGGCGCGCCGGAATAGTGATTGAAAATTCCGTTCACCATCCACCCGCCCGCTATCGCGGCCGCCGGGCCCTGACTCAACATCGCCTTGCCTTTGCCGAACGGCAATTCATACGTCGAGCTGAGGACGATATGCTGCGTGCGGTCGGTCGATGGTACGTAGTAGTTTTCATCGAGATACTGGGGGATCAGTCTCGAAGTGGCCATGTAGATGTCCTTCGAATACGTGTAGGCAAGCTGGAAAGTCAGACCGTTGGAAAGCCGTTTGTTGAACAGGGCCTGCAGCGAATTGTATTTATCGGCCCCCCACGGTATCAGCGCCGAAACGCCGGTGGAGTAATCGGGGATATTGGCCAACGGCATGCTGGCATTGCCGCCGCCGAGCTGACCGTAATTCAGGTTTACCCCGCCATTAAATCCAAGCTGCAATTTCACCGCATGCGTCCCGACATAACCCAGCGACCCGAGGATTCCGAAGGGCAGTTCTCTTTGCACCGTGACGTTGTAAGACTGGTAATAGCCGCGCGTGTAGTTCTTCTCGGTCATCAGGCCCGTCAGGTTGCCCGTATTCGGGAGAATCGGGAAAACGCTGGCGTTAGAGGGCGGCGGGGTAATAATCGGCAGACCCGTACTCAGATGGCCGGCCGGGGTATAGTTGTTGGGGCCGAGCTCGTCCAACTCCATCTCGCCCGGGAAAGCTTGCATCGACGGCAGCCCCATATACTCCTGGTACGGAGAGAGGGAGTATCCCGCGCGGAACACGAATTTCTCGAACGGCCGGTAGGCAATCCCGATGCTGGGAGCAAACAACTTGTGCGAAACGCTGATGCCACAGTTGGTCGGAATCCCGCCCGCGCCGCATACCGACACCGTCTCGTTCTGCATGTTCAGGAAGTAGATGCCATTGCCGGTGGTACCCAAACCGTTCGGCGCCTCAAGAGAGGGCCCGTTCGCCGCGGAACTCCTCGTGGGAACAGGGTAGTACTCCCAACGGGTACCATAGTTGATCGTCAGTTTGGGGCTCACATGCCACTGATCGCGTATGTAAGTCGCGAACTCATACGTGTTCATGGTCAGATAGGGCTGCAAGAACTGCGCCCAATTCGTTCCTTCATCGAAGTCACCCAACAGGAAGTCAGCCAATGCATTGTAGGGGGTGGCCCCGGGGCCGCCGAGCTCCGTGGTCATGTTGCCGTTAAAGTAGAATTCATTGTTTCGGTCTTCAATGTGACGCTCGTTCTGGTACGCCAAGTCGGCGCCGAAACGAATGGTGTGCGATCCCTTGATTTTGGTCGCATTGGCCACGTACTCGTATACCGGCTGGTTATATTCCAGCGACGGATACGCCGCGCCGAACGTCGAGAAATTGCTGATGCCGAAGTCCGGAACGCCACCAGCCCACGGGAGCGGGCCGATGTTGGTGCCGGGAATTCCCAGCGTGTTCAAGCCGTACCTGGTATCGTACTGGTTCGGGAAAAGTAGCTGGTGCGAATTCGTTTTGCCCCAGCTCGCGTCGATAATGAACGTTGGACTGATAATGTAACTGCCGGAGGCGGAAACCGCCAGCCCGGCGCCGTGCTGCAGGTAGTTTGAACCGCCGCCCAGGATCAGACCGTAGAGCGGCAGGTTGTACTCGTAATACGGCTGATAGGCGAAGCGTCCGGACAGCCGCAGCTTAGGGCTGACGTTCCAATCCAGCTTACTGTCGATCTTGTGCAGGTTGTAGGTCTGCGGGACGTTCATGTAGAGGTTGTTAATATCCTGCGACGCACCCCCGATGTTGGTTGCCGGGATATTGGGAATGATCTTCAACACAACCGGGTCGAACCGGCTCGCCGGAATGATGTTGCCCGGGAACGGGGTCCGGTTGGCGCCGGCCGCAGTTCCCGTAGTGGGATCGTAAATGGGGGTGGTTGAGCCGCTCAAGTTGCCGGTGAGCTGCGCCTGATTCGGGATGGAATAGATTCCCGAGGTGGCCGAGCGCGTGAAATCTCCTTCGTAACTGCCGAAGTAGAACAGCTTGTTCCTGAGAATGTGGCCGCCTAAAAAGCCGCCCGTGTCGTTGTCGACCAGGTGCGGGGGTTTTGAGGTGGTCGCTTGGGCGAAGAAGTTGTTCGCCTCCATCCCAGCGTTCACGTTGTACTCGTACGCCCCACCGTGGGTCTCATTGGAGCCGCTCTTCAGCATCACGTTCACGGAGGCCTGGCCGGCAAGTCCCTGTTCGGCATCGGTGGCGTTGGTTGCGACATTGACGTTCTGGATGGCCTCAACCGAAGGCACGTAGGACTGGCTCCTGCCCCATGGATTTATGGCATCGATGCCCTCGATACGGATGGTCGATGCAATGAAGTTCGAGCCATTGAACGCGAACGTCATGGCCTTCGAAGGATTATTGGTGCCGCCACTGCTGGCCGACGGTGGCGTACCGCCGGGAACCAGCGCCAGCAGCCCCTCGTAGGTCCGGGTGGGCTGTGGCAGCTCGATCAGGGAGTCGGTAGCAATCTCGGCGTGGACGTCCGCGCGCTCCGTCTCGAGTGCAGCGGCGGCCTGGGTGGTTACCTCGACCCTCTCCGCCAGGGCGCCGACCTGGAGTTGCGCATCCACGCGAACCACGTTGTTCTGGTTCACCAGGATGTTGTCCACGACAAAGGTGCGAAACCCTTGCTGTGTGACCTCGACCTTGTACGTGCCCGGTTCCACCGCGGCGATCGTGTAGGCGCCAGCCGTGTCGGCCTGGACAGTACGGGTGTCGTTAGTCGTAGTTAAGGTGATTTTCACGGTCGCGCCGGGGACAGACCCGCCGCTCGGGTCGGTAATGTTGCCAACCATCGAACCAGTGACGGTCTGCGCGATAACCGGTTGGCTCGACAGTGTTAGAAGACAAATAATTGCCAGAACTCCCAAAAACGGAAGCTGGCGGTTACAAAACGGGAATTCCAGTCCCGGTTGGGACATGCAATGCTTCTTCATAACGCTCCCTTCTTTCGAAGTTAGGTTTTGGGCCGGCACGCTTGATGAGCGGGCCGGCCCAGTCAATTGAAGCCGTCAGAACGTGAGTCGCGCTCCGAGCCGGAAATACCTCGGATCGATCAGCCGGCTTACCGTGTTCAAGCCGGTGATGACGCCGAACCCGTTCAGGTTCTTTATCGAACCATCGGGATTCAACTGCAAGTTAGACACGTTCGAGCCAGGGTTGCCGAAGTGCGGCGTGTTGGCGACATTCATCGACTCCACGCGGAACTGCAGCTTGAAACGCTCCGTCAGTCTGAATGAGCGGAAGATACTCATATCGAAGTTGTCGGTACCCGGGCCGCGAAGTTGATCGAAGCCCCCAGTCCCGAATGACACCGTGGTCACGGGCGCATAGGCCAGTGGATTGAAGTACGCGGTGCCGTTCAGGCCGTCACCGACTTTGGCCACGTTCGGCAACACCAGGTTGGCGGTCTGCGAATTGCCGGGGCAATTGCACGAAGAGCCGGAAGCGCTGACAGTGTATGGCGCGCCGGAATAGTGATTGAAGATTCCGTTCAGCGTCCAACCGCCCACTACCGCGGCCGCCGGGCCCCGAGTCACCATCGCCTTGCCTTGGCCGAACGGCAATTCATACATCGCGCTCAGGACGACATGCTGCGTGCGGTCCGACGACGGCACGTAGTAATCGTCCTTGATGTACTGGGGGATGAGAATCGAAGTGGCCATGTAAATGTCCTTCGAATACGTTTCGGCGAACTGGAATGACAGACCGTTGGAAAGCCGTTTGTTCAGCATGAGCTGCAACGAATTGTATTTATCGGCCCCCCACGGTATCAGCGCATTAACGCCCGTGGAGTAATCGGGGATATTGGCCAATTGCATGCTGGCATTGCCGCCGCCGAGCTGACCGTAATTCACTTCTATCCCGCCATTCGATCCAAGCTGCAGTTTCACCGCATGGGTCCCGACCCAACCCAGCGATCCGAGGATTCCGAAGGGCAGTTCTCTTTGCACCGTGACGTTGTAATTCTGGTAATAGCCGCGGTTGAACTGCTTCTCCGTCATCAGTCCCGTCAGGTTGCCCGTAGCCGGGAGAATCGGGAAAACGCTGGCGTTAGAGGGCGGCGGGGTAATAATCGGCAGACCCGTACTCAGATGGCCGGCCGGGGTATAGTTGTTGGGGCCGAGCTCGTCCAGTTCCATCTCGCCCGGGAAAGCTTGCATCGAGGGCGTCCCCATTTGTTCCTGGTACGGAGACAGGTTGTATCCGGCGCGGATCACGAATTTCTCGAATGGCCGGTAGGCGATGCCGATGCTGGGAGCGAACAACTTCTTCGAAACGGAGATGCCGCAGTTAGTCGGAATCCCGCTCGCGCCGCATACCGACACCGTCTCGTTCTGCATGTTCAAGAAGTAGATGCCGTTGCCGGTGGTGCCCAAACCGTTGGGCGCCTCGCTGGAGGGTCCGTTCGCCGCGGAACTCCTCGTGGGAACAGGGTAGTACTCCCAACGGGTACCGAGGTTGATCGTCAGTTTGGGGCTCACGTGCCACTGGTCGCGCACGTAAGTCGCGAACTCATACGAGTTCATGGTCAGATAGGGCTGTAGGAACTGTGCCCAATTGGTTCCTTCATCGAAGTCGCCCAACATGAAGTCGGCCAGCGCATTGTAGGGGGTGGCCCCGGGGCCGCCGACCTCCGTGGTCATGTTGCCGTTGAAGTAGAACTCATTGTTTCGAACTTCAATGTGACGCGGGTTTTCGTAGATCAGGTCGGCGCCGAAACGAATGGTGTGCGATCCCTTGATTTTGGTCGCGTTGGCCACGTACTCGTACACCGGCTGGTTGTATTCCAGCGACGGATACGACGCGCCGAACGTCGAGAAATTGCTGATGCCGAAGTCCGGAACGCCGCCGGCCCAGGGGAGCGGGCCGATGTTGGTGCCGGGAATTCCCAGTGTGTCCAAGCCGTATCTGGTATCGTACTGGTTCGGGAAAAGCAACTGGTGTTCGTTCGTCTTGCCCCAGTTCGCGTCGATGATGAACGTCGGACTGATGATGTAACTGCCGGACGCGGTAACCGCCAGCCCTGCGCCGTGCTGGTAGGTGTTTGAACCGCCGCCCAGGATCATACCGTAGAGCGGCTGGTTGAACTCGTAATACGGCTCGTAGCCAAAATGTCCCGAGAGCCGCAGCTTAGGACTAACGTTCCAATCCAGCTTGCTGTCGATCTTGTGCAGGTTGTAGGTCTGCGGAACGTTCATGTAGAGGTTGTTAATATCCTGCGACGCACCCCCGATGTTGGTTGCCGGGATATTGGGAATGATCTTCAACACGACCGGGTCGAACCGGCTCAAGGGAATAATGTTGCCCGGGAACGGCGTCCGGTTGGCGCCCGCGGCAGTCCCCGTAGTGGGATCGTAAATGGGGGTGGTCGAGCCGCTCAGATTGCCGGTGAGCTGCGCCTGATTCGGGATGGAATAGATCCCCGAGGTGGCCTGGCGCGTCAAATCTACTTCGTAACCGCCCCAGTAGAACAGCTTGTTCCTGAGAATGTGGCCGCCCGCATTGCCCCCAAAGTCGTTGTCCACCAGGTGCGGGGGTTTTGAGGTGGTGGATTGGGCGAAGAAGTTGTTAGCCTCCATCCCCGCGTTCACGTTGTACTCGTACGCCGCACCGTGGGTCTCATTCGAGCCGCTCTTGAGGGTGACATTCACGGAAGCGCCGCCGGCAAATCCCTGTTCGGCATCGACGGCGTTGGTCGCGATGTTGACGTTCTGGATAGCCTCGGTCGAAGGCACGTAGGACTGATCGGCTCTGGTCCACGTATTCATGGTATTGATGCCCTCAATACGATAGATCGTGGCCGTGCTGTTCGAGCCGTTAAACGCGTACGTCATGGACTTGGCGGGATTATTGGTGCCGCCACTGCTGGCCCCGGCCGCCGAACTGCCGGGCATCAAAGCAAACAGGCCCTCGTAGGTCCGCGTCGGCTGTGGCAGTTCGACAAAATCGGTGGTAGCAATCTCGGTGTGGACGTCCGCGCGCTCCGTCTCGAGTGCGGCGGCGGCTTGGGTGGTTACTTCCACCCTCTCCGCCAGGGCGCCCACCTGGAGTTGCGCATCCACGCGAACCACGTTGTTCTGGTTCACCAGGATGTTGTCCACCACAAATGTGCGAAATCCTTGCTGTAAGACCTCGACCTTGTACGTGCCCGGTTCCACCGCGGCGATCGTGTACGCACCAGCCGTGTCGGCCTGGACGGTACGGCTGTCGTTAGTCGTAGCTGACGTGATTTTGATGGTCGCGCCGGGGACGGACCCGCCACTCGGGTCGGTAATGTTGCCAACCATCGAACCAGTGACGGTCTGTGCGATAACCGGCTGGCTCGACAGTGCTAGAAGACAAATAAGTGCCAGAACTCCCAAGAACGGAAGCCGGCGGTTGCAAAACAAGAACTTCAAACCCGGTTGGGAGGTAAAACGATTCTTCATGAAGCTCCTTTAATATGTGCAGCCGTCGAAGACGGCCCACACCCACGTTTTGTTCTCCCGAGGACTCCGGTTTAGACAGCGGAGCGAAGATGACCCGGCGCGTCAGCCGAGCCCACTGAACCAGCGACCGCTGGTCGGCCTGCTTGGTGCCCATGCGGCGCACGGGAAACTCCCCTGCAAGGAGTTCCCCGACTATCAAGCTGGTACCTTCCCGGGAGCGAGACTCCGGATATACCGGGACAATTATCGGATAATTAACCGCTTCTGTCAAGAGAGTCTTGACAACCGGTTGTCAGGACACCGGTTGTCTGGCCACGTGTTTCCCTGGTCGGTCTCCCTTCCCTCAGGTACGTGCGAGAATGCGGTGAACGATCTCGGCGTTTTCGCGGACCTCGTCCTTGACTCGGGGAAACACGCCCACATAAATTCCGTCGATGGGCTTGATGCTGGCGAAAGCGGTGCGGAAGGCCCGCTCGATTCCGTTATCGGCGATTCGCCCGGCGGCCAGAATCTTGAATGCGAAGCAGGGCTTCCTGATCTGCCGGATCACCTTGTACATGCGCGGCGGATCGCTCCTCAAGTAGATGTCGTTGGCCATCTCCATGGTCTCGCCGTTCAGCAACTTCTTCCACTCGTCGGCGGTGCGCCGCCGGTTATAGACGCAGGCGGAGTAGAAATCGACGTCCCAGTTCTCCTCCTCCAGGCGCGCGATGACCTCCGGGATGTGGGTGCCCACCCCCACCATCACGCCCAAATCCCGCACCTTCTTGCACCACTCCTTGACGCTGTTCATTTCGCCGTTGTGGTAGGCGGCATCGACTACCTCGCCCTGCCTTTGCAACGCCAGTGGGTGAAGGGTCTTGACCAGCATTTCCGGATCGACACCCGCGGTCACCTGGATGATGAGGTGCATCTTGCCGCCCTCGGCTACGAACCGCGCCCAGTCCTCCGGCCCCCTATCCAAGTGGACGTAGTTGAAGGCATTGATGCCGAAGCGGTTGGCCTGGTGCATCACGTCGCAGACTTTATCCTGGGTGTACCACTCCTTCATGACCGTGCCGTAGGTGTTATTGTAATGGGCGAAGCCGTAGAAGGGGTTGACGCCGAGGACCATGCGGCTGATTTCCACGCCGCCGAATTTCATCTTGGGGACCTGGATCTCGGAGGCCGGCGTGAGCGGCCCGGACTGCCGCGCCGGAGCCTGCGGAGCGCCGGGAGGCATGTCAGACTGCGGCAAGCCGGCCGGCGCCTGCGAAGCGGAGGCCGCGCCCGTCAGACCGGCGGCCAGCGCCGCACCCGACTGCAAGAAAGTTCTACGCGAATTCGACATGGAGATAACCTCCCTTGGCCATTAATTCATCCGGCCCGTATGGGCACCAGCATATCGGATCTCAGAGTCTGATTCAACTATCGCGCGCAGAATTGCGACAGGTACCGGTGGGCCTGGCGCAGACCCCGGATGCGGTTTTCGAGGGATCCCTCATAGGCCCGGTCTTCCAATTCGATCGCCACCGAAGCGTTCGAGCCGGTTTCCGAGAGGGCTGCGAAGAAAGCGCCCCAATCGATTTCTCCCAGCCCCGGCAATCGCGGGTCGTGGTACTCCAGCGGGTGCCCCAGAATTCCCACCTCGTTCAGTTTCCGGCGGTTGATGCGCGCGTCCTTGGCGTGCACGTGAAAGATCTTCGCGGCGAATTCCCGCAAGGGCTGAATCGGGTCCATCTGCTGCCAGATCATGTGCGAGGGATCGTAGTTCAAGCCGAACGAGGCGCTGGGAATTTCTTCAAACATCTGCCGCCAGATGCGCGGGCTGGCCGCCAGGTTCTTACCGCCCGGCCACTCGTCTTCAGTGAACAGCATGGGACAGTTCTCAATGGCGATTCGCACTCCGTACTCTTCGGCGAAGCGGATCAAGGGCGGCCACACCTCCCGGAAGCGAATCCAGTTCTCGCGCAGGGAACGCGTCCAGTCCCGTCCAATAAAAGTGTTGACCAGGCCGATATCGAGCAACTGCGCGGCCACGATCACGCGTCTCAGGTGTTCCAGCGCGGTTGCGCTCTCGCGAGTGTCGGGCGAGAGAACGTTGGGGTAGTAGCCTAACGCGCTGACGGCCACCCCGGATTTCGCCACCTGCTCTTTCAGTTTGGCGCCCCTGTCTTCCCCCAGGGCCGTCACGTCGATGTGCGTCACGCCGGCATAGCGGCGATCTGCCGGGCCGACTGGCCAGCACATGAGTTCCACGCAATCCAGCCGCTCCCTGGCGCAGACATCCAGCACTTCACCCAGAGAAAGCTCGGGCAGGATCGCGCTGACCAGTCCCAGCCGGATCATGGTGCACCCATCAGAAATACCCGTAGGCCAACCAGCCGCCGTCTACATACAACGAGTGGCCGGTAATGAAGCTGGCTTGCTCGCTCAGCAGGAATAACACCGCGTCGGCGACGTCGGCGGGCTGGGCCAGCCGCCCGAGCGGGATGCGGGCCTTGATCTGAGCCTCGTTTACATTGCCTGCCGCGATGTTGCGCACGGTCATCTCGGTGGCGACATAGGTCGGCCCGACGGCGTTGACGCGTATGCGTTTCTGGGCCCACTCAATGGCCAGCACCTTGGTGAGCATGGCCAGGCCGGCCTTGGCCGCGCAGTAGGCAGCCCGGCGAGGGTAAGCGGCCTCGGCATTGGTGCTGGTGATGAACACCATCGCCCCGCCCGCGTCCCACATGCGCTTGGCGCACGCCTGCGCTGCGTAGAACGCGCCGTTGAGTTGCACGTCCACCATTCGCGCCCAGTCCGCGGGGTCCAGTGATATGGAGTCGTGCGGTTTGCTGATACCCGCGCACTCCACTACCCCATCGATTTGGCCGAATTGATCGACCGCGGCCTGCGCCGTGTACTCGCACAACGCGGGGTCGGTGATGTCGCACGCCACGCCGATGGCCCGGCCCCCGGCGGCGACGATGTCCGCGGCCTTCACCTCGGCCTGGGCCGCGTTCAGATCGGCGATGACCACCCGCGCGCCCGCCGAGGCAAGTCGCGCGCTGGTCTCGGCGCCAATGCCGCCGGCGCCGCCGAAAACCAGAATGACTTTGTCTGTTTTGTTCTGCATGGATGGAAACTCAGAGCATAGCACCAGAACGCAAGCCTTTGGGTCGTTGGTTGGCCCGCCGCCTTAACTCTTCCGCCCGAGTATCCAATCCAGTGCGTCGGAAGTCTGGTAGATGAGAGCCTCCGGATAATGCTGGAACGGGTGAAAGTATTCGAATGTCAAATAGCCCCGGTACCCGATTCGTTCCAGTTCCTCTATGACGGCCGGCCAGTTGGTCGTGCCGTCCAGCAGAGTGCGGAATGCATGCAGGCCGAACTCCCGCGACCGCCTGTCCCATTCCTTCAGATGTACGTTCTGAATTCGCTCACCCAGTATCGGAATCCAGTGCTCGGGGAACTGGTACTCCATGATATTGCCGGTGTCGAAATGAACTCTCAGATTCTTGCTGCCGAAGCTGTCCACGAATTCCCTGATTTCATGCGGGCTGAAAAGGAAGCCGTTCATGAAGATGTTCTCGATATTGAGATACACGCCGGCCGCCTCGGCCTTGGGAAGCAGCCTCGACAGAGCCTCGTGGGCCCGGCTGCGGCAGATATCGGGGTGCACCGGCTCCGCCTTTTCAACCCAGGACGCAAAAACCGCGCCCGGCACTACCAGCACGTTCTCCGTTCCCAGAAGCCCGGCCGCCTCGATCATCGACTCCGCCATTTCGATGCCCTTGGCGCGCTCATCGCTGTCATTTGAGGTCATCGAGTACGGCCAGAACAGGAAAGAGCAGATGCCGCTGATCTCGATCCCCGCCAGTTCGGCCATGCGCCGGATCTCCTCAAGCTGGGCAGGCTGGGATCGCACGGACAGCTCCCCTTCCAGGTCGAGATTCAGCTCAAGGCCCTCAAAGCCGGCGTCTTTGGCGATCTCCAGACACTTCTTGAGCGTCCACTGGCTGGGATACGGAAACGCCCAGAGATTAATGGATTTTTTCATCTGGTAGCCCTACATATTGGCGAGCAGAATGTCCACAATGGCGCGCACCGGTGCGTGCGGGTCGGGGCTGTTCCGTGAGGGGGTTTCAATCGAAAACACCCCTTTGTACCCGACCTCATTCGCAATCTTGATGGCGCCGGCCGTGTCGAACTTGTTGGGGATGTTCTGCACCCGGCTGCTGCCCGCCGTCATCCGGTACAGGACCGGTAATGCGGCCGCCCGCGACTCCTTGTCCGGGAAATTTCCGCAATCCGGATTGACTCCAATACCGGCGGCTTTGATCACTTCGACAACTGTCTCCCACGGCGCATTACCGGGGTCCATGGTCACAGAAACGTTCTTCGCCTTTCCGTATGCGTTCATGGTCTTCAGTGTCTCGATCGCGGACTGCCGCACTTCGGGCGCCAGACCACCATGGCTCACCATGACCCGCGGGCACTCGAGCGCCGCGGCATGATCGATCCATCTCTTGGTCAGTTCGATGGTCTCGAGCCGGATCACCAGATCCGGCGACGAAATGTTCAGATTGGCGAATTCCAGGTTGATTTGATTCATCTGCGAGTTGGCTTTTTTCATCCGGTTCCGGAACTCCTGCCAGTACGCGGGTTCGGCCGATGGAAAATCAGCCTGTTGGAATTCCACACGATGGATGCCGTAGCGTTCGGCGACCATGCCCGCCAGATCCATGAGGTCGAGTGTGGCCTTCGGATTACCCTGGCGCGCGGTCCCCTTGAGGAGAGGGGCGAAACAAACACTCATCACCGCGATGCGATCCAGTTTGGCTTCGTCCGGGGGTTTCATCAAACGCACCTCGTTCCTAAATATTGGCGAGAATAATGTCGAGAATGGATTGCACGGCCACGTAAGGATCGGGGCCGTTATTGGCTCTGGCTTCGATCGTATAGAACCCTGTGTACCCTGCCTCTTTCGAAATCCGGATGCCGTCGGCCGCGTGAAACTTCCCCGGGATTTCCTTGACATGGCTGCTGCCCGCCGTCATCCGGTACATGATCGGTAATGCGGCCGCGCGCGACGCATCGTCCGGGAAGTTTCCGCTATCGGGATTGCAGCAAATCCCGGAGGCTTTGATCACATCGACAAACACGTCCCAAGGCACATTCTGGGCGTCCTCCCGCCAGCGGGGTTCCATGGTGATGAAAACGTTCTTTGCTTTGGCGTATGCATTCATGGTCTTCAGCGTCTCGATCGCGGATTGCCTCACCGCAGGCGCCAGAGTGCCCTGGCTCAGCATGACGCGCGGACAATCCAGCTCCACGGCATGATCGATCCAACTCTTGGTCAGTTCAATGGTCTCCAGCCGGATCACCGGATCCGGCGCGGAAATGTTCAGATTCGCGAATTCCAGGTTGAGTTGATTCACCTGCGACTTGGCTTTCTTCATCCGGCGCCGGAACTCCTGGAAGTACCCCGGTTCGGTCGAGAAGAAATCAGTCTGCTGGAATTCGACACGATGGACGCCGTAGCGCTTGGCGAGCATATCGGCAAAGTCCATGATATCGACCGTTCTCTTCGGATCGGCCGGAGCGGAGGGGGTCTTGAGGACCGTTTCGAAACAGACGCTCATGATCCCGATGCGATTCAGCTTGGCCTGATCGCGGCGTTTTCCCCACGCCGTGCCGGAGGCCAGCGCGGTGGCGGAGCCAATGAGAAACTCTCGTCGCTTTATCATTCGCGCCTCGTCATGCTTTCACTACCACGGTGACGCGGTGGATCTCGTTGAAGCCGGTCCTCAGCAACGGGCGCGGCATGGGCTGAGCGATGCCGTTGCCGTCGGTGGTGCGGCAACATAAGTCATAACTGCCGGGAGGCAATCCGGGAAGCAGTGCCGCCCAGTGGACAAGCGTGTATCGCATCGGCCATTGGAGCGGAGCGCCCGTCGCCGGATCGATCTGGCTTGTCATGGCGGGCAACTTCCCGCCCGGAAGCCCTCCACCCCAGTCGGCGGGCGGCGGCAGGATAGCGGCGTCCTTCCAATCGGCTTTGGTCCGATACGGGTCGTCCGCCGGCCACGCGTCCTTTTGATCGTGCACCGAGTACTGAACCTTGCCCAGCCCCGATATGCCAACCTGCGCCATGCCGGTTAAGGCAGCCGGCTTTTCCACCGGGATCTCCTTCGGGGCGTTGATGAACCTGGCCCGCGTCTTCATCGGGCTATCGGTATCGTTATTCAACTCCGCGTCTGAGTCATTGGCCTTATAGTCGTTAGTCAGGACCACGCGCTGAACCCACTTGATGGACTTGTTGCCGTATGTGCCCGGCACCACCACCCGCACGGGACCACCGTGGGCGGCCGGAATCGTCTGGCCATTCATCTTGTAGGCCAGGATGACGGGCATCTGCCCCGGCGGCGTTTCCAGAATGTGACCCAACGCCAGCGAGCCTTGGAACGCGGGCAGGTTCTCGCTGTGATAGCTCTGATAATAGACCCGGCGGATATTGGCTTTTAGCCTGGTAAGCCAGAGGACTTCACGGAGCGGGACCCCTTCCCACAGCGTCATGTGATAAGGGTCGGCGCCGTTGGTGCAGGTGCAGACGTGCAGGAAGCGGACCGCGTGTTGCTCGGCCAATCTCATGAGACCATTCCAGTCCAGGGCGTTTCCCAGCGCCCGCGAGAGAGGTTGCTCCACACTGCTGTCGCTGGCAGGGTCCGGGACCACATCTAGAGACCAGGTCTGCGCCACGAGTCCGACCTCGCGCAGCCGCTCCGGCGCGAGTTTGGCAACGCCCGCTTTCCCTTTATCCAGGTACAAGGCGCGGTCAGGCTGAGTCAGATACTCCAGTTTGGCGATGGCCTCCTGCAACTCGGGGTTGGCCGCGGCATTTTGAGCCGCCAGCGGAGAAGCGCTCCAGGCTGCCGCTGCCGCGCTGCCTAATTGGAAGAGGTGACGCCGCGTCACTTGGCAGCATTCCGAAACAGGTTGATCGTACTTGCTCATCCGATCCTCCAAAACTCTCGCCGGCTTCCGGCCCCAGCCGCGATTCCCGGTTCAGCGGCTCCCGCGCCACTCAGCCGCGAGCTTCTCCAGCACCGCCGTCGGGGTCGCCCCGTCATGGGTTACCACCCGATACCGCAGCACGAAAGTCTGCCCGTGCGGAAGCGTAATCGGCCCGGTTGCCACAATCGTCGGGTGTACCATCCAGAGACCGGTCGAATTGTGCCACGTGGTAGGTGGGTTCTGCGGGTGGTCGATCACGGCCACCCCGAGTACTTTCCCATTGTCCCTGAGACGAATGGTGTAGTCGTACCACGGCGCCGCGGGCCAGTTCAATTCGGGCACGGAGTAATGCGGATTGGGACGGTTGACCTTGCCGGCCGCGTCTGCGAAATACGGATCGCCGTCCTTGCGGGCCTGCACGGTAAAACCTCCGAATGCCGCCCGGTCGAGCACGTAGTCGAAGACTGGCGTGAGGCGGTAAACCAAGTCGAGCACATACACGCCCAGGCGCTCCGACACCGTGGCAGTGGTGAATTCATCGAGCATCTTCCGACCCCGGATGGTCCAGTCGTTGTGAATCTCCATCACAGCCTGGTTGGAATCCGCGCTGGCCAGCTTCACATCACGGTTCTCGATCACCCTTCCATCGCGAGGCGCGAATTCGCCCCAAGCCCAGAAGTCGGCTCTCGAGATGTTGTAGGCTTGCAGAGGAGGCTTGACGTAATCGAGGTGGACCGGTTCGCGAAACTCCGAGGCCTGCCACCCCAGGAAGATCCCGCGGTGGTGGGGATGATCGTTGGGCGCAAGAGCGGTGACCCGCTCCCCGGACGGCGTGTTGACGGGATGGAAACACGCTGCGCTGGGTGACGTAAGCCCGACATCTTCCGGCTTCTTCGTCAGGTATTCAAGAACCACCCGGTCATCCGGCGTCTTGAGCTGCATTCCATAAGTCGTAGGCGTCAGCGTATACGCCGAAGCGCCAATCGCCGCTTGCGGTGCGGCCAGAGCGCACAAGACGCCTGCCAGCACACCCGCCACCACGGTGGCTAACCAACCAGTCTTCCTAAAATATGCAGTCCTGCGTCTCTTCATCAAGCTCCACACTCCTTTCAAGTGTCGCGCGGCCCTAGAAAAAGATTATCAGCCCGTATTCTACCTCAACCTGGAATTCCCCGCTCGGTTGTGCTACTGATTAGCGCATGGTGCGTCCTGAAAGACGCGTTGTTCTAGCAGGTGCAAGTCCTGTCCGGGTAAGCGCCGGAGCGCCCGGTAGCAGACTCCAACCGGAAGGAGAGATCCGACCGAGCCGAGCGGAGTGTCAAGAG